>ERZ773139.4651-NODE-4651-length-10689-cov-23.509874_pt1 | contig 10689 bp, 14 predicted proteins | sample MGYA00580854_ERZ773139 | MGnify/ENA primary metagenome ERZ773139 (study PRJEB29015, sample SAMEA2737809) | human gut metagenome | biome: human gut; feature: human-associated habitat; material: faeces | place: China | collected 2012 ...
CAATCCAGATATGACAGTATAACAGAATATATTCTAATTAAACAAGGATTAAAACCTGGAATTTCAACAAAAGTAAATTTTTACTTATGGTATCAGACCATATTTCAATTAAACAAGGATTAAAACGGCTATGACCGTATAACAGAGAAATAGCTATATAGATGTATCAGAGCATATTAAAATAAAAAATCAAAGTATATAAGTAAATAAAACAAGGATAAAAACTATAATAAAGATAAGTTGGTTATTTTTTCTTTTGTTTTTTATACTAACTTAACAGATATAATTTGAACATGCTCCGTGTTCATATATACCGAATAAAAAGACTACTACAGCGTTTGTAGTAGTTTTTTTATGTGATTTTTTATATAATAAAGTAAATAAAACAATTAGGTATGTGTTTTGCATTCCGACTGTTTTATGGAGTTCTTTTTTATCTACAAATCTATATTTTTTCAGTGATGCAGTAACATGCTTGCATTAATTTTTCATATTTAAAGAAGTCTTTCCAGTAGAGGTACTGGGAGGGCTTTTTTATTTTGCAATAATTTATGCTCATATACTAAAAAGTTTAAAAGTGTTAACAAAAGCATTGAAATTACTATAATTTAAGTAAGAAAACTTTTTAAAGGAGAGGAGAAAATGGGAAGAAAAAAACTAAAAATAGATATGGAAGTATTCGGATATTTATTTGAATTATACCTAAGTGATGCTATACAACTTGATGAGATATTAAATAAGCTAGATATAACCAAAACAACTTTCTATAAGCTGCAACAGATATATTTAGTAATAAGACAAATACAAGATAGAAAACAAATAGCTTTCAAAGTCAAAACCGAAGAGGGCGAAATTCTAATACATGTAAAAGAATTATATAAATTAGCAAATGAAGTAGTTAATGGAGAGTATCTCAACCGAATTAAGAAAGAAGGTGGGCAAGTTGGATAAGAAATTAGAGGATAAGCTATTAGAAGATGAACTTAACGGAAATACTCCACAACAGCCTCAATTTCTTGGTACAGGCATACCTGGAAAGGTAAGTAATGGAACAGCCTGGGGAGAGAAATACGAAAATGTTAACAATGGAGAATTCGGAAGACAATTAGCAAGAGAACAGATACAACAAACCAAGCTACTTACCACAAAATCAGAAGTCTTAAGAGCTAGACTAGAATATGAACAACAAAAGGAAATGGAAAATAAGAGCAATACATATTAGGAGGTATTAGAACATGAAAAACAAATATATTGATAAATTAAACGAGCTTGATAACGCATACAAAGGCCAAATAATACAAATACTTAATAGCTGCAGGATAGCTATGAGCAAGGCCGATGATGTTTATTTACCTGAAAAGGTTAATAAATACAAACTAGAAATGATTGACAAGGCTATAGGAAAAATAAATGAGATAAAACAAGATTATATTAGACAAGCAACATCTCAACTAGAATTAGAAAAAGCTGCACTACAACAACCAAAACCAGATAACAGAAGTACGACAGAAAAATTACTAGATGCAATAAACCTATCTAATACAATACAACTCAATACAATGCAGCTTAAAACTAAGACACAAAACGAATTAATCGAATTAGGGAGAGAACAAGAAGACAGCGTATTAGTCGACTGTATCAAGTCCGAGCTGCAAAATAGATTAAATACAATTCCAGAAGAAAAAGCAGCTGACAGACAAGAATTAAGAACGCTAATTAAATCAATGAAACCTTATACAGAACTAGACAAGTTAGAAGTTGCAGAAAAGCAAGTTCAAGACTATCAAAAATACTATGACGAATTCATGCCTGGAGTAGAACTTGGAGAAAAACTTAATATTGGAAATCCAAGAACTTATTTAATGAAAGATGTAGAGTTGAAGGAAGGGGATATTGAATAATGAATTATATTAAAAATGGCGTTAAATATACTAATATCAGAACAAGAAAAAAATCAGTAATCCCTACTCTTCTATATTTAGATATCGAGGACTTATTCAGAGAACTAGGCCAAGATGAATTCGTAAAATTCATAAATTCGTGTATAGCAAGAGAAGGCGTGGAGCTAGAAATAAAGAAAAAAGGAGGTAAAAAATAATGGCTAGATATAATCCTAATAATTACACAGTTAACTATAAGAAAAGAATCCTGGAAAGTTATAAAATCATGCAAAAGGCAGGGTTAAATTACAAAGTGGTAAAAATAAAAGTACCTTATTACGATTTATATGAGAGAATAGGCCAACCTGGAGAAGTAATACACGAAATACCTAATTATGCAGTTGCAGAAGGAACTCCAGAAAAAACAAAAGGAACTACTGGTGGAACTTGCTATGATGAATCAATAGCATATGCATTATTAAATTTTAAAAGTATGCCAGCAAAAGCTATAACTTGTTATATCAAAGTATCAATCCCACTATATAGTATGTTAGAAGAAAAGGGCTTAATATTAGAGTAACGAAAATACCTTCTGTACAACCTGTACAGGGGTATTTTAATATACAGGGATAATTTATATTACAAATACAGAAAGGTGGTGGAGAATATGGCTAATAAAACAGGAATCGGATTTAACACAGGGGGCTATAAAGTCTATAAAATAGGAACTAATGAGGATATCGAGAGAACGCTGCAAAGATTAGTCAACGATGTAGTAAACAAGAGGCTAGAACTAGGAGAAATTAGAATGATAAATGAGTTAATAAAAACTAAGTTGAGCTTCAGAAAACAAGAAGACCTAGAAAAGAAAATAGAAGAATTAGAAAATATATTATTAGAAAAAGAGGAAAAGGTGGGATAATAATGAAAAACATAGATAGCTTGATTAGAAGGAGTAAAAAGGCAACTAATTATGGAACATATCTAGTCGAATTTAATGACCCTGAACAGATAGAGGTAGCTCACCATGAGGGGAGTTTGGCACAGTCAATGTTACCAGAAGACCTTAAAACTCCAGAGGATAGATTAAACTACTGTATAGAGCATAATATAAGGACTATATTTGATTTATGCTGCCACAATGCAACTTTAATTGGAATTGACAAGGATTAAAACTTATGAAATTTTCTGAAGTCCATATTTTGGACATCCGATTATAAATTAAATTATAAATTTGATTATAATTTAGGTTATAATTTATTATTATCAAAATGATAATTGATAATTCGCAACGTATTGGAATATCAAAGAATTAAGGAATAGGTTAACTAAAAAAATAAATTAGGTTAAAATCATTACTAATGATTTAGATATAATATAAGTAGCCTGGAGATATTTAGTTTATTTTTTCTTTCCCTGTAAAGACTACAGGATATATAACTTTGTTCATAGTTCTTCTTCAAATGAGTAAAGTAATAAGTGCAGAACAATTTAGAAAGAAAGCGACTAGAAAGAGAGCCACCTTTTTATAGGTGGTTTTCTTTTTTTAAGATATAATAAGTTATAAGCAACCCCCTTTGGCTTATATAATTATAGAAAAGAGAACTTACTTAAACAGTAGGTTCTTTTTTTATGATAATTATTATCAATTGACGTACTACAAAATTATAGTATTATCCATTTTTTTAGTTTTATTGATAAACGATAAATACTTATTGATTATAGATAAAAAACTTTTTAGCAAAATGTATTATAAAGTACTTGTAGTTTTATAAGACATGTGCTACTATATAAATATATAAAAGTTATACAACTTATATATAAATTTAATATAAAAAGGGGAAAATAATATGATATACGCTTATGAAAGAGTTAGTACAAGAAAACAAAATACAGAAAGACAAGATAGAGTATTGAAAAATAAATTAGCAGATAGAGGCATTAATATCGACAAAATCTATCAAGACAAGATAACAGGAAAAACAACAGAAAAAAGAGTTCAACTAGAAACTATGCTTAAGACTGCACAACCTGGAGATATTGTATACTGCGAAAGTATTAGTAGACTTGGAAGAAACTTGAAGGACTTAATAGAAATTATAGAACAACTTACAGAAAAAGGGGTACAAGTAAACATACTTAAAGAAGGCATAGATACATCTAATAGCACCTACAAATTATTACTTGCAATATTCGGTGGAGTTGCAGAAATGGAAAGAGAAACTATTCAAGAAAGAGTTACACAAAGAATTGACCAACTAAAAGAGGATAAAGCAAAAGGCGAAATTAACACTAAAACAGGTAAATGGTTCGGAAGGGAAAAACTTAAAAAAGATAAGCTTCCAGCAACATTTCCGAAATATTATCAAATGATGAAATCTAAGAAAATAACAAAAGTAGAAATGGCAAAATTATTAGGCGTGGGCAGAGATACAGTCTACAGATGGATAAAAATATATGAGGGATAAATAGTAAAGAGACTATTTGAAACGCCTGTATAAGGCTTACAGAAGCTTAAAATAATACTATAAGCAATCGGAAAGTGTTTCGGTTGCTTATTTTATATATACGAAAGCAGCTTAATTTTGTATATTAATTATAAATAATGAATTTATGATATAATCTAATTAATTAAATAAAAAAAAAGAGTTCTGACCTTCCACAATAAGAATCAAAACTCTATTCATAAAATATATTATTAATTATATTATATAGAATTATATGTATAATTACAAGGGAAAAAAATGGGAAAAATATCGTGGAAGGTCAGACCTGGAAAGAGGTGTTATTATGGACAAGGTGGTAATTAATACCATGTACCAAGTAAAAGACTTTTTACGATTTTTTTATGCTCCAATAATTGGGCAAGGGAATAATCTAGAAAATAATGAGCATATTGCAGTCTTAGAAAAAAATAAGCAATTTGCAAAAGAATATCAATTCAATAATATTGATGACCTTGTAAATTGGTCTGTAAGGAATAACAGTATATACACTAATAGTTACTTTGGATTAAATACTACAAATAGTCACTCAAGACGTACAGAGGATATTTTAACGTGTTATGGGATAGGGCTAGATTATGATAAAAAAGATAATTCAAAGGTGAGCATTGATTATATTCAAAATAAATTCAATGAGTTAGGGTTATATTACAACGCATTAATAGATAGTGGGCATGGGTATCATGTATATATACTTTTAGAGCCAACAAAAGATATTGAACTTGTTACAAGAGTAACAAAACGTATTTGTGAACTTACTGGAGCAGATATTAATGCTTGTAAACCTAATCAATTATTAAGGTTACCAGGTACTTACAATGTAAAAGACGAATCAGAAAAGAAAAAAGTCAATATTGTATACCAAGATGCAAACCCAATAAGAAAAAATATTAACAAATTAGCTAGAAGATTTGATATATTAGTAAATAAAACAGAGGAAAAAAAGTATATAATACTTAAAATCCCAAAATGTATTAGCAATATTATAGAAAATGGCTCAAAGGTAGGTAATAGAAATGCAGACTTACAAAAAATAGTTATAAGTCATAGAATGAGAAATATTCCACTTCATAAGGTACTAGATATTGCCAATACCTGGAATAGTAATAATAACCAGAAGCTTAATCAGAATGAGCTTGAATATCAAACAAAATATATATATGAAAATGTTAAATATGTTGAGTTAGGTTGTAATACTTGTTCTATGCAAGATAATTGCTGGAATAATACTGCATCACAGTTCGATTTTCCAGAAGACCATAAAATTATTAATCTAGCTGAACAAACTACGAAATATTTAAAAAGGAGTAGTAGAAAGGGGAAAAAACAAATGAATGGAAATCAAATATTAGTTTATAGCATTCTTAAGTGTCATAGTGACGGATTATTTAAAGAGGAATTAGAAAAAGAATTAACCTACAAAAGCAGAAAGAAAAAAATTAATAGGGTAGCATTAAGTGATAAAACATTAAGAAATACATTACAGGAGTTAGAAGAAAATAAATTTATTGAAGTTGAAATAGTAGGGAAAAAGAAACTATATAAAGTTAAGGAAACTAAAAACAAAATTGAATTAACTTATAATGTTAGTTTTGCAGCTGCATTCGAATGCGTAAAAGGTAATATATCAACAGATGAATTACGATTATATAACTATATGAGATATTTGCACAATAAAGAACAAAGAGAGAATCCAAAAGCAATAAAAGGTAATATATTACAAATTACCCAAAGAGATTTAGCGAAAGACTTAGATATTACACAGGGTAGAATATCACAAATGATTGATAATCTATTAGATGAAAAATTAATATCAATATGGTACAGAGGAAAAAGTCAAAATAACGGATTTGAATATTATGTATACAGACTTAATTATTAATATGAACTTAATTATTAATACGAAAGAACGTCTTAAAAGACGCTCTTTTTTTTTAATCTAAATTAATTTAAGGTGGTAAAATATTAATACATCAATTGTAAGAAATTACGCCCTTCAAACTATTGCAAATACTACATTCTTTTTTACTAAGGTGGTAAAATATTAATACAGTATATAAGTAGTATATATATTAATAGTTAATCCATAAGCTAGCTAATTATCACAACATAAACAAACTAAATATCAAATACTAATATGTTTTATATGAAATAATGAAATAAGCAATTAGGATACCCAAGCAATATTGATAATCAACTCACTAGCAATTAGTAGGCAATTAGTAGAAAATAGAAAAATAGAAGGATATGAAAAAAAATAAAAGAGGGCGAAAATACTAATTATGGTAGAGTGATATAACTTTTAGTTATAACAAGTCCAATAATCCGATATAAACATTATTTGTATTAGATTAATAACAGAATACCAGGAATATATAAAAATATCCTCATATTGCCTTATAGACAAGTTTTAAAGTACTTATTGAATAAATTATCAATGAGTACTATTTTTTTATGCAGAATGGCAAATAGAAGGACTAAAACAGAAACAACGAAATCGTGGGTTGGCTAAGTGTGAATGTTAACGTCTTTAAAGACAAAAAGTTAAACCAGGATTAAGAACTCAAGTGAGAACTACACTTTAGTGATTAGTTAACGTTTTAATCATAAAATTATATATAACCTATATAGTAAAACAATATAAGATGGAAAAAATAGGTTTAAAGTTAAAAAGTAGTTACTATGTTAATTGAAATATGGTAGCTGCTTATTTTATAATTATTTTGTAGTTACTTTCATATTTTTAAAAGTAACTACTGGAGAGGAGTTTTAGAATGTTTTGTTATATCCAAGAAATTAAATTAAAGAGAGACCTACTTGAAGGAGAATCAAAATATATAGAGCCAACTGAAGATATTATTAATGGTAGAACTATATACAGTTATAGAATGAGTGAAGAAAGCTTTATTAGAGATAAAAATATTTCGTATAAGATAACGCTACAAAATAGCTACAGAGAAAATGGAAAGGTAAAAAAGAAACAATGGCATATTTGTAATATGAGTTATTATGACATATATGAATATTCAATATATGACTTTGCAGATATTAAAATAAAGAATTTAGCGAGGGAATTAGGAGTTACAGAAGAGTATATCTATGGATTAATCGATAAGAAGCTAGACCCTCTATACGAGCAAATAAAGGAAGAATATGAACAGACAGAAGAGTATAAAACAAGCCAAAAACATATCGAGATTATAAAAAAATATAATAAGGCTAAAGAGGAATTTAATAAAAAGTATGGTTATGATACCTATAGACAATGTTATGATGTATTTGGAAATCTAAAGAATGAAGAAAGATTAAATGAATTAAAAAAACAATATAGAGAAAAACAAGAGTATCAACGTAGTTACTATGGAAATAGTAAAAGTAACTACAATGATTATAATAACAGTAGTTACCACGAAAATAATAAAAGTAGCTACAATGATGAAGACAAGAAAATATTAAAGAAAATATATAAGAAATTAGCTATGGAATTTCACCCAGATAGAAATAATAATAGTAATGAAAGTCAAAGAGCTATGCAGATAATTAATAATCTAAAAGATGAATGGAAAATTTAAATGTAACATTATTACGATAAATGTGAAGGTTAACGAATCCAATTTTGGTGAAGGTAAGAAATTCTTACCACGCCAAAATTAAACCAGGATTAAAACAGGTGATTCTTAAACTCTTGTAACAGAGCAACTTTCATAAAACAAGGATTAAGACACTACTTCGAAATTATCTAGGTGGTTCTTAAACTCTTGTAACAGACCATATTCCAATTGAACAAAGATTAAGACGTTAATAGGTGGGTGGTGAAATACCGTATACATAAAGACAGAACATCTTAGATAATTTCTAATAAGTCGGCATAAGGATAATGAGAAATTCTCATAACCCTTTATATATTGTCTTAAAAAACTCTAAAAACTACATAATACATTTTGATTATTTAAATTTATTGAAAATCGATAAATATTTATTGAAAAACAAGGTCGGTGTATTAGTGGTAAAATACTAAAACTTTTTAGTACATTCCAGACATGAAAAAACCTAGTCTAAATTGACTAGGCTTTTTTATTCTTCAGATAATCCATAAGAACTGTATTAATTAGATTATTCAATGAACGATTTTCATTAGCTGCAACTTGTTTAAGCTCTTGTTTAACCTCTTTTGGTATTATCAAGCTCATTTGTATATTAGTTTTACTTATAGTCATATTATCAACCTCCTATATTATTGTTATATAATAATTATACATCATATAACTATTATATCATTGTTAAATTATTTTAACATAAAATAGTTGTAAAAATTGGCAAATAGTACTACTATATAAGTATAAGAGTTATACAACTTATATATAAGGAGATGACGATATGAATTACAAACAAATAGGCAATAAGATGATTTATCATTTTGATAATAATCAATTTGTAATGATAGAAAATGGCAAAAGTTACATACTAAGATACAATAAATGGCTTGATGAAAATACTTTCAAATTCTATCGACTAATTAATACAACCGACAGAATACTAATGGAAGAACTAGAAAAGGAGGGGAGAATATGGTAATTGACATTAAATTACTTAAAATAATAGCCCTAATCAATCCAACTATGACAGTTCAAGAATTAATTAGAGCTATTACACAATAATACAATCAATCAATACAAGTATAGCACAATTAACCAAGTTAAGCATTAAGTTTAGCTTGGTTTTTTAGTTAACGTTTTTTACATAGATTAGTATATAATATTTAGAACAAATAAAGGAGGTGAAAAAGATGATAAAAAGTTATAAAGTAAGATTAGAGCCAACAAAGGAACAAATGGAAATGTTATTTAGAACATCAGGTTGTGCTAGATTTGTATATAATTGGTGTTTAGCTTTTCAGAAAGAAAGACGAGAACAAGGTGAAAAATTCGTAAGTGCAATGGGTATGAGTAAACATTTAACAGCACTTAAAAACCAAGATGAATATAGTTGGTTAAAAGATGTTGATAGCATGGCACTTATTGGAGCATATACAGATGCCTGTAATTCATTTAAGAACTTTTTTAGAGGAATTAAAAAGGGTCAAAAGGTTGGATATCCTAAATTTAAAAGCAAAAAACATTCAACACCTGCATTTATGCCTCACTATCAAGCTATTAAATTTAATGAAAATCAAGTTAAATTGCCAAAAGTTGGGATAGTTAAATTAAGCAGAAAAAACTATATACCTATTGTAAAAAAATATAGTAATCCAAGAGTTACTTTTGACGGCCTTAATTGGTATATATCAGTAGGAGTTGAAGAAGCTGAAAATATTAGTTCTGAACTTAATGGAACAATAGGAATTGATTTAGGGTTGAAAGATACTGCAATACTTAGCACAGGCAAGAAATATAAAAATATTAATAAAACAGCTCATGTAAAAAGAATAGAAAAAAGACTTAAAAAGCTACAAAGACAAGTAAGCAGAAAATATGAACAAAATAGACAAGGAAAACAATATATTAAAACAAATAATATAGTAAAACTTGAAAAAGAAATAAATAAATTACACAAAAGACTTGCTAATATAAGAAATAACTACAACCACAATATAACAGCTGACATAACTAATATGAATCCAGCTAAAATCGTGATAGAAGACCTAAATATCAAGGGCATGATGAAGAATAAACATCTATCCGAAGCAATAGGAAAGCAAGGACTATATGAAATAACTAGACAGCTTGATTATAAATGCAAATACAAAGGTATTGAATTAGTAAAAGCAGATAGATTTTTCCCAAGTAGTAAAACTTGTTCTAATTGTGGAAGTATTAAGAAGGACTTAAAATTAAGTGACAGAACATATATTTGTCCTAAATGTGGTACTGTAATAGATAGAGATTTAAATGCTGCAATTAATTTAGCAAATTATAAAACTGAACAATAATCATTAGCAAGATTAGTTCAGTATGTAGGGAGGTTTAACCCCGAGTTAATGCCTTTGGAGAATCATACCAACCCAAGTAGCTTAGGCAAAAGGGGATTCGTTGAAAAAGGAACTTTGTTAATTGCAATATGACAGAGATAAAACTTTTAAAACCTTATTTTTATATTTCAATGAAACAAGGATTAAAACGAACAATGAAAGATTGTGTTACCTATTATGGCATGAGTCACAGACTATATTTCAATGAAACAAGGATTAAAACTAGCTTTCTAATATTTGATATTTGTAATTGACTGTGTAGTAATAGAATATATTCCAATGAAACAAGGATTAAAACTAGCCCTAATCAATCCAGATATGACAGTATAACAGAATA
>ERZ773139.4655-NODE-4655-length-10676-cov-3.074663_pt1 | contig 10676 bp, 14 predicted proteins | sample MGYA00580854_ERZ773139 | MGnify/ENA primary metagenome ERZ773139 (study PRJEB29015, sample SAMEA2737809) | human gut metagenome | biome: human gut; feature: human-associated habitat; material: faeces | place: China | collected 2012 ...
CCAAGCTCCTGACCGAGGTTCGCAAGCAGGGTCTGGTGGACTATCTGCGTCCCGACGGCAAGACGCAGGTCACAGTCGAGTACGACGAGGCCGGCAAGCCCAAGCGCATCGACACCGTGGTCGTCTCCACGCAGCACGCGCCCGAGGCGGAGCTGGAGACCATCCGCCGCGATATGATCGAGCTGGTCATCAAGCCCACCATCCCCGCGGGCCTGCTCGACGGCGAAACGAAAATTTATGTCAACCCGACCGGCCGCTTCGTCATCGGCGGCCCGCAGGGCGACAGCGGTCTGACCGGCCGCAAGATCATCGTCGATACCTACGGCGGCAGCGCCCCGCACGGCGGCGGCTGCTTCTCCGGCAAGGATCCGACGAAGGTGGACCGTTCCGCCGCCTACGCCGCGCGCTGGATCGCCAAGAACATCGTGGCTGCCGGTCTTGCGTCGAAGTGCCAGGTGCAGCTCGCCTACGCCATCGGCGTGGCGCATCCCGTGAGCGTGCTCGTCGAGACCTTCGGCACCGGCACGGTCGCCGATACGAAGCTCGAGGAGGCCGTCGAGAAGGTCTTTGACCTGCGCCCGACCGCTATCATCCGCGACCTTGACCTGCGCCGCCCGATCTACCGTCAGCTCGCCGCCTACGGTCACATGGGCCGCGAAGAGCTCGGCGTCGCGTGGGAGAAGTGCGACCGCGTGGAGGCGCTCCGCGCCGCGCTGTAAGCCTCGCGCACAAGGAAATACCGTTTCCCGAAGGGTCCCGCCGCGTACACGGCGGGACCCTCAGACTGTCAATAAAGTGGTAAATTCTCCGCGACGGAAAGGAAGAGTGTGCGCGGGAAACCCAAGAAGGGTGTCCTGCGCCATTGAAATCCTAAGTTTTCAGAACTTTTATAAAGTTCTGAAAACTTGCTCAGCGGGGAGAAAAGACTTTTTCGACACGCTGAGGGTCCCGCCGCGTACACGGCGGGACCCTTTTGCGTCCTCGCGCATAGACTGAAACGCAGGCGTATCGTCTGCGCTTCGGCGGCGCACCGCCGAAAAATCAAGGAGGGTGATCGCTATCAATCGTTATCAGGGTAATTGCGGCAACAGCTGCTGCGAGAATTCGTGCTGCCCGCGTCCTTGCCCGCCTCCGTGTCCGCCGCCCCCGTATCCGCCCTACGGCGTGATCGGGCCGACCGGTCCGCAGGGCGTGCAGGGCATTCAGGGCGTTCCCGGTCCCATCGGTCCCACGGGGCCGCAGGGCGTGCAGGGTCTGCAAGGCCCGCAAGGTCCTGCCGGTCCGGCGGGCGCGCAGGGAGCACAGGGTCCCACGGGTCCTGCCGGCCCGCAGGGTCCGCAGGGCGCACAGGGGGCGCAGGGTCCCGCCGGCGCGACCGGCGCGGTCGGTGCTGCTGGCCCCGCCGGTGCTGTCGGTCCTGCCGGTCCCATCGGACCCACCGGGCCTACCGGCCCGCAGGGTCCTGTCGGTGCTGACGGTCCGCAGGGGCCTGTCGGCCCCACCGGCCCTGCGGCGACGATCAGTCCCGCGGCGGCGGTCGCAGACACCACCGATCCCGGCAACACGGCGGCTCAGCTCAACGCGCTGCTCGCAAGTCTGCGCGCGGCGGGTCTGCTCGCCACCTGAGAGAAGCAAAGCAACGCGGCGCGGAAATTCCGCGCCGCCTACATAGCATGGGAGGGATATTCGCTTTGAAGGTATGCGTTTACGCCATCTGCAAAAATGAGTCGCAGTTCGTTGACCGCTTCATGGACTCGATGTCCGAGGCCGACTATGTCTGCGTACTCGACACCGGTTCAAGCGACGACACCGTAAAAAAGCTCCGCGCAAGTGGAGCCATCGTGGGCGAGACGGTCGTCTCGCCGTGGCGCTTCGACACGGCGCGGAACGAGTCGCTGGGGCTCATTCCCGCCGACGCGGACATCTGCTGCGCCATCGATCTCGACGAGCAGTTCCACCCCGGCTGGCGCGCCGCGCTGGAGCGCGCATGGCAGCCGGACACCACCCGCGCCCGCTACCGCTACACCTGGAGCTTCCGGCCCGATGGCAGCGAGGGCATGGTGTTCTGGGCGGATAAAATTCACAAAAACGGCTGCTACCGCTGGGCAAGTCCGGTGCATGAGACGCTCTCCTACACCGGTGAGGGCGCGGAGCGCTTCGTGGACGCGGCCGGCGTGCAACTCGACCATCACCCCGACGAAACGAAGTCCCGCGGGCAATACCTGCCGCTGCTGGAGCTGGCCGTGCGGGAGGACCCGCAGAACGACCGAAACTGCCATTACCTCGGGCGGGAGTATATGTTCCACGGCGAGTGGCAGAAGGCCATTGAAACGCTCGCGCGGCACCTGACGCTGCCCTCCGCCGTCTGGGCGGACGAACGCTGCGCGTCGATGCGCTACATCGCCCGCTGCCTGCGCGCGCTTGAACAGGACGATTCGGCGGAGCGCTGGCTGCACCGCGCCGTCGCGGAGGCTCCGCACCTGCGCGAGCCGTACATGGACTACGCGCAGCTCCTCTACACGCAGGAGCGCTGGTACGGGCTGGTCGATGTGCTGTGCGCCGCGCTTGCCATCACGGAGCGCCCGCGCACCTACATCTGCGAGGCGGACGCCTGGGGAAGTCTGCCCTACGACCTGCTCTCGCTCGCCTACGCTCACCTCGGCGACGCGGAAAGCGCCGCTGCCGCCTGCCGCGAGGCCGTCGCGCTTGCGCCGAATGAGGAGCGGCTGCGGAAGAATCTTGCCCTCTTTGAGCAAATGCGCGAGCGGTGACGCTCGCGCATTGCTTCGTTCTGTCTATTCCGTCTTTTTGTCCGCCGCAGACCCGCTGTTCGGGTACTGCTTGGCGGAATAGGGATTTTTGTTCTCCCGCGGCTCGTCGCGGCGGCTGCCGCAGTCGCTCGCCCAGCCGATGACGAGCATCCACAGCAGGATGCCGCCGATCCACAGCGCGAGCCCCGCCCACCAGAGCGGCCAGCCGCGCCACCGGTGCAGCGCAAGCAGGAGAGCCGCGGGGATTGCCCCCTCCCAATTCAGCAGCACATTGAGCAGCAGGCAGAGGAAAAAGCCGCCGCTGCGGCGGGTCCTACGCATGGCTCACACTCCCTTCACGCGGATGCGGCAGGCTTCGCTTTACAGATCCTCGCCGCAGTTAGGACAGCAGCTCGGCATAATGCCGCAGACATTGTAAAGCCCGTACCCGCAGTGCGGGCAGCGGTAAAAAGCAAACATTTGAATAAGCGACACAGCGAGCACAGCTCCCGCTATCTTCGTGCTGAAAAAGCTGACCGCAATGGCCAGCACAAAGCCGACGATCAGTGCCTCAAGGCTTCGCTTGTGCTTCATGACCGCTTCCTCCTTTCTTTCTCTCCTCACGTATTGTGAGAACATTTTGATTTTACCACATCCGTCCGCTCCTTGCAAGCGCGGGCTTGCTTTTTCCCGCGCGGTATGATACATTATATCCACTTTTGAAATTTGGGAGCATCACGATGGAGCTTTGCGATTATTACCTCAAGTATATGAACGCGCTGTGCGAGGGTACGCTTGCCGCGCCCGAGGGCATTGCCCTCAGCGGCGAAACGCCCGAGGAGCGCGCGATGAGCCTGCAGGCCGCGCTGAAAAACGTCAGCGTGCCGGACTTCGTGCGCCGCTGCGCCGATGCTGCGGGCGACTCGCTGCCGGACGGCCTGCTCGACGGCTTCAACGAGGAGGACTTCGCCCGCGCGCTCTTCGCGCGCATGGCGCTCGGCGGCGCAGCGCAGACGGAAGCACCACCCGTCGAAAAAGCGGACGAGCCGGCCCCCGATCCCGACGCGGGCAAGCACGCCTTCGAGGTGTTCTGCGACTGCCTGATGCTCGACGAAAACCTCATCGCCTACCTCATCGACGTGCTCAAGGCGAACGACCGCGCGGGCTTCTACAAGCTCTCGCAGGTCACGACGCATCTCGACCTCGACCCCGATGAATTTCTCTACTGGCTCGCCCACCGCGAGGACTACGCCGAGACGGACGAGGAGCGCGCCTGCGCCGTCATTCTGGACACCTGCCTCGACCGTCTGCGCGCGGAGGGGCAGATGGACGTCGCGGCGGCGCTGCTCTCCGGCGACCGCATGACCTTCGACGCCCTGCGCTGCGAGGCACCCGAGCTGCGCCAGCTCCCCGTCGCGACCTATGTGTGGTTCGAGAAAAACTACCTCGACCGCGACTACCCGCTGCGCTTCGTCCTCAGGTGCAACGGCGTGGAATTTCCCGAAACACTGAAAAAGGAGCCTTGATATGACAGCCGCTGATATTTACCAAGCCCTCGGCGTGAGCGGGGAGGTCCTCGCCTACGGCGAAAAAATACTCGAAACGCTCCGCCCCCGCTTCGCGGAGATCGACGCGCGCGCGGAGATCAATCAGGCGAAGGTGCTCGCCGCGATGCAGAAGAACCGCGTCAACGCCACGCACTTCGCCGCCTCGACCGGCTACGGCTACGACGACGAGGGCCGCGACAATTTAGAGCGCGTCTACGCCGACGCCTTCCACACCGAGGCCGCGCTGGTTCGCCCGCAGATCACCTGCGGCACCCATGCGCTCGCCGTCGCGCTGAGCGCGAACCTGCTGCCCGGCGACGAGCTGCTCGCCATCTCCGGCAAGCCCTACGATACGCTCGAGGAGGTCATCGGCATCCGCCCCTCGCCCTGCTCGCTCGCCGAATACGGCGTAAGCTACCGGCAGGTCGATCTGCTCGACGACGGCAGCTTTGATCTTCCCGCCATCCGCGCCGCCATCTCGGCGAAAACGAAGCTCATCCACATCCAGCGCTCCAAGGGCTACCAGCCGCGTCCGACGCTCTCGGTCGCGCAGATCGGCGAGGCCATCGCCGTCTGCCGCGCGGTCAAGCCCGATGTGACGATCATGGTCGATAACTGCTACGGCGAGTTCGTCGAGACGGTCGAGCCGAGCGACGTCGGCGCGGACATGATCGTCGGCAGCCTCATCAAGAACCCCGGCGGCGGTCTTGCGCCCATCGGCGGCTATATCTGCGGCACGAAAAAATGCGTTGACCGGTGCGCTTACCGCCTTTCCGCCCCCGGTCTGGGGCAGGAGGTCGGCGCGAATCTGGGGCTGATGCCTGCGCTGTATCAGGGCTTTTTCCTCGCCCCCACGGTGGTGGCAGGCGCGGAAAAGGGTGCGATCTTCGCTGCCAATCTGTATGAGCCGCTGGGCTTCCGCTGCGTCCCCGGCGCGGAGGAAAGCCGCCATGACATCATTCAGGCGGTGGAGCTGGGCAGCGAAGCGGGCATGGTCGCTTTCTGCAAGGGCATTCAGGCGGCGGCTCCCGTGGATTCCTTCGCCACCCCCTATCCTTCCGACATGCCCGGCTACAACGACAAGGTCATCATGGCCGCCGGTGCCTTCGTTCAGGGCAGCTCCATCGAGCTTTCCGCGGACGGTCCCATCCGTCCGCCCTACGCCGTGTATTTCCAGGGCGGTCTGACCTGGAACCATGCCAAGATCGGCATTCTCATGAGCCTGCAAAAAATGGCGGATGCCGGATTGGTAACATTATAAATTTGAAATTGAGGTAGAAACATGAGTTGGTTTTGGCTTTCCATTATTGCTTTGCTGTGCTGGTCCGGTTCCGATTTCTTTTCCAAGATCGGCTGCCGGGACGCATCCGACAAATACAGCCAGTACAAAATGGTCACGGCCGTCGGCGTGATCATGGGCATTCATGCCGCCTTTGAGATTTTCGTCGGCGGCGTAGAGATTTCCTGGCAGGTCATCTGGACGTACCTGCCCGTCTCCCTGCTGTACATCGGCTCCATGACCCTGGGCTATGTTGGCCTTCGCTACATTGAGCTGTCCATCTCCTCCCCCATCTGCAACGCCAGCGGCGCGCTTGTGGCCATCATTGCCATTGTCAGCGGCACCGCCGGAAAAATGGCGATTGCCCAGTACATCGCCATTTTCCTCGCCTGTGCCGGCTGTGCTGCGCCGGTGTCATCGGTCTGGGCTTTGTGGAGGCCAACGAGGACGACGAGCTTCGCGCCGCCCGGCAGGAGGCTTCCAATTACAAGTACGCAAAATCCTGGCTGGCGCTGGCGCTGCCCATTGCCTACTGCATTCTGGACGCGGCGGGAACCTTCGCCGACGATCTGGTGCTGGAAACCCTGAACGAGGATTCCGCCAACGTCACCTACGAGCTGACCTTCCTGGCTGCGGGTATCGTGAGCTTCATCTACACCGTCGTCATCAAGAAGCAGAAGCTGCTTCCCAAGGCGGAAGGCCCCAAGTATGTCGGCGCGGCCTTTGAGACCGCCGGTCAGCTGGCTTACATCTATGCCCTTGCCAGCGGCGAGTCCGCCCTGGCCGCCCCCATCATTGCTTCCTACTGCATGGTTTCCGTCCTGTGGAGCCGCCTGTTCCTGAAGGAGAAGCTGAGCTGGAAGCACTATACCTGCATTCTGGTCACCTTCGCCGGTATCCTGATTATGGGGATTTACGATATGTAATCGGCTGCCAAGCCCTCCGGATATTTTCCGGAGGGCTTGCTTTTCATTGGGCAGGATGATATAATTTGACAGGAATATGGAAAATGACCGAAAGGGGCGGAATTTCATGAAAAAGGCCGCGCTTAATTCCAATCAGCTGAAGCTCATCGCCATTGCCGCCATGACTCTCGACCATCTGGTCTGGACGATCTGTCCGGGATATTCCCGGGTCTGGTGGGTGATGCTGGCACATATCGTCGGCAGGCTCACCGCGCCCATTATGTGGTATTTTGTCGCGGAGGGCTACCATTACACCCACGACGTCAAAAAATACGCCGGGCGGCTGTTCCTGCTGGCACTCATCTCCCATTTTGCCTATAATTTCTGCTTCGGCATTTCCTTTATTCCCTTCCGCAACTCGGTGTTTAACCAGACCAGTGTGGCCTGGTCGCTGGCCTGGGGGCTGGTGCTGCTGTGCGTCAACGGCAGCGACAAGCTGAAATCGTGGCAGAAGACCGTCATCATCCTGCTGGTCTGCGTCATCACCTTCCCCTCCGATTGGAGCTGTATCGCTTCCATGGCGATTTTGTACATCGGCACCTACCGGGGCAATTTCCGCAAGCAGATGCTCTGGATGATGTTCTGGACGCTTCTCTACGCGCTGGTCTATTTCTTCTTTATTGACCGGGTTTACGCCCTGGTTCAGCTCGGCACCTGTCTGACCATCCCGCTGCTGCGGCTGTACAACGGTGAGCGCGGCTCCTGGAAGGGCATGGGCAAGCTGTTCTACGCCTACTACCCCGCCCATCTGGTTGCCTGCGGCATTCTGCGCATCGTGCTGTGGGGCGTGGACTTCGTCACCGCCGCCGGGAATATCTGACACATCCAAAAAACAACGCCCTGCGGGGAGTTCAGGCTTTTGACAGCTCTGAGCAGCCCGCAGGGCGTAATCATTATTCCGGTTCCCCGATCAGCGCCAGCTTTTCCTCCCTGGAAAGGTGCTTGATCTCCAATTCCCGTTTCAGTGCATCGGAGTGGGTACCGCAGGCTTCCCGTTATTTCAGTTCCAGCGGCGACCTGCCACGGGTGTATTTCGCGCCTTTCCCACTGCGGTGGGCTTCCAGGCGCTTCTCCACGTCCGTCGTGATGCCGGTGTAAAGCGAGCCGTCGCCGCATTGCAGAATGTACAGATACCACATTCCGCGACCCTCCTACTTGCGCCTTACAAACCGCTTTTCCAGCAGCTTATCCAGCAGGAAGAAAGTCACGTTCCCCAGAATCAGGAGGATAATCAGCATAACCGCGCCGATTTCTTCAAAATCCTCCGTGACCTGGGTAAGTCCGAACACCCGCAGCAGCAGCCAGTACATTACCGCCACGGACACGTTGAACAGCAGCCCTTTCCACAGCCAGCGAAGCCGCGTCTTGTCCAGCCGTGGCTTGACGATGGGATAGTAGCCCAGAAACGCGAATACCGCCGCGGCTTCCTTGTCCGGCGCCAGCAGCAGCGACAAAATCGCCACCGCGCCGTACCACGCCCAGGCAATCCGGACGCCGCAGGTTTTCAGCACGGCTTGCAGAAGCAGCGCACAGAGCATAGGGCAGACATAGGTTGCGATGGGGATGATCGTCCCCAGGCTCATGACGACCACCGCCAGCGCCGCAAGCACCCCGCCCAGCGCCACGGACGAGGCAGGCGTCCGCTTACTTGCCATTGGATTTCAGCAGGCTATACTTGATGTCCCAGAGCTTCTGGCTCAGGTCAACAAAGTAGGTCTGGGGATTGTCGAAGCGCTTGACCTCATCCCACAGAGTGTCCACCTGGGCAAGGCAGTAGGCGCGGATTTCTTCCAGGCTTGGCAGCTTGTAAACCAGCTTGCCGTCCTTAAAAACGGGAACCTGCAATTCTCTGGCCGTAAAATTGTAGACCCTCTTGGTCTTCCAGGTGGCGTCCGGGTCGAAGATCGTCATGTCTTTGCTGTCGTCCACCACCTCGTCGTAAACCGTCAGATAGTCGGCAATGGCCTTGCCGGTGTCCTTGGCGTAGAAACGGTACAGCTTCTTGTGGTGGGGATTGGTGATTTTCTCCACGTTTTCGGAAATCTTGATCTTGGGAACCACCGTGCCGTCCGGCTCCTCGATGGCGGCCAGCTTATACACGCCGCCGAATACCGGCTCGCTCTTTGCGGTGATAAGACGTTCGCCCACGCCGAACATGTCGATCTGCGCGCCCTGCCGGAGAATGTCCCGGATGATGTATTCGTCCAGAGAATTGGACACGGAAATCTTGCAGTCCGTCCACCCGGCCTCGTCCAGCATTTTCCGGGCTTCCCGGGTCAGATAGGCCAGGTCGCCGGAGTCCAGACGGATGCCGCACTTCGTGATGCCCATGGGCTTGAGAACCTCGTTGAACGCCCGGATGGCGTTGGGAACGCCGGATTTCAGGGTGTTGTAGGTGTCCACCAGCAAGGTTGCGTTGTGGGGGAACATCTGCACGTAGGCCTTGAACGCCTCGTACTCGCTGTCAAACATCTGCACCCAGGCGTGAGCCATGGTGCCGCCCGCATGGACGCCGTAGAGCTGGTCGGAAATGGTGCAGGCGGTGCCGTGGCAGCCGCCGATATACGCGGCTCTCGCGCCCAGGATGGCGGCGTCTGCCCCCTGCGCCCGGCGGGAACCAAATTCCAGCACGGTGCGTCCCTCGGCGGCACGGACAACACGGTTGGCCTTGGTGGCGATCAGGCTCTGATGGTTCACGCACAGCAGCAGATACGTCTCAACAAGCTGCGCCTGAATGGCAGGCGCGCGGACGGTGATGATCGGCTCCCGGGGAAAAACGGGCGTTCCCTCCGGCACCGCCCAGATATCGCCGGTAAACTTGAAATTGGCCAGATAGTTCAGGAAATCCTCGCTGAAGCACTTCCGCTTCCGCAAGTACGCGATATCCTCCGTGTCAAAATGCAGCTTCTGAATATACTGGACGATCTGCTCCAGACCGGCCGCGATGGCAAACCCGCCCCCGTCGGGGCAGCGGCGGAAAAACAGGTCAAAATACGTTATGCGGTCGGCATAGCCGTTGGCAAAATACCCCGCGCCCATGGTCAGCTCGTAAAAATCGCAGAGCATCGTCAGATTCAATTTGTCGCTCACAACCATTTCGGTCACCTCGTTTTTATGGCAGCGCCGCACAATTCGGCAAGAGCTTTCGGCGAGAGATTTTGTCACAAGCCAAGGTTTGGAAAACGCAGGAATACTGTATGTATTTCAAATTTTTCAAACCGCGGGATTGGGACGAAAGATCCGCCGAAGGCCGCAGACGCAATTGTGCGGTGTTGCCTTATACTTGCGGCTATTATACAAAACCTTTCGGAAAATAGCAACCTTTTTCGTTGACACCTTCCGGAAGTTAGAGTATTATTAAATTGTAGAAAGGTCGTGATACCCTATGGGAATTACCGTTGGCATGAAGGGCGTCGCCGAAACCCTCTGTGAGCGGGAGGATACCGCCAAGGAGGTCGGCTCCGGCGATCTGCTGGTCTACGCCACCCCCTGCATGGTCGCGCTGATGGAAGGCGCGGCGTGCGACGCCGTGGCGGAAGGACTTTCGGAAGACCAGACCACCGTCGGCACCGCGCTGAACATTGAACACGTTTCCGCAACGCCGGTGGGGCTGGAAGTCCGGGCGGAGGCCGAGGTCACCGCCGTGGAGGGAAAGGTCGTCACCTTTGCCGTCCGTGCTTTCGACGAAGCCGGTGAGATCGGCCACGGCACCCACCAGCGCGTGGTCATCAACAGTCAGAAATTTCTGGACAAGGCATACAGCAAGCTGTAAGGAGGTTATTGAGTATGCAAGACTATGGCGCAATGATTCGCAGCACCTTTGAACTGGGCAGCGTCCGAGACGCAGAGCTTCTGTTCGAGACCATCGTCAAGAACGCCTTTCCCACCTACACGTTCCGCCGTCTGGAACTCATCCGCGTCCAGCAGGACACCCCCTATCTGGAAGGCCGAAGCTGGAACCACGTTTTTGAGATCAAAAAGAGCGAGCTGGATAACTTCCCCGTCTGGGAGGTCAACTGCCACCGTGTCACCATGGGTAAGACCCCGGACAAGCAGGTGTACCTGGACTATCTGACCCTGGATTTTATCCGCTACCGGGATGCATGATGCGCTTCATTCCTTGCCTCTCCCTTTG
>ERZ773139.4659-NODE-4659-length-10666-cov-4.758929_pt1 | contig 10666 bp, 9 predicted proteins | sample MGYA00580854_ERZ773139 | MGnify/ENA primary metagenome ERZ773139 (study PRJEB29015, sample SAMEA2737809) | human gut metagenome | biome: human gut; feature: human-associated habitat; material: faeces | place: China | collected 2012 ...
GGTTCACGCATCGGCAACGGGAATACAATCTTTCCCGGAGCTGTAATCGGTGCTATCCCGCAAGACCTGAAATTCCGGGGAGAAGAGACTACCGCCGAGATAGGCAATAATAATACCATCCGCGAGAACGTGACAATCAACCGGGGTACGGCTGCCAAAGGAAAGACAATCGTTGGCAGCAACAACCTGCTGATGGAAGGTGTACATGTTGCACACGATGCCTTTATCGGCAACGGTTGCATCATCGGCAATTCCACAAAAATGGCAGGCGAGATTGTCATAGACGACAATTCCATCATCAGCGCCAATGTACTGATGCACCAGTTCTGCCACGTAGGCGGATTCGGCATGATACAGGGCGGATGCCGCTTCAGCAAAGACATACCGCCGTACATCATAGCCGGACGGGAACCCATCTGCTATGCAGGCATCAACATCGTGGGACTGCGCCGTCGCGGTTTCTCCAACGAAACCATCGAGGCCATTCACAACGCCTACCGCATTATCTATCAAAGTGGACTGAACAATACGGAAGCTTTGAAAAAGATTGAGAATGAAATGGAAATGACCCCAGAAATCAGCTATATTGTAAACTTTATACGCGAATCGGCTCGCGGCATTATTCCTGCAAGCAAATAAAAAGTTAATAGTATGATATATAGATTTACCCTCATCTCCGATGAAGCGGACGACTTCATCAGAGAAATACAGATTGACCCGGAAGCCACGTTCTATGATTTTCACGAAGCCATCGTGAAATCAGTAGGTTATACCGACGACCAGATGACCTCTTTCTTCATCTGCGACGATGATTGGGAAAAGGAAAAAGAAGTTACCCTCGAAGAAATGGACGACAATCCGGAAATAGACAGTTGGGTGATGAAAGACACTCAGGTCAGCGAATTGGTAGAGGACGAAAAGCAGAAACTCCTGTACGTGTTCGACTACATGACAGAACGTTGTTTCTTCATCGAACTGACAGAAATTATCACCGGTAAAGATATGAATGGTGCTAAATGTACTAAGAAAGCCGGAGAAGCTCCCAAACAGACTGTTGATTTTGAAGAAATGGCCGCAGCCGGTGGCTCGCTCGACCTCGACGAAAACTTTTACGGAGATCAAGACTTCGACATGGAGGACTTCGATCAGGAAGGTTTTGACATAGGAGGAGGCGACGCTGGCAACCCATACGAAGAAGATAAATTCTAAGTCTTAAATATCAAGTATCAGGTATTAATTGCTATGCAGTGCCGGGCAGTTAATACCTGATATTTTTTAATTCCATGTTTTAGTACTCAACAACCGATACTTACTACTTTTAACCCCATGCCCACTCTCATCGTTCTGATAGGACCCACAGGCGTAGGAAAAACAGAATTAAGCCTGCGATTAGCCGAGAATTTTCAGACTCATATCGTGTCTGCCGATTCTAGACAGTTATATGCTGAACTGAAAATAGGGACAGCCACTCCTACTCCCGAACAACTCGAACGTGTGCCGCATCACTTGGTAGGAACGCTTCATCTTACAGACTATTATAGCGCCGCGCAATATGAGACGGAAGCAATGGAGATTCTCGAAAAGTTATTCATGCAGCATGAGGTTGTTGTCTTGACGGGCGGTTCAATGATGTATGTGGATGCTATTTGCAAAGGTATTGACGATATTCCTACCGTAGACGCGGAAACCCGTCAGCTCATGTTGCAGAAATACGAGGAAGAAGGGCTTGAACAACTCTGTGCGGAACTCCGGTTACTAGATCCGGAGTATTATCGTATTGTGGATTTGAAAAATCCAAAACGGGTGATTCATGCACTGGAAATCTGCTATATGACCGGACGTACTTACACCTCTTTCCGCACACAACAAAAGAAAAAACGTCCTTTCCATATCATCAAAGTCGGTTTAACCCGCGACCGGGAAGAACTTTATGACCGTATCAACCGTCGGGTAGACCAAATGATGCAAGAAGGATTACTGGAAGAAGTACGTTCCGTACTTCCTTACCGACATCTCAATTCACTCAATACAGTAGGCTACAAAGAACTGTTCAAATATCTGGACGGAGAATGGGAACTTCCTTTCGCTATCGAAAAGATAAAACAAAATTCGCGCATTTACTCACGCAAACAAATGACTTGGTTTAAGCGGGACGAGGAAATACGTTGGTTTCATCCGGAACAAGAAACGGAGATACTTTCGTACCTCCGTTAAAAAAAGATCATATTGAGTAAAAACTTTTATTTACCCAGTTTCGATACTTTCTGATAAACTTCACGGTAAACACTGTTGCCTAATTGGAATAAAAGCGTCATTCGTTTTCCGTCAATCCGGTAGGATATAGGAACAAGAGCTGATGCGGTTCTTCCATATTCATTATGCAATACCTCACAATAAAGTCCTTCTGCAATAATATTATACTCACCCGAACGAGTAATCTTATAAGGACAAAATACGCTTCCCGTACCTCTGTTTCCTGCTTCTAAGTACATTGCATTTTTAACATAGGCATCTACATTATAAAATTTGCCTTCTTTATCAAGTACCTTATATCTGGTCACTTGTGAAGTAGCGTCATTCTGAACAAGTCTCCAGATACCTTTTAAGTTTTGGCTCATACAAAGATTGGGCATAAGAAAAAGAAATGAAACAGCCAACAAAATCTTACATAAATTTCCTTTCATAATAAATAGAATTTAAAGTTCAACATATATTTATTCTTTAATTTAATCAGCACAACAACCTTGCGTATGAGTTCGTCGCTAGCTTATAAAATCATTCTTGTTTATCTTTCAAAATGACTTTAAGTGTAGGCTTCACTTTAACTTCAATGGTAGGCTTTCCATTATGACCCACCAGAAGCACACCGTTTTTAGGGGCTTTTATAGTAAAGCGCCCTATTGAATCTGTTCTTTCCGTAAATCTCGTACCTCTTACATTTACAATAGCGAATGTCGGTTTCTCGTCCTCATTATACACTACTCCGGTCACGGTAATCCAGTCAGAACGGTACTTATCTGTTTTCAAACGTACAATTTTCTCTTTGCCCGCTTGATCTAAAGACACTGCTTTAATTGTCTTTATAGACATTCCTTTCAATTTCGATTTTTCGACTTCATCATCGTCTATACAATAAATAATCTTTCCTTCTACCCCTTCTGCGACACTTTCTGCCAGTTCCAAAGCATCAGCATAAGGTTTTTCCGGATTATCTTTTTTAAATTGATACTCTCCTTCCGTAAGCAAAGTAACAATTATCACTCCATTTTTTCCTTTTTCCCCATAAATAGATGTAGCAGTTTTATCTTTCAATATAGAAAAACTTTTAATACGGTCAGGAGCTATCTTAGACAAAGCTTCTTTATCCGATACTTCTTTATCATTAATAATGATTAAGGGTTGTTTGCCCTCTTCAACTCCATAAAGAGTCAAACTATTTCCGACTTTAGTACCGGAAGATAAAGTTCCGGTCGTTTTCAGACTAACGGATGTCTCAGGAAACAATTTAACCACATCCTGTTCCATTCGTATTGACATTTCAGAAGTTACGGCTGCTTTCACCGTTTTATATCCAATAAATGAGAACCACAAATAACTATCCTTCGGCGTTTTCAGACGAAAGCGGCCATTTGCATCTGTTATTGCGCCAATAGTTGTATTAGGAACGACTATGCTTACTCCGGCTTTAGGCTGGCCCTGCTCGTCAGTAACAATTCCTGTGACAAGAAAGTCCGGCACAGTATTTGTTTCAGTCGCTTTGATCTCAGTAAAAGTGCTGATGTCTTGTACACGTGTTTTCCCCTCCCTGCGAGTGGTAACAAGTATCACCCCATTTGCACCACGCTTGCCATATAAACCAATAGATGCACTATCTTTCAGTACCGAGAAACTTTCTATTATCCCTCTATCTATTTTTTCGAAAGTCTCCATACTCATTTCCTTGCCATCGACCATAATTAACGGCTTCTTATTCTCCGGAAATCTGATATCTCCAAACCTCACCGGAACGGAATATTTCACAGACACAGGCATACCACGTTGCTTTCCGGGAATCCAGGCCGGCATTTCACTCACAATTCTTTCAGCCTCTTTAGTTAAGATAGGTTGGTCGGACTGAAGCGCTCGCACATCCTTTACTTTCCCGCTTTCAGATACAGTGAAACCGACTATCACACTACCTCCGGCTTTCCCTTTCACATCAGAACTTTTTGTTTTATTCTCCAAATACTTATACAACGCATTCATACCACCCGGATATTCAGGCATTTGCTCCACCACTTCAAAAACAACTAATTCTTCATTACCTTTCGTTTTTGCCGCACGATTTTCAGCACTAACCTTGGCCTTACTATCGCCATGTGACACTTTTACAGTATCTTGCAGCACATTTTCTGTATCTCTCAACACATTTTCTTGCACAATCTCGGCCAAATCATTAACTTTGACGGCAGAAATTTCTTCTACTTTTTCGGAGATTTCGGGACGGGCAAAAGCAGTTACTGCAATAGCTGCCAATGGAAGCACATACAAGTACTTCAACCGTGCCCATGGATTTGATTTTTCTTTTAACATCATAGTGATACGTTTTTTAAGTTTACTGTGATTAAAGCTGTTGGCCATAGAGTAGAGCCTTGTGCCAACGGCTTTTTTTATTAATAATAGTTGATATTCTTTCGCGTTTACACCTTCATTGATAACAGTCTCGTCGGCTTCATACTCATGGATATTCTGCAACTCCTGTTTCAACAGCCATGCACCGGGGTTGAACCATTGGAAAAAGATACAGATATCAGCTACCAATAAATCAATAGAATGCCGATGACGGATATGTGCTGCTTCATGAATCAGAATTTCCCGCCCGTTCTCCTCCAAATCCTTCCGGCTGATAACGATATACTTCATCCAACTGAACGGAGCTATCTCCTGTTCGTGGACAACAAGTGTTGTTCCATTCTCCAACTTTTCCCGTTTACCGGAATGTATTAACCTGAAAAGACGGATCAAAGAGTATAGATTGCGGCAAGCAAAGAAGATAATGCCGGCCAGATAAACAAGCAGAAGAATCTCTATCCAGGACAAGGAAGCGACTTCGTATACTGCCACTCCGCCGGTTGCATCGACAGTCGCGGGTTCCATTTCTGCCATTAGCAACACCTGCTCAATGGTGAGCATTGTTTGTTGTACTTCAACCTGATGGTTCGTGGTTACTTCAATGAAGGGAATGAGCAATGACAAAAACAGTACGCCCAATAAAGCAACACGATTAAAGCGATGAAAAGTTTCTTTGCTAAGTAAGACCCGAAAAAACAGGTAAAACAAGACAAGGCAAACTGATGATTTTAATATATAGATAAAGAATGCTCCCATAGTATAGATTGTCGTTTTATTAATTGGTGTTCATTAAATAGTGTTCTCAGGTCAGCCTTTCCTGTCCGCCTTCTCTACCTCTTGAATCAATTGTCTAAGTTCATCCAAAGAAATATCTTCTTCTTTGACTAAAGACGAAACTGCATTCAGGTAGGAATTATTAAAATACTTACTGATTACATTCCGAAGTGTTCCTTTACGAAAATCTTCTTCACTGACGATCGGATAGTATTGATAAGTATTCCCAAAAATATAATGAGCCAGAAAGCCTTTATCTTCCAGCCCGCGCACAATCGTTGATAAGGTGTTAAAATGCGGCTTCGGTTCTTCATAGAAAGCCAACATTTCTTTCACAAACAAGGGACCCTTTTCCCAAAAAAATCCCATGATTTCTTCTTCCTTTGCTGTTAATCCTTTCATACCTGCATCTTTGTTTGATGCAAATAACGAGAAGTTTTAGTTTATAAACTAATTTTTCTAGTTAATATAAACTAAAAGATATAGTTTAAAAGATGACAAGCCTGTAAAAGGCTCTATCAAAGATAAATTCTTCATTCTTTTACCCCCACAGTTTATCAACAATAAAATTCCCTATAAAGAATAAATCGCCCATAAAGACGATACTGAATACCAGAAAAGTGAAACAGGTACTCCAACGAGCTCCCCCATTTTCTTCACCGCTTTTGATACGGAGCAAGGAGCTATGCAAGCAATCACCTGCTATGAACAACACAAACAAGCTCGGTATCAAGTCACCCCATGACACCAACCACAAGTTATCACCCTTTCCCATTAGGAATGTCAATGCCACGGCCAACAAGAAGACGGAAGCATACTGCAAGTCTTTTCTCTTTGAATTCATAGTGGTAATATTTAAAGTACTTTTCACAAAGATATTGAATCTCATTAAATATCCTCTATCAAATCCATACAAAAAATCAGTATCATTACATATTTTACTTGCCTTTATCTGTCACTACAAAAGTAAATGAACAAGCAGACACAAGACGAAAGGCAGAGCTCCTTCATCCACTAACACTGATGAACAGGGAAAGATGAAGGAATGAACGGATCATGAGATATTTCACCAAACCAATGAAACTCTAATCCTCCACTTGCTCTCCTTCAGATTCTTCCGGTTTATTTCCGGTTTTAGAAGACTTCTTTTTTAATCGGCCACTTTTTCTCAAGGCTTCGGCAATAATCCACTGAAGTTGCCCGTTTGTACTACGAAACTCATCAGCCGCCCATTTTTCAATGGCGTCCATTGTTTCAGTATCCACTCGCAAAACAAAACTCTTTATTGAAGATTCCTTTTTAGCCACTTCTATTTTACCTTCTTATTTATAGTTTATCAATGATTCAGCGTACCTGTATTCACAACCGGTTGCGCAGCTTCGTCCGCACAAAGCACCACTAGCAAATTACTCACCATGGCAGCTTTCTTTTCCTCATCCAGTTCAACAATTTCCTCTTCAGAAAGTTTATGCAATGCCATACGTACCATTGAAACAGCACCTTCAACTATCTTTTCGCGAGCACTGATGATAGCCGACGCCTGCTGACGGCGTAACATAACTGCTGCAATCTCCGGAGCATAAGCCAAATAATTAATACGGGCTTCCACTATCTCCATACCTGCCATGGCCAGACGTTCATTCAACTTTTGTTCCAACTGCTCGTTAATTTCATCACCGCCACTACGTAACGTCAATTCATCCAAATCCGCTTCGTTGTCGTCATAAGCATACAGTCCCGCTACCTGACGAAGCGCAGCGTCACTTTGCACACGAACAAAATCCTCAAAGGCATTCATTCGCCCGGCAACAGTCACAGTCATCTGTCCGCTCCCTCTATTATCCGCCATTGTCTGCGCATCAATTTCGAACATAGCTTTATAAGTGTCTTTCAGTTTCCAGACAAGCACCAGACCGATCAAAATAGGATTACCAATCTTGTCATTTACTTTAATAGGCTCCACATCCAAGTTACGGGCACGTAAAGATAGTTTCTTCTTATTCATAAAAGGATTAACCCAGAAAAATCCCGTTTCAGTAAACGTACCTTTATATTTCCCGAAGAATACCATGACACGGGCTTCGTTCGGTTCCTGCGAAAAATAACCCGGAATCATCAGAACAGCTAATGCAAGAAAAAGCAATAGCAAGAAAAACATAATTATGCTTCCTTTGAAAAGCATAAAACTCACAACAACCAACAAAGGCAACACGATCAAATTAAGAAACAAGGCCAAAAAGCCATTAACAACCGCATCATCGTACTTAATTTCTTTTGTAATCATAGCATTTAATTTTGATATTATTTTGATATCACAAATATATCAAATTTAGAAATTAAAAAGCAAACAAAAAGAGACTTTTTTTCCATGAGAAGGCATATTTTTAACTAAACAGCCCTGTCTTGTTCCTAAACAAATATAAAAGTTGAGGAAATAAGCGGCTATCCGAACCTAAAAAAAGAGTTTGCTCTTTGAGGTATTTAAGTTTATTACTATTTTTGCAGGATACGAATTTAAAACCTATAAACAGTAAAACATAAAACAATTCATAAAATGAGAAAAGTAAGTTTAGCTCTACTCTTCTGCCTTCTCTGCCTTACCGGAATGGCACAAGGACAAAAGGCTCTTGATTTAAAAGATATCACCTCCGGACGTTTCCGCCCGGAAAACATTCAGGGAGTAATCCCCACGCCCGACGGTGAATACTACACACAGATGAACGGCGAAGGCACACAAATTATTAAATATTCCTTCAAGACAGGTGAAAAAGTGGAAGTGGTGTTCGATGTGAATACTGCACGCGAATGTGATTTCAAACACTTCGACAGTTACCAGTTCTCACCCGACGGTCAGAAATTGCTTATTGCTACGAAAACGACTCCGATTTACCGGCATTCTTATACAGCTGTACATTATATCTACCCTTTGAAACGAAATGATAAGGGCGTTACGACAAACAACATTATTGAACGGCTGTCCGACGGCGGACCTCAACAGGTCCCCGTCTTTTCTCCGGACGGAACAATGATCGCTTTCGTACGTGACAACAACATATTCCTCGTAAAACTGCTTTACGGCAACAGCGAAAGCAAAGTGACTGAAGACGGTAAGCAAAATTCTATCATCAACGGTATTCCTGACTGGGTATATGAAGAAGAGTTCGGGTTTAACCGCGCATTGGAATTCAGTGCGGACAATACCATGATTGCTTTTATCCGTTTCGATGAGTCTGAAGTTCCCTCCTACTCTTTCCCGATATTTGCAGGACAAGCGCCCTACATCAATGCCTTGAAAGATTATCCGGGCGAATATACCTATAAATACCCGAAAGCAGGATATCCGAATTCCAAAGTTGAAGTACGTACCTACGATATCAAATCACACGTGACACGTACAATGAAGCTCCCGTTGGATACAGATGGGTATATCCCCCGCATCCGTTTCACAAAAGATGCCTCCAAATTGGCAATCATGACACTGAACCGCCATCAGGACCGTTTCGACCTTTACTTTGCCGATCCTCGTTCCACCCTTTGCAAATTAGTATTGCGTGACGAATCACCTTATTATATAAAGGAAAATATATTCGACAATATTCACTTCTATCCCGATTATTTCAGTATGCTTAGCGAACGTGACGGTTACAGTCATCTCTATTGGTATAGCATGGGAGGTAATCTCATTAAGAAAGTGACTAACGGCAAGTTTGAGGTAAAAGACTTTTTGGGTTATGATGAGGAGGATGGTTCGTTCTATTACACCAGTAATGAGGAAAGTCCTCTGCGCAAGGCGGTCTACAAGACAGATAAGAAAGGAAAAAAGACCAAATTGTCTCAACAGACAGGAACAAACACACCGCTTTTCAGCAAATCGATGAAATATTATATGAATAAATATTCCAGTCTGGATACTCCAATGCAGATTACGCTGAACGATAATACCGGCAAAACATTAAAGACGCTGGTTACAAATGACCAGTTGAAACAAAAACTGGCAGGATACGCAGTTCCCAAGAAAGAATTTTTCACTTTTCAGACTACAGATGGAGTGACATTGAACGGTTGGATGATGAAACCTGTCAATTTTTCCGCTTCGAAAAAATATCCGGTACTGATGTTCCAATACAGCGGCCCCGGCTCACAACAGGTACTGGATACATGGGGAATCAGTTGGGAAACGTATATGGCAAGCCTCGGCTACCTCGTTGTCTGTGTGGACGGACGTGGAACCGGAGGACGTGGAGAAGCTTTCGAGAAATGTACTTACCTGAAAATCGGTGTAAAGGAAGCCAGAGACCAGGTGGAAACCGCACTTTACCTAGGCAAACAAGCGTATGTAGATAAAGATCGCATCGGTATTTGGGGATGGAGCTACGGTGGATACATGACTTTGATGAGCATGAGTGAGGGTACCCCCGTATTCAAGGCAGGTGTAGCTGTTGCCGCACCAACCGACTGGCGTTTCTACGACACGATTTATACGGAACGCTTCATGCGTACACCGAAAGAAAATGCGGAAGGATACAAGGAATCGTCTGCTTTCACCCGTGCTGACAAGTTGCACGGTAATCTGTTGCTGGTACACGGCATGGCGGATGATAATGTACACTTCCAGAATTGCACGGAATATGCCGAACATTTAGTACAACTCGGCAAGCAATTTGATATGCAGGTATATACTAACCGTAATCACGGCATATACGGTGGCAACACCCGCAATCATCTGTACACACGGTTGACCAACTTCTTCTTGAATAATTTATAATGGCTGACAGAGTACGTAAGCCTGAATGGCTGAAAATCAATATCGGTGCCAACGAACGATACACCGAAACCAAACGGATTGTCGACTCCCACTGCCTGCATACGATATGCAGCAGTGGGCGTTGCCCCAATATGGGGGAATGCTGGGGAAAGGGAACTGCCACATTTATGATTGGCGGAGATATCTGTACCCGTAGTTGCAAGTTTTGCAACACCCAAACCGGACGTCCGCACCCATTGGATGTAAATGAACCTGTTCATGTGGCGGAGTCTATCGCATTGATGAAACTGGATCATGCAGTAATCACCTCGGTGGACCGTGACGATCTCCCCGACCTGGGAGCAGAGCATTGGGCACGTACTATCCGGGAGATTAAGCGTTTGAATCCTCAAACGACTATCGAAGTACTGATACCTGATTTTCAAGGAAAGACAGAACTGCTAAATCAGGTCATTGAAGCGCATCCCGATATTATTTCTCATAATATGGAAACTGTCCGGCGTATCAGTCCCCTGG
>ERZ773139.4661-NODE-4661-length-10665-cov-3.612630_pt1 | contig 10665 bp, 10 predicted proteins | sample MGYA00580854_ERZ773139 | MGnify/ENA primary metagenome ERZ773139 (study PRJEB29015, sample SAMEA2737809) | human gut metagenome | biome: human gut; feature: human-associated habitat; material: faeces | place: China | collected 2012 ...
CCGTACTCCGCGCCGCGGTCGTAGTAAATTTCGGAGCAGGGGCCGCACGGACCGGAGCCATGCTCCCAGAAGTTATCCTCCTTGCCGAAGCGGAAGATGCGCTCGGCGGGGATGCCGACCTCGTCACGCCAGATGGCGAAGGCCTCGTCATCCGCGGGCGTGGTCTCGCTGCCGGCGAACACCGAGGGATAGAGGCGGTCCGGCTCCAGGCCGACCCACTCGGGGCTGGTGAGGAACTCCCACGACCAGGCGATCGCCTCATGCTTGAAGTAGTCGCCGAACGAGAAGTTGCCGAGCATCTCAAAGAAGGTGCCGTGGCGCGCGGTGTGACCGACGTTGTCGATATCGCCCGTGCGGATGCACTTCTGGCAGGTGCAGACGCGGCGGCGCGGCGGCTCCTCCTCGCCCTTGAACCAGGGCTTCATGGGGGTCATGCCCGCGTTGATGAGCAGGATGGACTTGTCGTTCTGCGGGATCAGGGAAAAGCTGGGCAGGCGCAGGTGGCCCTTGCTCTCAAAGAAGCGGAGGAACATCTCTCTCAGCTCGTTGAGGCCGTAAACAGGATGGGACATTGTTGATTTCTCCTTTGTATGATAAATTTTTTGTCTTATTTTTTCTTGATATCCAGACCGATCAGCTCCATATCGGGGTCGAAGGCGATGCGGAAATAGACGCTCTTTTTCTCGTACTTTCGCCGGATGACCGCGATGGCGTGCGGCTCGTCGGTGTCCGTCACGCCGGTGACCATCGTGTCCGTCACCTCCTTCGGCTCTCCGAGGCCGTCGGTCGCCGTGTCCATCACGTCCTCCAGGGCCGAAGCGGTCGTCGCATCGCGCACATCGCTGCGCAGTTCCTCGTAGACCTCGTCGTATTCACCGCGGATCAGCTGGTCCATCACGCCGAGTCCGGCGCTGAGGACCGCGTCCTCCTCCATTCCCTTTGGCAAGGGATTTCCCTTTACCGCGCACGCGGTACAAAGAAGCAGCGTCAGCGCTGCGAGCGAGAGGAGCAGGAGCGCCAATGCCGCAAGCGGCAGTCCTATTTTCTTTTTCGTTTTCTTCACCTCGCTTTGTAAACACAAAAAGACTCCGCCCCGAAATAGGGGCGAAGCCTTGCTTCACGGTACCACCCTAATTATCTCCCCCATGGGGAGCATCTTAGCCGTCCGGTAACGGGGACGAGGCGTTCCGCTCCTCGCGGACGGCTCCAAAGCGGCTGCCGTGCCTCGTAGGCCGAGGGCTTTCACCAGCTCCCTCTCGCTGCGGGCTCGTCTGCACGGCTGACTTTTTCATCGCGTTTATGGAGTTATTATATCCGAATTTCTTTTTTTGTCAAGCGCCCGCTTGCAATTCCTCCGCCTTTGCCGTATACTTTTTACACTTGTGCTACTGTGTTTTGAAAAGAGGGAAACCTATGAAGCGCTCCTATTCCGGCTATCTCTATATCGTTCTCTGCGCCGTCATTTTCAGCACGATGGAGGTCATGCTCAAAACCGTTCACGGCGTCTTCGCGCCCATGCAGATCACCTGCCTGCGCTTTCTCATCGGCGGTCTCCTGCTCATTCCCTTTGCCCTGCGCTCGATGAAGAAAAAGGGCGCCGCCTTCACCCGCGCCGACGTCGGCTTCTTTGCGCTCACAGGCTTTCTGTGCGTGGCGTTCTCGATGGTGCTCTACCAAATGGCGGTGACCTACACCAAGGCATCCGTCGTCGCCATCATTTTCTCCTGCAATCCCATTGTCGTTACCGTGCTTGCCTATTTTCTTCTGCGGGAGGAGATCCACCGCAACCACCTCATCGCCCTCGCGCTCGAGCTGCTGGCGGTTCTCATCATCATTGATCCGCTGCACGCCTCGCTCGATCCCACCGGCGCGCTGCTCGCCATTGCCTCAGCGCTGGTGTTTTCGTTCTACAGCGTAGTCGGCAAGAAGCGCACGCCGCGCTTCGGCGGCATCGCCGTGACCTGCTTCAGCTTCCTCTTCGGCTCGGTGGAGCTGCTGGCTGTCCTGCTGCTCGGCCGCACGGCGGCGGTCGGCGGACTGTTCGCCTCGCTGGGGCTGGACATTTTTGTGAATGTCCCTCTGTTCTCCGGCATCCCGCTCTCCGCGCTGCCCGCGCTCGCCTACATCTGCGCGGTCAATTCGGCGGCAGGCTACGTCTGCCACATGATGGCGCTGGAGAAGACCAGCGCGCAGGAGGCGTCTCTCATCTTCTTCCTCAAGCCGATGATCGCGCCGCTCTTCGCGTTTCTCTTCCTGCGCGAGGAGATCACGGCGAATATGCTCCTCGGCATCGTCTGCTTCCGCGTCGGGCTCCGGCATTGCCATCCTGCCGGGCCTGATCGCGCAGAAAAAGCAGCGCGCCTGACGCATTCCGTAAAAAAATGCCGCTATCGTCCGATAGCGGCATTTTTCTTTTCAATCCCTTGCGCTCAGGTCGACCGCGTGGCGCACAAAGCTCATCGCCGGCACGCTGCGCGGCAGCTGCATGGTGAATATCATGCGGGGATTTCTCGGCTCGAGCAGCGTGAAGCCCTCGGCGTCGCGCATCTCGGGAACGACCATGGAGAACGGCTTGCAGTCCGGCCCCACGACCTCCACCGTGTCGCCCGCGCGGAACTTGTTGCGCAGGCTGAGCGTCGCCATGCCGTTCGCGTCGCAGCTCTCGACCACCGCCACGACCTGCCAGTCGCGGATGTAGCGGGAATTGTCGTAATACTGCCCCGGCTGACCGTAATAAAAGCCGGTCGAATAGTGGCGGTGACTGACGTGCTCGACCTCGTCGAGCCAGACCGGGTCGGGCGTCTCCCCCGCCGCGACCTCGTCGAGCACATGGCGGTAGGCCCCCGTGACGATGGCGGCGTAGTATTCGCTCTTCGCGCGGCCCTCGATCTTGATGCAGTCGATGCCCGCGTCCATGATGTCGTCCAGATGACCGATCATGCACATATCGCGGGAGTTCATGATGTACGTTCCCTTCTCGTCCTCAAAGACGGGGAAGTATTCGCCCGGCCGTTTCTCCTCCATCAGGGCGTACTGATAGCGGCAGGGCTGGGCGCAGGCGCCGCGGTTGCTGTCGCGCCCCGTCATGTAGTTTGAGAGCAGGCAGCGGCCCGAATAGCTCACGCACATCGCGCCGTGGCAGAAGGTCTCCAGCTCCAGCCCGAACGGGAGCTTCTCCCGCATTTCGCGAATTTCCTGTAAAGACACTTCCCTTGCCAGCACCACGCGCTTCGCGCCCAAATCGTACCACGCCCTTGCGCACTCATAGTTGGCGATGCTCTGCTGCGTGGAGATGTGGCGCTCGCACCTCGGCGCGTACCTCCCCGCCAGCGTGAACGCGCCGAGGTCGGCTAAAATCAGCGCGTCGACGCCCAGATCGTTCAGCCGCTCCAGATGCTCGGGCAGCCGCGCGACCTCGTCGTTGCGCGGCATGGTGTTTACCGTGACGTGGACGCGCACGCCGTGGTCATGCGCGAAGCGCACGGCCTCCGGCAGCTCGTCGGCGGTGAAGTTGCCCGCGAACGAGCGCATCCCGAAGCTCGTGCCCGCGAGATACACCGCGTCCGCGCCGTAGAGCACCGCCATTCTCAGCTTTTCCATATCGCCCGCGGGGGCGAGCAGCTCCGGTTTCTTTCGCATAGTAGTTCCTCTCTCAAAAGCAGCATGGCCACAGGCCATGCTGCTTTTTCGGTCCTCAGCCGCCGTACTGGCTGGAGTTGACAAAGTTGACGTGCTCGCGGTAGGTCTTGAAGAAGTGATGCACGCCGTCCTTGCCGAGCGCGTAGAAATAGTAGTTCGTGTCCGCCGGCTCCAGCGCCGCGCGGATGGACGCGAGGCCCGGATTGCAGATGGGCGTGGGCGGCAGGCCCTCGTGCATACGCAGGTTGTAGGGCGTATCCTTATCGAGGTCCGCCTGCGTGAGCGGGCCGGCATAGTTCTCGCCGTTCGCGTAGCCGAGACCGTAGATGACCGCTGCGTCGATCTCGAGCTTATGGTAGGTCTCGCCGACGTTGTTGAGGCGGTTGTAGATCACGGAGGCGATGTTCGTGCGGTCCTTGCCGTCCGTCTCCTTTTCAATGAGCGAGGCAATAATGAGGATCTCCTCGAGCGAATAGCCGGACTCCTCCACCTGCGTCATCAGCTCATCGTCCATGCGCTGCGAGAAGTTGTCGAGCAGGCGGCAGATGGCGTGAGACGGATCCTCATTGACGAAGAACTCATAGGTGTCCGGGAAAAGATAGCCCTCGAGCTTGGCGATGCCGGACTTGCCGGAGTCGAGGAAGCTGTAGTCGAAGCTCCCGCGCTCCGCCGCGCTGAGCAGCGCATCCTCGCTGTTGACGCCGTACTTGGCCAGCAGCGAAACGATCTGCCGCACGCTGTAGCCCTCCGGGATCGTGACGGTGACGGTATCGGCGTTGATGGTCGCGTTGCGGTTGCTCATGCCCTGAATGAGCGCGTTGTAGTCCATGTCGGTGTTGAGCTCATAGGTGCCGATGCCGATCTTGTCTCCCGCGTGGCGCACCGCGCCGAAGAGCTTGAAGAACCACTTGTATTCGATCAGCCCCTCGTTTTTGAGCTTTGTCGCAATGGAGTTGACGTCGTCGTCCTTCGTGACCTCGATGGTCGCGGTGACGGGCTCCTTATTGAACGCGCACATATCGTTCGCCAGCAGCCAGCCGACGCCCGCCAGGATCGCCGATACGGCGACCACAAAGATCAGCCAGAGCAGAAAGCGGCGCTCGCGGCCCTTGCGGCGGTTCCGCCGGCGGCGCTCCTCGCTCGCGGCGCTCTGCGCGGAATGGGTCGGACGCTCGCCGCCCTCGCGGCGGACCTGCCCGGCGTCCCATCGCGCGGTGTTGTATTTTTCCTCGTGATCCATAAAAGAACAGCACTCCTTTTCAAGAATCCTAAAAGTTTTTTCGGCGGTCAGGCCCCCATTTGCATTTTCCCGCATAGGATAAGGCAGAGCATGACAAGTGAGGTGAAATGTAAATGTGCACCAACAATGACTGCTCCTGCGTGTGGCTGATCCTGATCATCATTCTGATCCTCTTCGGCTGCGGCGGCTGTGGAAACAGCTGCGGCTGCGGGAACAACAGCAACAGCGGCTGCTGCTGTTAAGCGCGCTCGATCCTCCTGTGAAGATGGGACGCACCGCGTCCCTTTTCACACGCCGCCGCGCGGGACATGCCTCAGCCCAGCAGGGCTTTGACGCGCGCATAGACCTCCTCATGGATGTCCTCGATGCCGCGCATCCGACCATCCCGTGTGCAGTCGACGCGCTGCCAGCCGCAGCGCGCGGCGACCCCGCGCGCGTTCTCGCGGCACTCGCGCAGATAGGCGTCGTCCGCCTCATGGATATCGGCGGCGGTGTGCGTCGCCCTTTCGCGCTCGCGCATGAGCCGCTCGGTCACCTCGGTCGGCACGTCGAGATAAAAGACCAGCGACGGCTCGGGGAGCCCGAGCAGCCCGTACTCAAAGCCGAAGAGCCAGTCAAGAAATTTCTCCCGCTCGCCGTCCGGCAGCTTGGACGCCTGATGCACGGCGTTGGAGGTCGTGTAGCGGTCAGCGATGAGCAGCCCGCCCGATTCGTAATAGCCGCCCCAGTCCTGCTTGTAGGAGGCGTAGCGGTCCACAGCGTAGAAGGTGGAAGCCGCGTAGGCGTTCACATCGTCGGGATGCGAGCCGAACGCGCCGCCGAGGTACAGCTCGACGAGCGCGGCGGACTTTTCGCCGTAGCGCGGGAAGTTGAGCTTGCGGCAGTCCACGCCCTCGCGCTCCAGCCGCTCAAAGAGGAGCCGGGACTGCGTGGCCTTGCCGGAGCCGTCCGTCCCCTCAAAGACAATGAGCCTTCCCTTGTTCATTTCCGCTTCTCCCCCGCCACATGGACCAGAAAGAGCGGCAGCTTCATCATGCGTCCCGCGCGGGACGGATTTTTGATGAGCCGGTAGAACCACTCCAGATTGTGCTTGCAGTAGAATTCCGGCGCGCGCTGCGCCACGCCCGCGAACACATCCAGCGAGCCGCCGAGACCCAGCAGCAGCTTTGCGCCCGTGGCCGCGCCATACTGCGCCATCCACTTCTCCTGCTTCGGCGCGCCGAGGCAGACGAGCGCCATGTCCGCGCCGCTCGCGCGGATCTCCGCGGCGATAGCGTCGGATTCCGCGTCGGTAAAATAGCCGTCGTGCGTACCGGCGATCTGCAGCCCGGGCAGCTTCTCGCAAAGGTTCTTCGCCGCCTGCTCCGCCACGCCCGGCTTCGCGCCGAAAAGATAGACCCTTTTCCCGGTCTCCGCGCAGTGCGCGAGCATCGCCGTACCGAACTCAATGCCCGGCACACGGGATTTGAGCGGCGTGCCGAGGAGCTTCGCGCCGTAGATGACGCCGATGCCGTCGGGCAGCACGAGGTCCGCGCCGTTCACGGCCGCCATCGCCTCCGCGTCCGCGCGGCAGGTCTCCACGATCTCGGGATTGGGCGTCACCACATAGTGCGCGCCCTCACCCGCAAGCAGCTCGCAGCCGCGCGCGACCGCCTCGGTCATGGTGAGATTGTCAAAGCCAACGCCTAAAATATCAATACGCATCGTATCGCCTCATTGTCTCATTTGTGGTAATTCGCCTTAGTATACCACGCTTGTCCCGCCGCGTGCAACACAAAAGCAAAAAGTTTCCGAAATCTTCAAAAAGAAAGGCTTCCCGAAATCGGGAAGCCTTCTTTTTTACCGGTCCATGATCTCCAGTCCCGCCGTGTCGTAGAGCACGCGGGCATGGTTGCGCCGCAGCAGCTCGCGCGAGAGCACATTCCCGGTGGTCTTATCCACCATCGTCCGATACACCTCACCGCAGCGGTAGACAACGCCGTCCTCGCGCACGAAGCGCTCGTTCTCCGCCGCGATGTGGTATTTGACCGCGAGCGGCGCATCCGTGCGCAGCTCGCCGCACAGGTGCGTGGGCGTCGTATGGACGAGAAGCTGGTACGTCTGCTCCGTGTCGTTGCGGAAGCGATAGTCGAGGTAGTTATAGAAGATGGACGTGCCCGTGCCGAACGGCACCTGACGGCCGAAGTCCGGAAAGAGGTCAAACTGGTCGTGGTGGTGCTGCTCCGTGATGGTCAGGGGCGCATGGAGCACCATCCAATGGATCAGGTTGCTAAACTGGCACATCCCACCGCCGACGGCTTCGCCGGTCTGCGCGTTGGCAATGACCATACCGGTGCGGTAGCCGTTCGCGGCGCTGGGCCGCCCGACGAGGTGCCAGAACGAAAACGTCTCGCCCGGGCGTATGAGAATGCCGTTGATCTTCGGTGCGGCCAGCGCGAGGTTGACGGCCTTGTTGTCCTGCAAAACCGGATCGACCCTGCCGAGCGTGCGGCGGATGAGCGAATTGTGCCGACAGACGAGCGCGGGAAGCGGCGCCTCCATGCGCAGCTTCGGAAAGCGCTCCGCGGAAAATCCGTCGCGCAGCGTGCGGAGCGCACAGCTTTTTTCGACCGAGATGCGGTACGCGAGCGGTGAAAGCTCGCAGAACAGTCTTCGGTGCATGATGCTCTTACCTCTCTTTCTTACCACGAGCCGTTGCCGAGGATCTCGCCGTACCATTCGTGCACCACGCCGTAAAGCGAGGTCCCCTCGACCGGCACGATAGAGCCGTCGCCAAGTCCCGCGCCGCTCGCCATATAACGGCCGAGCAATGAGCCGTCGCTCCGGCAGTAGGAAATGAGGTTGGAGTCCTCGTAGACCTCCAGATAGCAGCCGTCGGAAACGGTCAAGCGGATCGCCTTGTCTCCGCCCGCGTACACAGCATCCTCCCACGGTGTGTAGGTATATTGGCCCAGCGGGCAGAGCCCACCCGAGATGGCAAAGTCGTTTCGGCAGCTCCCCAGCTCTCTTGCTCCGCTGAGCAGGGTCAGCTCCACGCCCGTGCCGTGCTCCAGACAGTCGATCTCATATTGGAACCTCTGCTCCGTCGTCCAGCGAAGGCTCTCGTCCGGCGTAAAGCTCGTGAGCGCGGCGCGCAGCAGCGCCTTGTCCTCTGCCGACGTAACGCCGTTCACCGAGTAACAGGAGAGCACATAGCAGTGATCGTCGTCGATCGGGACAAAATACAGCTCCTCATGCGCGTAGCCGTATGCGGCATCATAGCCGCCCCCTACATTATAGTAATAGTCCAGCGGCGCGCTCAGGTCGGTCTCAAAGCGCCACGCGCCGATGGAGGCGTAGTACGCCTTGATATCCTCCATGCTGCCGTCCGCTCTTGTGACCTCAAAGTATGTGCTTCCATCCGCGTCCACGCTGGAGAGAGGCTTCCATTGCATCCATTGCGGCGTGAATAGCCAGTCGGTCGGCACATAGACGGACCAGCCGTCGCCCTCGTAGCGGTGGAACACAGCCGTCTTCCTGACCGCGCTGCCGGTCCCGTCCGTATAGCTCAGCGTAACTCTGTGCAGATAGCGCGGATAGTCGGTCTCGTCAAGCGCAAGGTGGTCGGCGCACCAATCGTAGAGTGCCTCGCGGTAGTACGTCCTGCTGGAATCGTTTATGTAGTCCTTTACCATCCCCCACGTTCCGGTGTACAGAATGCGATAGCCGTCCGCGTTCGCAAGCACAACGAGCACATCGTACTGCCTGTTGTCGTACCAGCCATCGCCTATGCTGTACCAATCTCCCTGATCTGCCAGCGAAAGGCTTTCCTCGTCCGCAAAGCGCACCGCGTAATCGTAGCACCACAGCTCGGGTCTGCCGTCCAGCTCCGGGAAAACGCCGTCCAGCACGGCAGCGCGCTCCAGCTCGGTCGCCCGCACGTCGCTCACCGCGGCGACCGCCGCGCCGCCGGGCGGCTGCGGGAACAGGGCAACGCCGCTCTCGCGGACCGCGTTGGCGCGGTCGAGGGCATAGTCCTCCATCGTGAGCCAGACGTCCGCGTCCTTCTTTTTCTCATCTGTGCCGCTCTGCCATGCGATCAGCAGCGCGGAAGCGGCCACGACCGCGACGGCGAGCGCCGCGAGCCACAGCCCGCGCCTTTTCTTTCCGCCGAGCACATTCGCAAGCCGGCGCTTGAGCCGCTCCGCCGTGCTGCCGAAGCTCGTCGTCATCGGCACCGGCGCGATCTTCGCCTGCACCGCCGCGAGCAGCGTTTCGCCGTAGGCGGTTCTTTCCGCGTGCGCCATGCCCTCGGTCGCCCTGCTGTCGCAGGCAAGCTCCACATCCTCGTCCGCCTGCCGCAGCATCCAATAGACGAGCGGGTCGAACCAATGGACGGCGTTCGCCGCCGTCAGCACGAGCTTATAGGCAAGGTCGTGCCGCTTGAGATGGCAGAGCTCGTGGCGCAGGATGAAGCGCAGCGCGGCGGGCTCGTAGTCCTCGTGCGGCAGAAGCAGAACGGGATGAAAAAGTCCGGTCATCATCGGCGTTCCCACCGCCTCGCAGAGAAGGAGCCGCGGCTGCTTCACGCCCAGAGCGGCACATTCGTCCGCGAGCAGCCGTGCGTAGTCGCTCCGCATCGTCTTGTGCTGCCAGCGTCTCACAAGGCGGTAAAACTTCTTGTATTTTACGACCTGTAAAGTGGTATAGCCTGTCGCTCCCATTCCCCAAAGGAGGAGCAAAAGCCCTGTGAGCGGAATGTTTTTCGCGCTGTTGTCCGGCGCGGTCCCATAGGCCTCCTCGAATGTGACCGGCGGGTCGGCCGGCAGCGGGCTCGTATCCTCCACGCCGCTAAGGACCGTTTCCTGCCGGCGCGGCAGCTCGTCGGTCCGCACCACGCTCGGCCCGCGCTGCGCGGAAAGGAGCAGCGTGCGCTCCGCCGGCGGCTCCACCCGCACCGGCGCGTTCGGCGCCGACCAGTCCACCGGCAGCAGCAGAAAGACCGCCAGCGCCAGCCACAGCGCGCAGCGTGACCGCGCGCCGTAGCGCTCCCGCCAAAGCGGCTTTGTGATCGCGGCCAATGCGAGAACGGCAGCCGCGAGCAGCGAATGCTTGCAAAGCGTCAGCAAAAAGGGTGTCATCTCACTCCCCCGCCTTTCCGCTCATTTCATCCAGATAGCGCCGCAGCTCGTCGATCTCGCTCTGCGCGAGCGGCTTTTCCGCCGTCAGCGCCGCCACAAAGCTGCCCAGCGAGCCGCCGTAGAGCCGCTGCAGGACGCTTCGGCTGTCGAACTCGCGGTACTTCTCCTGCGAAACAAGCGGCGTATAGAAGTTGCTGCGTCCCTCGCGGCGCGCGCTCAGATAGCCCTTGTCGCACAAGCGCGTGAGATAGGTGTTGATGGTGTTGACGCTCCAGCCGTGGGACGCCAGCGCGCCCTCGATGTCGCCGCGGCTGACCTCCCCGCCGTGCGCCCAGACCGCCTGCATCACGCTCAGCTCGGCGTCCGGCAAACGTTTTCTGCCGTCCATGCAAAAGCCCTCCTGATTTTACTACAAAAGTCGTTCTCTTATTTATACTACGTTCGTCGTAATTTGTCAAGCACCCGATTTGACGGAAAATTGCCGCGGCTCTTATTCTCTCCGCCGCATTTTATCCGGTGTAAAAAAGTTGAAAAAAGGTCTTGACAGCCGCCCTCCCCTATGCTATACTCTCCATTGTTCCGAGCGCGAAAGCCTTGAACCGATGGGGGTTTAGCTCAGCTGGGAGCCCGGTTGAAGCGGTAAACAACCCCCGCACTAATTGAATA
>ERZ773139.4668-NODE-4668-length-10641-cov-3.579728_pt1 | contig 10641 bp, 15 predicted proteins | sample MGYA00580854_ERZ773139 | MGnify/ENA primary metagenome ERZ773139 (study PRJEB29015, sample SAMEA2737809) | human gut metagenome | biome: human gut; feature: human-associated habitat; material: faeces | place: China | collected 2012 ...
TATACCCGTGTTCGCGACTGCCCGCGCCCTTTTTCACGCCCACGGCCACTACCTCGCGCCGGGTAAGCTCGTTTATCATGCGCGGGTCGGCGCTATCGCAGCGCACCACCTCGCGCCCGGCCAGTGCCTTAACGCGCGCCGCCAAAACGTCGATGGTGTTGTGACTGCCGTAGTATTCAGCCACGGCGTACAGCCGACGCGCACGCGGTTCGTATGCCCAGCGGGTAAAAGCGTCCGGGTCGGACGCAAACCCAAAGTCAAGGCCGTTATAGTAGTGCTGGAGGGTTTTTAGCTCATCCGACTTAATTGTGCGCAAGGCCAGATTATCAAAGACCTGCCCGCCCGTACCCGTGATTTCGCCTAAGTACATATGCTTATAGGCGCGTTCGTTCGTCTGCCTGAGCGCGTCCGCATCGGCAAGGAAAGATTGACCCAGCCATTTAGGCGGCACGTCCATAAATGTGCTGTGGTGCTTTAGCCGGTCAGCGCGATATGCAAGCCATTCGGCGTTTACCCAGCTTTGCGCGCTCGCTGGCGGGTTATAGCTATATAGCGTAATGGCTTTGCCGCCGCCGCGAATGACGGACGCTTTGATTGTGCGTATCGCGTCCATGCCGTAAAATTCGGCCAGTTCTTCAAACCACAGGTACTTGAAGTAGCCGTGCGCCAGCTTAATAGACTTGGACTTGAGCGGATCGTCAGCGCCGCGAAAAAGTATGCGCTGCCCGGTCGGGCGATAGATTATTTCGAGCGGGCTTTGCCGCACCTTGAAGTAGGCCGTAAGCCCCAACGTATCGATTGCCCAGCAGAGCTGGCCGAACACCGATTCGCGCAGGGTCGCGGCTACCTTGCGATAGACGATTGCGTTAGCGAGCGGGTCACGCAGCATACCTTGCAGGATTTCGAGCGACAGAAAGCTTGACTTGCCGCTGCCGCGCCCGCCGGACAGCATGACCTCGGCATACCGCATATCGCGTATAGCCGCATGTACGGGATAATACGTAGGCGCTATCAGCTCGGATATACGCTTATCAGCCATCGCCTTGAGCCTCCTTAGCACCGTCAGGCGGCACACCCGAATCGGGTATATCGTCGATAATGCGCGGTATGTCGTCGGGTTCGGGCGCATTCGTTGCGCGCAGCCGTTCCAGCTCCAGCCGTTCGCGCTCGATTGCTATGCGCTCCTTGTCGAGCTTTAGCTTTTCTTTCGCCAGCACGGAATCGGCATCGTTGCCGGTAAGCTCTATCACTTGAGCAATTGCCTTGAGCGCGACGTTGCCGTTGACGCTGCCGGTAAGCCCCAGCAGCCTGACCAGCATCATAGCCTGATAACTGGGGTTGTCGCCCACGATACCGAACCTCCGCACGGCCTTGAGGGTTGCGGCATCGACGCTTTGCGGAGAATCCAGCATTTGGGCGAGCTGCTTTCGCAGGGCGATGTTTTGGGAGCGCTTCTTAGCCGATGCAAGCTGCGCCTTTTTCGGCGCTTCGTCCCCGCTCGTAAACTTTTTGCCCTTGCTGAGATTGGCAAGCGAGTTCTTACTCGGCACGACTAACACACCCCCCTTTATCAAGTAATTAATACCGCCTTATTGCCCGTCAACTCCTCATAGCGACGTATAACCACATCGCAATATTTAGATTCAAGCTCCATAGTATGACATATACGCCCCAACTGTTCACAAGCTATAAGAGTAGAACCACTACCCGCGAATAGGTCAAGCACGTAATCACCGGCTTTAGAGCTGTTTTCGATGTTCCGCATGAGCAGTTTAACCGGCTTCATGGTCGGGTGTTCCTTGTTACGTACCGGCTTATCCTCATAAATAATTGAGCTGTCGATGAAGTGTGAATCGTACACACCTAACGACAGCTCATCTATATAATTGAGTAAGGCTTGCTTATTTCTGGTTTTTAACTTATCTACATCTATTGCGGTAAGAGTAGTACGTTTATCGTGGCCACCGTACCACTGGTGAGCCGCGCCCGGCTTCCAGCCGTAGAGTATCGGCTCGTGCTTCCATTTGTAATCCTGATACCCTACAACCAATATGTTCTTTACCCATATCAGGCACGCCCTGAGCGGCCAGCCGACATTTTTTATGGCTTGCCTAAAATTCAAGCCGTTACCGTCCGCATGGTAGATATAAAAAACAGCGCCCGGACGCATAACCGCGTCCGCCGCTGCAAATGCGTCGGTCAAAAACGCTTCAAAGGCATCATCATCCATTTCGTCGTTTTCGATAGTCAGCTTATCGGCAGTGTGCCCCTCATAGCTGACGTTATATGGCGGGTCGGTCAGCAGCAAATCAAACTGCTTGCCTTGCGCCAGCCGCTTAACGTCGTCAATGTTGGTGCTATCGCCGCACATAAGGACGTGTTCGCCCAGCCGCCATATATCGCCGGGTTTCGTTACCGGCTTAGATTCGGCGGGCGTTGGGTCGAAATCGTCCGGGTCGATTTCGGGTTCTTCTTCGGGCAGATCGGTAAATCCGAACTGCGTCATATCAATACCCGTAATGCGCATAAGTTCGGTCGCCAGCGCGTCCTCGTCCCATTCGGCCAGTTCGCCGACTTTGTTGTCGGCCAGTCTGAAAGCGTCCACCTGTTCGGGCGTAAGCTTATCGGCCACTATAACGGGCACTTCCTTTATGCCCAGCTTCTTAGCGGCCTTATAGCGAGTATGCCCGGCAACGATTGTGCCGTCCGTATCTACCACGATAGGCACTAGGAAGCCGAACTCCTTAATGCTGGCGGCGACGGCATCAACTGCGCCCGCATTTTTGCGTGGGTTATTGGCATACGGATTCAGCTTGCTAAGACGGCGATATTCAAGTGCGATCATTTCTTTTTTGTCGCCTTTTTCGCCTTAGCCTTTTTTTCAGCCTTTATCTCCGCGTCAGACTTGCGCAGAACCTCAAAGCTACTAGCAGTCGCTAGAAAGCGATCATAGGTATGATCTTCCTTTTTCTGTCGATTAGACAATGTAGTGTCGCCCCCCTTCCTTCTCATCACGGTATGATTTCAACGTCCACTATAACGCGCTTCACCACGCCGCCCGCACGCGGGTAGGCATATGAACCATCGAAATGTGCGCCAGTGATTTGCATTTTTGTACCCTTATCTAGTATACACTCTGCCTGAGCAGGATTACCACCTACAACCTTGGTATTTTTAGGTGCTTTTATTTGCAAGTATACTTCCCGCCCGCCAGATTGCGAGCCGGATATAAAAGGGTTGTCGCGAATATTGAAAGACGTTGAACTATAACCTTTAGATCGGATTACTTTGCCTTTTATAGCCGCAGTAATCTGTGCGTTTGACATATTCTGATAGGTGGATAGATTAAGACCAACTGCCGCCAGAACGTCGTTATGCGCCGCACGATACAGCACAGCGTCATGTCCTAAGTCGTGCATGGCGGCAGAAAGCCCTTTATCCATTTGGCGCTCATTGGCAGTAAGCCGCGCGCCGGTTTCAAGCGCGTGATTCAGATTTTGGCCTTTACCAAACTGGCCGGGGGCAGGGATTTCGATATATCCATCGACGGCCTTTTTAGATGCAGCCGACAGAGTTTCGCCCGAAAAAAAAGCGCCTACCTGCCCATCGGTAAGCTCTGAAAAAGCGCCCGTTTGCTTTGCGCTATGCTTAACCTGTTTAGCCACAGCAGCCCGCGTTCGCGCGGTGCGGCTTTTCGTTGCTCCGCCCATGTAACTCCTTTACCATTTGTCGCCGTAGTCATTGGCTGTATCTTTGATATACGACGAAAACACAAGCTTATCGCGTGTCATAAACGTATAATAGTCTCGGGATTGTACATATATAGCGTCATATCCCTTTGTAAGGGCATACGCGCTTAATATATCCTTCCTGTTTCCATACGCACTATTCGTCAGGGTACGGCAATGCCGGTCAATTTTATCGCACACATCGTGCAACTTTGAAGAACTATTGACTTCATCAGCGTACATTTTCTGCAACTTATTCATTTCAATAATCTTGACATCTTTTTTATTAAAAGTTGCGCGTACCGTACCCTGCCCTTTTTTATCATCGCCATATAAAACCGATTCTGAATAGTTCGTCGCAAAATAATGTCCTGCGCCATATATTCCAGAACCCAGACTGTTTATATCACCTTTAAGGGTATTATCCAAAAGTTCTTTACCCGTTATGCCACTTTCGGTGTTTTTTACAGTACGATAGATAGTAATGCCATTTTTTGACGCAATAGCGTCGAACTCTTTGTCGCTAACCAGCGCAGGTTTAGCATTCAGCCCTTGAGCTTCAACCAGTTGCTGCGTTATACCTTGATTGTATACGCCCGGACTTAATGCAACGTTGAACGCAGCTTGCAGCACATCGGCGCGCTCATCAGACGACATCTTAGACATGGCGTTCAGCTTATCCGCAGTATTGCCCGACTTTTTACCGCCAGACATACCGCCGCTTTGCATTTTTAGCGCCGCCGCACGCACAGCAGCAGTTCGGCTTTTGGTCGCGCCGCCCATATTTCCCTCCAAAAAACAATCAACGCCGGTTAAAAAATAACCAGCGTTGATTTACAGGTCGTATATCACTTTTTGCGCTTTCGCCGCTTTATATCATCTTCGCTCTGCGGCGCGCCAATTTCGGCGATTTCCTGACGTTGCTCAGGTGTAAGCGCAGCTATTTTATCATGAAACCGCTGTTCTGCCGGACTAAGCAGCTTGCCATTATAAGTCCATCCCTTAGCCGTTTTCTTCAATCCTTCACCCATCGGCCATTACCTCCTTAACGGACGTTTCCGCGCCCCATTTACGCGGCGCAAAATTGTATACCGCGCATTTGCCAAAGTCAAAATCGATCATGTGCCCGTACACTAGGACTTTACGCGGACGCAGCCGCCTTAGCGCCTCGGTCATGCCATCGCGCCATAGCTGCCGCGCCTCCGGATTGCGGTAGTTGCCCACGGTACTAACCGCGACGGTACTATCCGTAGGTATGCCGTCAAATGCAAAGCCATGACTGCGCACATCAGACCAGCACAGCGAGGGTATCACGGTTAAGCCCGCGTCCTGCATTTGCTGGCCGATTTGCCTACTTCGATAGACGTTCCAAATCTGTGTAGCCAACGGCATATCCGTATACAGGCTGAACTGCGGAGTGAGCACGCACTCAAACTTGCGCAGCACTTCGATGTTATCAGCCGTAGCCGTCCACATTCTCTCGAACTGGTAATCATCCAAAAAGAAATGCACGCCGCAATCAACACTTTTCGCAGACCGCGCATAATTGAACCCGGTAAGGCTCGTCGGCACAAAATCGACGGGTTTAAGCATGGGTATATCATAACGCCCGGTCACGCGATCTGGGTCGTACACATCGAGCTTGTACGCCTTATCAGTACGCAGCCGCTCGTCACCATAAGCCATAACTTTTTCCTTTCACGATAACGTCTCCATGTATTACCGCAAGTATAATGATAGCACCATTGACAATACTTGTAAATAGAAAAAAGTTGATACTTTTCTGCTATTTTATAGCAATAGCCCGCCTTTTACAGCGAGCTGCCATCGTTAAGCGGCCATATCAAAGACCTTTTCCAGCGCGGCTAAGGTCGCCTTGCGCAAACCTGCCTCGCTATATTCCTCGCAGTATACCTCGCGGTATTTCAGGCAGCAGCCGCGCCACGACAGATGGTCGATATAACGGCAGCGCACAAGGAATCGTTCGCGCGTGTCCAGCCCCATCAGCAGCGCGTCAACGCATCCAATCATATCGGTGCACTTTTCTAGCTCGGCGCGTGCCGCCGCCAGCTCGTCGGCATAGGTACTTTGTATGCGCGCCGTACCATCGGCCATATCCACGCCCAGCCGCTCCACAGGCCGCCCAACGTCCGTACCGCGCGGCATACCGTCCACTACCTGCGCGTGCAGCGACGCGCCGCTTATTTCTTCATCCCGTTCGCGCGCCGCCCAACGTTCGAGTTGGGAAACGCGCAAAGTAAGATACTGCTTGCGCCCGCACACATAGCGGTAGTCGCAGAGCATAGCCATTACATCGTCACGCTTCAAAATGCCAATGCCTCCTTTCGCGCCGATCAGAACGGCAGTTCGTCGTCGTCCACCTGTGTAAACCCGTTTTGCGCGCTGAATGCAGGCGGGGCGGGCGGCGTATTGCCGCCGCCGTTGCCCGTTGCCGCCGTGCTCAGGAAGTCCACCTGCCCTGCTATCACGTCCAAAGTGTACACTTTATGGCCGTCCTTTTCGTAGCTGCCCGACTTCAAGCGCCCAGAAACGCCGACTTTGCTGCCTTTGCGGCAGTATTGCGCTACCACGTCGGCGGTTTTGCCCCATGCGGTCACGGGGATGAAGTCGGCTTCCTGCGTCCCATCCGGGCGCTTGCGGCTATTTATAGCCACTGTAAACTTGCAACAGTTTTCCGAATTATAGGTACGTAGTTCCGGGTCGCGGGTCAGGTTGCCGATTAAAGTTACGTTGTTCATTGTTTCCTCCCTTGTTGACTGTTATAAACCCATGTGTTATCATGTTTTCAGGCGGCTTTAACCGCTCCCCGCATGGGCGGGGGTGATCCTTGGCTTAAAGCACAGAGATATGACCCGGAAAACTTTTCCCCGCAGGCGCGGGGGTGATCCTGTCCCCAAAGGGCACAGGCTATGCGGCGCGGCCTTTTCCCCGCATTGGCGGGGGTAATTCCATTCTCAGCAGCGCTTCCCATGCTTGTATGGGCGCGTCTTATTGTATTCATGCTTTTCCAGCAGCAGTTTTTCCGGGTCATATCCCTGAATTCTAATCCAATTGCATACTACATAGGCCACCTTTAGCAGATGCGCGACACCTGTGCGAATGGATTCACCTGAACTGGAATTCATCAGGCAGACATACGCGCGCGAGGTTTCAAGATGCAAATTGGCAATCAGGCACGGCAGGGACACGTCTAAAAGCTCATGTGTCCGGGATTCCATTGCCATAAAATCTTCCAACGTTTCAAACGTAAGTTCGACTTCTTCATTGCCCATATAGTCAAAAATGCGCAGTACGCCATCTATAAGCTCAATAGCAACGCCCTCGGGCTTATGGCTTGCGGTACACGTCATGGCCTTGCACAGCTTTGCATTACTAAAAATACGCTTCTCGCAGGTGCAGCAGTCGTCGCCGACTTTGTACCATACCATAGGCCGATTGGCACGATATTCTTCCAGCGCCTCCGACCATTCAGCGTGTACCAGCGCCAGTATCCCCTCGATGGTATGGCTATCGCGGTCGTCCCAAAAGCCATGCTTAACGGCGTTTTCGTGCACGGCAACGATAAATTCATTCATCAGCATCTTCGTTTTCGTCCTTCCTGTAAGGTTCGTCCCAGCATTCGTCACACTTTGGAGCATTCCAGCAAACATTTCTTTTGTCCATATCCATGCCGGGGCACTTCCCGCCGAAAATGTGGTATCGGCACGCCTCGGGATAGCCGTTCGGAGACAAGCTCGCACTGGGGAATGCCTTGAGAAAAACGGTTTTGTAGGTATTCGGATTGGCATGTGCCCATTCATACATCATAGCAAGCTGTCCCGCTACTTCTTTGACTTCGTGGGTAACTATGAGGTCTATCAGGCAGCAATCGTCTTTTGCCTTATTCATGGGGCAGTCGTCACAGCTTTTGAAGCTATTGCACATGCGTTTGGCAAGTTCATAGATCGTTTCAGGCATTGCCGCACACCTCCCACGGAAATTCTTGTCTAAAATCTTTGCCCATGATTTCACGCAGAGATTCCTTCATAAACACCTTCATCCCGGTAATGTTCGCCGCGCTCACGATAAGGTCAACCCACGAACGGTCAGGTACTACTTTCTTTTTTCGATTGCCAGTTTCAGCGCCTATAATCACCCATTCGTCGTTGCCAAACGAGCCTAGGCCAACATATATTGGCTCAAGCAGCGGCTCTATGCTCGTGAACGAATTGTAGCCCGTCATTTGAAAGCGTTGCTTTTTTGCGCTATCGCGGTCAATCGTACTTCCCAACCACCAGTTGTCGTGCTTAGTGAGCACTCCTTTTTCGATCAGGTCATAGTAGCGACGTGGATTTTTAGTCAGGAAAATATATCTGTGTTGCGATGCAGCATCGCAAGCCTCGAAAACCTCCCGAATCCATTCATCAGGCACCCACGAACCGAAAAGATCAGCCATGCTGCAAACGAAAACATTGCGCGGCTTCTTCCAGTTTTTCGGTTCGTCCAACTTATAATAATGGAGCGTGGGATCAAACTCCCACGGGTACGGAGCCTTCTTGCCACTGTAGAAATCCGCAATCGGACGGTCGAGTTCGTGAACATCTTCTTCTGCGTGTAACCGCACAACATCGTGCTCTCCGTATCGGTTCTCCAATTCGTCTTCATAATTCGCGCCGCCAAATCGCTTTGCTATTTTTCTGGCATAGCAGTATTCGCAGCCATTCAAGCAGCCGGTCACGGGATTCCACGTAGCGTCTGCCCAATCAATTTTGGTTTTGCGTCCCATTTTCCCCTTCCATCCTTTCCCCGCAGTTCCGGCAAAACTTGTTTTTTTCAAAAGCTGCCAGTTTTTGAACATTGTAAGTTCGCTTATTGGGGTTATAAAGAATCTTTTCACCGCAATTAGAGCAGTACCAAAGGTTTACTTTGCCTTTTGCCCTTATCCACTTTGCCATATAACCCTCACTAATCACTAAGTGCATCAAGCACCACTTCAACGCACGGCGTTTCGCCGTACACCTTTAGCACTTCGAGTACGGCTATTTGCTTATCATCAGCATAGGCCACACGATTCAGAGCGTCCAGCACGATTTTAGCGGCATTGTCGCCGTCCACCTTTTTTGTGTAATACATCGTAAGCATTTTCGCTCTCATCCGCTTCGACGCACGCTTAGGCACAGGGAAACGCGCAACGATGGTTGCCTTAATCGCGCCCGACATAGGCTTCTTGCACCCGTGCTCAGTCAGATAGCAGCCGCGCACCTGTGCTTCGTAGGCGGTCGTCTTGGCGGGCGTATACATGCGTACACGGCTGCTGCTGGCCATACGGCTCGCCCTCGGACGGCCTTTACCTTGTGGGATGCCCGGCACTATAAAGCGCCGGGTGTCGTGCTGAAGCCTAACTTCGTTATCCATGAAAAACGCCCCCTCGTCTGTTGTAATCGTTTACCCATTTGCGCACCGTGTAAGCATCCCGCTCAAACGCCCTTGCAACTGCCGCTATTGAAAAATGCAATTCAGTGCAAAGCCAGATTGCAAGTCTTTTTTCAGGCTCGCCCGCCATAGCAGTTTTTTTCATGCCGCGTGCCAGATAAGCCGCGCGCGCATTTTGCACTTGCGTGCGAAATTCACGGTTGCTTTTTTCTTCATACCGCGGACTGCATTGCGCGCATACTATATCGCGCATGGTTTCCTCGTCAACGCCGTATTCTCGCGCAACGTCGGCCATAGTAGCCGATGAGCGACAAAACTTGATGTAAGCTTCACGTGCTTGCTCCTTTGTCATATGTGCGCCCCCTAATTGACGTTTGTAAGTCCATGTGTTATCATGTTTTCAGGCGGCTTTAATCGTTCCCCGCATTGGCGGGGGTGATCCTCGTCGATTTGGGCGGCGGGTGTCCATGCCGTACTTTTCCCCGCATGGGCGGGGGTGATCCTATAATCCTGCTGCTGTATAGCCCGGAACGCGCCTTTTCCCCGCACGAGCGGGGGTAATTCTCTGTGCTGCTCATATTCTTTTCCCTTCGGGTGCGGGGAAAATCATTTGATATAGGCTTCTTGTGTCATATGCGCTTACCGCCTTTCTCATCTTGATTCCAACAACGCTTTTGTACTGCTGTAACTGGCGCGGACGGCTTTTACGCGGAACGATTCCCACTCCATCCTGACCGGGTGACATACCTCAAGGATACGATCGTAAATGCGGCTGTACCGCAAGTCGCTTTCGGTTTTCATAGCGTCAAGAGAAACGTTAGTTGTGATTATCATAGGCCGCTTACTGGCGTACCGGCTGTTGATAACGTCGAAGATTTGTTCTGCCTTGAAGTCGGTATTGCGCTCGGTTCCGAGGTCGTCCAGAACTAAAAGATGAGCGCTTTTCATTTTCGCCAGTATTTCCTGCAGCCCATCCGAAAAGTTGCTGCCGCTTGTAAGCTTGACGATTGACGTCACCATGACCGGCACGCCGCGCTGCATTAGCTCATTTGCGATACATGCGGCCGCGAACGTCTTACCCGTTCCGGGCGAACCGTACATCAGCAGCCCCATACTACTCTCGCACATCTTGTCGAAGTACCGGACGTAATTCTTGCACACTGTAAGCGCTCTCGAATTTTCGGGAGTTTCGCGGAAGTTTGCAAACGTAGCCGTGTGAAAACGTTCATCGACCAGGCTGTACTTGAAAAGGCTGCGCACGAGTGCCTGCTCTTTACGATGTTGTTCTTGCGCCCGTTGTGCGTCGCGCTCAGCCTGTTGGCACTTGCACATGCACGGAACTATCATCCAGCCGTTAAGCGGCTCCATAAAGCGCCTGAACTCTTTGCGCGTCTGGCACTTGCCGCAGTACAGATACCCGTCAGGGCCAACATAGTCCCCGGCATCTGCGGGAACGTGATAGTCCTCGCTCGTCAGGAAT
>ERZ773139.4683-NODE-4683-length-10605-cov-3.844550_pt1 | contig 10605 bp, 6 predicted proteins | sample MGYA00580854_ERZ773139 | MGnify/ENA primary metagenome ERZ773139 (study PRJEB29015, sample SAMEA2737809) | human gut metagenome | biome: human gut; feature: human-associated habitat; material: faeces | place: China | collected 2012 ...
CTTGCGCAGGCGCAGGGCATGATCCAGACGGCCGCTGACGGCGGCAGGCTCGTGGCAGAGGGAGTAGTGGAACTCATGTCCGCGCAGGACAGAGCCCTGGGGGAAATAGGGATTGGGCAGCACCACGTCGGCCCGCACATAGCCCAGGCCCTGCGGCTTGGGGCAGAAGCGGGTCTCCACGGGAAAGATGCCGCTCATGGGCCAGCGCTGTCCGTCGCGCTCCAGAGCCGAAGCCAGGACCATGAAGCCGCCGCATTCGGCGTAGATGGGAAAGCCCCTGGCGGCCAGTGTACCCAGCCGGGCCAGATGCGGCGAAGCGGACAGCTCCCGGGCCCAGTCTTCGGGGAAACCGCCGCCCAGATACAGGCCGTCCAGCTCCGGCCACGCCGCGTCATCCAGCAGGGAAAGGCGTACCAGCTCCGCGCCGGCCCGGCGCAGGGCTTCGAGGTTCTCCTCATAATAGAACCACAGGGCCCGGTCGCGCACATAGCCGATGCGCGGGGCATCCGCCCGGGGGGACGTCCCAGCCCCGGCAGCGGGGGCCGGAGCCTCGGAGCAGACCACAGACTGCCCTTCGCCGGAAGAGGCCACAGCGCCCTCCCCGGCCCAGGCGGTCTCGTCCCAGAAATCCGGCTCTTCGGGCAGAGCGGGCAGGTCGTCGGCGATGGACAACACGCGGTCCATATCCACATGGTCGCGCACCACATCGGCCAGTTTTTCCAATATCTCCTGGGCCTGCGGGCTCAGATCGTCACCGCACAGCGAGGCGAGCCCCATGTGCCGTTCCGGCAGGGGATTCTCGCGCAGGCGGGGAATGGCCCCCAGCACGGGCACGTCCGTGTAGGTGGTGATGGCCTCACGCAAAATGCCTTCATGCCGGGCCGAGGCCACCTGATTGAGCACCACGCCCGCCAGACGCAGGCCGGGCTCGAAATTCCGTACCCCGGCCACCAGGGCAGCGGCCGTGCGGGTCATCTTGGTACAATCCAGACTGAGCAGCACAGGGCAGTCCAGCGTGCGGGCCAGTTCGGCCGTGGCGCAGGAGCCGCGCACGTCCATGCCGTCGAAGAGGCCGCGGTTGCCTTCCAGCAGGGCCAGCCGGGCCCCGCTGCGTCCCATCACATGGCGGAACAGGGCCCGCAGACGCGCGGGGGACAGGAAATAGGGGTCCAGATTGCTGGCCTGCCGTCCGGCCGCCAGCGAGAGCCAGGCCGCGTCGATATAGTCCGGGCCTTTCTTGAAGGGCTGGACGGCCAGCCCCTGCCGGGAAAAGGCCCGCGCCAGGCCCAGCGAGAGCAGGGTCTTGCCGCCGCCCCCGGACAGGGCGGAGATGCAGATACGGGCGGACGAGGCCCCTGCGCGGGGCGTGCGGGGATGGGAAGACACGGCGGGCATCCTTGGCTGACGGAAAGGCGGCAGGGCCGCGGGTATGAAAAAAGGGCACGACACCGGCCGGTGTCGTGCCCTGCGGGAGACTAGTGCTTGAAGGAACGCTGACCGGTGAAGACCATGGCCACCTGCGGGCTGGCTTCGTTGCAGGCCGCGATGACTTCGGTGTCACGCATGGAGCCGCCGGGCTGGCCGATGGCGGTGACGCCCTGGGCCATGGCGGCATCCACGCCGTCACGGAAGGGGAAGAAGCCGTCGGAGATCAGCACCGTGCCGGGCAGACCGCCGCGGGCTTCCTGGGTACGGGCCTGGATGTCGTCCAGAGCGGCCTTGAGGGCGGCGTCGGTGGCGGCCTTCTGCTTGAGTTCGTAGAAGGAGAGGTTGTGCTCGCGGAAGGCCAAGGTATCGGCGTACTTGGTGTAGGCCTTGTGGATGGCCAGTTCCACGCAGCCCACGCGGTCCTGTTCACCGGTGCCGATGGCCACGGTGGCGCCGTTGCGGGCAAAGATGACCGAGTTGGAGGTCACGCCGGCTTCCACGGCCCAGGCAAAGCGCAGGTCGGCCATTTCCTGGGCGTTGGGCTTGCGGGCGGTGACGGTGACGCCGTTCTTGTCCGTGGCTTCGGCGGGCAGGAAGTCGGCATCGGTGAGGATGCGGTTCACGAAAGATTTCTGCACCACGATGCCGCCGTCGGCCAGGCTCTTGATGTCCAGGAAGGCGGACTGCGTCAGCTCGTCCAGGCGGCCCAGGCCGGGCAGTTCCATGATGCGCAGGTTCTTGCGGCCCTTGAGGATCTCCACGGCGCCTTCTTCATAGGCAGGAGCGGCCACCACTTCGAAGTAGCTGGCGGCCACCATCTCGGCGGCCTCGCGGGTGAAGGGACGGTTGACCACCACCGCGCCGCCGAAAGCGGCGATGCGGTCGCACCAGAAGGCCTTGTCCAGGGCAGCGGCCACGCCGCCGTCGTCCCAGGCAGCGCCGCAGGGGTTGTTGTGCTTGAGGATGATGGCCGCGGGACGCTCGCTGAGGTACTGCAGGATGTTGGCGCCGTTGTCCACGTCGGTGAGGTTGGTCTTGCCGGGATGCTTGCCGGCCTGGATCATCTGGGCTTCGGTCATGGCCGACACGATGCCCTGACCGGGGCCACGCCAGCGCAGGCCGCCGCAGGTGATGCCACCTTCACGCAGTTCATACAGGGCAGCGGGCTGGTCGGGGTTTTCGCCGTAGCGCAGACCTTTTTCCTCGTTGTCCAGGGTCCAGACGCGCTTGTGGTACACAAGCTTTTCGTCACCCAGCAAAATGGTCATGGTCTCGGGAAAAGCGTCCTTGTGGACTTTCTTGTACATGGCCTTCAGGTCGGTCGTCATGATGCCTCCAGGTATGCCTAGCAAAAAAGGTGAAAGCGCTTCGCGGCGCGGCAATGGTGTAGCACAAAACGCCCCTCTCCACCAGTGCGTCCCCCGGGGGGAGAGGAAGGCCCGCCGGCAGGCGCCTTCCCGGCCCGGAGGGGCGCCGGATTTGACGCAGGCCCGCAAATGGGCCATAACGACGGCGCGATATACGCGCTTCTGCCGGAGGAAACCATGGAAAAACTGCTCACCCGCCTTGCCCGCCAGCTGGACGCCCTCGACGAGGCGTCGCTCATGTCGCTGTGGAGCAAGTACGCCACCATCGCCAGCCGTTTCGAACCGACCCAGCGCTGGGAAGAGGCCGTCCTGGTCTTTTCCATGATCCAGGCCAAACGCTACAAGAACCAGCTGTTCAACTATTATTGGGCACAGCAGGCCCAGCCGCATGAAGACGGCCCCGCCCCCGCGGCCCAGCCCCTGGCCCCCGACTTCGACCTGATGCAGGGCCAGGCGGAAGCTCCCGCGCCGCACCACTGCCGCGTCCTTTCGTTCCGCCCCGCGCCGGGAGATACGGCCCCCTCCCGCAAGGACGACTGAGCCGGGCCCTTCCCGCGCTGCATCCCGCTCACAAAAAACTAACGCTTCGCCTTGTACAGCATGGGCCGGGCCGTCTTCCGCACCTCTCGGCCTGCCCCGCCCGGCGACAACCGCCAGACAGCCCTTGCCTTTTTTTGCGTGTCGTGAGAAACCTCCGCACCCCGGATACGGCATCCGGGATCGCGAACCCCGGGGGATAAGGTTTTCCTGCGCAAGCGCAGTCCCCCTCACCAGCATCGGGGATGTCCGTCACATCCCTGCACAACGCACAGGAGTGGTTCCCATGCGTGCCAACATTCTTTGTGCCGGCTTCGGGACGCGTCTGCGCCCCTTCACCTATCTGAAGCCCAAGCCCCTGCTCAACATCGGCGGATATCCGCTGGTGGAACGTACCATCCGCCAGCTCCATGCCGACGGCGTCACCGACATCGCCCTGGTGGTCGGTTACAAGCACGAATGCTTCAACTATCTTGTGGACAAATACGGCGTTCAGCTCATCATCTCGGCGCAGTATGCCACGGCCAACAACTATTCCTCCCTCCAGCTGGTGGCCCACCGCCTGGGCGACAGCCTGGTCATCGACGGTGACACCTACATCCGCCGCCCGGTGGTGCCCCTGGTGCGTCCCGGGGTCTCGCAGTTCATCTGCCAGCAGACCCAGCAGGGCCATGAATGGGAACTGATCACCGATGCCGACGACCGCGTGGTCTCCGTGCGCAAGGATTCGCCCTCGGGCTACTGCATGTCCGGCGTCTCCTACTGGACCGAGGAGGCCGCGGCCCTCATCCGCGAGGAACTGGACAGGAGCGGCCCGGACGACTACTGGGAAGACTCCGTCATCCGCATCCTGGACCGCGTGCCCGTCTACGCCACGCGGGTGAAGATGCTGCTCTGCGAGATCGACAGCCTGAGCGACGCCCTTTCCCTGGGCCTGCTGACGCCCGACGAACTGGCCGACCAGTGCTCCGAGACCCAGATGGCCGAAAAGCTCAAGAGCCTGACCAACGACACCTATCACATCCAGCTGGACGGCAAGGGCCTTGTGCTGCGCATCCCCGGCCAGGGCACCGACCAGATCATCGACCGCAGCGTGGAAGCGGCCATGCTGGAGATGGTGAAGGATCTGGACATCACGCCCGAGTGCCACTTCTACGCGGGCGGCATCAAGACCACGGACTTTCTGGAAGGCTACCGCATCCTGAACCACGACACCCTGGACCGGTTCGAGGTGCGCGGGGTGGTGGACATCATGCGCCGCCTGCATGACATCCGCATGCCCGAAGGCTTCCGCGAAAAGTACGGCCCCAGCGCCGTGCTCTCCGTGCTTTCCGAGGTCAAGCTCTACGAACGCCAGAGCTGCGTCAACCTGCTGGCCGACCATGAGCGCAGCCTGTTCTACGATTTTGCCCGCGAGATGGACAGCGACGAGAAGCGCTTCTGCCATCGCGACTTCGTGCTGGAGAACATCCTGCGCAAGGGCGACGACATCAAGCTCATCGACTTCGAGTACGCCTGCTTCTGCTCGCCCTACTGGGACTACGCCAGCTTCGTCACCGAGACCCGTCTTTCCGGCCCCCTGCTGGACGCCTTTATCGAAGCCAGCGGCGCGGACCGCACCCGCCTGCTCAAGGCCATGATCATCGTGGATTACATCTGGGGCCTGTGGGGCTTCTACCGCGAGTGCATCGACTACGGTCGTGGCCGCATCGCGGAAATGGACCGCAACCTGAAACTGCTGCAACGCGGAGAACAACTGGCATGAAGCGCGGTTTTCTGATTTCCGTGGGCGCCTATCTGGGGCTCTGGCTGGTGCTGGAAGCCCTGTTCCCCGCGCCCTCCTACGCCTACCTCGACCCCGGCACGGGCAACGTGCTGGTCTACCTGGCCATCAGCCTGGTGGGTACGGTGCTCTATTTCGTCAAGAACATCGTCTACGCCATCATGGGCAGGGCCAAGGGTGAGCGCCGTCCCGAAAAGCAGCTGCACCACGAGCGCATCCTCATGTTCTCCGAAGGCCGCAGCTACTATTACACCTTCAAGCCCGTCATCGACGCCTTCCTGCGCCGCGGCGTGCCCTTCTCCTACATCACCATGGATGTGGAAGACCCGGCCCTGACCATCGAGAACGACCTCATGAACTCGCGCTACATCGGCACGGGTTCCGCGGCCTTTGCCCGCGCCGCCGGTCGCCGCGCCGACATCATGCTCTCCACCACGCCCAACATCGGCACGCCCGGCTTCCCCATGCCGCGTCCGCGCCGCGTGACCAACCTGGCCCATATCTGCCACGGCGTGGGCGACATCGCCATGTACCAGAAAGGCTCTCTGGACCATTACGACGCCGTCCTGATGGTGGGCGACTTCATGCTGCCCAGCATCCGCAAGGTGGAAGAGCTGCGCGGCCTGCCGCCCAAGGAATGCGTCTCCCTGGGCCTGCCCTATCTGGACGAGCTGGCCGCCAAAGCTCACAAGAAGGAAGGCCGGAGCACCCCGCCCGTGGTGCTGGTGGCGCCCTCGTGGGGCAACAAGGGCTGCCTCAACATCTGCGGCCCCAACTTCCTGCTGGATCTGGCCAAGGCCGGCTATGACGTGATCCTGCGCCCGCATCCCCAGTCCCTCAAGGTGGAGACCGAGATGCTGGACACCATCCACGAGATGCTGCGCGACTACCCCAACGTCAGCTTCGATACCGAGATGGACGCCACCGCCTCCATGAGCCGGGCCGACGTCATGATCTCGGACAAGTCGTGCGTGCGCTTCGACTTCGCCTTCCTTTACGAGAAGCCCGTCATCACCCTGGACATCCCCGTGCGCAACCCCGAACTCTACGAGGTGGCGGACCTGGGCGTCATCTGGGAAGACACCGTGGCCGCCCGTCTGGGCGAAGTGGTCTCGCCCGAGGACTTCAACAACATCGTGCCCGTGGTGGAACGCGCCCTCAAGACGCCCTCCTCCGCCATCGCCGCCTTCCGCGAGGAATCCGTGGCCTGCTGGGGCCGGAGCGGTGAAGCCATCGCCCAGTGGACCGTGGACACCCTGGCCCGCATGGACGCCGAACACGCGGCCGAAGCTGCCGCCACCAAAACGAAATAGCACGGCCCTTGCCGGGTATGCTTTCAAGGAAACGCCATGTCGCTTCTGTATGAAATATTCATCCTGCCCATCGAGATCATCTACCGGGCCATCTATCTCGGCAGCCTCCAGTTCACCCACAACTACGGCCTGAGCATCCTCGTCCTGTCCTGCATCAGCGCCGTGGCCTTCATCCCCCTGGGACGTCTGGCCGTGGGCACCCAGGCCCGGGAAAAGAAACTCCAGATGATCATGGCCCCGCAGCTGGCCCGCATCCGCAAGGAATCCAAGGGGGCCGAGCGCCAGCGCCGCATCAACAACCTCTACAAGCGCTACGCCTACCATCCGCTGCTGGCCGTCCGTTCGGCCTTCGGCGTGGCCCTGCAGATCCCCTTCCTGACCGGCGCGTACTACATGATCCTGGGGCTCACCCAGCTGCAGGGCCAGCCCTGCCTGATGATCCCCGACCTTTCGCAGCCCGACGGCCTGCTCTGGGGCGTCAACGCCCTGCCCATCGTCATGACCGTGGTCAACATCATCGCCACGCTGACCACCCCGGGCCTGACGCGCAAGGACACCCTGCAGGCCATCATCATCGCCTTCTTCTTCCTGGCGCTGCTGTACAACGCGGCCTCGGCCCTGCTCATCTTCTGGACCATGAACAACGTCTTCTTCCTGCTCCAGAACCTGCGCCTGCCCATCCGCCTGCCCCGTTTCCGCAAGCCCGGCTTTGCCCAGGGCGGCATGAACACCGTCATGGCCGCCACCATGCGCTCGGTCTACACCCTGTCCTGCGCCGGTCTGGCCATCCTGATCTTCCTGTACGTGCCCTTCCAGTCCTACGCCAGCGACCCCAACTTCTTCGCCGCCGGTCCCCTGGACGTGCTGCTGGGCATGGTGCGCTACCTTTCGCTGACCTTCTTCGTGGTCTTCGTGCTCTGGCTCTGGTTCCCGGCCAAGGCCAAGACCATCCCGGCCTTCGTGGCCTTCTGGGCCCTGAGCCTCGCCTTCGTGAACCTTTTCGTGCTGCCCGGCCACTTCGGCGCCCTGGACGGCATCCGCTTCCTGCGTGAGGCCGCCCTCACCGGCCCCATGAGCACCTTCAAGGACGGCCTGCTGCCCGTGCTGGTGGCCCTGGGCCTGACGGCCCTGCTGTTCGCCTTCCCCAAGGTGCGCCTGCAGCTGCCGCGCGTGCTCTCCATCGCCGTGTTCTCCCTGGTGGCCCTCACGGCCTGGAACGCCCTGACCGCCGAAGAGCCCGAACAGGCCAAGACCAGCTTCACCCCGCCCGCCTATGTGGCTGACATGCAGTCCTATTCCAAGGAGGGCGAAAACGTCATCGTCATCGTCATGGACATGTTCACCGGCGGCCATATCGAACGGATGCTGGACGACCCCTGGTTCACCAACGGCTTCCGCAAGGGCATGGACGGCTTCGTCTGGTACCCCGACACCATCTCCATGGCCGACGCCACGGTCATGAGCCTGCCCAGCATCTACGGCGGCCACGCCTACAGCCCGGCGGCCGTCAACGCCCGCCGCGACGTGACCCTGGAAGAGAACATCAACAGCGCCTTTGCCGTGATGCCCCGCAACTTCGCGGCCCACGGCTACGACGTCTGCATGCTCAACGGCCTGGAGTTCTTCAACCAGGACTTCTATGAGCGTCACCTCGGCAAGGTGGAGAACGTCACCACCGTGCCCCAGGTCAAGGACGACTTCCAGCTCAAGTACCACCAGGGCACCAGCCTGCGGGACTTCAGCAGCCTCTTCGCCATGCTGGGCCTGTTCCAGGCCTCGCCCAACATCATCAAGCAGAAGATCTACGACGACGGCAACTGGCATGACGCCGGCGACGGCATCCTGGTGGCCAGCATGGACGCCTGCCGCGCGGGCGACGCCTTCTTCCGCTTCGCCTTCACCTCGGGCATCACCACCGATGCCCCGCGCAGCACGGCCAAGGTCTTCTACACCATGCTGTCCCACTACATGTGGCACTACGCCCCCGACCTCAAGGACGGCCAGCCCGAGATCGTGGCCGACCCCTATCCGGCCACCGAGGGCCAGCTCTTCTTCGTCGACGGCCTGCTGCCCGAACACTACTACGCCGAACGCCACCTGCTGCGCTACCTGATGATCTTCTTCGACCAGCTCAAGGAAGCCGGCATCTACGACAACACGCGCATCATCCTGGTCTCCGACCACGGCGAGAGCGACAGCCCCATGGTGGAGCGTACCTACAACGACGGCAAGGAATTCCCCGACGGCACCGTCTTCCAGACCGCGCCCTACGCTCCCGGCCGTCCCCACGCCCTCCTGATGGTCAAGGAACCCCATCAGCGCGGCGAGCTGCGCATCAGCGATGCCTTCATGTCCAGCGCCGACGTGCCCACCCTGGCCCTGCAGGGCGTCGGTACCTCCGACGAGTTCGAGATGCGTGACCCGGCCGCCCTGCCCAAGCCGCGCATCCTCACCCATGCCCGCGGCGGCGCGCGCTGGAGCGAACACAAGGAGAACGCCTACATCTTCGAACAGTACCGCATGGAAGGCACCCTGTTCGATGCCTCCAAGTGCACGCGTGAAGGCGCCTACCAATAACGGTCCCGCTGCTCCGGCAGCGTCATGAAAGGGGGGAAGGAGCATCCCGGCAGGGATGTCCCTTCCCCCCTTTTTCGCGGTCCCGGCCCTGCCGGGACGCGGATCTCATATACCCATTTTTCTCCCCCGGCGGCCCCGGCATTTGACTTGTCCGCTGTTAGCGGCTAGAAAAAACTAAGGCATTGCGGCCAACGTTGTTCCCCTTAGTCGTCAGGCTACGGGGTTTTCGCGTGTGGACGACAAAACTTCAGCCTTGGCCCGCGCCATGCGGGCAGTGCAGGTGGATATATGGCAAATACGGTCATTATCGGCGCCCAGTGGGGCGACGAGGGCAAGGGAAAGATTGTGGACATGCTCAGCGCGCAGAGCGGGCTGATCGTGCGTTTCCAGGGCGGCAACAACGCCGGCCACACCATCAAGGTCCAGGGCAAGGAGACCATCCTGCACCTGATCCCCTCGGGCATCCTGCACGAGGGCAAAAACTGCCTGATCGGCAACGGTGTGGTGCTGGACCCCTTCGTCTTCCTCAAGGAAGTGGACGAACTGGCGGCCAAGGGCATCGACGTGTCCCCCAGCCGTCTGGGCATCAGCAAAAAGACCCACCTGATCATGCCCTACCACAAGAGCCTGGACAATGCCCGCGAAGCCAAGCGTGCCGGCAAGAAGATCGGCACCACCGGCCGCGGCATCGGCCCCTGCTATGAGGACAAGGCTTCCCGCGTGGGCCTGCGTGCCGGTGACCTCACCAACCCGCAGCTGGTGCGCGAAAAAGTGCATCACGCCCTGCTGGAAAAGAACGTCCTGCTGCGCGAGCTCTACAAGTACGACACCCTGGACGAGAACCAGGTCTGCGAAGAGCTGCTGGCCATCGCCCCGCGCATCACGCCCTATCTGAAGGACGCCTCCTCCGAGATCCAGAAAGCCCAGGCCGCCGGTCAGGACATCCTGTTCGAAGGCGCCCAGGGAATCCACCTGGACATCGACCACGGCACCTATCCCTTCGTGACCTCCTCCAGCACCGTGGCCAGCTCCGCCGCCGCCGGCAGCGGTGTGGGCCCCTCCGCCCTGGAGCGCGTGGTGGGCATCGTCAAGGCCTACACTACCCGCGTGGGCTCCGGCCCCTTCCCCACCGAGCTGGAAGACGACACCGGCCGCTACATCCAGACCAACGGTCATGAGTTCGGCGCCACCACCGGCCGTCCGCGCCGCTGCGGCTGGCTGGACGTGGTCATCCTGCGCGAGACCGTGCGCCTGTGCGGCCTTACCGACATCGCCCTGACCAAGCTGGACGTGCTCCAGAACCTGCCCGCCCTGCAGATCTGCGTGGCTTACGAACTGGACGGCCAGCGTCTGGAATACCCCCCGCAGGAAGAAGGCGCCCTGGGCCGCGTGAAGCCCATCTATGAAGAAATGCCCGGCTTCGAGGACGACATCAGCCAGTGCACCAGCGTCGAGCAGCTGCCCGACAACGTGCGCGCCTACATCGCCCGCATCGAAGAACTCACCGGCGTGCGCGTCTCCTTCATCTCCGTGGGTGCCGACCGCGCCCAGACCATCGTCCGTTAAGCGTTCGCGCTTGAGATAGATCCTGCGAGGGGGG
>ERZ773139.4694-NODE-4694-length-10578-cov-5.448066_pt1 | contig 10578 bp, 7 predicted proteins | sample MGYA00580854_ERZ773139 | MGnify/ENA primary metagenome ERZ773139 (study PRJEB29015, sample SAMEA2737809) | human gut metagenome | biome: human gut; feature: human-associated habitat; material: faeces | place: China | collected 2012 ...
GGCTCCCCTACTAGGGGAGCTGTCTGCGAAGCAGACTGAGAGGTTGGACGAAGGACAGCCTGCCCGCAGGCCACCGCCAGATCCAACCTCTCCGTCATCGCTTACGCGATGCCACCTCCCCTATCGAGGGGAGGCCTTGGCATTCCGCAAGGTTTTGTCTTCTTATTATACCTGTATCAATTCTCCCAGCTCCAGCGAATATATCCCTTTATAAGTCACCCGCCGGGGGGCGAAGCGCTTCTCAATGGCCTTGGCATAGAGCTCCAGCTGAGCGCGGTAGGCGCGGACGAAGTCGGCAGGAGTCTTGCGGCGGTCCGTCTTGTAGTCCAGAAGCTCGAGGTGGTCGGGGTAGATGAGGACGATGTCCGCGATGCCCTGCACCAGCACCCCGGCGTCGGCGGCAGGGCCGTCAGGCAGGGCGCGGCCCTGGGCAGCCATGACCTCGGCGGCAGGCAGCGACGTGATAAAAGCCAGCTCCCGCAGCACATCCTCTGCCCCGCAGATGCGGCGGAACGCCTCGCTGCGCACAAAGCGGAGTATCTTATAGACATCCAGCTTCCCGGCAATGGCGGGGGGCGTGAGCTGCGCCGCCGCCTGACGCTCCCGCTCGGCGCGGACGGCATCCAGAACGGCGTCGTCCTCTGCGTCCCGCACAGCGGCCAGCGCCCCGAAGTCGGCGTGCTCGAGGAAGGCATGGAGAGCCGTACCCATCTCGGCGGCGGTGAGGCCGTCCTTCGAGAGGAAGCCCGGGCGCTCGAGGGTGGTCTGCTCAGCAGCGTGGACGAGGCTGGTCACGCTGACCTTGGCCGGGATGTCCGCCAGCGCTGCCGCCGGATACCGCCAGCCGAAGCCCTGCCGCAGCGTCTCCACAAGGGCCGGGTCGGCCTCGGGCCGGGGCGGCTCTTCCGCCTCGGCGGGGGCTTCTTCGGGCGGGAGGACATCGGCCTGCACTGTGAGGGCGATGGTGCTTCTGGTGTCCGCAAAGGGCAGCTCGAGGTTCCCCGCCAGACGGCGGAGAGGCCCTCCGTTGGGGTGGACGAGGAGCGCCGCCCGCAGCCAGTCGGCGAAGCTGCCCGCCTGAGCGTTCAGGGTCTCCCCCGCCCCGGCGGCGAGGAAGGCGGCGGCTTTGGCGAAGGGGTTGGACGTCCGGCCGATGCCCAGCGGAACCGTCAAGATCAGCTTATCCTGCGCCCGGGTGAGGGCCACATACAAAAGCCGCATCTGCTCGCTCCGCATCTCGGCGGCATGGACCGTGGAGAGGGCGGTATAGGCCGCCGTCTTATAGGCCCCCTCGCCGCCCTCGGGACGGAGACGGAGGCCCGCGCCGCAGACACGGTGGAGCAGGACAGGCTGGCGGGTGTCGGCGGCGTTGAACTGCCGGGCCGTGTCGGCCACGAACACCACCGGAAACTGCAAGCCCTTGGAACGGTGGATGGTCATGATGGTGACGCAGCCGGGCCGCGCCCCGCCGGGGGCAGTCTCCTGCCCGGTGGAGCCCGCCAGCGTGGCCGCGTCGATGGCACGGACGAGGGCCGAGATGCCACCCGCGCCCGCTCCTGCGCAGAAGGAGGCGAAACGCCGTGCGTCCTCCCGGCGGCGCTGGCCGTTCTCCATGGCACCGAGGGCGGCGAGGTAGCCGGTGGAAACAAAAATTTCTTCCAGCAGTTCCTCCACCGGCACGCTCCGGGCCATCCGGCGCAGGGCCGTCAGACGCTGGTAGAACGCCTGCACCCGGCGGGTGAAATCATCCTCCGCCCCGCTCTGGACGGCCTGTAAAACTGCGCCGTAGAGGCTGATGCGGGTGTGCTTATCGGGTGTCTGCGCTCCGGCTCGGAGGCGGACGAGGTCGTCGTCCGTAAAGCCGAACATCGGCCCCAGCATAGCGGCAGCGAGATAGATGTCCTGCGCGGGGTTGTCGATGACCCGCAGCAGGGCGATGAGGGGGCGGATGTGGGGCGCGTCCAGCAGGTTCTCCCTGGCGTCGGCGTAGACCGGGATGCCCCGGGCCGTCAGGGCCTCGGCGTAGGCCGGAAAGTCGCCTCTCGCCGCCAGCAGGACACAGCAGTCCTCGTACTGCACCGGGCGGGTGGTGCCGCCGTCCCGCACCGGCTCACCGGAAGCCACCATCGCCTCGATGCGGTCGGCGATATATTTTGCGTCCGTCTCGGCGGCATCGTCGGGCAGGAAGTGGGCCTCCACACTGCCCTCGTACGCGCCGGGTGCGCCGCAGACGAGGCGCTGTCCGTCGCCGTAGGCCGTGTCGCCCAGAGCAGGCGTCATGAGCTGTTCGAAGATAAAGTTGATGCCCGCCACCACCTGCGGGGCAGAGCGGAAGTTGGCGTCCAGCGCCAGCATGGCGTTCTCGCCGGGCCTGCCGTCTTCGGGCCGGGGGCGGGCCTCGCCGCCGGGCAGGAGGGGCCAGCTCTCCAGCTTTTCCCGGAAGATGCTGGGGTCCGCCTGACGGAAGCGGTAGATGCTCTGCTTTAAGTCGCCCACGAGAAAGAGGTCATCCCCTGCCGGGCTGGCCAGACAACGGTAAAGGGCGTCCTGCAGGGCGTTCGTGTCCTGATACTCATCCACCATGACGGCGGCGTAGCCCTGCCGGATGCCCTGACACAGCTCGGTGGGCTGGCCGTCGGCGTCCCGCAGGAGCCGCAGGGCCAGATGCTCGAAATCGCTGAATTCCAGCAATCTTCTCTCCCGCTTCCGGGCCGCAAAGCGGGCGTCAAAGTCCCGCACGGCGGCAAAGAGGGCACGGAGGCAGGGTTCGGCGGCTTTCCGGTCAAGCTCGGCTTCGTCGAGGCTGCAACTGATGAGGTCTTCGATTTTTTCAAAGAGCTTCGCGGCCTCGTCGGCCCGGGTCTTGACGGCGTCCTTGTGCTCACCGGTGAGCCGCTTTTTCATATTTTTGAGGCCGGGGGCCTGTTCCATGCCGAGGACATAGGGCGTCAGCCTGTCGTAGAGGGGCGTCCACTCCCCCGCCCCGGCCAGACGCTCCACCTCGCCCAGCAGGGCGGCGGAGTTTTCCAGCCGCTCGAGGGGTTCGGCGAACTTCTCGTTCACTGCCGCCACGGCCTTTTCCTTGGCGGCAGGGGTCTTCTTGCTGGCCTCGGCGTCGGCCTGCGCAGTCACGAAGTCCTCCCTGCAGTCGTTCAGCGCGGCGCAGAGCAGCTCCTTCGCGGCCCGGGCAGAGCGGGCGGCCTCCTGCATCAGAATATCATGCCAGCAGGTGCGGGCAAAGCCGTTCTCGTCCTGCCACGGGGCCAGCATCTCGTCCAGCTTTTTATCGTAGTCCGGCAGGGCGCGGAGGAAGTCATAGACCTGCAAAACAGCCTCCCCCGCCGCCTTGTCGGTGCGGCCCTTGCCGTAGAGGTCGGCAAAGGCACAGAAGTCCGCATCCTGATAGGCCGCTTCCAGCGTCTCGGAGAGGGCCGCGTTCCGCAGCATCTCCACGCTGCCGGGGTCAGCAGGGGTGAAGTCCGGCGGGATGTCCAGCGCCTGAAAGTGCTTGTGGAGCAGGTCGAGGCAGAAGGCGTCGATGGTGCAGATGGGGGCTCTCTGCAACAGCATCCGCTGGCGGCGGAGGGCCGTGTTGCCCGGCTCTGCCTGACTGCGGCGGAGTAGCGCCTGCCCGATGCGGGCGCGGAGCTCTGCGGCGGCGGCGTTGGTGAAGGTGACGATGAGGAGCCGGTCGGCGTCCACGGGATGTTCCGGGTCGGTGATGAGCCGGACGGCCCGCTCCGTCAGCACGGCGGTCTTGCCGCTGCCGGCGGCGGCGCTCACCAGCAGCGCACCGCCCCGGTCGTCGATGGCGGCACGCTGGGCCGGGGTCCATTTTGTCTCGCTCACTGGTCTTCCTCCTTTTTCTCTTCCGGTTCAAAAGGCTTTGCAGGGGCGTCCAGCACCCGCTCTCCGATGCCGTCCTCATGGCAGCAGATGAAGCCGTAGTCGCACCACCGGCAGGGGCTGCGGCCCGTGACCAGCGGCTCGGCGGCGATGCAGCCGCCGTAGAGCTGTTCGCCCATCTGGGTCACGAGGTCGTCCAGATGGAGCTGGATGCGGGAGAGCTTGGCCTTGTCGGCACGTTTCTCTTTCTGGTAAGGGCTGGGTACACCGCCCCGGAAGCTGAAGGGCAGATACCGCCCCGTCTCCTCGGCGTCCATGGCGTCAAAGACTTTCTGCTCGTCCCGGACGAGGCCGTCCAGCTTGTATTCCATGCTCCGGGCAGCCTTGCCCCGGGTGGTCGTCTCGGGGGCCGGGTCGGCCAGCAGGTACAGCACACCCGCAGGTTCTGCCCCGGTGAATCGTCCGTCGGCGTCCCGGGTCAGGCTGAACAGGTAGAGCAGCATCTGACAGTCGAGGCCGCAGTAGACTTCCCGCAGGTCGAGCTTTTTCGTGCCGGTCTTATAGTCCACCACCCGCACCCAGCGGGTGCCGTCGTCCTCGATCCACTCGTCGGCGCGGTCCACGGTGCCGATGAGCTGCACCGTCCGGCCATCCGAGAGGCGGTAGGTCTGGCCCCGCACGGCGTCCTCGCTGGGGCCGATCTTCAGCTCACAGGCCACCGGTTTGAAGCTGGACTGGCGCTGCTCGTCCCGCAGGTAGCAAAGCAGGCCCGTCATGCTCTTTTTGAGGCGGGAGAGCAGATAGGCGAAGCGGGCCGTGTCCTCGGGGAGGTAGCGCTTTGCGTACTCATCTACGAGAAGCCCGGCCAGCGCCGCCATGGCCTCGTCGTCGAGGTCGAGGAAGGGCTGTAAGCCAGCGCAGGGGTTGTCAGGGCCGGGGTGGGGGTCGAGGGCCATCTGGAGCACCCAGTGCATGAGGGTTCCGCTCTGGTCGGCAGAGAGCTCCGCCCGCTTCCGGGGTCGCAGACCCAGCACGTACTGCAGGAAATAGCCGTACCGGCAGGGGTAGTATTTTTCGAGCTGACTGGGCGAGATGCGGAGCCGCCGGCCCAGCAGCGTTTCCAGCGCCTCGAGGTCGCTGACCTGACGGGGGCTGCGGCCCGCCATCCGGCGCAGGAGGGCGAGGCCCTCGGGTTCCGCCCCGCCGGGGGCATGAAGGGCCTCGGTGAGGCTGGCGCGTTCGATCTCCGTCAGGGGCCAGCCGCCGCCCAGCACATCGAGGCCGTCGGCGGCAGTGGCCGCGAGGTCGGTCAGGTCGAGTTCCGGCGCACCCGGTCTCAGCACGTCCACGATGGGCTCGAGGGCGGCGCAGAGGGTCTGGCCCTGCCCCTTCGGCCAGCTGAGCCAGAGGCCTCTGGCCGGGGCGGTGAGGGCCTTATAAAAGCAGATCTGTTCCCGCACCACCCGGTTCTCGAAGCAGTCCGGAAGCTCGATCTCCTGCGCCATCAGGGCGTCGCGGTCGGCGTGGGTCAGCAGGCCCGTCTCGCCGGGCGCGGCGGGGAATTCGCCCTCGGAGAGGCCCAGCACAAAGACATAGTCCGGTGCGTCAAGGCGCATCTTGCCCGCGCTGGCCAGCACCACGGCGTCCAGCGTCTGGGGAATGTGGCCGAGGTCGGACGAGCGCAGCAGCAGCCCGAACAGCTCTTCGTACTCGGGGATGGTGACGCTCTGGCCGCCCAGCAGGCTCGCCATCTCGTCCAGCAGTCCCATGACCACGTTCCACTCCCGGGCGGCTTCCTCAGCGGCGGGGATGCCCCGCTCGGCCCGGATGGCCTCCACCTGCGCGGCCTGAGCGTCCTCCGCGCCCAGCTCCTTCAGGCAGAAGTAGAGGGCGCGGCTCATCTGCTCGGCGTTGGCAGAGCGGAGCTTCGCGCGCAGACCGTCGGCGGCGGTGATGAGAAGGGCGCGGGCCTTTTCGGCCCGGGCAAGGTTTTCTTTGTCCTCGTCGGTGGGCTCCACATCGCCGAAGCCCCGGGGGTTCTTCTCGAAGGGTGCGCGCCACGCCGCCGCATTCGGCGACCAGGTGTAGGCGTAGTTCTCGAGGGCGCAGACCTCTTCCTCGGTGAGGGCGCAGAGGCCGGTCTTGGCCAGGGTGGTGAGCTGTTCCGTCAGCTCCACACCCCGGGCAATGGCCAGCAGACACCGCACCGCCGTGGCCGGGGCGCTGAACTCGGGAGTCGTCGGCTCGTCGCAGTAGAGGGGGATGTCCGCCATCCGGAACTCGTACTTCACGGCGGCGCGGTATTTCGAGATGTCGCGACAGACCACCGCCACCTTCCCGCAGCGGACGCCCTGCCGCATGAGGCGGCGGATGGCGGCAGCGGCGGCGCGGGCTTCTTCCTCCCGGCTGGGAGCGGCGAAAAGCTTTATCTCCGGGCAGGCCGTGGGCGGGTCACACCGGCCCGTGGCCAGCAGCTGAGCCGCTGCGGCGAGGCCGGGGGCATCGGCGTGGCGCATATCCCGGCGCAGCAGTTCCGGCACGGCCACTTCAGTGCCGTTCCGGCGGGCCAGCTGGCGCAGCTGGGCCGCCACCTGCTTCGCGCCGGAGAAAAGGCTCACGTCCCCCGGCACGAGCGGGGTGCCGTTGTCGCAGAGGGCCACCGTCACGGTGGGCAGCGAGGCCAGCAGAGCGCCCATCAGCCGCTTTTTCGGGGCGTTGAAGGTGTCGAACTCGTCGATAAAGACGGCCCTGTCCCGCAGGAACTCCGGCAGTTCGCCCCGGGCCAGTGCGGCCTCGAGGCGGGATGCGGCCAGCTCCAGCCGGTCGGAGGGGTCCATGCCTGTCCCGGCCAGCAGGGTCTCGTAGCCCTGAAAGATGAGGGCCAGTTCGCTGAGCTTGGCGCTGTCGGTGCCGCAGTCCTGCGCCAACTCATAGAGCTGCTGGCCCGAGAGACCCGCGCTCTTGAGCTCGTCGATGGTCTCGGCGGCCATCTGGCAGAAGGCGGCCGAGCGGCGGTGGCGGTAGTAGTAGTGGACGTTGTCCTGCAGTTCCTCGAGGGCGCGGCGCACCAGCACGGCACGGCCCGCGTCGCTGAGGGTCTGGACGGCAGAGCCGCCCTCCGCCGACAGGATATGCTCGGCGAGGCTGGTGAAGGAAAAGCTCTCCACCAGTCCGCTCAGTGCGTCGCCCATCTCCCGGTGGATGCGGCCCTCGGTGGACGAGGTGAACTGCTCCGGCACCAGCAGGATGCTCTTCTCCCCCGCCTCGGCCCGCGCCCGGATGCGCTGGTACAGCAGGGTGGTCTTTCCGCTGCCGGAGCCGCCTAAAAGTAGTTTTAACATGGTGAATCTCTCCGTTGGGTCAGTTTTCTATCGTGGGCGGCTTGCCCTCATTTTTCTATCATTGTACCACAAAATTGCAGCGACATCTATTCTGTGGTACAATGAAGAAAAAATCATCTCAGAAAGAGGACACCTGCATGAAAATTTTAGCAGTAGATTACGGCGACAGCCGCACCGGCCTCGCCACCTGCGACCGCACCGAGTTCCTGACTTCCCCCATCACGCCTCAGATCACCGTCAAGGCCCGGGACAAAGTCGCCGCCAGGGTCTGCGAGGTGGCAAAGGAGATCGAAGCCGAGCTCATCGTCATCGGCCTGCCGCTGAACATGGACGGCACCGAGGGCGAGCGCGCCCGCAAGAGCCGCAAGCTGGCCAAAACCGTTGAGATCTGGAGCGGCCTGCCCGTCCGGATGTGGGACGAGCGCCAGACCACCTGCGCTGCTGCTGACCTCCTCGACGAGAGCGGCACCTTCGGCGCAAAACGGAAAAGCATCCTCGACTCGGTGAGCGCGACGGTCATTCTGGACGACTACCTCGCATGGCGGAAGGAGCACCCGGGGGAGGTCTGAACGCCCCCGCCGCCCCTGTGGCAAAGTTTCTTTGCGAAGTCCGGACAGTTTGTTGTAAAATCTGCGGAAAATCGTCGATTTCTTGTTTATCTTCACAATTTTCCCGAGCCGAATTTGTATAGTTTTCCGGCTTGACAGCACCGGCTCTTCTCCGATAAAATGAGGGTAGAAGAACCCCTGACCAGATGGCCGGGGATGACGCTTCTTCGTGAGAAAAAACAACTGGACTCACCAAAACAAAAACGATTGGAGGCGACCCACATGACAAAACTGAGAAAGCTGACTGCCCTGCTTCTGGCCGGTGCACTGACCCTTCTGCTCCTGACCGCCTGCAGCGGTGGCGGCTCTTCCGGCCCGGAGGCCCAAGCCGAAGCCGAGGTGATGCGGGCCATCAACAACGGCCGCACCGTGGCCCTGGCCAATGACGATGGGATGCGTACTGTTGCAAACGCCCGTCTGGACGCTCTGGAGCTTGAGCTGAAGGGCAATGCTCTCGGATACCAGTTCTTCAACAAGGTGGATGCCAAGTGGGACGACGACAAACAGAACGCCACCCTCACTCTGGTCGCCAAATATGACTACAACGATACCACGCTGCAGAAGATCATCGATCAAATCAAAGGCAACAATCAAGACCAAGCCCTAGATTTTGCCCTGAAGGGCAACTATACCAAGGCAGGCGTAGTGGCCCGGATCATTCGCGGGCAGACTTATGTTGCCATCTCCCTGCGGGTGGGCAGGAATCTCTGATCTCTTCCCGATTTTCCCCGCATCTCGTCTGATTTCCCCATAAACACAGATCACCCGCCAGTTGGCGGGTGATTTTTTTCAGCTGTCCTACCGCCCGGAGGGCGGAAAACAGCCTCTTATTCGTATTTCGTGATGGTCACACTGTTGATGGTGATGGGTTCGGTGGGGCGCTGGGCCTCATCCACGCCGGCCTGGGCGATGGTGTCTACTACTTCCATCCCTTCGTACACCTGCCCGAAGACGGTGTCGGTGTAGTCGAGGTAGGGTGCGCCGCCCGCCGTCTGGTAGGCGCTCACCACGTCGGCCCGCCAGCCGGCGGCGTTCATCTGGTCGATGAGCTCCTGCGTCACCGAGCTGCTGCCCGGCAGGGTCTCCATGACATAGAAGACGCTGGCGCAGTCGCCGGAGGCGTCCGCTGCGGCACAGAGTGCGCCGGAATAGTGATGGAGCTTATCGGTGGTCTCGGCGGAGAAACGGTTCCCATTCCAGATGGTGGTACCTCTGCCGTCCGCGCCCTGCCCGGCCTCCACCACGAAGTCCTTCTCCACCCGGGTGACGGTCAGTCCGTTGTAAAAGCCCTGCTGGGCCAATGTCGTGAAGTTTTGCACGGCCTGCGGGGCCTCGGTGGAAAAAAGCACTGCTTTGAACACGCCTGCCGAGGTATCGAACACCGCGATGGTGTCCCCCGCCGCCGGGTGGGTGAACTGCAGCTCTGCCGACTCCACAGCCGGGCGGCTGACCGTCTGCACCGTGCCGGCCTTCCCGCCCTGGATGCTGGAGAGAATATTATGTGCACTGCATCCGGCCAGAACTGCCGTCAGGGCCAGTGCCGCCATTATTTTTTTCAAGGCTCTCATGAGCGGGCCTCCCTGTCCATATATTATAGCAAAGATGGCTTTTCAAAAGCTATCGCTATAGTATATCACATTCCGGCCCGGGAAGCGAGAGGGAAAAGCGTGAAAATTTGTTATTGGATTTCTATGCGAAAAACATCTTGACGAGCGGGCAAAAAAACGCTACACTATAGGCGTACCCGGAACCCACAGCTCAGAAGGAGCAGAGTGGGCAGGGTGTGACAGTTATTCCATTTTTTAGATATTTGACAGGAGAACGTGACTTATGGCAGAAGATATGAACAAGTCCGCCGCTGAGACCGAAGAGGAATATCAGCCTGACCTGATGACCCTCGAGGACGAGGACGGCAATGAGGTCACGTTTGAAGTGATCGACGCTCTGGACCATAAGGGCGTGCATTACCTGGCCGTTGTCGAATACGCCGAGAATGAGGAAGACCTGGACGAGGATGCCCAGCTGGTCATCCTGAGCGTCGGCGAGGACGACGAGGGCGAGTATCTCGATGTGGTCGAGGACGATGAGACCCTGCTGGAAGTCAGCAAGCTGTTCGAGAAGCGTCTGAGCGACCAGTTCGAGATCGAGTGATTTCTCAGCAAAGACTTCCTGCCCGGCGCGATTTGTTGCGGTTTATATGATCCTACTAATCATTCAACGGGAGCTTGGAGTTCGTCGGTGGATTGCAGACCTCCCCGTCATGGGTCGACCATGAAGGCTCGATGAGGAAGCGCGAAACCGGAGACAGAGCACCCACCTGTCCGCAAGGGTAGGTTTGATTGCCGCAGACGTCCGGGCGGGATTCTTTATAGGTATTAAAAAGGCTCTCGTGCCGTATTTCCTGCCGGCATGAGAGCCTTTTTCTTTTGTCTCTACTCCCCGGTCTCGTCTGTAAACAGGCCCGGGATACCGCAGATAGCGGCCACGCCCACCAGCGTGAACACGATGCGTGACCAGATGGACGCGCTGCCGCCCAGCAGCCAGCCGACGAAGTCGAACTGGAACAGGCCCACAAGGCCCCAGTTGATGCCGCCGACGATCATGAGGATGAGACAGATTTTATAAAAGGTCTGCACAAAAAGACCCTCCTTCCTTTGGGCAGTATGCCCGACGGGAAGGAGGGTTATGCATTTTATAGGGTCAGCGCCGCTCGAAAGCCTCTCCCTCTGGGAGCAACGGCGACGACCGCCGCCAGCGGCGGAAACAGGGAGGAGCTGTTGGGG
>ERZ773139.4695-NODE-4695-length-10576-cov-7.991161_pt1 | contig 10576 bp, 5 predicted proteins | sample MGYA00580854_ERZ773139 | MGnify/ENA primary metagenome ERZ773139 (study PRJEB29015, sample SAMEA2737809) | human gut metagenome | biome: human gut; feature: human-associated habitat; material: faeces | place: China | collected 2012 ...
CCCTTTTCTCCCCCTTCTTTTCCGGCAAGACGGAAAAGAAGGGGCCGCCGGAGGCAACCGGCAGTTGCAAATCTGATACAACCTCTCAGTCAGCTGCGCTGGGAGGGGAGCCTTTGGTACACTCAGCGGGGAGGGGTGGGGTCGCCGGTGCCGGTGGTGAGGGTGTAGAGGCCGGAGAGGTAGGCCCAGGTGGTCTGGTCGATGGCTCCGGTCTGCGGCAGGCCGGAGAGCTTCTGCAGCCAGCGCACCGCGGCGACCGACGCCGCGTCGTGGACGCCCGTGGCGCGGACGGCGGGCGCATTGACAAAAAACCGCCCCAGCGCCTGCAGCATCGCCTGCATGAGAAACAGGTGCGAATTCCGGCTGCCCGCGGGCAGCACCTGATTCGGCGTCCACCGGATGCGCACCGGCGCAGCCGGCAGCACGGCTGGGCTTTTTCTCATGTAAACGGCGACGATCTGGTCCCAGGTCGCGTTGTCCGTTTCTCCCGTGACGGGCAGCTCCTGCTGCCGCTGGAATTCCCGCACGGCCTGCACCGTGTTCGGGCCGTAGATCCCGTCCGGGACGAGGCGGACGAGCGTCTCGTCCGCGTGCGCGATCGTCCGCAGCATCGTCTGCAGACTCCGGATGGGCTGGCCGACGTATTGCTCCGCTGTCATCATGCCTGCTGCACCTCCATGTCCTGCATACCGCGCATAAGCGTCCGGCCGGGGAACTGCACGAAGCGCGTCGACGTTTCATGCTGCAGCAGAAACTGCATCCCGGCCAGATCCTCCGCGGTCTGCGCGTCCGGCATGCCGCTCGCGGGGCTGCCGGTCAGGCGCTGGAAGACCGCGAGACTCGCTTTTGTCTGCGCGTCGAGCCGTCCGGTCCGTTCCGGCGCGGGCAGAGCCGGGAAGGCCGCCGCCGCGGCGATGAGCTGCTCCTGCAGCCCGGCCTCCGTGTCATCGATGCGCGGCCGCGTGAAAGGAAACAGCGCCGCGTCGCCGAAGACGGTCTCCTCGATCCCTGCGAACTGCGAATAGATGCTGTCCCACGTCTCGCGCTCGACCGTGCCAGCCTGCGGCAGGCCGTAGGCCTGCTGGAACGAGAGCACGGCCTGCGTCGTGCTTTCGCCGAACACGCCGCTCACCGGCGGCTCCTGCACGGCGGAATTGAACTGCGAGATGACGGACAGCATATACTGCAGGTGCGTCACCTTCGCGCCCTGCTCGCCGGGAAGGATCTGTTCGGGATACTCCCATGAATAGCCGTAAAACGTCTGCCCCTGCGACTGCAGCTCCCCGAGCTTCAAAACTGCCGTATAGAGCATCACGATCGCGTACCAGGTCGCCCGGCCCACGATCCCGTCGACGGCCAGCGAGAAAATGGACTGGAAGGCCCGGACGGCATTCTCCGTCGCCTCGCCGAGGATGGCGTCGACCGGGACCTTCGGGATGGCCGGATAGTTCTGCGAGATGCGGTTGAGCGCGACCTGCAGGAACGACACGTTGACGCCGATATCGCCCCGCCGCACGGGACTGCCGGGATAGGATTCCTGCAGATCCTGCACGGGCGCGTTCGTCACGATCTGCACATCCTCTCCATAATAGCGCCGGAGGATCCGGACGGAATCCGCGCCCGCCTGCGCCAGCTCCTGCGAGCCCCACTGGCTGAGCCCGTCGCAGGTGGTGGTGACACCGTTGCAGAATTTTGCCGCCAGCGGCTCGACATAGCCCTGCCTGCGCAGATAATCGGTGAACAGCTCGTCGACGAGCGCGGAGATGTTCTCATAGATGTTGCGGCCGTTGATGAACTTCTGGTCAATCGCGGTCGAGGACGTGATGTCGAAGGGATAGCCGCGGCTGCGGTAGTACTCCGTATAGACGCGGTTGAGCGCGAACGAGATGACGGCCAGCGCGTTGGCCCGCAGCGCGGCCGGTTCCCAGGTCGGGTAGACCTCGCTGGAAAGCACGTTCTTGACATAGTCGGAAAACGAGACCGTGACGTTTTCTGCGCCCGCGTCCGGTGCGCCGAGGTGGACCGTGATGGTTTCGGGGATGTACGGAACGATCGGGGCCATACGCTTACAGCTCCTGCGCGGGAATGTCGAATTCCTGCGTTTCGGCATAGTTCTCCGGCAGCGTCGGCGTCGGGATGAGCACGAGCTGCTGCAGCGTCTGCACGCCGGAGAAGACCTGCGCGCCACGGACCAGCACCCGGCCGTACCCCGTACGCTCCGTGCGCAGATCGACGAGCGCGTAGGGGACCTCCGCCGTCTGCCGTGTCTGGCTGTCGGACGCCGGGGGCGTGGGCAGCTCGAAGGGCTCGGTAAAGCCGTCGTAGTCGGACATGCGCACGGCCAGCAGCTCCTGCCCGCCATCCGGCAGCTTGCGCGAGATGGTGAGCGTCGCGCCCGCCACGGGGATCTGCGCGGCCGAGGTCACGATCTGCGCGATGATGCTTCCATATTCCTGCATAGTGCCGCCTCCTTTTTGAAGCTTTCAGGCATTAGTATATGCAGAAAGCGCCGCATCCGGTGCATGGGCAGCGCGCCGGATGCGGATACTAGATCCGGATGAATCTGAAAGGAGCGATGCAGCTTTATGAATATGTCCAAAAAGGAATATAACCGCTATGTGGCGCGGCTGGCGCAGAAGTCGCCGCTGGGAAAGGATCTGCTGAGGAGCTTTCTGGTCGGCGGCCTCATCTGCGTGATCGGCCAGCTGATCCTGAACGGCTTTACCGCGCTGGACCTTTCTGAGCAGGACGCCGCCGCGGCCACCTCGGTCAGTCTGGTGTTTTTGAGCGCCGTCCTGACGGGCCTGAGCGTCTATGACGATATCGCGAAATTCGCCGGGGCCGGGACGCTCGTGCCGATCACGGGCTTTGCCAACGCCGTCGTCTCGCCCGCGATCGAGTTCAAGGCCGAGGGCTTCGTCACCGGCATGGCCGCGAAAATGTTCATCATCGCCGGCCCCGTCATCGTCTACGGCACCGTCGCCAGCGTCCTCTACGGCCTGATCCTCGTGATTTTCGGCGGTTAGACTTCCCTTCAGGCGAAAAGTGGGGTATAATCGAGGAAGACAAAACCTCTCCGCCTCGCTCCGCTCGGCACCTCCCCTTAACAAGGGGAGGCATTGGCTCCGCCGCACCCCCCTTGGCTCCCCTTGCGAAGGGGAGCTGTCGCCGCAGGCGACTGAGAGGTCGTCCCCCGATTGCACCCTTCCCCCTAAACCCCGGCCCCCCGGCCGTTGCACATAGAAAAACGAAAGAAGAAAACAAAAAAATTGAACCATACATGAAGGAGAGAAGAAAAAATGATGAAACGAATCATAGCCCTGTTGTTGGCGCTGATCCTGACCGTCGGCCTGCTCCCGACGGTAGCGCTGGCTGCTGAGGGGGAGACTCCGACGACAGATAGCGGTTCCGTGACGAAAGAGGCAAGTAAGGATAACCTGAATCTCGTCAAAACTGTCACGAAAGAGGGGGATAACTATAAGGTCACCCTTGAATCCTGGGCAACTGGCACGGTCACGAGCAGTTCCACGCCGGTTCCAATGGATATTATTCTGCTCCTGGACCAGTCTGGTTCTATGAAGAAAAATTTTACTTCGAGTTCCACGGAAACATATAATAATCTCAACAAAAAGAACAAGAAGATCTATGCGGACTATCGCAATAACTGCTACATAAAGAGTGGGAACCAATACCTGAAAGTTACTGTTACATATCAGTGGGAATTTGGCTTTTCAAATGATGTATATACTTATACGTGGAATGGAGGAAGCCATACGTCCACGGGGGGAAATAGCAAGCCTAAGATTCCTCTGTTCTATAAGTCCACAACTAATTCCTCAACAACAAGGATTGCAGCCCTGAAAACAGCAGTAAGCAGCTTTATCAATAAGGTCAACACTGAGGCCACAACGAAGAACGTTGATCATAGAGTTGCCGTGGTGGGATTTGCCAGTACGAGAAGCGATTACTATGAGAATACTGAGTTACTTTCGACCCCAGATGTGGTGAACTATGGCTCCGCAAACAATATCGATTATAGAAATGCGTTGGTCAGTGCAAAAACGAACAAGAATAAACTTGATACGGCCATTAACCGCCTTGCCGCAAGTGGCGATACCTATCCCGAGTACGGGTTTGACATGGCAAATCAGATTTTTGCCCAGTATCCGATTCAGGCTGGTGAAAATCGCCAGCGTGTAGTCATCATGTTCACGGATGGCTATCCTGCACCGGCAAATACGGATAACTTCAATGCTGGAATGGCGAATAATGCCATCAATAACGCAAAGAGATGCAAAGATAACAATGCCAAGGTTTATACCATTGGTATTTTCGATGGGGCAGACCCGTCTGCCTCGATTGAGAACTACCTGCAGAATCAGGGCGTAGCAGCAAACCGCTATATGCACTTCTCTTCTTCGAACTATCCTTCTGCGATGGCTCTGAACAATGGTGGCACAAGAGGCGAAGGCAACTTCTACTTTGCAGCTTCCAACGCAGATGCGCTGAACGATATCTTTGACACCATCAGCGAAGAAATCAGCACGGACACCACCGAACTCGATGGCTCCGCGACCATCATCGATAACATTCCCGGCAACTTTGCTATCCCAGAGGGCGCGCAGGATATCACGCTGAAGGTTGCAGAGTTCCAGAAGGGCGGAACGTTTGCAACTGCCACCGCTGCGCCCACAACTGTAACGGCCGAGCATAAGGACGGTACGGTCACAGTTACCGGCTTTAATTTCTCTGATGAATGGTGTGGCCTCGATGAGAACGATCGGCCACACGGCAGCAAGCTCATCATCGAATTCACCATCCACCACAACAACTACGGCGGCACCCAGCCCACCAACGCCGGTGCCAGTATCAAGGACAAAGAGGGCAACGAAGTCATCAAGGTCGATGACCCCGCCATCCCCGTCAAGATTACCGAGCCGAGCATCACCGGCGCATCTGCCACCAAGGTCTACGACGGCACTGGCATCGATGTGCTTGAAAATGTTGCCGTCGAGGCAGACAAGCTTGTGACCGGCGAAAACGAAGGCAAGAACGCATTCGTTGATATTATTGTCAAGGTCAAGGATGCGAATAACGTAGAATACACCTATACCATCCCTGCAGGAGCAACGAAGGGTTCTTGGGATAAGGAGAATGTCGAGTTCAAGACTCCCGCGGACGTGAAAATCGAATCCGATGGCTCCGTCGGCAAGTATTCCTACGATCTGTCCATCACCTATCAGGACAAGTCGCAGACCAACCCTGCAGACACGAAGACTGTAACCGGCAAGGCAGAATACACCATCACCAAGCGCCCCGTCACTCTGACTTCTGCAAGCGGCGAGAAGAAATGGGACGGCACTGCACTGACCAATGATACAGTTACTGTATCTGCCGGTGAAGGTAACCCGGTTGGCGGCTTTGTCACCGGCGAAGGTGCGACCTACAACGTTACCGGTTCGCAGACCAACGTTGGCTCGAGCGATAACACCTTCACCTATACGCTGAACGAAGGCACGAAGGCCACGAACTATGAGATTACGCAGAAAACAGGTACCCTGACTGTTAAGCCAATCGATCAGGAGGTTGTCATCACGATCAAGGGTCAGATTGTAACTGCAACCTACGATGGCGAAGAAAAGACCGCGTCTGGTTATACGGTTACTGTCCCGGAAGGTGTTGATGCAAATAAGATCACTGTTGCAGTTGCTGAGGGCAAGACGGTTCCCCGTGTTTCTGCGACGGATGCAACGCCTACCGCACTTGTGCAGACCATCACAGCTGATATGTTCACGGTCACTTCTCCGTACAAGAAGGTCACCATCAACTGTGAAAACGGTTCGCTGACGATCAACCCGCGGAAAGTCAAGATGGTTTCCGGCACTGCCTCGAAACCGTATGATGGTACTGCGTTGACGAATAGCACCGTGACTGACAGTGGTTTCGAAGGTTACGATGGCTTTGTTAACGGACAGGGTGCAACCTACAACGTTACTGGCACGATTACTAATCCCGGAAGTGAAGATAACAGATTTACTTATACGCTGAACAGCAACACAAAGGCCAGCAACTACGATATTACCACGGCATACGGTAAACTGACGATCACCGGCTCGAAGACTTATACCGTCATCTTCAAAACGACAACACCCGGCGGCAAGATCGATAACGGTATTGCTGATGTTACGCATACCGGCTTGACTGAAGGTGCTACCTTCCCGGATCGTCCGACAACAACCCCCGACACAGGCTACTACTTCGACGGCTGGTACAAGGACAATACCAAGGTCACATCTTTCCCTGAGAAAGTCACCGAAAACGCAACTTACACTGCAAAGTGGCTTTCCTATAACTCGATCAACCTTGATCTCACCGGCAAGATCCAGAAGACTCTGAACTCCGACGTTGAGTTGAGCAACCAGAGATTCACAATCAACGTGAAGCAGACTGGTGCAGAAGTAGCTTCCGCAACTGCCACCGCGACTGTCTCTGCCACTACCGCCAGCGGCACAGGCTACACCGGCTCGGCTCCGTTCCAAACGGCAACCGACGAATTCAAGCTGACCTTCACAGCCCCCGGCACCTATAACTATTCCATCGTCGAAGAAGAAGACGGCCAGCTCGCCGGCATGACTTACGATGTTGGCTTCGCCAATGGTCACACCATGATCGTCAATGTTGACGAGAATACGACCACGAACGAACTCTATGTCAAGTCTGTCACCATCGACGGTAAAACTGTCTACACGCACGGCGAAACCGAAGCAACCCCGACTTGGCTCACCATCACCAACAACTACGTCGAGCCGAAGGAAACCTTCGACCTCAACACCCTGATCACCAAGAAATTCGAGGCTGCTGCCGATAGCAAGCCCATCCCCGATGGTAGTTACACCTTCAAGGCTGAGATCGTTGAGGCAGATTCGAGCTTTGGTGAACTCGTGGAGGGCGCAAAGTACGAAGGCACAGTAACGCTGAATGCTGCAGACACTGCAAGCTTTGACTTTGGCGATGATCGCTATCTGAAACTCGCCGCCGGTCCGCATTACTACCGTGTCAGCGAAATCGGCGATACAGTCACCGGTACAACGGGCACGATTACCTATGATAGTCGGGTTTTCTGCCTGACGATCGTGGTCAATGACGATGGCGAGGTTGGTAGTGTCAACGTTACACCGCTCGTAGTGGTGTACAGCACGGCGGAAGAAGCTGTGGAATTTGAAGGTGACAACCACATCACCTTCACCAACACCTACTTCGAGAAGAAAGACCCCAACAGCGTGACCGTTGATTTCAGCCAGTATGTCCGCAAGCACCTGACCGTCACCGGTGACAAGTCCTTCAACGGTGCGACCTTCACGGTCAACTTCACGGAGGGCATGTTCATCAAGAAAGAGAAAGAAAACGAGCCTAAAATCGCCTCCATTGAAGTCTATGCAGCCGATGCTGGAGTCAACGAGCGCGGTCTGCCCAATCTGACCGCAAGCGTCACCTACGGCGCAGACGAGCGCGACGCTGGCGACAAGCCCTTTGACGGCGCAGACCTGACGATCCGCGTTGAGGGTACTTACTTCTATCTTGTCAGCGAAGTGATTCCCGATGGCGCGACCGGCTACGATACCAACAAGTATATCATTGGTATTTCGGTCGAAAACGACGGCGATCATCTCGAGGTTGCAGGAGTAGGGTACTCTAAGTACATCGAAAACAGCCAGGAAAATCCGGAGATTACGTGGAATGAAGGCCCGACCTTCCACAACACCATCGACACCGGCAAGGATGACTACTATCCCATCATCATCCCCACCATCATCAACAAGGACACCGGGATGCTGAACAAGACCGACCACTTCGCCTACGTCATCGGCTATCCGGACGGCACCGTCCATCCCAACGGCCAGATCACCCGGGCCGAAGTCGCCACCATCTTCTTCCGCCTCCTGCGTGACGAAGTCCGCGACGGCGCCTTCACCACCTCCAACTCCTACTCCGACGTTGCCTACGGCAAGTGGTACAACAACCCCATCTCCACCATGTCCGCCCTCGGCATCATCACCGGCTACCCCGACGGCACCTTCAAGCCCAACAAGCCTATCACCCGTGCCGAGTTCGCCGCCATCGCCGCCCGCTTTGACGAGACCCAGTCCGGCAAGTCCGCCACCTTCTCCGACGTCATCGGCCACTGGGCCGCCAAGGAGATCGGCATCGCCTACTACAACGACTGGATCAAGGGCTACCCCGACGGCACCTTCAAGCCCGACCAGAACATCACCCGCGCCGAAGCCATGACCCTCATCAACCGTGTCCTTGAGCGCAAACCCGAATCCCCGGCCGACCTGCTCACCAACATGAACAAGTGGACCGACAACATGGATACCTCCAAGTGGTACTACCTCGACGTCCAGGAAGCCACCAACAGCCACGGCTACACCCGCAAGACCTTCAACTACGAGCTCTGGCGCCAGATGCTCCCCGACCCCGACTGGTCCCGCTACGAACGCTGACCCAATCCAAAGCCCCCGGGCCCCCGCCCGGGGGCTTTCCCCATAAAACAGCTTCCCCTATGAGGGGAAGCAGTCAGCCGCAGGCTGACTGATGAGGTGGACAGCTCTTGACTTTCCCCGCGCATCCTGTATAATAAAAACCAAATAAACCCGGTTTCCCATCCGAAGACGTGCAGCGGAAGTCGTAAAAAGCTTTCCGCGAAAGAGCAACGAACCTACTCGCCCGGAGCTGTGAGGATGAGTTCTTCCCCGAATCAGCCGCCGCCCCAGCGTCAGACAGCGCTGGCCGCCCGGCTGCCTGGCCGAAAGGCCGCCATTGCGGGCCCGCCCGTGAGAAGGTAGGAGACGAACGCGGACGCAAGTCCATAGTCCAAGTCAGAAGAATCGCTGTCTTCGCCCGCAGCGCGCCTGTCTGCGCTTTTGCCCGCGGAGGAGGGGAGACCTTTGCCGATAGCACGATGACTCTATCGACCGATCCGGAGCAGGGCGCCGGTCTGTTTTCGAACAGACCGGCGCTTTTTTATGCCGCGGCCCCGCCGCACCTCAGGAGGGATCCATGATGAAGAAAATCCGTAAATTCGCCGCCCTCGTCCTGACGCTCTGCGTCCTCGTCTCGCTGGCCGTCCCGGTCCTGGCCGCCTCCGGCGTCCAGAGCGAACTGCAGGGCAGCGCCGCCTACATGCTCTCCGCTGTCAAAGCGCCGGAGGTCGGCTCCATCGGCGGCGAGTGGGCCGTCGTCGGCCTGGCCCGTTCCGGCTATCCGGTCCCCGCGAATTACTTTGACGATTACTACGCGCGCGTCGAGAAGTACGTCAAAGACTGCGCCGGCGTGCTGCACGAGCGGAAATACACCGAATATTCCCGCGTCATCCTCGCCCTGACCGCCATCGGCCGCGACCCGGCGAACGTCGCGGGCTATAACCTCCTGACCCCGCTGGGCGATTTCGAAAAAACGATCTGGCAGGGTCTCAACGGCCCCATCTGGGCGCTCATCGCCCTCGATTCCGGCAGCTACGACATCCCGAAAAACCCCGCCGCCAAAACCCAGGCCACGCGCCAGCTCTACATCAACGAGATCCTGAATAACCAGCTTGCTGACGGCGGCTGGAACCTCACCGGCACTGGCAATTCCGACCCCGACATGACCGCCATGGCCCTGCAGGCCCTCGCCAAATATCAGGACCAGAAATCCGTCCAGTCCGCCACCGACAAGGCCCTCACCTGTCTCTCCAAAAACCAGGACAGCAAGGGCGGCTACGCCTCCTGGGGCACGACGAACGTCGAATCCGCTGCGCAGGTCGTCGTCGCCCTCTGCGAGCTGGGGATTTCTCTGGATGACAGCCGCTTTGTGAAAAGCGGCCACACGCTGACGGATAATCTTCTCTCTTTCCGGCAGTCTAACGGCGACTTCTACCACGTTCTCGACGGTTCGGACGGCAACAACCAGATGTCTGCCGAACAGGGCTTCTACGCCCTCGTCGCCATCGACCGCGCCGAAAACGGCAAAAACACCCTCTACCGCATGGGTGACGTGACCAAGAACACCTCGAAACCCGCCTCGAACGTCAGCAAGGGCAATGCCGACGCCTCCGTCAAGGTCCCCGGCGTGACCGCCCCCGGCACAACGTTCACGGACATCAAGAACCACGCGAACAAAGCCGCGATTGAAGAACTCGCCTCCCGCGGCATCATCAACGGCATGGGAAAAGGGACCTTCCTGCCCAACAAGACCATGACCCGCGCGGAATTTGCCGCCATCGTCACAAGAGCCCTCGGTCTGGCAGCCAAGGACACGAAAGCCTTTACCGACGTTCCCAGCTCCAAATGGTACGCCGGTTACATCGGCACGGCCAACAGCAGCGGCATCGTCAACGGCGTTGGCAGCGGCAAGTTTAACCCAGACGGCACCATCACCCGGCAGGAGGCCGCGGCTATGGTCGCAAGAGCCGCGAAGCTCTGCGGCCTCGATACCGCTATGTCCGCCGCCGCGACCAAAGACATGCTCGCCCAGTTCGGCGATTACCGGGGCGTTGCCAGTTGGGCAAAAGAACCCCTCGCGTTCTGCTATTCGG
>ERZ773139.4696-NODE-4696-length-10573-cov-34.424035_pt1 | contig 10573 bp, 15 predicted proteins | sample MGYA00580854_ERZ773139 | MGnify/ENA primary metagenome ERZ773139 (study PRJEB29015, sample SAMEA2737809) | human gut metagenome | biome: human gut; feature: human-associated habitat; material: faeces | place: China | collected 2012 ...
CAAAGGTAAGAACTTTTACGATAAAGGGCAAGGTATAAACGCGGAGCCGCTTACCTACAGTCATCAAGGGAAATGCCAGTGAGATTCAGGCATTGTACTCTCACCAGATAGGCATGCAGGGAGTGGATAGTCACCAGGAAACCTATGAGGTGAGAAACAGGCTAAGAAACTGGCTCAGCAACTTTCCTGTATCATAGTTGTAACTGGAGCCATAGACTTCATCACGGATGGCGAAAGAATGGCTTATGTTCATGAAGGACATCCCATGATGAGCAAGGTTACTGCAATGGGATGTACTGCCACTGGTATCGTTGGGGCATTCCTTGCTGTGAACTCCGATCCTCTGGCAGCATCTTTTCATGCCATGAAAGCCATGGAAATTGCCGGAGAAAGGGCAGCTTCCCTGTCTAGAGGCAATGGTAGCATGATGATTAACTTCCTCGATGAACTCTACAATCTTATGGCTGATGACTAGGATTATCAGAATCAAGAGACGTTCCTTCATGAAAAGCTTCATTGCAATCAATCTCTTTGGCATAATTGTTACTTGCGAAGAGCTTTCTAAAGAAGAACTCAACCATGAGCTTATACATACGGCTCAAGCAAGGGAGTTGTTGTATATCCCATTCTACCTCTGGTACATCATAGAATGGTTTTTCTTATTTCTCAGATATCGGAATTGGATGTGGGCATATTACAACATCAGGTTTGAAAAGGAAGCCTATGCTCACCAAGAAGACCTGGAATATTTAAATCGAAGGAAACATTATTGCTATAGATGATATTACGTGGTTCCATAATCTTACTATTCCCCAGTTTTTTGGGGAATAGTTCTACACTTCTTCCCAAAATTCCACAAGGGCAATTTATGGCACACAAATTATAAGTCTCTGTATATCAAGCTTATCATCTTTTCTGTTATCTTTTGGCATGCAGGTTGCAACCATGAATAGTGGGTTCGATAATGAATCCCAAAACAGAGAAAATAACAATAAATAGTAACAATTTAAAATAGATAAGATTATGAAGAAGTTCGTTTTTGCAGCTATCGCAGCTATGGTAATGGTTTCAGTAAGCAACGTATTTGCATCAAGCAAAATGATGATAGATAATTCAGAAGTAGTTCCAGTTGACACTGTAGCACCTGAAACTCCAAAGGATTCAGCAGAGATCAGCACACCTGTTTTGCCTCAGGCGGGTGCAGAGGATTCAACAGAGCAGGCGACTCCTGCAGAGACAACAGCAGAGTCTGTAGAAACAACCCAATCTGAGCAGCCAGCTGAGGTTCAGGAGACTCCACAGAAGAACGCCCAGCAGGAGTCAACAGAGATAGAACAGGATGCTGTTTCAGAGTAACAAATATCTGATTTTCAATATAATTAAAACGCAGAGGTCTGCTGGCAGTAATGCCGGCAGGTTTCTGCGTTTAATTTAATACATCTAATTATTCTTAAAAAAACTTGATAACCCATCTTATAATGAAGTAAATTATGTATTTTTGCATATCATAATTAAGATTAAAGCTATGACAAAGAATACAATGGCAAACAAACTTCCAAGGAAGTTGATTCAAAAGATGGAAATCGTGGGTGAGCAGATTAAGCTTGCCAGATTACGGCGCAACCTGAGCATGGCACAAGTTGCAGAAAGGGCAACATGCTCGGAAGTTACACTTTGCAAGGTAGAGAAGGGATTACCAACGGTCTCCATCGGAATTTACCTTCGTGTACTCTATGCTCTTCAGCTGGATGATGACATCTTGCTCCTGGCAAAGGATGACAAACTCGGAAGGGCATTGCAGGATATGGGACTGAAGAATCGTCAACGAGCATCTAAAAAGGAATAGGAATGGAACGACTCTTTGTTTTCGCTGATTTTAACTGGCTCGGCAAAGGGGAGCTGGTAGGGGAGTTGTGCTATGAAAAATTGCGCGGCTCTGGCAGTTATGCATTTAAGTTTGATGAGAATTGGCTTAAGATTCATGCCGGAATTAAGCTTTCGGAAGACATCAACATTACCCAGGCATGCAATATACCCAGCCAGGAAGTGATATTTTCGGATGTTTTTCTGATGCTTTGCCAGATAGGTGGGGACGTACCTTGCTCAAAAGAAGAGAACAGATACAGGCCGCTGAAGAAAAAAGAGCAGTCAGACCTCTTTCCTCATTCGATTATCTCATGGGCATCGATGACTCCTCCAGAATGGGTGGATTTAGGTTTAAGAAGGAAATGGAAGGTGATTATATCAATGTGTCTCCATCTCTCAAGATACCCCCATTAACAGAGATTAGAGAATTGGTTCATGCCAGTCAAGAAGTAGAGAGATCTGAAGAGAATGATGTTTTGCCTGAGAAAAAATGGATAGCGCAGCTCATCCAACCTGGTACTTCATTGGGTGGCGCAAGACCTAAAGCAGGCGTATTGGATGAAAAAGGTAATCTATGCATCGCGAAGTTTCCTTCTCGAAAAGATGACTATGACGCAGGACTTTGGGAGCACTTTTCTCACCTGCTAGCTCAAAAGGCTGGTATCCTGGTAGCTCAAACCAGGGTGTTGGGAGGATTGGGAAAATATCACACACTCCTGTCTAAACGCTTTGACCGAACTGCAGAAGCTAAGAGAATCCATTTTGCGTCATCCATGTCTCTGCTAGGATTAAAGGATGGTGATAATGCACTAGGTGGTTATGGTTATCTCGATATTGTTGATTTCATACTCCAAGGTTGCTGCGACGTAGAGAAAAATCTTCTGGAACTCTACCGAAGGGTTGTCTTCAACATCTGCATTGGAAATTCTGATGACCACTTCAGAAACCATGGCTTTCTGCTCACACCAAAGGGTTGGACTCTATCACCAGCCTATGATATGAATCCTACCCTTAATGAATATCAGAGTCTTCTGATAAATGAATCTTCAAACAAGGCAGACATCAATATTCTGCTTGATTCATCTGAAAGCTACATGATTAAGAGGGAGAAAGCTGAAATCATCATCCAAGAGGTTCAAGCAGCAGTTAGTCAATGGGAAAGTTTAGCTACTCTGCTTCAAATCCCAGCTAGAGAGATGGCTATGTTTAAAAAAAGGTTTAAGCTTAATCTATAATATAATGAAGTATCGAACCTATTTGCTTCATTATATTATGGGTTATCCTGCAGTCTCTATCATGTCGATGATGGTATAGATTGGCAAGATATCCAATGCAAGTTGGGTGTTAAAATGGTAAGAAAGGAGATTATTTATGTCACAAAAGAAGATATTCAGATGCCAGGATTGTGGGTACGAGACAGAAGTATATGAGGGGCGTGGCTTCATGGGACAGCATATCGAAGCCATGTCTTGTCCTGGCTGCAGAAACATAGTACCTCTTGTGGTGGGTGGAGTAATTGGTGATGCTGCATCTAGTTTTAATTCTCTTGTAGGAAGGCTATGTTTAAGATGTGGTTCTGACAGGATTCACAGGTGGGATATGCATACTTGCCCAAAGTGCGGGAGCAAGATGCAACCCACTGGCGAAGAAGAGTTTTGGACATGAAAATTCTAGCCTTTATAGGAAAAAGAAATTCCTTTTCAAACTTGTTTTTCTATCCAGGTCATAAGTACCGCCACTGCATATTGCTGTTCTTCTTCTGTCAACTGTCTTCCGGTAGGTATATGATGCCATTTGAAGAAACAACCACGGCAGCAGCAGCCGGTAGCATGCTGGGCAATGAATACAGGATGACCTCTCATCGGTGTCTGCTTGCCGTCATTGGGAATCACTGCTGGAGCAAGACGTTTGGCAACGAAATCCTCCGCATGCTTACGGATGGTAGCCAATCCCTTTTCTGCAATATATTCCTTATCCTTCTTCGAGAGATGGAAACGGCTGCGGAAAGCTGACCCGGAAAGTCTTTCAAACAGATCTGTCAAATCATACTCTTTGTCTGAAGAAGTATGGTTTTCTTTACTGTCTGAGGAGACAGAGTCTTTCTGATGATCCTCTATCTCCTCAGGAAACAAATTGAGTTCTACATATTTGGCTTGGTTTCCTTTTGAATCTTTTTTCATTTTTATGAGTCTCCTATATATATGAATCTCCTATATATTTAATGGATACTAGCTGGCTGCTGCGGTGGGCAGAATACCTGATTCTCTGCAGCTTGAGATTTCTATTTCTTTTCTTCTTGTTCCATTTTTAATACTCTCTTATACAATTATTTAAAATCAAAGTCTTTCATTTACTTTGCGTTTTCATCAGTTTCTTCAACGCTTCTCTTCTGGGTATTCGGCAAGAATCCTGCTATGATGCCGAGCAATGGCAGGAAGGCACTCACCTGGAAGATAAACTCAATACTGGTCTTGTCGGCTAACCAGCCGAAGAACGCTGAACCAAGTCCTCCCAGTCCGAACATCAGGCCGAAGAAAATGCCTGCTATCAATCCCACTTTATCTGGCATCAGGTCGGTGGCATATACCACGATGGAAGAGAAAGCCGAGGCAATGATCAATCCTGACAGGAAGGTAAAGATGATGGTCCACGTGAAGTTGACGAAAGGCATGGCGATGGCGAAAGGTGCTGCTCCCAGAATGGAGAACCAGATGACATACTTTCTGCCAAACTTGTCACCTAGCATTCCTCCTGCCACCGTACCTATAGCAAAGGCGGCAAGGAATACGAAGAGGCACAGCTGCGAGGTCTGTACCGATACGCCGAACTTATCCATCAGGAAGAAGGTGAAGTAACTCGTAATGCATGCCGTATAGAAATACTTGGAGAACACGAGCATGATGAGGATAAACAGAGCCCAATACTTCACCCTTTTAGAGATATGGGTATTAAGAAGGGGCTGTTTCTGGGGATGGTTCACCACGTAAGTCAGCCGTGCCTTATACCAGACTCCCAATCTTACCATGATGATGGCGGCAAGCAAGGCTGCAAGGGCAAACCAGGAAATGGCATGCTGTCCGAAAGGCAGGATGATGATGGCTGCCAGCAGTGGTCCTACTGCCGAACCGCCATTGCCACCCACCTGGAAGATGGATTGTGCCAGACTCTTCTTACCTCCCGATGCCATCTGTGCCACTCTCGAAGCCGTGGGATGAAACACAGACGAACCCAGACCTATGACACTTACAGCCAGAAGAATCAGAAAATAATTCTCGGCGAAAGCCAGCAGGAGCAGGCCCACCAATGTGAAACACATGCCGATGGAGAGGGCATAGGGACGGGGATGCTTATCGGCATAGAGTCCTGTGAAAGGTTGTAGGATAGAAGATGTCATCTGGAAAACCAGCGTGATGATGCCTATCTGTGCAAACGAGAAGTCGAACTTATCCTTCACAATCGGATAGATGGAAGGGATAATCGACTGAATCATATCGTTCAGGAAATGGGAAATGCTACAGATGATGAGCATGGAATACACCGTACCCTCTACCATCGTAGGATTTCCCTTGATTTTACTGCCTATTGACTTGATGTTCATTTCTTTTATTTTTTGTCTTTTTTATTTTCTTATTTGAAAATCAACATTATGTTGTTTTTGTTCTGCTTCAATCTCTAATAACCTTCTCTTTGCATCCAATCCTCCGGCAAAACCTGTAAGGAGATGATTGCTTCCGATAACACGATGGCAGGGAATGAAAATGCTGATGCCATTAGCTCCGATGGCACCTGCCACGGCTCTTGTGCCATTGGGGTTACCCATACTTATGGCTATTTCCTTATAGCTCCTTGTTTCTCCGTAGGGGATGTTGAGCAATGCACCCCATACTTTTTTCTGAAAATCGGTTCCTATAGGGTGCAACGGAATATCGAATGTCCTGCGGCTGCCGGTGAAATATTCATTCAGCTGCTTCTTGGACAGTTCCAGGATAGGGGATGTTTCTATCTTGAACACTGCCTTCATATACCGCGAAAGCCGAAGCTTATTGCGCTCTGAACATGGCATTTCATTCCAATCACAAAGGCACAATTCATCGTCCACCGATGCCAGGATGATTTCTCCACAAGGCGAACTGTAATATTGGATACTTACTTGCTGCATTATATCAGACACGATTGAACAGATTCTTATTTTTCATACAGTTCTATCGGCAAACCATCTGGGTCACTGAAGAATACAAATCGCTTGCCTGTATATTCATCTGTACGGATGGGTTCATGAGCGATACCTTTATTGTCAAGTTCATCTATAGCCACCGAAAGCTCATCCACCTCAAAAGCAAGATGACGCAGTCCAGCTGCTTCCGGATAAGAAGGACGTGCAGGTGGGTTAGGGAAAGAGAACAGTTCTATGGCATACGTGTCACCAAGAAAGCAGTCTGCCTTCCAGGAGTCGCGCCCTTCACGATAGTTTTCACTTACAATCTTCATTCCGAGCACATCTGTATAGAAATGCTTGGATTTCTCATAGTCGGAGCAAATCACGGCTACATGATGGATTTTGTTAAGTTTCATAGGATATTGTTTTATTGTTAATCAATGATTTATCAACTACAAATGCTTTATTTACCTCTCTGATATTTTGCTGAAAACTACTTCTCAGAATTTCTTCGTTCTCAGATGGCAATAAGGCTCACCACCTGTTTTTTCATAATAATGCTGGTGGTAGGCCTCGCCAATGTAGAATGTCTCCTCTGGCAGGAGCAAGGTATTGACCTCGTCACCCTTACTACGGAGGAGTTCCGTCACATGTTCGGCTGTCTGCTTCTGAGATTCATTACGATAGAAGATACAGCTGCGGTATTGTGGCCCCAAATCAGGACCAACACCATCGGTCTGTGCCGGGTCGTGAATTTCGAAGAAGAGTTTACATAAGCTCTCATATGAAACCTGTTGGGGATTGAACTCCACGATGACGGCCTCTACGTGATGCGTCTTGTGGTCTCGTACATCGGCATAGGAAGGAAAAGCCTCTTTGCCGCCGGTATATCCTGCCAGGGTATTGAGTACGCCGGGCTGTTTCTGAAACTGATGTTGCGCGCCCCAGAAACATCCGCAGGCAAAGATGCCAACCTCTATACTGCAGTCTTCAGGCACATGATAGATGTCAACCTGAGAGCATTTTTCGATGGCTGCCTTAATCATTTCCAGTGCCTTGCCATGTTTCTTCTGAAGGTCTGGGTAGGCCTTACCTCTCTGAAAGTTATGTTGGAGGTTATTGTACTTCACTTGAAGTGCAATGGGATTTTGAGAATCGATAATGCTCTGCACATAATCGAAATAATCAGTTCCCGGCTGATGTGTAAGGATGCGAAGGGCATTCACTACACCTGTGGGAATACCTTCATGAAGCAAATCCTCAAAGGAGTAGGAGGTATCTTCTACCACATCATGCAGAAAGCCTGCCATCATTTCCTCGTCTGTATGGCCCATCAAGCCCACTGTGAGTGGATGAAGGATAACAGGATAGCCATCGCGATCAAGTTGACCGGCATGGGCTGACGTTGCTATACGGAGTGCTATATCAATTGGATTCATTGTTAATTATGTCATTCTATGTTTATAATCTTGTCGTATCTCTTGCCTTGCTAGTCCTGGAATGATTACCATCCTTCATGGAACGAATCATATATCTATCGATTCGCCCTCATGTGCTATCTTCCAAAACGGAATTTGCACAGCATCGGTAAACTCTTTCATACGCCAGGCGCTTTTGGAACCACTTGACACAAAATGCATTGGGACAAACAGACCTGTCTGGAATTGCTCTATGAACTGTCTTGCACCACGGGTATAGCCATTACCTATACGGCCATCTACAGGAAACAGCACAACATCAAAACTATCAGTCATTTTTTTGATGTCCTTGAGTTCACCCAAATATTGCTTCTCGTCTTTTTGAGGGTCTATCTCGCCAAACTCAAAGCTCCTGATGGTTCCACCATTATAGTCGGAAGTCAAGAACTTGGCGTACCAATTATTCAGATCGCCTGCATGAAAGATGCGCTTGCCTGCAACTTCTACTATCCAAGACACACCGCTATCATTACTACCGGCTGCAACTATCTTTATATTTTTGTCGCACCATGATTTTCCCTTTACCATCAAGACGTCAGCTTCGTCCTTTTGGCATCTGTTATGTTTGAAGATATCCTTGGAGAGTATATAGGTAAAAGAGGTATGAGGGTAGCACTGGCGCCATGAAAAGATTTCCCGGGAGAAGTGATCTTCATGGAAATGACTTACAAGTACATACACAGGCTTACCCTTGGACAGAATCACCGGCATACAATCGGCGGGATCCATCCAATAATCGAAGACCAATACGCAGGATTGGGTCTCCACTGCAAAACCACTATGAAAGATATATGTCAATTTCATGATTCTCATTCTGATTTACGATTGAATCTTTGAATTCTTTCTTGGACGATTTGAAATAGGTATGTTTCAACTTACCGTCCAAAACCGATAGCTTTTCTCATATCCTACTATATTTAAACGGTTTGACGAATCTCATATTTAACCTCCATGCCAAGGATATCCATGATTTTTTCAATCGTCGATAGGGAAGGGTTGCCTTTACCGCTCTCTATTTTCTTGATGGTAGAAATGGCCATCTCAGACATGTCAGCGAGGTCTTGCTGGGTTATCCCCAAGGCCTTACGCTGCAATTTCATTACTTCTTGAATTTTCATACCAAGTAGTGTATTATATTGTACTTTTCCTGCAAAGTTAACAAAAGAATCTAGATTACGCAAGAAAAGGTATAATATATTATTCTTTTTATAAAAAATTATAAGTTTCTGAGATTTTTCTTGTTTTTTTGCCTTTGAATATTGTTTTTTTTCTTAACTTTGCATGCACAATTCATTATAGAAATCATGACTATAGAAGAAGCTATCAAACAAAGACATAGTGTACGAAAGTACATACACAAACCTCTTTCAACTGAGGTAGTTAGAGCACTTGAAGAAAAAATCTTGGAGTGCAACAAAGAGGGTGGCCTTCACATACAACTGGTTACCCAAGAAACCAAGGCATTCTCCGGCATTATGTCATATGGAAAATTCCATGGCGTGGAGAACTATCTTGTAATGGCTGGGCAAAAAGCTGACAATCTTGATGAGCGTATTGGCTATTATGGCGAACAGCTTGTGCTGCTTGCCCAAGCTCTAGGACTCAATACCTGCTGGGCAGGATTAAGCTATCGCAAGGTGAATGGAGCCTACAAGATTGAAAAAGGGGAGAAGTTGACATGCATGATTGCCTTGGGATACGGAGAGTCACAAGGGGTTAGTCACAAAATCAAGACCATGGAACAGGTGAGCAATGCAACCAGCAACTCTCCTTTATGGTTCCGAAAGGGCGTGGAAGCAGCTCTTCTTGCTCCCACTGCCATCAATCAGCAGAAGTTCTCATTCTTCCTGCAAGACCAGAAAGGTACAAAAGTTGGTTGTAAACCCAAAGTTATTGCCAAGAGAGGCTTCTCAATGGTAGGATATACCAAGATGGACCTCGGCATTGCCAAGCTTCACTTTGAAATAGGAGCAGGAAAGGAAAACTTTAAGTGGGTGGTAAAGAAAGGATGAGAGACTTCACGGAAATATGGCAACTTCAAGATACCATCATTACAGCAGTCAACGCATGCGGTTATGGTGTCTGGGATTTGCACGCTACCAGTTGGGGATTTCATCTGGAGTTAACAGAGCATTTGGATGATGCAGAAATCTGCAATATCTGCAATCAACTTCCGCTTTCTGGAGATTATGAAGGAGAAGGCATAAATGGTTCTATTCTAAGTTTGTACAACTACTGATTATTGATGTTCAAAAAATAAAAGATAGATTATTATGCAGATATTATTGGCAAATGCAAAAATCATGTTTGATAAGGCAGACAGGAAGCCTATCTCCGTGCCACTCTTCCAATCAGTTGCCAATGTCTTGGCCGAAGAAATGGCAAGGATGAATGTAGAGGAATTGGCTAGGCAACTGGATTGCAGCAGCAAGATTTTTTTCATCCTCTTTCGGGAACTTGCTTTCACCCCCCACTTTCATTATAAGAGGTCTTATGGTAAATAGAATGTTTGCAGTACACCCTATTGAGAAGAATCACTATATCCTAATTTCCGCAACACTATAATTTAATATTTTTTATAAGCACCTGAGCAACAAAAAGTTGCTCAGGATTTTGCCATGTCAGAAATTTCACTTATCTTAGTGTTGCAAAATAAAAACAATCTTCGTGGTGGCAAGGAACGCATCTTCGATGACATGAACAATGGCTTTGGCTGGAATCGATTGCCAAAATCGTTCATGGCACAGAATACTGTATTCCTGCTTATGACAGCTCTCATCAGAAACTTCTACAAAGCTATTATGCAGAGATTGAAAACCCATGAATTTGGATTGCGTGCCACCAGCAGAATCAAGACCTTTGTTTTCAAGTTCATCTCTGTTCCTGCGAAATGGATTAAGACATCACGTAGGCATGTATTGAACATTTACTCAGACAACAATGCTTATGCCTTATTCCCATTGAAAAGAGTGGTATACAGGTTCATGCGCATCCAGTTCACCAATACACTTCCTACATCGAAGACGATATTCTTGTATCTACTCATTGCTATCTGATTCTTTAAACATTCACA
>ERZ773139.4699-NODE-4699-length-10568-cov-31.842195_pt1 | contig 10568 bp, 9 predicted proteins | sample MGYA00580854_ERZ773139 | MGnify/ENA primary metagenome ERZ773139 (study PRJEB29015, sample SAMEA2737809) | human gut metagenome | biome: human gut; feature: human-associated habitat; material: faeces | place: China | collected 2012 ...
TCGTACCAGCCACGATCCAGACCGAAGAGCTGGTCTACGCTGTCGCTGCCGTAGCGGCCCTGATACTCAATGTTGTGAATGGTGAACACCGTGCGGATATGGCGTATCTCCCACCAGCGGGTGGCCGCGTCCTTGAGATAGATGGGCACCAGCGCCGTCTGCCAGTCGTTGCAGTGGAGGATGTCCGGCATCCAGTCCAGGCTGGGCAGCAGGTCGACGACGGCCTTGCTGAAAAAGGCGAAGCGCTCGCCGTCGTCAAACTCACCGTACAGGCGGCCGCGGCGGAAGTATTTTTCATTGTCCACGAAGTACCAGGTCACACCCCGGTCATAGAGGGAGAACAGGCCGCAGTACTCATGCCGCCAGCCCAGGTCCACGTAGATATACCGGCGGAAGGTCATTTTCTCCCGCCACTGGGGGCCGATCTTGTCGTATAGGGGCAGAATGACGGCGGTTTCGACACCCTCCGCCGCCAGGGCGGGGGGCAGGCTGCCGGCCACATCGGCCAGGCCGCCGGTCTTGCAGAAGGGATAGGCCTCGCTGGTCACATACAGCAGCTTCATGGCAGGCTCCTTTCTCTCACACCGTCGCGCCCTTGGCGATGACGATGGGATAGCGCTCGTGGCCCATCAGGGTCACATTCTCGCTGACGGTAACGTATTTGTCGGTGATCACGCCCCGCAGTATGGCACCGCGCTTGACCACCGTGTCCTTGAACAGGATACAGTTTTCCACGCTGGCACCCTTTTCAATACGCACGTTGCGGAACAGCACGCAGTTTTTTACGCTGCCCTGGATGTCGCAGCCGTCGGCGGCCAGGGAGTTGACGCAGCCGCCCTCCGGGTCGATGTAGCTGGAGGGGGAGTCGTTTTCCTTGCCGTATACCGGACGGTCCGGGCAGAACAGGGCGCTGCGGGTGGCGGTATCCAGCAGCTCCATGCTGCGGTCGTAGTAGTTCTGCAGGGTGCTGATGTGGGCGGCGTAGCCGTCGTAGACATAGCTTTGCAGATGGAGGCGGCTGCCCATGCCCTGAAGGATATCCCGCCGCAGGCTGTAACGGTTGTGGCTCAGGCACTCCGTCACCAGCTGGATGAGCAGCTCGGTCCGCAGGACAAAGATGTTCAGGCAGCGATAGCCCTCCGGCGTGTGCAGGCCGTAGGCCGTGTCGGTGATGCGGCCCCGGGCGTCCAGCCGGAAGTAGGTATCCTGCCCATCGCCGGGGACGGCGGTGCAGACGGCGGTGATGTCCGCGCCGGTGTCGATATGGCGGCGGAGCACGTCCTCCAGGGGCGCGTTGATGACCGTGTCGCTGTCGGACAGCACCACGTAGTCCTGACGGATGCTCTTCAGGTAGTTCATCACGCTGCCCAGGGCATCCACGCGGCCGCGGAACTGGCCGTCGCCGCGGTGCTGCTCATTATAGGCGAAGGCCGGCAGCAGCGTCAGACCGCCGAAGTTGCGGCTCAGGTCCCAGCTCTTGCCGCTGCCCAGGTGGTCCAGCAGCGACTGGCACTTGCCGTGCATGATGACGCCCACGTCCGTGACGCCGGCATTCACCATGCTGGAGAGGATGAAGTCGATGATGCGGTAGTCACCGCCGAAGGGGATGGAGCCGTGGACGCGATTTTCGATGAGCTCCCGCAGACCGTTTTCCTTGTCGTAGGAGAAGATGATCCCGTGCATTCCGTTCATGGCCGCACCTCCTTGCCGTTTTCGCCCAGCATCATTTTCGGTTCGATGACCGCGCCGTCCGCCACGGAGGTCCGGGGCCCCAGCACGGCAATGCCCCAGTCCTCAAAGGGGACGCTGCCCGGGGCGCCGCCTACCACGGCGTTTCTGCCTACGCGGCAGCCCTCGCCCACGATGGCGTAGGACACCTTCGCGCCTGCCTCGATGACGGCGCCGGGCATGACCACGGAATAGGAGACGGACGCGCCCTCGGCCACGGTGGTGCCGGTGCTGAGGACGGCGTTCTTTACCTCGCCCAGCACGGTGCAGCCCTTGGCCACGGCGCTGTTGCCCACATCGCCCGTTTTACCGATGTAGGTGGGCGGGCAGGTGGGCGTGCGGCCGTAGATGCGCCACTTCTTGTCCAGCAGGTTCAGCCCGGAGCCGGGGGAGAGCATATCCATGTTGGCGTCCCACAGGGAGTCCAGCGTGCCCACGTCCTTCCAGTAGCCCTCGAAGCGGTAGGCGGACATCTTCTCGCCGTTTCGCAGCATAGCGGGGATGATGTTTTTTCCGAAGTCGTTGTCGCTGCGGGGGTCAGTCTCATCATCGATGAGGTACTGGCGCAGCTTTTTCCAGGTGAAGATATAGATGCCCATAGAGGCCAGGTTGCTTTTCGGTTCCTTGGGCTTCTCGGCGAACTCGGTGATGTTGTCCTCGCCGTCCACGGACATGATGCCGAAGCGGCTGGCTTCCTCCCAGGGGACCTCCATGACGGAGATGGTGCAGTCGGCGCCGGTGGCCTTGTGGCGGCGCAGCATCAGGGAGTAGTCCATCTTGTAGATGTGGTCGCCGGAGAGCACCAGTACGTACTCCGGGTCGTACAGATCCACGAAGCCGATGTTCTGGTAGATGGCGTTGGCGGTGCCCTTGTACCAGACGGCGCCGCCGGCGCTCTGGTAGGGCGGCAGGATATGTACGCCGCCGTTGACACGGTCCAGCTCCCAGGGCTGGCCGCTGCCGATGTAGGTGTTCAGCTCCAGCGGCCGGTACTGGGTCAGTACGCCCACGGTGTCGATGCCGGAGTTGGTACAGTTGGACAGGGGAAAGTCGATGATGCGGAATTTGCCGCCGAAGGGCACGGCGGGCTTGGCCATGCTGCCGGTGAGTACATATAGGCGGCTGCCCTGGCCGCCGGCCAGCAGCATCGCCACACACTCTTTTTTCATCCTTGCGTACCTCCTGCGTTCTGTTTTTTCTGGGGGCGTTTTCCCTCCCGGCGCAGCAGCACCGCGCCCAGGGGCGGAATGGTCAGGGAAAGGGACGTCTCCCGCCCGTGGGAGGGGATCTCGTCCACGTCGATCCGGCTGCCCGCCGGAAGGGCGCAGCCGCTGCCGCCCCAGCAGGCGTCGTCCGTGTTGAACAGTACCTCGTACCGCGCCGCTGCCGGCACGCCGAAGCGGTAGTTGTCCCAGGGCACCGGCGCGAAATTCACCGCGCAGATCAGCTCGTGGCCCCTGCGGTCCCGCCGCAGAAACACCAGCACATTGTTGTGGTTATCATCGGCCACCAGCCATGTAAAGCCGTCCCAGTCCCGGTCGTTTTCCCACAGGCACCGGTTGCGCTTATACAGCCGGTTCAGCTGCCGCAGGCACTCATGGCTGGCCCGGCAGGCGGGATCGTCCAGCAGATACCAGTCCAGCTGGCCGCGGAAGTCCCACTCGTGCCACTGGGGCAGCTCGCTGCCCATGAACAGCAGCTTTTTGCCGGGGTGGCACAGCATATAGGCCCAGAAACTCCTTACACCGGCCAGCTGCCGCCAGTCGTCGCCGGGCATCTTGCCCCGGAGAGAGCCCTTCATGTGGACCACCTCGTCGTGGGACAGGGGCAGGACGTAGTTTTCCGAGAAGGCGTAGACCATGGAGAACGTCACGTCCCGGTGGTGGAACTGGCGGAAGTAGGGGTCCATCTTCAGATAGTGGCACAGGTCGTTCATCCAGCCCATGTTCCACTTCAGGTTGAAGCCCAGACCGCCCTGCTCCGGCGGATAGGTGACCAGCGGCCACGCGGTGGACTCCTCAGCCACCATCAGCGCCGCCGGGTCGGCGGCAAAGGCCGCCCGGTTCAGCTCACGCAGGAAGTCGATGGCCTCCAGGCTCTCCCGGCCGCCGTCCTTGTTGGGACGCCACGCGCCGCCCTGCCGGTCATAGTCCAGATACAGCATGGACGCCACCGCGTCCACCCGCAGCCCGTCGATGTGGTATTCCTTCAACCAGTAGACGGCGGAGGACAGCAGGAATTCCCGGACCTCCGGCTTGCCGAAGTCGAATACACGGGTGCCCCAGCCGGCGTGCTCCCATTTCAGGGGGTCGCCGTACTCATAGAGGCAGGTGCCGTCAAATTCGATAAGCCCGTGGCTGTCCTTACAGAAGTGGGCGGGCACCCAGTCCAGTATCACGCCCAGCCCCGCCCGGTGCAGGGCATCCACCAGGGCCATGAAGTCGTGGGGCGTGCCGTAGCGGCTGGTGGGGGCGAAGTAGCCGGTGCACTGGTAGCCCCAGCTGTCGTCCAGGGGGTATTCCGTCACCGGCAGCAGCTCTACGAAGTTGTAGCCCATGGCCTTTACATAGGAGGGCAGCTCCTTTGCCAGCTCCACATAGCTCAGGGGAGAGCCGTCCTCGTGGCGCTTCCACGAGCCCAGATGCACCTCGTAGATCAGCAGCTCGCCGTTCACCGGCGGCTTTTTCAGCCGCTGCTGCCGCCAGTCATCGTCCCGCCACTGGTATCCGGACAGGTCGTAGACCTTGCTGTCTGTCCCGGGACGGGTGGCCGCGTGGAAGGCACAGGGATCGGCCTTCCAGACCACCCGGCCGTCCGCGCCGGTGACCACATACTTGTAGGCGTCGTAGACCTTGGCGCTCTCCGCCGCCGTTTCCCACACGCCGGTATCCAGCCGGGTCATGGGCCGGGGCTGCCAGCCGTTGAAGTCCCCGGCCAGCGCCACGGCGCGGGCGTGGGGCGCCCACACGCGGAAGGTGAAGCCCTGCTCCGCCGGGTGCGCGCCGAGGTAGGTGTAGATGTCGTGGGCCGGGTGCCGCGTCATGTGCTCAGCTCCTTTTCTCTCACTCTGCTCGTCTGCTCTATGGTAGCACGCCTGTTCCGTCAAAGGACGCGAAACAGGTCGCTGGTAACGTTACCGACATTGTACCCCATTTTTCCCGTCCCGTCAACAAACAAGGCGCTTTTTGTGCCGCGGCGGGGGCGGAAAAGGGCCGCAAGCACAAAAGGGAAACGCAGGCGCGCTGCGTTTCCCTTTTCGTTTACTCATCCCGCTGCTGCACGGCGCTGCTGCCGTTCAGGCCGAAGTCATCCGCCACGCTGGCGGTGTCCCGGCGCAGCATGGTCTCCATCACCCGGATATCGCTGTCGATATCCATGGCATCGGTGCGGTACAGCTCGTCCAGCTGGTGCTCGAAGCCCGCCACGATGCTGTCCATGGTCTTTTCGATCTTGGCCTTGGCCTGGCTCAGGTTCTCGCCGCTGACGCCGGCCTCCTCGAAGCTGGCGTAGTTTTCCAGCAGCTTCAGGGTGGTGGGCAGGTAGTAGTTCAGGAACGTGCCGGCGGCGTCACGCTTGGCCTCGTCCTCTTCAATGAGTTTGAAAATACGGCCGGACACCTGCTCCATGCGGTCCAGCTTGGCGCTGATGGCCTCGTCGGCGATGCGGTCGTTCAGCTCGCGGATCTGGGCCAGGATGGCGGCGTAGCCCGCCGGCGCGGGCGCGGTCTGTGCGGGCTGACCCTGCTCCGCCTTGGCGCGGTGGGCGGCATCAAAGTACGCCGTGGCGGCGGCCTGGGACTTGAAGAGCATACCGCTGCCCATGTCGATATAGGCCTCGTCACCCCAGAGGCCCTTTTCCAGCATCAGGTTCACGTCCTTCTCCACCCGGCGGCGGGACACGTCGGCGGCCCGGGCCAGATAGTCCAGGGGCACGGCCTGCTTCTGCCCGACGGTGCGGAGGTAGGTGGCAAAGCGCCGCTGGCGGCGCCTCATGGCGCCGCTGCCCAGCAGCAGGGACACGCCGCCGGCCATCATGCCCATGGGGTAGAACACCTGCCGCAGCAGGTCCATCCATTCATGCCATTTGATGGCGTAGCGCAGTTCAAAGTAGTCCACCTGCTGCACCAGGAAAAACGCGCCCAGAATGGCTACCGCCGCGCCGATGATCTTCATGGTTTTGGCGCCCTTGTCGGAGTAGTTCGGCGTCTCTGTGACCTTGTGGACGGTGTTCTTCGCCGCAGAGGCGCGCGCCTGCGCGGGCTTCGCCTCGGCGCTGCCCGCCGCCGTCCGCTGCCATGCATTCCGCGCCTGCTGGCGCATTTTCCTGCCGCCGCCCTCGCTGAGCTTGCTCAGCAGCAGGATCAGGCCCACAGGCCAGGCCACGGCAAACATCACCGCGATGAATATCCACGAACCCAGGTCGTTATCGTTCTTTTTCGGCGGCTTCGGCTGAAGACCGTTGTTCTCGTCGTATTCGTAGCTCATGCTTCCCCTTCTCCCTTTCCCCGCAGCTTTCGCTTGTTGCCCTTTTCGTCCACGATATAGGTATTCTCCAGCACGCTGCGGGCATTGGCCATTACCGCGTTCAGGTACTCCTGCCGCAGTGCAGCGCGCTCCTCGATCTCCGCGTCTGTCAGCCCCTCGGCCTTGGCCTTGCGGGCCAGCTCGTTGATGCGTGCTATCTTCTTCTCGTCCATAGCTGTTTCTCCCTTATATGTATCGCCGTATGGCCACCGGCAGGCGGCCCTTTTTCGTGGGAGCGCCCACGCTGTCCAATACGCATTTTCCCAGACCGCGGCAGGTGATGGTATCCCCCGCCGACACGGGCTTGTCCGGCTTCACACAGGTGACGTAGTTCACCTGTACGGACCCCTTTTCCACGGCCTCCGCCGCCCGGCCCCGGCTGAGAGAAAATCCCGCCGCCAGCACGTTGTCCAGCCGCAGGGATGACACCGTGTCCTTTATTTCCTTCACCGCCGCCTGCGGCGGCGCCAGCGCCGAAAGCGGCAGCGGTGTTACGGTGAGCTTCTCCCGGCCGGCGCTGTCCCAGTTCTGCAGCAGGAAATCCGTCATGGACGGGTCCAGCAGCACCTGACAGCCGCCCTTTTCCACAAGTATATCGCCTATCTTCTCCCGGGTCAATCCCAGAGCCATCAAACTGCCCAAAAAATCCCGGTGGGTCAGGTCGCCGCCGCTGCGGCACGCGGCCCGCACCGCCGCGATCTCCGTGCCGTCCGGCTCCGCCATCCACTCCGGCAGAAACAGCAGCCGCTTTCGCTCCGCGCCGTCATAGCCGCCCCAGAAAATGCCGGACTCCCGCGCGCCCAGCGGCACCAGAAAGCCCTGCGCCGCAGCCTGCTCCGCAGGGGAGAGAAAGCCTGTGGCCGTGGGAATGTTCCGCGTGCGGCACTGCTCACACTTATCCCACACGCGGCTCAGCAGCAGCCGTTCCTCCGGGCTGTGGGCGGCTCTGTCCAGCAGTTCACGTCTGTCCATGTTATGCCCCCAAATTCTGCGTGCGGTACAGTGTGGCGTACACGCCGTTCCTTGCCAGCAGCTCCGCGTGGCTGCCCTCCTCGGCGATCACACCGTCCTGTATCACCAGTATCCGGTCGGCCGAACGAATGGTGGACAGCCGGTGGGCGATGATCAGTGTCGTGCGGCCTCGGGCCAAACGGTCAAAGGCGCCCTGGATGCGGGCTTCCGTCACGCTGTCCAGCGCGGAGGTGGCCTCATCCAGTATCAGAATGGGCGGGGCCTTCAGAAACACCCGGGCGATGGCCACCCGCTGCTTCTGCCCGCCGGAGAGCAGCGCGCCCCGCTCACCCACATAGGTGTCGAACCCGTCGGGCATGGCGCAGATATCGTCGTAGATCTCCGCCTGCCGCGCTGCCTGCTCTACCTCGGCATCGGTGGCGTCGGGGCGGCCGTAGCGGATATTTTCGCGGATGGTGTCGGCGAACAGGAACACGTCCTGCTGCACGATGCCAATGGCCCGGCGCAGGGAGCGCTGGGTAACGGCGCGGACATCGCGGCCGTCGACGGTGATGCTGCCGCTGTCCACGTCGTAGAACCGGGGCAGCAGCTGGCACAGGGTGGTCTTGCCGCCGCCGGAGGGGCCTACCAGGGCCACCGTCTCGCCGGCGGGGATGTGCAGCGTCACGTTGTGCAGCACCTCGGCCTTTTCGCCGTAGGCGAAGGAGACGTCGTTCACGTCCACGCGGCCCTGTACATGTTCGAGGGGCTGCGCGTCGGGGGCGTCCTGAATGGACGGCTCGGTGGCCATCAGCTCAATGAAGCGGTGCAGGCCCGCGAAGCCGTTGGAGAACATCTCGGCGAAGTTGGCCAGCTTGCGGATGGGACTGACGAAGGCGGTGACGTATAGGGAGAAGGTGATCAGATCCACATAGTCCATTTTCTCCCCCATGATGAGCCAGCCGCCCACGGCGATCACCGCCACCGGCAATATGCCGGTGCAGAACTCCATCACCGCGTTGAAGCGGCCCATCTCCTTGTGAAAGCCACGCTTGGCGGTCTTGAACACCTCGTTGGCCTCGTCGAACCGCTGCTGCTGGGCTTCTTCGTTGGCAAAGGCCTTGGTGGTCCGCACGCCGGACAGGCCGGACTCGATGGCGGCGTTGATGGTGCCGGTCTTGACCTTGGCAGCCCGGGAGGCGGCGCTCATCTGCCGGCGGCGGCGCAGGGCTATGGTCAGCAGGACAGGCAGCAGCACCAGCAGTACCAGCGCCAGCTCCCAGCGCAGGGTGAACATCACCGCCAGCGCGCCCACGATGGTCACCAGGGAGATGAACAGATCCTCCGGCCCGTGGTGGGCCAGCTCCGTCAGTTCAAACAGGTCACTGGTCAGGCGGCTCATCAGCTGGCCGGTGCGGTTGCGGTCGTAGAAGTCGAAGCCCAGCTCCTGAATGTGGCGGTACAGATCACGGCGGATATCCGCCTCCACGCGGATGCCGAAGGTGTGGCCCCAGTAGGCCACCACGAAGTACAGCGCCGAGCGCAGCGCATAGGCGGCCACCACCACCGCCATGACGATGAAGAATACCCGGAACTGCCGCTGGGGCAGCCAGGTATACATGGCGGCGCGGGACACCAGCGGGAACGCCAGGTCGATGCAGGCGATGAGGAACGCGCAGGACAGGTCCAGGGCGAAGAGCCGCCGGTGGGGTTTGAAGTAGGAGAGGAATATCCGCAGGGGGCTGCGGGTCTGATAATCTTTCGTGGTCATGCTATGCCTCGCTTGGTGTTTTTTGAATATATAGTATAGCACATCGGCACGGCGTTCGCAATAGCACGCAGCGCCCCGGCTTGCGTGTCGGGGCGCTGCGTGTTATAATTGGGCCATGACCTGGCCGATAGGGCCGTCGATGGTGACGGCGGCGCCAAGACCGCTGCCGGCCCCGCCCTTGTTGATGACCGCCAGCTTATGGCCGCGGTAGTACTGTATCAGCCCGGCGGCGGGATAGACCACCAGCGACGTGCCGCCGATGATGAGCACGTCTGCCTGCCGGATATAGTGGATGGCGCGGGCCATCACGTCCTCATCCAGGGACTCCTCATACAGCACCACGTCCGGCTTAATGATGCCGCCGCAGGTGCAGCAGGGAATGCCGCGGCTCTCCGCGATGCGCTCCACACCGTAGAATTTCCCGCAGCGGGTACAGTGGTTCCGCAGCACGCTGCCGTGGAGCTCAAGGACCTCCCGGCTGCCGGCCTTCTGGTGCAGGCCGTCGATGTTCTGGGTGATGACGGCCTTCAGCTTCCCCTGCCGCTCCCATTCCGCCAGCTTGCGGTGGGCGGCGTTGGGCTGGGCGTCCAGGGCCAGCATTTTGGCCCGGTAGAAGTCGTAGAATTCCTCGGTGTGCGTCTCGTAAAATGTGTGGCTGAGCATGGTCTCCGGCGGGTATTTGAACTTCTGGTGATACAGGCCGTCCACACTGCGGAAGTCCGGGATACCGGACTCGGTGGATACGCCGGCGCCGCCGAAAAACACGATGTTGTCACTGGCGTCTGTCAGTTCTTTCAGTCTGCGGATGGTGTCGTCCATACTGTCCCTCCATTTCTTTTGTAAGGAGCATTTGTCATGAATATCCAGATCTTCGGAAAAAGCAAGTCCTTCGACACGAAAAAGGCGGAGCGCTGGTTCAAGGAGCGCCGCATCAAGTACCAGTACATCGACCTTGTGAGCAAGGGTGTATCGCCGGGGGAGTACCGTTCCATCCGGGCGGCCGTGGGCAGCTTCGACGCGCTGGTGGACAAGGACTGCCGGGCGTATGAGGCGCTGTACATGGCCTATATCACGCCTCAGGCGGCGGAGGAAAAGCTGCTGGAATACCCGGAGCTGTTCGCCGCACCCATTGTCCGCAACGGGAAGCAGGCCACCGTGGGCTATCACCCGGAGATATGGCAGACGTGGGAATAGGAATAAGGGCTCTCATCCGTGCGCCGCAGGCGCACGGTTTTTTTCGGGCAGCACCGCGGCTTTCACTGTGCGGTGTTGCCCTTAGTCCGTGTAGCTGTGCTCCACCGTGACCACGGCGTAGTAATTGCCGTCCATGGCGCGGACCAGAGCGCGTATCTCCTGCGCTGCCTGGGCCGGGGTCTTGCTGCTGGAGAAGGGCAGCACCGCGTCGAAGATCAGGTTATCGTGTGTGGTGCCCCGGACCACGCGGAAGTCGTGGATGGTCAGGGACGGTTCCACCTGCTTCACCAGCTCCGCCACCTGCTCCCGCAGGCGGGCGATGGACGCGTCGTCCGTGTCCACGGGGTCCATGTGGATGACGGCGTGGCAGTGGAGCTTCTCCATCAGTTCCTTTTCAATAT
>ERZ773139.4700-NODE-4700-length-10566-cov-3.175626_pt1 | contig 10566 bp, 10 predicted proteins | sample MGYA00580854_ERZ773139 | MGnify/ENA primary metagenome ERZ773139 (study PRJEB29015, sample SAMEA2737809) | human gut metagenome | biome: human gut; feature: human-associated habitat; material: faeces | place: China | collected 2012 ...
CCGATGTAGTCGATTTTTTCAGCGAATGGAGCAGAACAATGCCCAAGTTTCCTCCGCCAGCGCGTCGATGTCCTCGCCGGCTGCGGCGCGCGCGGGCAGCTCCTGCTGGAGCTGCCGTAGGCCGTCATAGAGGACGCTGACCTTGCCGTAGTAGCCCTCGAAGCGCGGCTCGGACACGGGAACATAGTCCTCGCGCATGGTCTTGAGCGCGGCATAGAGGCTCTGATAGCTCTCCGCAGGCTCCGGGAAGCTGCCGTAGCTTTCAATAGCGTCAAAGGCACCGTTCCGCACCGGCATATAGCCGGTCTGCGCCACGAAGTCAAGGTTGCGTTCAGCCTCCGTCAGCCAGCGGACGAAGAGCGCCGCAGCCTCCGCCTTCTGTTCGGTGGTCCTATAGGCGCAAAGACCCACGCCGGCCTGCGTCATTAGGGCGTCAGCCCCCGCCGTTTTCGGCATGGGCAGCACGCGCAGATCCATCGGCTCCTGCGTGCCGTCCCGATAGGTGACGGTGTCGTTATAGTAGAGGATCGCCGCGGAGGAGCTGAGTCCGGAGAGCACGTCGCCGGTCATCACCTGCGTATTGGAATAGAGGTCGGAGACCACCACATGCCCCTGCGCTAAGGAGCGGGCAAACTGCATCCAGCTCTCCTTGAATACCGCGTTGCCGGTATCGTACCAGCCATTTTCTGTGTAGAAATCCCCGCTGCCGCGCTCGAGAGCGTTGAGCTCCACGGCGCGAATGGGATAGTCGAGCGCACAGAAGGGCTTGTCCGACCAGTCGTAGAACCTGCCCGCGGCATCGTAGAAGCCCTCCCATGTGGCGAGGTCCTCATAGTCGACGCCGGTGGCGGCGGAAAAGCGGGCGAAGCCGCTGCCGTTGCACATCAGAAGCTGCGTGGACTTGGAAACGGGGAAGATCAGCAGCCTGCCGTCCTCCGCCGTGCCGTCGGAGAGAAAGCCGGGGATGAAGTCGGAGAGCTCGTCGGGGGTGAACTGCTCGTTCCAAGGCACAAGATTATCCTCGCCAAGCTCCAGCGCGTCGATGATGTGGCAGGTAAAGAGGTCGGGCATCTACTGCACGCCCTTGCCGCCGCTCTGCGCCTCCTTCAGATAGCCGCCGATCTGGGACGCGCTGCTCATGCCGGTGACCTGCACCTGTACGCCACGCTCCTGCCCCACGGTGCGGTTGAACTCCTGCACCAGCAGGTCCATCGGCGAGCCTGCCTGCTCGCCGTAAACGTGCCAGAAGGACAGGGAGACAGGCTTCTTTTTATTCAGCAGCGTTTTTTCCCCGCAGCCGGAGAGAGCAAAAACAAGGGTGCAGAGCAGCAGAAGAGAGAGAAGGCGCTTTTTCATAAGGAGACCTCCAAAACAGAACTTGTGTTTGCAAGACGCCGCCCGAGAAGAAAAAACAAGGGAGCTTTTTGAAAAGAGGAAAACGGTATGCGGCGGAATAGGGGGGAGTATATGAAGAACTTGAAAAAGCTGACGATCCTGCACTCCAACGATATGCATGACGACTTCCTCGCCGAGCAGATCGACGAGAGGCTGGTGGGCGGCGTGTCGCTGCTCTCGGGCTATGTCAACAAGGTTCGGCGTGAGGAGAAAAATGGGATCTACGCCATCGCGGGCGATATGTTTCGCGGCAGCGTCATCGACTCGGAGTATAAGGGCACATCTACCATCGGCATCATGAACCTAATGGGTCCCGATGTGGCGACCATCGGCAACCACGAGGTCGACTACGGCCTCGCGCATCTGCTGTTCCTTGAAAAGTGCGCGGACTTTCCCATCATCAATGCCAACCTGCACATCAAGTCCAACGGCAGGCGGATGTTTCGGCCGTTCTGGATCGCGCACATCGACGGCATGAAGATCCTCTTCATCGGCATCATCACGGAGGAGGTGCTGGCGGCGACGAAGAACGACGAGCTGATCGGCTCCTTCGTAGACATCGGCGAGGCGGCGCGCGAGGTGGGCAACATCTGCAACGCCTACAACGCCATCGACATCGACTTCACCGTGCTGCTCACCCACATCGGCTTTGAGGAGGACAAGAAGCTCGCCGCGCTGCTTGACCCCGACTGGGGCGTGGACGTCATCATCGGCGGACACAGCCACACAAAATTAGAGGAGCCCGCCAAGGTCAACGATATTTACATCGTGCAGGCGGGCACAGGCACCGACGAGATCGGCCGCTTCGACATCATGGTGGACACCGACCTCAACGCCATCGACACCTTTACCTGGCGGATGGTTCCCATCGACGATATGCACTGCCCGCGCGACGAGGAGCTGGAGCGCTTTATCCAGCACTACAAGAGCGTGACCTCAGAGAAGTACGACCGCATCATCACCCGCTTTTCCTGCGAGCTGACCCATCCAAAGCGCAATCAGGAAACAGCGCTCGGCGACCTCATCGCCGACATTCTGCGCGACAGCTTCGGCATCGATCTGATGCTGATGGGCTCGGGTGCGATCCGCAGCTATTCCCTCGGGCCCGTGGTCCACTACGCCGACCTTGTGGAGTGCCTGCCCTATGACGACGCGGTGTATATGCTCAAGGTCACCGGCACCCAGCTCGAGCGGATGATCCGCCATATTCTGCGGGACGAGGCATTCCAGGGGGAGCACACGGAGTTCTACCAGTTTTCCCACGGAATGCGCATCGTCTGGTCGAGGAGCGGGCAGGTGTTTCGCGAGCTGACGCTGGACGGCGAGGTGCTGCACGCCGATCGGCTCTATTCCGTGGCGATGCAGAAGTACCATTACAATAACCTCAAGCCGTTTTTGAATATTACGCTCGAGGAGGCGGAGCAAAACGGCAAGATCCGGGTGCTGTCCACCTCCGCCCGGGACGTGGTGGAGGAATACCTGACGGTGAACCAGCACCTCAGCCGCGAGGTCGAGGGACGCTTGGTGGTCGAAGCATAAAAATTATAAGGAGGAAAGCACAATGCAAGTCAAGCTCAACACTCTGCCCGCGACGCTCGCGGAATTTCAGGCGCTCCCCCGCAGCACGCCGGAGGAGGTCTGCGCCGGGTTCCTGTGCGCCTTGAACCTGTACACCAAAAGCCCAAACGACGGCGTGGCCGCGATGGATCTGCTGCGTGGTCCCCGTCCCATGACGCCCTACGACAGCCAGTTCCTGCGCGACCGTCTGCGCGGCAAGGAATATCTGCCGCTTGCATACTTCGACGGTGCGACGCCGCAGAACGGCTACAGGCCCACGGCCCCCTACACGCTCACCGTCCTGCCCGACCAACGGCCGCAGGATGTGGAGGAGGGCTATCTGCGCGTGTTTTTGCAGACGGCGGGCGCGGACGCGCCGCGCCCGGTGAAGCTGCGGCAGAAGCCGTCGACGGGCGAGTGGTTCCTCTGGGAGTATTCCAGCCCGCTCAGCGGTATCCGGATACCGGCCTCGCAGGACCCGTGGGCGTAAAGCTCCTTCTATGACCACCCGGTGGAAAACACCTAAAGCGAGGGAGGTGCGTATGAAGCGGCGATTTTGGATAGGAGGTGTGCTGCTGCTCATGATTTTTACGGGAATGACGGGCTGCGGAGGCCCGAAGGAGCCGCCGCCGGAGCACATGCTGGACGGCCCGGACATGATGTACACGCCGGAGGATCAGACTCCCTATGCAGGGACATGGCAGAGCCGCGACGGCACCATCGTCATGAAGGTCGAGCGCGGCGGAGGGGCTGAGAGCGAGTCCGATATGAGCCTGTCGGTCAACGGCGAACCGGAGTTTGAGGCTAAGCTGTGGGTGTATTCCACCGGCCATGTGGAGCTCTTGCGCGGAAAGGAGAAGGTTACGATCTCCGGGACGTTTTGCAATTTGTGCTTCAGCACGAGCGAAAACGCCTTTTACGGCTATCTTACCGGCAACACGGGGATGATCTGGCTGACGAAGGACGGCACGGAATGCAGCGGGAAGGATGTGGTCTACACGGAGAGGTCCGAGCAGCCGGAGCAATCCGCGAGGGTGTGGGTCTGCCCCGACTGCGGCGGAGTGCGCCCTGCGGCCTGCGGGAAGTGCGGCTGACAGCCCACAGACGGAAGACCTTCTGTGTACTGTCCGGAATGTGGAAGCCGCCTAAAATAAGGCGTACCGATATTGACCTGAAAATATAGAAATATTTGAAAAAAGGAGAAAAGAACTATGGGACTGATCAAAGCGATCGCGGGCGCGGCGGGCGGCGTGATGGCCGACCAGTGGAAGGAATACTTCTACTGTGAAGCGATGCCCGCAAACATTCTGGCGACCAAGGGCCACAAGAAGGTCACGGGCCGTTCGAGCAACTACAAGGGCGACGAGAACATCATCACCAACGGCTCGATGATCGCCGTGGCGGACGGCCAGTGCATGCTCATCGTCGAGCAGGGCAAGGTCGTGGAGGTCTGCGCCGAGCCGGGCGAATTCCTCTATGACTCCTCCACCGAGCCGAGCATCTTCTCGGGCAAGCTCGGCGACGGCATCGGCGACGTTTTCCGCAACATCGGCAAGCGCTTCACCTTCGGCGGCGAAGCGCCGAAGGATCAGCGCGTTTACTACTTCAACACGAAGGAGCTCATCGGCAACAAGTACGGCACGGCGTCTCCCGTTCCGTTCCGCGTCGTGGATCAGCGCGCGGCGATCGACATCGACGTGGGCATCCGCTGCTTCGGCGAGTACAGCTATCATATCGCCAACCCGCTCCTGTTCTACACGAACGTCTGCGGCAACGTGAGCGAGGACTATGACCGCTCGAATCTCGACAGCCAGCTCAAGACCGAGCTTTTGACCGCGCTCCAGCCCGCGTTCGCGAAGATCAGCGAAATGGGCATCCGCTACTCCGCGCTGCCCGGCCACACGGTCGAGCTGGCGGACGCGCTCAACGAGGCGCTGAGCGCCAAGTGGCGCGACCTGCGCGGCATCGAGGTCGTCTCCTTCGGCGTTTCCTCCGTCACGGCGAACGAGGAAGACGAGAAGATGATCAAGGAGATGCAGCGCAACGCGGCGTTCATGGACCCGACCCGCGCGGCGGCACACCTTGCGGGCGCGACCGGCGACGCGATGAAGACGGCGGCGGCGAACCCGAACGGCGCGGTCGGCGCGTTCATGGGCATGGGCATGGCAGGCGGCATGGCAGGCGCGCAGATGGGCACCCTCTATCAGCAGGGCGCGCAGCAGCAGGCGGCTCCCGCGGCTCCCGCCGCGGCAGGCTGGACCTGCTCCTGCGGACAGGCGGGCAACACGGGCAAGTTCTGCGCGAACTGCGGCAAGCCCGCCCCCGCTCCGGCGAATGAATGGACCTGCGAGTGCGGCACGAAGAACACGGGTAAGTTCTGCTCGAACTGCGGCAAGCCCGCGCCCGCGGGCGAGTGGACCTGCGACTGCGGCACCGTGAACAAGGGCAAGTTCTGCTCCAACTGCGGCAAGCCCAGAGCCTGAGCGATCCACAAACGATAACACGGTATGATCGGGCCTGCCGCGCTGCGCGGCAGGCTCCTGCCGACCTTATGACAAGTCTGAAAAAGGAGAAAAAAGCATGGCAAATCAGGTGACCAATTACAAGTGTCCCGCCTGCACCGGCCCGCTGCGCTTCGACAGCGCGACCGGCAAGCTCCAATGCGACTTCTGCGGCTCGAGCTACGAGGTCGCGGAGATCGAAAAGCTCTACGCCGAGAAGGACGCGCAGGCTGCCGGCGCGTTCCGTCAGGCGGAGGAGCAGGCCGCGGCGGACGGCGAATGGACCGCCGCCTCCGGCAGCGACTGGGGCGCGGACGCGGAAAAGCTGCGCGTCTATTCCTGCCCGAGCTGCGGCGCGGAGCTGATCTGCGACGAGACGACCAGCGCGACCTCCTGCCCCTACTGCGGCAACAACACCATCGTGCCCGGGCAGTTCAGCGGCGCGCTCAAGCCCGACTATGTGCTGCCCTTCAAGCTGGATAAGGCCGCCGCGGTCGCGGCGCTCAAAAAGCACTACGGCGGCAAGAAGCTGCTGCCGAAGGCGTTCTCCAATGAGAACCACATCGAGGAGGTCAAGGGCGTCTACGTCCCCTTCTGGCTCTACGACGGCAGCGCGGAGGTCGACGTCCGCTGCCACGGCACCAAGGTGAGCGGCTACTCCACCGCCCGTGAAAACGTGACCGTCACGAACCATTACGATGTGCGCCGCGCGGGCACGGTGCGGTTCGAGCGCGTGCCGGTGGACGCCTCGAGCAAGATGCCCGACGACCACATGGACGCCATCGAGCCCTTCGACTACAAGGAGCTCAAGCCCTTTTCCACGGCGTATCTGCCCGGCTTCCTCGCCGACAAGTACGACGTTTCCGTGCAGGACTGCGCCGAACGCGCGGACAGCCGCTGCGAAACGAGCGCCGTGGAGCTGATGGAGCAGGACGCCCGCGGCGACTACACCTCCTGCACGATCGAGAGCCAAAACGTCACGCTCCACCGCGGCAAGGTCCACTATGCGCTCATGCCCGTGTGGCTGCTGAGCACGAAGTGGAACGGCAAGAGCTTTCTCTTCGCCATGAACGGCCAGACCGGCAAGCTCGTCGGCGACCTGCCGCTCGACAAGGGACTGTACTGGAAGCATTTCGCCGCCATCACCGGTCTTTGTATGCTGGGCGTGATGGCTGCCGGACTGCTCCTGAGCCTGTAAGGAGGTGGCATGATGATGAAGAAATATGCTTCCCTGCTCTTCGCCCTCGTCCTCGCGCTGTCGCTGAGCGTGTCCGCCGCGGCGGACAGCAGCGGCGTGTACGTCTACGACGACGCGGCCCTGCTCACCCAGGAGGAGTACGATACGCTCACCGCGTCGGCGATGGCGGTCGCCGACCAGTACGGCTGCGGCGTGTACGTCGTGACCGTCGACGACATGGCGGACTACATCGACCCCGACGCGGTCACGGAGACCGATGAGACCGGCATGGCCGCCTTCACCGAATACGCGTGGGATGCGCTCGGGCTTGCCGCCTCCTACGACAGCAACGGCATCATGCTCGCGCTGAGCATGGCCGAGCGCGATTTCCAGATGCTCGCCCACGGCGACACCGCCAACGCCGCCTTCACCGACTACGGCAAGTACACCATGCAGGACGAGTTCCTCGACAATTTCCGTGAGGACGACTGGTACGGCGGCTTCGCGGACTACATCGCCGCGTGCGACCGCTACCTCGAGGCCAACGCCAACGGCGCCCCCATCGACGTGGAGCCATCCGACGAAACCGAGGAGGAATATGAACCGCTGAGCTTTGGGGATAAGCTTTTCTTTGCCGCCCTCATGGCCTTCCGGTTCGGTCTGCCCCTCGGCCTGATCGTGGCGTTCATCGTCTGCGCGATCTATAAGCGTCAGCTCAAGAGCGTGCGCCGCGCGACCGAGGCCGCGCGCTACACCGTCTCCGGCGGCGCCGAGATCACCGCGCGCGAGGATCGCTTCACCCACACCACCGAGGTGCGCACGCCCATCAAGACGGAGTCCGACGACCACGACAGCGGCCCGTGCTTCTCCGGCGGCACGACCGTCAACTCCGGCGGCTTCTCGCACTCCGGCGGAAAATTCTGAATCCCCGAAAGGAAAACATCTCCCATGAAACGAATCCTTTGCACGCTGCTCAGCGCGCTGCTGCTGCTCACCCTCACCGCCTGCGGCGGGAAAAAGCCGGCGGAGGACCCCTCCGTGCAGCCGCCGGTTGAGCAGCCCGATACCCCCGACTCTCCCGCGCCGAGCGAGGCGGAGCAGTCGCTCGCCGACCTGCGCGAGACCATCCGCGCCGCGGGCGCGGTGCTCGGCTGTGCCTACCTCGGCTCGACCAACGGCGAGACGGATACCGACCTGACCGCCCTGCTCGAGGGCGCGGACTGTCTCACCGCCTATCCCTTCCTGCGGGAGATCCCCGCGGAGCAGGTCGTCGCCCCCGGCGGCTGGGACATCTACTGCATCGTCCCCGCCGATGAAAATGCGGACGTCGCCGTGAACGAATACGGCTGGCTCACCGAGGGCGCGGAGCTGCCCGAGGCCGGCGAGCTCCTCTATCACGGCAGCGGCGCTGCGCCGGTGTATCTCATCGCCAACGAGAGCGACATCATGCCGAACACGCAGGTCACCGTCACCGCCGCGGACGGCACAGCCGTCATCTACCAGCCCTTTCTCAGCTTACGGGACGGCTCGCTCGCCGTTCCCGAGGACGGCACGGTGTACGACTTCACCGTTTACCCCGAAGGCTTTGTGCGTGAAACAACCGCCTGAGCCGCCAAATCCACAACAGATCGCGAGGTTTTAGCTTGTCTTCCCCCTCCCTGCGCGGCCTCTGGAACGAGTGCCGCGCCACCGTGCGCGGCCTGGAGCGCTGGCGCTGCTGCATGGCGTTTTTCTCCAGCGCGTTCCTGGCGTTCGGTCTCTACCACGTCCACTCCGTCTCCGGCATCACTGAGGGCGGCGTGCTCGGCGCGACGCTGCTGCTCGACCATTGGTTCTCCCTCTCCCCCGCCGTCTCCGGCTTTGTACTGAACCTGCTGTGCTACGGCTGGGGCTGGCGGCTGCTGGGCCGCGGCTTCATTGCCTACTCGCTCATCGCGACCGTGGGCTTCTCGCTGCCCTACAAGCTCTACGAGCTGTTCCCGCCGCTCTGGCCGCAGCTAGCCGAAATGCCGCTGCTCGCCGCCGTGGTCGGCGCGCTGTTCGTCGGCGTCGGCGCGGGACTTTCCGTGCGCGCGGGCGGTGCCTCCGGCGGCGACGACGCGCTCGCCATGTGCATCGCGCACGTCACGGGCATGGGCATCCAATGGGCCTATCTCTCCACCGACCTGGTGGTGCTCGGCCTGTCGCTGACCTACATCCCGCTGCGGCGCATCGGCTACTCGCTGCTGACCGTGCTCATTTCGGGCCAGCTCATCGGGCTTGTGCAGAAGCTCCCTCTCCCGTGGGATAAGCCGCGGCCGGAGGCTGCGGAATAACGCAAAAAGGAAGCAGATGCTTTGCATCTGCTTCCTTTTATTCCGCTTGCTTTTTGCCTCAGCCGACGAGGGATGCAGTATCCATGGCGATCATCAGCTCTTCGTTGGTGGGGATGAGCAGGACCTTGACCTTGGAATCCGTGGCGGAGATCACGCGCTCCTCGCCGCGGACGTTGTTGGCGTCCTCGTCCATCTTCACGCCCATGTACTCCAGGCCGGACGCGATCTGCATACGCTCGAGCGCGTCGTTCTCACCGACACCGGCGGTGAAGATGATGGCGTCCACGCCGCCCATGACGGCGGCATACGCGCCGATGAGCTTCTTGACCTCGTAGGCGAACTTCTCACGGGCAAGCGCGCAGCGCTCGTTGCCCTTCTCAGCGCCCTCCTCCAGATCGCGGAAGTCGGAGGAAACGCCGGAGATGCCCTCCATGCCGGACTTCTTGTTGAGGATGTTCAGCATCTCGCCGATGGAGTAGCCGTACTTGTTCATCAGGTACTCCAGAATGCCGGCGTCGATGTCGCCCGCGCGGGTGCCCATGGGCAGGCCGGCGAGGGGCGTGAAGCCCATGGAGGTCTCCACGCTCTTGCCGCCGTCCACGGCGGTGACGGAGGAGCCGTTGCCGAGGTGGCAGGAGATGAGCTTCAGGCTCTCGATGGGCTTGCCGAGCATATCGGCGGCGCGGGAGGCCACATACTTGTGGCTGGTGCCGTGGAAGCCGTAGCGGCGGACCTTGTCGTTCTCGTAGTACTCGTAGGGAATGGCATAGGTATAGGCCACGGGGGGCATGGTCTGGTGGAAGGCGGTGTCGAACACGGCGACCATGGGCACGCCGGGCATGAGCTGCTGGCAGGCCTTGATGCCGATGATGTTGGCGGGGTTGTGCAGGGGCGCGAGGGGATTGCACTCCTCGATGGCGGCCATGACCTCGTCGGTGATGACGACGGACTTGGCGAACTTCTCGCCGCCGTGGACCACGCGGTGACCGACCGCGTCGATCTCCTTCATGGAGGAGATCACGCCGTTCTTCTCATCGACAAGCGCGTTCAGCACAGCCTGAATGGCCTCGCTGTGAGTGGGCATGGAGACGGAAGCGGCCTTGACAGCTTCCTTGCCGGGCAGCTGGGGCTTGTAGGTGAACAGACCGTCGATGCCGATACGCTCGCACAGACCCTTGGCAAGCAGCTCGCCCGAAGTGGGGTTGAGCAGCTGATACTTCAGGGAAGAAGAACCTGCGTTGATGACCAGAACATTCATAAGTATACTCCTTTTTCCGAGGGCGCTTGCATTGCGCCCGAATTTCCGATAAAATAAGAATCAACTTGATCGGATGTACAATTCAATACAGAATATATTATAACAACTTTTTTTGCAAAGACAAGTAAATTTAACAAAACGTAACTCTTTTGTAACCGCTTTGAGAGGACTTCCATGAGGGTATTTGGTATAATATGCGAATATAATCCCTTCCACCGCGGCCACAAGTGGCAAATTGATGAATTGCGCCGTCTGGCAGGCGAGGAAGAGTGCACGGTCGTGTGCGCGATGAGCGGCGATTTTGTCCAGCGGGGCGATTTCTGCGACATCATACCACAAAATACTGCGTCCTGTAAACGGATA
>ERZ773139.4707-NODE-4707-length-10553-cov-4.982282_pt1 | contig 10553 bp, 10 predicted proteins | sample MGYA00580854_ERZ773139 | MGnify/ENA primary metagenome ERZ773139 (study PRJEB29015, sample SAMEA2737809) | human gut metagenome | biome: human gut; feature: human-associated habitat; material: faeces | place: China | collected 2012 ...
ATAAAAGAAAAAGAGACCGAACTCTAAAAAAATCTTTTGGGTCGCCCCCTTTTTTATTTGAAGTCGTATTACTTTTTGCTCAAGATGTTAATGGATAAAAGTTATTCAAGAGTTTAAAGATTTCAAACAATTCGGGATTTATTGTAGGCAGATGGCGAATGTTCGGCAGAAAATATGGTATAAACGGCCTCTTGTTTTTCAGACAAAATTTATGTTATCTTTTTTCTGAAATGATTAACAGACATTTTGTTTATTTTTGTCTATTGAATAATATCTCTTTGTTTACCTTGTATTAAGTATTTATGAAAAATGTAATCAATCAGATGAGATCTTTGTATCCTATTTCTGACGATACCATATGTATTTTGAAGAAACATGTGGAATTATGCCGTTTCCCTAAAAGATTTCAGTTGATAAAAGCTGATAGTTTCTGTAAGTTCGCTTATTTTATTGAAGAAGGAGCGACCCGTTCTTTTTGGTTGGTGAACGGGGAAGAGATAACCACGTCTTTTTCTTGCGAAGGAGGTATTGTATTCAGTATGGATGAACTTTATTATAATAGAATGAGTGAAGAGTTTGTGGAGACTCTTGAGAATGTCGTGACCTATAAAATATCATTGGATGATTTGTTGCATCTTTTTCGGACCAATATAGAATTGGCTAATTGGGGTAGGATTATTCATCAAAATGAGTATCGACGTTTACATCGTTCGCACAAAGATCGTCTTACATTGTCTGCAAAAGAGCGGTATGAAGAATTCAAGCGTCAATTTCCTCATATATACCAGCGGGTACAATTGGGGTATGTCGCTTCTTATTTGGGTATAACTCTCCCGACATTGAGTCGACTTAGAGCCCAAAAATGATATTTAAGAAGGCGAATTTGATGTAGGACAATCGAAATACGATATAAATATCGTAATTTTGAACTCCGATTGTCAAAGCCAAAGAGCCTGTCTGAATTTTATTCGGGCCAGGCTTGAGAGTTTCTTTTGAGGATGTTTTTCTGTGTTTACGAGGTTGATAGTGGGCTATCTGACAAGTGAAAACAGGAAAAAAGATCAGAAGAAAACACAAAAATGACCTGACAATATTTTTTGTCGGAAAGTTTATACAGGCTCTAAGTAAAACTTAAATTCTAAATATATATGCAAAAAACATTATCTTCTTCTGCATTTTCAGATTCAAAACCTCATTATGAACTTCTTGATGGATTAAGGGGTGTCGCAGCTCTTTTGGTGATATGGTATCATGTTTTTGAAGCTTTTGCAACAAGTCCCATAGATCAGAAATTTAATCATGGATATTTAGCTGTCGATTTCTTTTTTATTCTGTCGGGGTTCGTTATAGGATATGCTTATGACGATCGTTGGAAGATGACAATGACAGTGAAGGATTTTGTGAAACGCCGGTTGATTCGTCTGCATCCGATGGTTGTTATGGGGGCTATTTTAGGAGCTTGTACATTTTATATACAAGGTAGCGAAAAATGGGATGGCTCGCAAGTCTCTTTATCAGTGTTAATGCTTGCTATGCTACTCAATCTTTTTCTTATCCCAGCAATACCCGGTTCGAAGGTAGAAGTTCGGGGAAATGGAGAGATGTATCCTTTAAATGGTCCGAGCTGGTCTTTGTTTTTTGAGTATATAGGAAATATCCTGTATGCTTTATTTATTCGTCGATTGTCTACCAAGTCACTTGCTTTGCTTGTTTCATTGTCCGGAATCGGATTAGCTGCATTTGCGATCTCCGGCCTTTCGGGTTATGGACATTTAGGGGTAGGTTGGACACTTCTGGATTATAATCTGATCGGAGGTTTTTTACGTTTGATGTTTTCGTTTTCCGCAGGTTTGCTTATGTCTCGAGTCTTCAAACCAGTTAAAATCAGAGGCGCTTTCTGGATTTGTAGTTTGGTGATTGCCGTATTACTCTCTGTCCCGTATGTCGGTAATAAAGAATTTTCGTGGATAAATGGTATTTATGATTCGGTGTGTGCTATTTTGCTTTTTCCGTTATTGGTCTATTGGGGAGCATCTGGTAAAACAACAGATAAATGGACATTAAAAATATGTAAGTTTTTTGGAGATATATCTTACCCTGTGTATATTGTTCATTATCCTTTTATGTACCTTTTTTATGCATGGGTGTGGAATAATGATCTGACATTTGGGCAAGTGTGGCCGGTAGTTTTGTTACTTTTTTTCGGAAATATTTTGCTCGCGTATCTTTGCCTGAAGTTATATGACGAGCCTATAAGAAGATGGTTGAGCAAGAGATTTTTATCTAAAAAATAACGATTGTTTTTTTAGGATAACGACCGGATAAAATCGAGCTGCTCTTTTTGCATTTTTCTCAATGCTACGATGCAAGAAATTTTAAACAGGCATTTGGTTCGCTTTGGCAATATAGTTCTTGATGTTGCTTCTCTAGTTTATCCGTTATTGCTTATTTACGCCCAACCAAGTCCATTTGTGCCAAATAAGTTCTAATGGCCCTTGTTTATGTTTCGACAACCACCATTTGCAGAACTTTACTTGCAATAGGAATGTAAAAAATCCGATTAATAAACTGACTGTATATCCGCAATATGGTGCGAGGTACAAGCCAAATGGAAAATAAATAATTGCTCCTATTATAGATTGGGCGATGTAATTGGTAAGGCTCATTCTACCATAAAAACATAAATTGTTGACCCTATTATGAAACTTCTTGTTTTGGTAAAGAAGTATGAAAGATGCTACCAAGACCAGAGTAAAGGCTAATTTTTGCCACATGTCAAATGCCGTTCCTGCTGTTTGTCGTATGATTGGAGTATTGTCCATAATAAGATCTTTCAATGTATATAAAGGTGCAAATGCAATAGCGGAGACAATCAGTATCTTTACCCAGAAATGGAGATTTTTTTCGGAAGAAACGAAAAGTTGCTTTTTGCCGATATAGAAACCTAATAGAAATAATCCTGCTGTTTGGAAAAAGCGTCCTGCGTTTATGGCCCATAACAAACTGGCTTTTTGTCCTAATGTGATGTTTCCTAAGATGAAATCCCAAAAATTTCCGCCTTTTATATATTCTGCTACTTCTGCATACATTTCGCCTACTTTGAGGTTAGGCAACCGGTGTGTCGGGTTTATCAGATTGGCGATATAATGATACCATTCGATGGGTTGCAACAGAAAAATGACAGAGGTTATGATAATGGCTTTGTTACTCCAATTTCGTGTAAAAAATAATATCGGTCCTGTCACTACGAATAACAGTAAGACATCTCCTGCCGGGAAAAAGGCTGCATTTAATGTTGCGAAACCTTAAACGCCAGAGGAAACGATAGCCGAAATCTTTACCCCGTTTTCTTTGATTGTTGGTTTGTATGTAGAATGTAAATCCGAACAAAAGAGCGAAGATGGCATAGGCTTTTCCCGCAAAAAGAGAAAAAATTCCGTTGAATATACCTTGATCTAAGATATTCAACCAGTTTGGCGAGTCGGTCGGATAAACCGGAAAAATGAAATGTTCCAGATTATGAACCAAGATGATTGCCATTACAGCAAATCCTCGTAGAGCATCTACGACTTCAATACGAGAATTTTTGTTGATGAGCTGTTCCATGTATGATTTGTCGGTAATTTTAATATTATGCGAATTGAAATTTTATTTGTATCATCTTTATTTATTTTTTCGACAAATACAGTCTGTCAGGTGATCGTTGATGAATCCTGTCGCTTGTAGATAAGCGTAGCAAATAGTAGTTCCGAAGAATTTGAATCCCCGTTTTTTCATGTCTTTGCTCATTGCATCGGATTCGGGAGACGACACGGGTATTTCACTTAATGACTTGAATTTGTTAATTATCGGTTTTTTATCAGGGAAGAATGATAATATATAATTATAAAAGCTCCCGAACTCTTTCTGTATGGTGAGAAAAAGTTTTGCATTTGTAATTGTAGATTTGATTTTTAGACGGTTTCGTATAATGCCGTCAAATTGCATTAGTTGTTCTATGTCTTCTGAAGTCATGCGTGCAACTTGTTCTACGTCAAAGTGATGAAAAGCTTTTTTGTATCCTTCTCGTTTTCTGAGAATGGTAATCCATGCCAATCCGGCTTGGGCACTTTCAAGAACCAGAAATTCAAATAATGTTTTATCATCGGTAACAAGCCTGCCCCATTCTTCGTCATGATATTTTATATATAGCTCATCTGTTCCTGCCCAGCCACAGCGTGTATTTATTATGTCTTTCATTATCTTGATGTATAAAATTCTATTATTGTTAGTCTGATGTTATTAGTATATGACCTTTGAGAGTGACGATGTGAATTTATAAAAAAATTGTGGGTTTGCTATATTGGAAAGTAAAAAAGCCGGTTTGTTATGAGATGAAACCGGCTTTTTCAATTGGGTTAGCTTCTTGTATATATTGGTAATGCTTTTTTGAATGATTGCGTGATTCGAATGCAAATTTCCGTTTAAACGGACTATTTTATTTTTGAAGCGATAGAAGCTGCTATTTTTTCCATTTTTTCGGAAGATACTTTTAATTTCTCCTTTGAGAAGTACATGTCTGTTTCTTTATTAATAGGGATTAGATGAATGTGGGTATGCGGGACTTCCAATCCCATAACGGCTACACCCACACGTTTACAGGGAATTGCTTTTTCGATAGCTTTAGCAACTTTTTTTGCAAATAAAGTCAGCCCTGCATAGGCTTCGTCTGACATGTCGAATATGTAATCTCCTTCTGCCTTGGGAATGACTAATGTATGACCTTCTGCTAAAGGATTGATATCGAGAAATGCAAAATATTTCTCGTCTTCGGCAATTTTGTAACATGGAATTTCTCCTGCTACGATACGACTGAAAATAGTTGGCATAGTTATATTTATTTGAATTAAGTATTTTTTGAAAAACTGCCCGCAACGTACGGTAAACTATAGGATATGTACGCAGGGGCAGTCTGTATAGCAAGAACGACACCGTCCGGGCATCAAACCCGAGGTGTCGTTCCATTTTAAATCGATATATCGATAATTTCGAATGTCATAATTCCTGACGGAACTTGTATTTCTGCAATATCTCCTACTTTTTTTCCAAGTAATCCTTTCCCTATCGGTGTGCTTACGGCAATCTTTCCTTCTTTCAAATTTGCTTCGCTTTCCGATACGAGCATATATTGCATAACCGCGTTATTTTTTGTGTTCTTTATTTTTACCTTATTCAGTATCTGTACGGTATGAGTGTTCAGTTTTGTGTCATCGATCATGCGTGCATTTGCGACTTTATCTTTTAATTGGGCGATTTTCATTTCCAATAGACCTTGCGCCTCTTTTGCCGCATCATATTCCGCATTTTCCGAGAGGTCGCCTTTATCACGAGCTTCCGCGATTTGCCTTGATATTTCAGGTCTTTTTACAGTTTCGAGAAAAGTAATCTCTTCAAGCATTTTTTTATAACCTTCTTCGGTCATATAAACAATAGCCATAATTTTGATCTCCTATAGTTTAATTTTTAATTGTTTTGTCTTCTGTGTTATAAAACAAAAAAGAATTCCCGCTGTTAAGCCGGAACTCCTTTTTGTGTGTTCTCTATTGCAAAGATAAGTTCTTTTTTTTACTTTCCAAATAAAAACGACAATCTTTCTAACTTTCTCTGAATAAAACTTTTATTTTAGAACTATTCTTTATAGGAGTTTTTGAATCTCTCCTGAAATTGATTCTATTGAAGCTATCCGTTTTTGTATTGCACCTGTCCTGTCGATAAGAAATGCGCTCGGAAGATTTTTTACATTGTATAAGTTCGCTACGGTAGAGTAGATGCTGGCCTCATCCCGTACGCATATCCATGGAAGATTTGATGCCGATACTTTCCAGAAATTTTCATTATTGTCTAAAGATACTTGATAAATTTCAAATCCTTTGTCTCTGAATTGTTTATATATTTTGGCAAGTAAGATATTATATTCCGGTGAATAATCGGTTTGATAAGCTGTAAAATCGAGTAAAACAACTTTTCCTTTCAGATCTGATAACTTCTGTTGTTTCCCTTTGATGTCAGGCAACGATATATCTATCAGAGATGCCTCTTTTGCTTGTTCTAACAAAGTCGGCTGTTTTAGTTGTCGTTCGGCTTGAAGAGAAGCTATGGCCATATTGTAAAGTTGCTTGGCTCGATGTGAGCCTTTATAATATACATCGTACGCGTTTGCTACGGCACGGATGGCTTTACTGTCTTCTTTGTCGAACGGATCGAAAATTATGTTTCCGTTAACTTGCTGAAAAATGGCAAAATAAGCGGCTTTTGATTTGGGGTTTCCATATATAATAGGTAAGGTCGTTTTTTTGTATTGATCGAGAGCGTTTAATAACCTTTTGGCGTTTGCTATTCGGATGCTGTCCGAAGTTCCGGTATTACTTAAAATTTTATCAACTTCATTTTTTAATAGACTTCCTGCTTTAGAAACTTCTTGTATTTGTTTATTTTCTTCCGACCCTTCTACAGAGTAATCCGTAAAAGATTTGCCGGATGTCTGAAAAGTGACGGTTTCTGTAGAATCTATGGCAAAGTGGATATATGAACTGCCGAGGCGTAATCTGTAAAATTCGGGGAATTCGGTTTTCGGGGCATAGAATGTGAACTTTCCGTCCGACTTCAATTTTATAGAATCCAAAGTGACGATTTTGTCGATTTGCGTAGCTTCGAAATAGAGCGTTTTTCCTTCTGCGTCCGAAACATTTCCCGTTACGGTAAAATCATTGCGGTGGCAAGCCGAAAAGGTCACGATAACAGTTAATAGATAAAGGTACTTTTTCATAAGATATTTTTATGCTTTTCTCTTTGCAAAGATATATTTTTTCATAGAACAAACCGCATTTTATAAATTTAAAGACCCAAAATAGAGATTTTAACTGTAATAAAAGGTGAAAATAGAGTGTTCGATAAGATTTTTCTTTCATTTTCACCTTGTTGCACTTAAACTTTAATTATCTTTGCATGAATTTGGAAAGAAAGTGAACAAGAAAAAATTTTATGATTAATCCTATTAAGAAAACGATCGATTTAGGAGATGGAAGAACCATCACGATCGAAACTGGAAAATTGGCTAAACAAGCTGACGGGGCAGTAGAAGTCCGAATGGGTAATACCATGCTTTTGGCTACCGTAGTGTCGGCACAGGAAGCCGGCGAAGGGGTGGATTTTATGCCCTTACAAGTAGAGTATAAAGAGAAATATTCAGCTTACGGGCGTTTCCCGGGAGGTTTTACAAAGAGAGAAGGCCGTGCTTCGGATTATGAAATCTTGACGGCACGTTTGGTTGACCGTGTATTACGTCCTTTGTTCCCTGATAATTATCATGCAGATACGTTCGTAAATATAATAATGTTTTCTTCCGACGGTCACGATATGCCCGATGCATTAGCCGGATTGGCAGCATCAGCAGCTCTTGCCGTTTCTGATATTCCGTTTAACGGTCCTATCTCTGAAGTTCGTGTTGCTCGTATCGACGGACAATTTAAAATTAATCCTACATTCGAAGAGTTGGAAAAAGCCGATATCGATATTATGGTAGGAGCGACTATGGAAAATATCATGATGGTAGAGGGAGAAATGGATGAAGTTTCGGAAGCAGAATTGCTCGAAGCGATGAAAGTCGCTCATGAAGCTATCAAGAAACAGTGTCAGGTGCAAATCGAATTGGCGGAAGCTGTCGGTTCTACTGTAAAACGTACCTATTGCCATGAAGTGAATGACGAAGAACTTCGTAAGGATGTTTGGGAAAAATGTTATGACAAGGCTTATGCTATAGCACAGTCTGGTAATGCGAATAAACATGCTCGTTCTGAAGCTTTTGAAGCTATCGTAACCGAGTATCTTGCCGGGATGGATGCTGAGGCTGCCGCAGAAAAGGAAGCTTTGGTAAAACGCTATTATCATGATGTCGAGAAAGAAGCTGTTCGTCGGTGTATTTTGGATGAAGGGAAACGTTTGGACGGTCGTACTACGACTCAAATCCGTCCTATCTGGTGTGAGGTGGACTATCTTCCGGGACCTCACGGATCGGCAGTATTTACACGTGGAGAAACTCAATCTTTGTCAACAGTGACATTGGGTACTAAACTGGATGAGAAAATTGTTGACGATGTGCTGGATCAAACTCGTGAGCGTTTCTTACTTCATTATAATTTCCCTCCGTTCTCTACCGGTGAGGCTAAAGCGCAAAGAGGAGTCGGCCGTCGGGAAATCGGTCATGGTAATTTGGCAAATCGTGCATTGAAACGGATGATCCCTAAAGACTATCCTTATGTGATTCGTATCGTGTCGGATATTCTTGAATCAAACGGCTCTTCTTCTATGGCAACGGTTTGTGCCGGAACTTTGGCATTGATGGATGCCGGGGTTAAAATCAAGAAGCCTGTATCCGGTATCGCTATGGGATTGATTACGGATAAAGATAATGTGAAATTTGCTGTATTGTCCGATATACTTGGAGATGAAGACCATCTTGGAGACATGGACTTTAAGGTAACAGGTACAAAAGACGGTATTACGGCAACCCAAATGGATATAAAAGTTGACGGACTTTCTTATGAAGTACTTGAAAAGGCTTTAGCACAAGCTCGTGAAGGTCGTATGCATATACTTGGTAAAATTCTTGAAACGATACCAGAACCGCGTCCTGACATGAAACCTCATGCTCCGCGTATCGAAACTTTGACTATTCCGAAAGATATGATCGGTGCGGTAATAGGTCCGGGCGGGAAAATTATTCAAGGAATTCAAGAAGCAACAGGAGCTGTTGTTACGATTGAAGAAGTGGATAATATCGGACGTATCGAGATTGCTGCACCTTGCCGGGAGTCTATTGATGCGGCTCTGTCCAGAATCAAAGGTATAGTGGCTGTTCCCGAAGAAGGGGAAGTTTATACCGGAAAAGTAAAATCGATTCTTGCTTTTGGTGCATTTATTGAGTTTATGCCGGGAAAAGACGGTTTGTTGCATATTTCGGAGATAAGCTGGGATCGCATTGAATCGATGGAACAGTCTGGAATTAAAGAAGGAGATGAGGTTACGGTTAAGTTGATCGAAATCGATAAAAAGACCGGAAAGTTCCGCCTTTCTATGAAAGCATTACAACCTCGTCCCGAACGTCAAGACAAACGTGACCGTTCGAAAAAGGAAAACAAAGATTAATTATTTGTAGAAAGATTCTTGTAAAATAAGAATAGGGGTGTTGACACTTTGATGTGTCCCCAAGTTATGGTTAAACATTGTTGAAATACACTCTTAGATCGGAATAAAGCTCGGTATTGTACCGAGCTTTTTCCATTTACTGAATATCCCAATTTAAATCTGAAATAAAAAACAGAGGCCATCTCAAATTCAGCCTGAATTTTTGGACAGCCTCTTCTTTGTAGTGCGTACGAAACGTTATTTTACCAACATCTTGCGTCCGTTTACAATGTATATGCCTTTAGGAAGGTTTTCCAAAGCTCTGTCATTGCTTACTTTGTGACGAATCAAAACACCGTCAATCGTGAAAACGTCTACTATGGTATTGTCGGTCGTTACGTTCTCGATACCGAGTTCTTCTTCTTTTTCTGCGCTTACAATCATAGCGTTGTTAATCTTGGTATTGCTCGAAATCGGAATTTTGACATTCTGTTCGTTCTCGTACAAGTATAGTTCGAGCGAGTAAGGTATCTCTTGTCGCAGATTGGCCGTAGAGCCGAGCGGTGTGAGGACAAGGGTGGTTATGTCTCCGTTTTCCAGTGAAGCAACAGTACCGGTCAATGTAGCTCCGGTCTGGCCGTCCCAAGGTTGCTTGAAATATGCGCGGAATTCTATGTTACTTACGTTCTCGAGAGCTTGCAGTTTTACATAAAGTTTGAGGTTTTCTATAGATGTGAAATTCCCGTGTTCGAAACTGATAGGTGCGGTTACGTATATTGTCGGTGTTTTGCCCGAAATGGTAAGTTGCGGTGCTTTGTTCTGACCCGTAGCCGCTTCTATGCGTATCCATTCTGTGGTGCCGCTTATTTGGTAAACCGGCCATACTTCGAATGTGCCGTTCTTTACAATATCGCTCGTGTTCAGTAGCAATGCGCTGAAACGGTTACCCGGAGCAAAGGTGTAGTCGGTTATACCCGCTATAATTTTCTCACCCGTTGCTACATCAGTCAATTCTAATCCCATGTAAACTTCCTCGGTGTTGGAGATATTTATCATGTTTCCCGAAACGAATAGTTCATCACCGCGAGTTGCCGAGTTTTGCGAAATGGTAATGGCGTCTTGTGCAACAACACCACTGCTGGCTTTAGCCGGCTTTAGTCCTGTTATAATACGCTGGTCGTTATGGTAGCCTTGACCGTGAAGTCCTGCTCCGGTATAAGGATTGAGGGCATCGCTACCCGATAGGGCGAAGTATCCGTTAAAAGTACCTTCCCATCCCCAATTAATATGGAAAAGGCCATCTTTGTAACCATCGCAAACGAACGTGTGTCCGCTGCCGCTATCGTCATTACCGGAATAGAAAACCGGAAGTCCTGCTTGTAAGTCGTTGT
>ERZ773139.4710-NODE-4710-length-10546-cov-10.686779_pt1 | contig 10546 bp, 9 predicted proteins | sample MGYA00580854_ERZ773139 | MGnify/ENA primary metagenome ERZ773139 (study PRJEB29015, sample SAMEA2737809) | human gut metagenome | biome: human gut; feature: human-associated habitat; material: faeces | place: China | collected 2012 ...
TGATCTCGCAGCCGTCGGGGATGGGCGTTGTGCGCATCTCCCCAAAGCCGGAAATCTTGCCGTCTTCGATAAACAGCGCCGCCTCCGGCATAAAGTGGTCGTGCAGAACAAGTTCTGCGTGGATGAGGGCTAGCATTGCTGTGCTTGCGCTCCTTTCTGAACGTAAGTGGACGAAGAGGCGGATTATCCTTTGACGCCGCCCGCAGTCAGGCCGCCGGTCAGGTGCCGCTCCAGGATCCGGAAGAATCCAAGGATCGGAAGCGTTGCGAGGATGGAGGCTGCAAACACATACCACCATTCTGTTCCGGTATAGCCAAAGAAGGCGCGGATGCCGAGATTGATGGTCTTCAGACTGGAATCGCCGATCAAGATCAGCGCCAGCGTGTATTCATTCCAGCCGGCAATGAACACAAAGGTCATCGCTGTGACGATACCGGGAGCAGCCAGCGGAAGGATGATGCGGATCATAGCGGAGAGTTTGTTGCAGCCGTCGATGCGCGCAGCTTCTTCCAGTTCCTTAGAGATCGTGGCAAATGTGCCGGACAGCAGCCAGACAGCGAACGCTTGGTTAAAGGCTGCAACCAACAGTACAATGCCGACTAACGAGTTGGCCAGGCCAAAATTGGACATGGCGCGGTAGATACCGACCATCAGAACGACAGGAGAGAACATCTGCGTCATTACGATCAGCGACATGAGTGTTTTCTTGCCGGGAAAGTTCATTCTGGCGAGCGCATACGCGCCGGGAACCGCGCAGACGATGCACAGCGCCGTGCCGAACACGGCAACAATGAACGAGTTTTTGAAATAGGTCAGAAGCGGGATATCTTTCCAGATGTTCACGTAGTTTTCCCAGTGCCAGACCTCCGGGAGAAGCGTTCCGGGGATGCGGTACATGGTCTGCAGGTCCTTCAGAGACCCGAGGAACATCACGATATATGGATATAGGATGAAGAGAGACGTGAGCCACGCGAAGAGGTATAGAAAGACGCGGCCAAGCTTGTGCTTTTTTCTTCCGGGCATCAGGTTTCCTCCTTCATCTGTGTTTTCATATAAATCACGGCGAAAATGGACAGGATCACAAAGCTGACAAGCGACAGAGCCGCTGATGCGCCGTATTTATTTTTGTTGAAGGCCAGGTAATACAGATAAGTCGAGATGGTGTGCGTCTGGTTGGCAGGCGCACCAGCTGTGATCGTGTTGACGATCGCAAACGAGTTGAAGACGTAGATCACGTTCAGAACGATGGTCACGTTAATAGACGGACGAAGCAGAGGAAGCGTGATCTTGAAGAGCTTATCCCAGAAGTTCGCGCCGTCAATGACAGCGGCTTCATAATAATCTTCCGAAATGCTCTGCAGGCCAGACAAAAGCGTGAACGTCATGAACGGAATGGTAACGACGATGCCGACAATGATCATCCAAGTGAAGGCACTGACAGGATCGCCGAGGTAGTTGATGGCCTTTTTGATCAGGCCGAGCTTCAGAAGCAGCGCATTGAGCGCGCCATACTCCGTGTTCAGAATGTATTTCCATGCGGCCGAAGTAATAAGCAGCGATGTTGCCCACGGCAGGAGCAAAACAGTCCGGTGGAATGCGCGGCCCTTGAATTTTTCGTTGAGAACGAGTGCCAAAATAATACTCAGCACGATACTGATCCCGACGATAGCGACGGTCCAGATGGCAGTATTGAGTATGACACGGCCAAAAACCTTCTGACGGAACAGGTATTGGAAGTTTTCAAGTGTGCCGAACTCCTTAAGAAGGTTGGCAGGCGAAATTTTGCTGAACGCCATGCGGAAGACTTCCAGCACGGGCATCAAAACGAACAGGATCAGAAGGATCAGGCAGGGAGCCAGCCATAAGTAGGCATCCATCCCGGCAAGCCGTCCTTTTACGAGTCTGTGCGTGCGATTCTTTTCTTTCAAGTTCAATTTCCCCCTTGCGAGAAAGAGTGCCCGGCCGGAGCGGGGCGGATACGGCTGTCCGGCGGGCGGCCAGCGGAAAGCGGCGGAGGGGCGGCTCCCCTCCACCGCGTAATGGGTTTAAACGAGCAGAGCTTCTGCGCGATGATCAGCCGATCTCGGCCTGCGTCGCGTCAAGCGCTTCCTTTGCGGTCATGTTGCCCGCAAACATTTCCTGTTCGTTGGCGATCAGGTTGGCCATGACATCTCTCCAGTCGACAAGGTTTCTGGCGTAGAACTTTGCGCCGGCCAGAATGTCAATGTAGGCAGCCTGCTCGGGCGCGATCTCAGCCAGACGCTTTGCGCCGGACTGGGTGGAGGGCAGAAGGCCTTCGTTGATCATGAACTGGACATAGCGGTCTGCATCAAAGAAGAAGTCGAGGAACTTCTTGATGGCTTCCTTCTTTTCGGGGCTGTCTTCGCCGCCCTTGGCGCTGCCGTTGAACATCATCAGGCCGTCCTGTACGCCCAGCGTGGAGGAGGAAGAGCAGTTTGCATCATTGTAGGGGATCTCGCCGATGAGCATCTCGGTGTCCGGATACAGAGCCGGGAAGAAGCAAGCGGTCACGAGCATGGCCATCTTGTTTTCAGCAAACAGCTTCTGCATATCGTCGCGGGTCTCCATGGACGGGTTCTTGTTGGTCCAGCCGTTTTCATACAGCTTGTAGGCCCATTCGTAGCCTTCCACGTTGGCGTCACAGTTGATGGTATAGTTGAAGTCGTCGTCGACGTAGCCGCCGCCGTTGCTCCAGCCGTAATAGGCTACCATGGTCTGGCCTTCCGTGGTGGTGGCGTCAATGCCCCAAGCATAAACGTCGCCATTGTAGAAGTCGTTGATCTTCTGGCAGGCTTCTTCTACCTCGGTCCAGGTCTTGGGCGGGTTCTCAATGCCGACCTCTTTGAAGATCTTGGCGTTGCAGTACAGTGCGCGGACGGAAGCGAGATACGGAACGGCATAGACCTCGCCGTCGTCGATATCGCGGTTGTTATCGAGGAAGGAGGGGTAGAAGTCTGCCTGAAGCTCTTCGGAGACGATGTCCTTGACATTGTACAGCAGACCATCCGGGACATATTCGGAAGCGGAACCGCCGTTATAGATGTCGGGAGCCTGACCAGCGCCGACAAGGGCAGTGGCGCGGGAGCTGATGTTGTCCCAGCCGACGATCTCAAGGTTGACCTTGATGCCGGGGTTGGCCGCTTCAAAGTCAGCACAAACCTGCTTCAGATAGGGCTCGGTCTTGTCAGAATACTGTGCGCCCAGGAAATTGATGACGATGTCTTCGCCGGAAGCAGCGGGTGCTTCTTCTGTGGTCTGTTCGGCTTCTGTTTCAGTTTCTGCCGGGGTGGGTTCGGCCGTTGTGGTCGTTTCCTGCTTGGCACAGGCCGTGAACAGGGAAAGGACCATCATAAGTGCGAGGAACAGTGCAAGTACTTTCTTCATTGTCGTTTCTCCTTTTTATTGTTTTATTTACGCGGCACGATCAGCACCGGATAAACCTGCGAATATGCTGATGATCAGCGCTGCAGCTCGGCAAGCAGCTTTGTGCCCTCGCTGATGATACGCTCAGCCACGCCGGCCTTGAACGGCGAGCTTCTGGCCTCATAGCCGCCCTCATCATAGGCGTCCTGCATGGGGAAATAGCCGTCGCTGCCGTTGGTCAGGCAGGTGGGGAGCACCAGTGTCCAGCCGGGAGCCTGCTTCAGTGCGCGTCCAATGCCGGTGAACGGCTCGCCGGGAATGCCGATCATGGCGATGGGGCCGATAGCGATGCCGGAAAGCTTCATGTCAAAGTGCTCCGGCCCGTCTGCCAGCTTCAGCATCCGTTCCGCCTCGGCCACGACGGTCGTGAGCATCATGCCCTCATAGGGGATATCGCAGTCGCGGCCAGCCTGATGCAATTCTTCGATGCGGCGCGCTTCAGGAAGCTGTTCGGGAGACGGCATATTAGAAGAGATCTGGATGGTTTTCTGCAAGGCCTTCAGCGTGTCTACGTCCAGATAGGTGACCTTGTCAAAGACCTGCAGCACAGCGCCGGCAACCACATTGCCCATGTGCCGGGCATGGCCGTAGCCACGGGAGACGTCGTCAAAGTCCACAAACATGTCATTGAAATCACCGGCAGTGGGATGGACATTTACGTGGTTGACATCGCCCTGTGCGCCGTTGAAGAAAATGCAGCGCACGTTATCCAACGATTTTTCCAGTCTCCGGCGCAGGAAGCCCGGCCAGTCCGCAGAGACCAGCTCACCGCCAATGGTGTCGGGGTGGTCGCCGAAATTGACCAGCACAAGGCTGTCGGCTCCCTCACGGTCAAAGCGCAGCACGTTGACGCGCTCGTCCACTTCGCCAATGGGCGCAACAATATCAGGGTTGTTGACGCCGGGATTGGTTTTAACGCTGCCGTCTTTCATCCGGAAACGGCGGATAAAGGCAATGTTCGGCGCGGAGCCGACACCGTAGCCCATTCGAGCCGGTTTGCAGTCGGCCAGCGCATAGCACGCGGCGTCTGCCGCACGGCGCAGGACGAGTTCATAATATTCGCGCTCGAGCGGATCGGCCGAATCTCTGACGAGGCACGGGCCGGTGTGCGTATGCGTCGCATGCAGGTAAACGGCTTCGACCGGAAGACCGGTTTTCTCTGCGACGTAGGCCCGGATGGGATCTGCCTCCGGCGTGTGGATGCCGCAGTGATCCATGCTCAAAAGCACCAGACGCGTCTGGCCGCATGTGAGGGCCAGAGCACTCAGTTCCAGCTCGTCACGCACACCCTTTACAAACCGGGGCTTATAGTATCCGGTGATGCCGATACCCATCATGGGTGTAACGTTGACACGTGCAAAACCTGCTTGCAAAGTGTTCATGCTGTTGGTATCCTTTCTGAACTGACGATATAAGATAATTAATTACGAATACGGAAATAATGAAGCTGAAGCAAGTGAAAGAACGATAAAAATGAACGATTTCTGGAGCCGCTTTGTAGGTTCCTTTTTCTGAATTCTACACGCTCTTTTCGAAACTGTCAATTGCATTTATAACGATTGTTGAAGTTTTGTAGATATTGCACAAGCCTTGCTTACGTGTTTTAAACACATTAACTACGAAAACGAAAATAATTACACGGAAAAACGGAGATTTCATGAAATGCAAGCCAGGAATGCTTGCCGAACCGAAAAAAATATGGTACGATGAAAGCGTCAGCTGACAAGGCCAGACTGTGTCTGCCCTTGTCAGCTGACGCAAAAAACGCACAGCGTTCCAAAACGCGGGAGGCAAAACATGGCCATTACCAACCGAGAAAACCGACGGTACATTCTTCTGAATTTGGTGCATCATTTTGGGCCGATCAGCCGGAAAAAGCTGATTTATCTGACAGATTACCGGCCAGCCAGCGTTTCAGAGCTGACCAAAGAATTGCTGGAGGAAGGGCTGCTGGTAGAGACCGGGCATTTTTCCACCGGCCACGGGCGCAAGCGTGTACTGCTGGATATCAATAAGGATCGCCTCTGCGCCATTGGCATCGGCTTTTCTGCCGCCAGCGTCACTTATATCGTTGCGCAGTTCAATGGCGTGATCCTGCAAAGGCTGGAAACGCAGATGCCAGCAGAGATGTCCAAGCAGGAGCTGGAAGACGAGATTCTCCGTCAGACAAAAACGCTCATTGCGGAATTTCCAGAAAAAGAGGTTGTCGGAATTGGACTGTCCGAACCGCTGTACCATCTTCTGAGCTACTGGAATGAGTCAATCCTGGATCTTGCCTATACGCATTTCAACGACTGGATTCGCAGTTCCCTGCGGCAGCGTATGGAACAGGAGACACATCTGCATGTTGACGCTTTCAGCGCGGTGACGCTCCCGGCGCTGGCGGAGCAGCGGTTTGGCGTGGCAAAGGGCGTCAATAATTTCTTCTGTGTAGAGCTTTCAAATGGTATTGGCTGCTCCATTTTCTGCAACGGGCGTGTCGTTTCCGGCGCGAACGGTGTTGCTGGTGAACTAGGGCATACGGTCGTGGATACGATTGAACCTGACGATGCTCCCTGCTACTGTGGAAAGCCCGGCTGCGTAGAACAGCGGACGTCTTTCCTTGCGCTGGAGCAGAATATTCGTGCCGCGCTTGATCGGGGCGTGTCCTCTCTGCTGCGGGCGGACTATCAACCCGGTCATCCGCTGAGCGTGCAGCAAATCAGAGCTGCGCTCAATCAGGGAGATCGTCTATGTCGGCACTATGTCAGCCTGATGACGCAGCGGCTCGGCGTTGCGATTGCCAACGCGGTCAATCTGCTCAATCCGGAGCTGGTCGTGCTCTACGGCTTCATGGTGGAGTTGGGCGATTTTTTCCTGGAACGGCTGGAAACGGCGATCCGTGAAAATACGCTGGTGCTCTCTAATCAGTTTGAGATCCGTGTATCCCGGACACTGGAGCGGATTTTGCCGTTGGGCGCGATCGGTGAACTGTTTTTTTCTTATCTGAAGATCAATGAGTACCAGTGGATCTACGATCTGCAGGCATCGGAGCTGGATATGGATGCAGAGGCAGACAGCGACGCGGAAAACGATCAGCAGGAGGAAACAGAATGATGAAAAGACGCTATCAGATCATCCGCACGGCCGGACAGCCGGATTGGGCAGCAGCGCCGCGGGCGCAGATCGACCAGCTGCTCTGGACACCGCAGATACGGATCACGGCCTATGCCCAGCTGGTCTGCGGAGACGACCGGCTGTTTGTCCATCTGCACGCAAACGAGGACGCGATCCGCGCGGAGGAAACGGGTCCGCTGGCTCAGCCGTGTCAGGACAGCTGCCTGGAGTTTTTCCTCAGCCCGGCAGAGGACGACGCGCGCTATCTGAATATCGAAATGAACCCGAACTGCTGTCTGTATCTCGGGATCGGCACAGGCCGGGACGATCTGGTCCGGCTGCTGCCGGCACGGGGGAGCGGCGCGCTGGACGCCCGCTGCATGCGCGGCGAGACGGGCTGGGATCTGTATTATGCGCTGCCGTTTTCCCTGCTGCGGCTGTTTTTCCCGGCCTTCCGTCCGGATGGGGTCATGCGGGGGAACTTCTATAAGTGCGGCGACCTGACACAGCAGGAGCATTATCTGGCATGGAATCGAGTTGCGTGCGCGGAGCCGGACTTTCACCGGCCAGAGTTTTTCGGTGAACTCGTGTTTGCCTGAACCAGCTTGTCAAATAAAACAGGGCTGCAGCGGTTTATCATTCCGCTGCAGCCCTGTTTTTAATAGTCCAATTTCAATACATAAGCGTGAAGTGGTGTTGCTGTCAGAATATTTGGCCGCAGTATCGTTTTAATGAGTTCTTGCTTCCGCATCCATGAAATCGTGGAGTGCATCAAGAAGATGAATGGAATTGAGCTGAGATTCGGTGCAGTGCGCTGCAAACTGCATAAGGATGGGCTTGTTGTTGGAAAACGGCGCAGTGATTGCGACCGTCACCCATCTGTCAGCGTGTCGTTCCTGTCTTAGCAGTCCGTAAGCATAGGAATTTCGTTCAGGACCCTGTTTTTCGTACAGTATGTATCGGGATGTAAATGATTGTGAGGTCGGGTTTTTGCACTTTTTATCTTGGTTTTTCACTGACCCATTATTGCAGATGTGAGTACCATCTTTCAAGCTGCGCTGCTGATCCGAAATTCTCTTATTTCGCATAGTTTTCCATGCGGGTGCCCATTTCGTACATGTGCGTTGTCGCGTAAAGCAAAGTGAGATCTTTTGAATCTCTGGGATTATAGCCAGTGCGCTCATAAATGCGGTTCAGTTGCGTCTGAACTGTATTTTTATGGATAAACAATTCTTCAGCCGTCCGTGCGATGGAGCGGTTGTTTTCTACATAGCTCCGCAGCAGATGGATGCTGGCGCTGATTTGGTTGTCTGACGTGAAATTTCGGTAAACACTATTGAAAATCTGCTGACGGATTGGCTTATTGACATTGGAAATCAGCAGCTTGAAGTCAAAGGAGCTAAACAGACAGATGGTTTTAAGTAAAGATATATAAATTACTGATCGAATCGATTCAGAAACAGTAGCAAGAGAAATTTTTTGCAAAGGGCCGTTGACAAACGTTTGTTCTAGTGTTATCATGTGAAACATAGCAGAAAATCCTGCCGACAACAGAATATTCCAAAGCGCACCATAAAACGTAATGAAGGAGCGCTGCGACCGAGAATGGCCGCAGCGCTCCTTTTGGTGCTCTTTAGGGAAATATGGGGGTGGAATCACAATCCCAAACAACTGAATAACCAGCAACGCGGATAATACCGCAGGTTGAGAAAAGCGCACGACGCACGCGACGACCCGGAAGCAGCGAGCTTCCGGCAAGCGAGAAATGCACCGTGGCAGTCTTGGCAGGCTGCATCATGCCGCCCAATCTGTTTGGACACACAATGTCCGGCCTGCACGTAAGACAGGCTGCCGTGGCTGGGGTTGCAAGCAGTCAAGACCCCTTCCACGAGCTGTGAGAGCTGCCAAGCTCTGTCCGCGCTGTTCCCCATCGCCGGGGCGCGAGCTGCAAATACGGCGTAAGAAAACCATAGCGACTATACTAGCGACTACACAGGGCAGAAATTCGAATTTCAAACTTGCATAGCGACTATTGTAGCGACTACAGAATCCAAAGTGCAGAAAACCTAGATTTTATGCGGTGTACGAAACGGCGGCAGGAGACGCAGGCTGCGTTTTAGGCTTTTCTTGCTGCGCAAGAAAAGCGCAAGCATCGCGTTTTGGTACCAAAACGCAGCTTGCAGGGAGAACCCTGACCCCAATGCCGCCTGCGAGCGGAGCACTAACGGCTGAACTGCGGCACAAGTCAGAAAACGCACATCGGCGCAGCCGTTTGCTCTGCGGCGTGGGGCGCGTTGTGCCGATGTGTGCGGTTTTGTAGACCAGTTGCGCATCCGTGCAGGTCTGCGCCACATAAACGCCGCGTCCGCCCACCGTGGCAGCGTGAAGAAAATAGAATAAAAAACTTTGATTGGGTAATTCTTCTCGGCCATTCAAAAACCAATTTCGATTCCCAGAATGGGAGAAAGAAAACCAAATGAAGCAGAAACAGTATCACTCGCTGGAAGAATTGCCCCTGATGATGAACATGGCGGACGTTGCCGCCGTCCTTGGCATTTCCAGAGCCGGAGCGTACAAACTCGCCCACAGTGCAGATTTCCCGGCGTTTCAGATCGGCAAACGAATTGTCGTTTCGCGTGAGAAATTCCTCGATTGGCTGGATCGGCAGTGTGAGGAGCAAAAATGCGCCTAACGGGAAATTGGACTTGCTATTCGGCTGTGCTTGTGGTAATCGTGTGTGCTGACCAAAAACGAAGGAGGTAAATACGATGCCAAAACGACGCGCCAATGGCGAAGGCAGCATCCGCAAACGGAAAGATGGACGCTGGGAGGGCCGATATACCGCCGGGTATGACAAGGACGGAAAGGTCATCACGAAAAATGTTCTCGGGAAAACGCAGGCAGAAGTCAAAGATAAATTGCGTGCGGCCATTGAGGACAGCAAAAAACTCGATCCTGTGAAGGCAGGGAGCTATACGCTCGAACAGTGGCTGAAGCTGTGGTACTCCGTTTACGTCGAACCGCAGGTGCGATACTCGACCAGAGAGTTTTACCACAACGCCATCGATCATCACATCATTCCGAAGCTCGGAAATGTGAAGCTGGAAAAGCTGACGATGCTGCAAATCCAGCAATTTTACAATGAGCTGCTCAAAAGCGGCCGTGTGCAGAAGAAAAACCAGCCGGAATTGAGAGAACATGGACTCAGCCCACGCATGGTGCAGTGCGTTCATGTAGTACTCAACAAAGCGTTAGAACACGCGGTGGAAGAAAAGCTGATTCTGGCGAATCCGGCAAAGAAATGCAAAATTCCGAAAAACACTCGCAAGGAGATGAAAATTCTGTCCGAAGCATTGATCGGCCCATATTTGAGTGCAGCGAAAGAGCATGGCATTCTCGCGCCGATGTATCTGGAGCTGACAACGGGCCTGCGGCGCGGGGAGCTGCTGGCCTTACGCTGGGAGGACTTAGATGTGCAGAATCGTACACTCTCGATCAACAAAAGCGTTGCGCGGCAGGACGGAAAGCTGGTCATCAGCACACCGAAAACGCCAAATTCCATTCGCACAGTCCTATTGCCGGAAGATACGGTGAAACTTCTCGTAGAAGAACATGAACGGCACCCTGCGAATCCGTATTTGTTCCCGTCACCGCGTACCGGGGAGACGTGGGACCCGGATGGCTTCCGCAGGCTGCACGACAGGATCATCAAGGAGATTGGAGCAGAACACGTTCGTTTTCATGACATGCGACACACATTTGCAACCTTATCGCTGAAAAGCGGCGTGGACGTGCGGACGCTTTCAGAAACGCTGGGACATTTCAGTGCGGGGTTTACGCTCAGCACCTACGTCCACTCGACGTCGGGCATGAAACAGAGCGCAGCAGACGCGATCGGAAACACCATCCGAAACGCGATCTGAAGCAGAAAACCGAAGCGGCGGCTGCAACTTGCAGCCGCCGTTCAAACGTTCAAAATATTCTTGAAAACAGAGAAACTTGTGCT
>ERZ773139.4711-NODE-4711-length-10546-cov-6.763798_pt1 | contig 10546 bp, 14 predicted proteins | sample MGYA00580854_ERZ773139 | MGnify/ENA primary metagenome ERZ773139 (study PRJEB29015, sample SAMEA2737809) | human gut metagenome | biome: human gut; feature: human-associated habitat; material: faeces | place: China | collected 2012 ...
TCTTATACTAGATTTTGTTTTAGGTGTAGTTACCATATATGGTTTCTTTTCATCATCCTGAGTTGCTATAATGTTTTTGTTAACACTTAAATATTGATTTTTAAAATCTATATCTTTCCATGTTAGTCCTCTAAGTTCACCTCTACGAAGTCCACAATAATATAAAGTTTCAAATATTTTCTTATACAATATATCATCTAAATCCTTATTTTTAGTAAGATATAAACATCCATTAATACAACTTTAGCGGTTATCCACTTTTATTAAGATGATGAGTAATAATTACTGCTACATTGTAAGTGTTACATAAGCTTCTTATTTGTGGAATACTTACTTTACTCATATCATCATATTTGTTAATGTTGTATTCTTGTGGAAATTCAGTTCCAATAAATATCAGAGCAAACATCGCCAATGATATAAGGAAATATATAATTTAATTTAAAGTCAATATATTTTTTTATTAAAACTCACAAAATGTTTAAGTTTTATTAAAAAAATGATAAAATATATTTATGTTTAAGTGAGGTGAAATAGTGTGAATAGTAAAACACTATCCGAAATAATAAAAAAGGCTCGTGTTAAAAAAGGTATTTCACAAAGGAAATTGACAGGACAAACTGGTATTGATAATAATACGATTGCTAAAATAGAGAATGATTCAAGAAAGAAACTTAATGCACTTTCATTAAAAAAATTAGCATTTGTACTAAATCTAGAATTATCCGAACTTTTGGTTCTTTAAGGTTATACTAAAAATGATATTGATTTAATCTTAGAAAAAACTTAAATGAAATGGTTGTATCACCTAATGAAAATAGAAAAAATCCGATATTTTTAGAAGATATGTTAAATAATAGTATGAATAGTTTATTGTTTAAAATTTCATTAAATGAGCTATTAGATAAATCAGATTTTTCAGTACTCGATTCATTTAGTAGTAAAAGCAAGGGTGAACAAAAAATTATTTTAGAAGAATTAAATAAATATAAAAATAATAATAATAATAATAATCAAGAAATAAAAGGATTAGAAGAACATATTAAGAATTTAGAAGAAATGTTTAATAAAGATTAATAACACTATGAAAAAATCAAAAAACAATGTTATAATAAAAAATTAATAAATGAATTTTGGAGGATATTGTATGTATAGTGAAGATGCTTATTGCTTAGGATTATTATATGCACATATATATGCAAATAAAAAAATGGTATTAAAAGACGATTTGGATAAATTCTATAAAATTATTGAATTTAATTTAAGAAGTATGAATAAATATACTAATGATAAATATGTCGCTTTGTATGATAATGATCCTAGTATATATTTTGTAAGTGAAGGAAAAAATGGTGAAATATATTATGTTTTATATCCTGATTTTGATTTAGATAGAGCTAAGTCTAAATATATAGGATGCTTATCTACTGATGTATTAGTGGCTTCTCAAAAAGAAAATGCGTTAAATTCAATAGATTTAAAAAAAGAAAACGGAAGAATCGTTAAGAAAAAAATAAATGAATTGCGAACTCCTACTTATGACTTTTTAAATGATGTAGAAGTTTGTGAGATTAAGCACAGCGAAGACCATATACAACTTCAAGAAACAGCTAATAGAAGAATTGAGAAAGGTAGACGTTGGGAAGCAAAAGTTTGGCATTATGTTAAAAAAAATATTACAGAATCAACTAAATTATCAATTACTAATGTAGATGATGAGGCTACAAAAGATTGCAGAAGTTGCCAAAATATGAGCTGTAGAGTAGAAAATTATGAAAAACCAGTTGATAATTGTATAGGTTATATGCATCATAATGAAGAACAAGAACAACCTAAAAGAATGAGGTTAACTAAAAAAAGAAAGCAGGTATCAAATGAAAATAATTAGAAATGGTATATGCTATATTGAAAGAGAAGATATTGATTTTATTGGAGTATTACCTCAAAACACTTGTAGCGTAATACAATGGGATGTATATTATTCAATAAAATTTAAATTATTAAGATTGAAAGATAAAGAATCCGTTCAATATTTTTCAGATAAAGATTTTATATTAGATTATGATATGGTTAAAGATTTATCTACCCAAGAATTAGAAGAAATGAGAAAAGAAATAGAAGATAAATTGGAACATTTATCTTTAAAAAGGTTAAATGCATCAATAAATACTAGAGAAAAATTAGATAAAGATAAGGAATATAATTTCAATATTAAGTCTTTAAAATATTATATAGAAAGCATTAATAAATATATTAATAATAAAGAAATATATGATAGTGAAATATCTACATTATCTTTTAATAATTTTAAAAAAGTTGAATTAAAACGTTATCCTGTAGTATCAAGAACAGAATCTGTTTCAAGAATACCTGTATCATCAAGTGAAATGGAAAAATTGAATCAGAGTATAAGAAGTAAATGTAAACAAAATGCTAGTGAACAGGCAAGAGGTCGTGATGCTGCTAAAGATTTTCATGTTGGAACAAGTGCAGTTGATGTTGAAATAGGACAAGGAATAAAAAAATTAATACGGAAATAAGGTGAAAGTTATGTCTATATTAAAAAATAGATATTATTGTATTAGTAAAGATAACAAAGCATTTGCATATATAATTGTAAAAAAAGATTTTTATGCGGAAGGATTTATTATTGATGAGGGAATTGTATTATCTGGTTATTTCTTTAATTATGGGCAATTGAATTGTTTCAAATTAGACAATTCAACGCAAGAAATAAATTCTATGCCGAAAAGTATTTCTTTTGTTCCAACAATTAAAAGTCGTTCAATAAATTTAGACGGAATCATAGAATATCCTCAATTTGATTTATATAATTCTGAGATGGATGAATATTGTAGTACTTGGTTAAAGGATAAATATGATTCATCTTATTTAATTAATTTAATTGATAATCCAGAGTATATTGAAAAAATAAACTATTTAATAAGAAAGGGTATTAGTAAATTAAATGAAAAAAATAAAAATATATATGATTACATAAAAAATCATAGATATTGTAATTTGAAAGAACAATTAAGAGATATTAGTTTATCTTCTTTTGATGAAGAATTAATAACTGATTTAAAGGATTATTTAGATATATTAAATTCTAATAAAGAACAGAAAACAAAAAAATTAAGAAAAAGAAAAAAATAATAGGAGGAAACAACATGGGTAATTTTAATGAAGAGATGGAAAAAGAATTAACAGAATTAAATTTAGGTGGAAAAGTTATTCCAATATTAGAAAAAGATAAAGGAACATCTGAAGATTATGCTAAATTAGAAGCAAAAATTTTATCAAGAACAGAACAAAATAGAGAAATGATGGAACAAAGTATGATTAATGCAGAGCATAGTTTATCAGTAGGAGAAAAATATTCAAATTTAACTAAAGCGTGTCATAATTATCCTGAAATCCAATTGAGAACAAAAGAAAAAGCAATTAAACTATCTAAAACTAAATTTAGTGAACAAGATTTTATAACTTTATTGTTATCAAAGTTATTGGATAATGGAATATCAAAAATAGATACAATGAAACTAAAACATATATTGGCAGATTATTATTCAGAAGAATATTACGCATGTTTATTTGAAGATTTACCTTTGAAAGAACAAATTGAAGGGAATTTTGTAGAATTTGATGATGCTTTGGTATTTGCTCATTTTGCTGGATTGTTAAGTAATCCTATACAAGGTACAAATATGCGCATGATATGGTCTGCACTTAAAGATGTTTCATCTAATTATTCAACAGAATATAACTTAAAAATGGATGAATTAGCTCATAATCTATCAAGTAGACTTAATATAAAGAATAATTCAATAAATCAAAGTCAAGATAGTCGAGAAGCAATATCTAAACAAGGTGAAATTGAAAAAGAACTATATGAAGTTAGAGTATTTAATGAAGATGATAGAAAAAATAATGAATCTTGTAAATTAGAACAACATAAAGCTTTACTATATATAGATGATGTATCTGAAAAATATTCAAATGATATGGAAAATAATGTTTATTATGAATGCATATGTTTAGAATGTGGTAAACATAAAGATTATAAAATGTCTTTATCCGATAGAAGGCATATAATAAAAACTAATTTATCGCCTATGGAAACTTTCATGTCATTTTATGAAGTAAGAAAAAGATATTTAGAATTAATAAAACAAAATTGTACAGTAGAAGAAATAATTGATAATTTGAATTCTTTTTATAAAAAGAATCAAGAACAAGGACCGGTATTAACAAAAAAGAAAAACTAATTCTAGTTTAAGATTTCCATTAATTTTAAATTTTAGAGGGTTTGGGTTTTTCCCATATTGAATTTGTCGGGAGGACAAATTCAGGGCTGGCTAAGACAATAATTTTAATAAAATAAGCATTAGTTTTTTTCACTAATGCTTATTATTTTTTTCAAATATTAATGGGTTATCATTCTTAATTTTTAAATTATATTTTATTAAAAGTATTTCTTTGATTTTTGGTATCATATCATCTATTGATTCTTGATAACAACACAGCATATCAAAAGTAGAATTAATATGATTATATAGAGGAGAATCACATAAACAATCTTTATAGAAACAATCTTTCAAATAAAATGCAACTGCTTCTGGAATGATAAAACTTACCATATATTTTTTAAAATTATTATCTATTGGAACAATTCTATTAAAGAATTCTTCATCTGATACATCTTTACCGTTTAGAATCATATATAAATATCTTCTTTCAAAATAACTTCATCAACAACATTTTTATAATTATTCATAAGTTTGATCCATTCCATTTGATTATTCATTTTATTTTTTTCAGATAGTTTTTTATCTTTTTTCTTGTAGTTATTCATCATAGTTTCAAATTTTATATTACAATCATTACTTACCGAAGAAAGATAGTCAGTAAGTTGATTGTTCATTAGTAGGTTTCTATATAATTGTTTTTTAATATAATTTAGTTTTAATAATCCATATCTATTGATACTATTTGTGGTAGATGTAGTAATACCTAAATTTGGTATTAGATAATCGCCATTTTTAATATAATTAATTTTCATACTTTTTCCCTTCTTTAAATTAGTAATTTTAGGTACCCATTTAGGTACTAAATTATTAAAATAGACTAATTATTATTAGATTTATTTAATTATTAATAAATGATTTTTGCTTTAAAATAAAGGATTTAATCAAATATGATTTAAAAATATACTAATTAAATTTTGCCCCCTGAAGAGCCCATTTTGGGCTCATTTTTGTTTTGATTTTAATAATTTTATAGTATAATATAATTAATTTAAGGAGGAAGGAAAAATGGAAATAAGTAAGATAAAAAAGCATTAATTGAACAAAAAAATATGAATTTATCTGGTAATCTTTATCATAAGACACAACTTGATTTTACTTATAACACTAATCATATTGAAGGATCTACAATAACTCCTGATGAAACTGCAAGTATATATGATACAGGGACAATTTTAACAAGCAAAGATAAAGTTATTGTTTTAAAAGATGCAACTGAAACAAAAAATCATTTTACTTTATTCAAATATATGTTAGATACTATTGATGATAAATTATCTGAAGATATGATAAAAAAATTCCACTTTATTTTAAAAGATGGAACTCTAACTGATAGTGAAAAAGAATGGTTTAATGTTGGAAAATATAAAAAGGAAAAGAACTTTGTTGGTAATATTACAACGTCACTTCCAAGTAATGTTGTAAATGATATGAAAGATTTAATGAAATGGTATGATAAAATTGATAAAAAAAATATTGAAGATATTGTTGGATTTCATGTAAGATTTGAGAAAATTCATCCTTTTCAAGATGGCCAATGGTCGAGTTGGAAGAATTATTATGTTTAGAGAATGTTTGTATAATAATATAATGCCTTTCTTTATTGAAGACAGAAATAAAGATTTTTATATAAGGAGTATCAAAGGCTTTTAATGCTTATTTCCAAGGGATAAGAGATGGAAAATTTTTAGAACATGGTTTAAAAAATTGTAAAATTAAAATGTATGAACTGTAGGAGGTAGTTATGTGTAAAGGAATAATAATATCTGCTTTTGCTACTTGTGGAAAAACTTATTTAGGTAAAAAATATAAAAATGTAATCGATTTAGAGTCTAGTAATTATAAATTTGATAATTCAGAATTAATTAATATACCAACTGAAGAAAGAAAAGAAACTCCAAGAAAATTAAATCCTAATTGGCCAATAAATTATTATAAAGCAATTGTTGAAGCTACTGATAAGTATGATGTTGTATTAGTTCAGTTAAAGCCAGAACATTTTGATTACTTTGATAAACATAATATTAAATATAGTATTGCTTATCCAAATTTAAATAATTTTGATGAGGTAAAAAGCCGATGCATTGAAAGAAATAATAATGAAGATTTTATAATTAGACTTAAAGAGGTTTTTAAACCTTATTATGAAGATTCAATTAAAAGAGACTATGAAAAATTATATATATTAAATGATCATAAGACATTAGAAGATTGTTTACTAGAAGATAATATATATTTAGAAATAAAATAGGAGATGTATTAAATGCGAATAGGAATAGATATAGATGGAGTATTAACTGATATAGAAAAGTGGCAGTTAGATTATGGTAGTAAATTTTATTTTGAAAAATATGGAAAAGAAATATTAGATAATGAAGGATATGAAACAACTGATATATTTAAAGTTGATAGTAAATTTGACGATGAATTTTGGACTGAATATTTTAAAGAGTATTCTATAAATGTTGATGTTAGAAAATTTGCAAGTGAAGTAATAAAAAAATTAAAACAAGATGGAAATGAAATATATATAATTACAGCAAGAGGCAGTTTTTTATCTCATTCAGCTAATGTAATGAGTATAGAAGAAAATAGAAATATAGTTTTAGACTGGCTAAAAAGAAATGAAATAGTGTATGACAAAATTATTTTTAGTCCAGAAGAAAAACTTAGTATATGTTTAGAAAATATGATTGATGTAATGATAGAAGATAAAGTAGATAATATAAATAAAATATCAACGAGAATTCCAGTTATATGTTTTCATGCGGGATATAATAAAAATTGTATAGGTGATAATAATATTAGATGTTATAGTTGGTATGATATATATGCCAAAATAAATAAAATGAAAGATAATTAGTTTTGATTTATCGCTATTATCATTTATATCAATAATATCTTGATTTCTACTTGGAGTAATAGTTGATAAGAATTTAATTAATATATTTACTTTAACTTATTTTATAATTGAGGATGATTTATATGGATAATAAGAAAAGATGTAGTTGGGTTAATATGAAAAATGAATTATATGTAGAATATCATGATAAAGAATGGGGTATAGCTTGTCATAATGATAAAAACTTATTTGAAATGCTTATTTTAGAAATATTTCAAGCTGGATTATCTTTTGAATGTATACTAAATAAAAGAAAAAACTTTGAAGTTGAATTTGATAATTTTGATATAGATAAGATAGTGTTATATGACTCAGAAAAAATAGAAAAATCTTTAAAAAATGCGGGTATTATTAGAAATAGATTAAAAATAAATGCAATGATAAATAATGCTAAAGTATTTAAAAAAATAAAAAATGAGTATAATAGTTTTTCTAATTATATTTGGGGTTTTACTAATAATAAAACTATTATAGAAACAGGTAAAACAAAATCAGATTTATCAGACTTGGTATCGGATGATTTAAAAAAAAGAGGAATGAAATTTGTAGGAAGTACAATTATTTATTCTTATTTACAAGCAATAGGTGTTATATATTCTCACGATGATGGTTGTTATTTAAATAGATAATGTGATAGACTTGAATAGAATAAAAGGGTGATATTATGTATAAATTTACAATTGAAGAAGTTTTTAAAAAAGTAAATTCTGATATTAATGGATTAAGTAATAAAGAGACATTAAAAAGATTAGAAAGATATGGGTATAATACTTTACCAAAAAAGAAAAATGAAAGTTTTTTACATATTTTTGTAAAAGAACTTAAAGATCCTATTGTTATACTTCTTGTAATAACAACTATTTTTTCTTTATTAATAGGAGAAGTAGTAGATGCTTTAGCAATCTTTTTCATTATAATAGTTGATTTACTTTTAGGAAGTATTCAAGAATGGAAGGCAGGTAAGAGTGTTTCTAATCTTTCTAATATGATTGAAGTAAATACATTAGTAAAAAGAGATGGTGAGGAAAGTTCTATTCATGCTTCTAATTTGGTAGTGGGTGATATTGTATTTTTAACATCAGGAGATAAAATAAGTGCAGATATGAGAATTATAGAATGCAATAATTTTACTGTAGATGAATCTGTTTTAACAGGTGAGAGTATGGCTGTTAATAAAAATATAGAAGTTATAGATAAAAAAGTAGCAATTAGTGATATGAAAAATATGGTTTTTGCAGGTACAACAGTTTCTACAGGCAGAGCTATATGTGTTGTTACAGGTACAGGTTTAAATACAGAAATAGGAAAAATTGCATCTAAAGTAGCAACTACTAAAAAAGAAAAATCACCTCTTACAATTCGTATGGATAAATTTTCTAAACAAATAAGTATAGCAATTATAATAATAGCCATAGTAATAGCTTTTATACTTTCATTTAAAAGTATCAGTTTTAATGAAATATTTTTATCTGTTGTTGCTTTATCTGTATCAGCAATGCCAGAAGGGTTACCTCTTGCTTTGACAATGGCTTTAACTATTACATCAAATAGAATTTATAAAAAGCATGTAATAGTTAAAAAATTAAATTCAGTAGAATCATTAGGTAGTTGTACTTATATAGCGAGTGATAAAACAGGAACATTAACAATAAATAAGCAAATGGCTAAGAAAATTGTGTTTCCAGATGGAGAAGAATTTGATGTAGATAAAGATAATGTAATAGATAAAAATGTTAGATTTATTAGTGAGTTAGGTTATATAAACAATGAAGCAATAATGAACAAAGATAAGAAATATCTTGGAGATTCTATAGATATTGCATTTAAAATACTTGGTAATAAGTTAGATGCAAATGGTTCAAATATTAATATATTAAAAAGAATAGAATATGAATCAGAAAAACAATACTCAGCTGTGTTTTATGAGAAAAATGGTAAGAATTATTGTACTGTTAAAGGGTCACTTGAAAAAATATTAAGTTTTTGTTCTACAAGATTAAGAAGAAAAATAATGTCTCAAAATGAGTTATTAGCTAAAGATGGATATCGTGTTATTGCGATTGCATATAAAGAAATAGAAAAGAAAAAAGAATATTCAGAAAAAGATTTAGAACATTTGACGTTTATTGGATTAGTAGCATTTATAGATCCTGTAAGAAGTGATGCATCTTCCGCTATTAAAGAGTGTAAGAAAGCAGGAATTACTACAATTATGATTACAGGGGATCATCCACTTACTGCATATGCTATAGCTAAAAAGTTAGGTATTGCTAGTAGGAAAAGTGAAGTATGTGATACTGTTTTATTGAATGATGAGTTAAAGAAAGGTGAAAAACATTTTGATAAGTTTATAAAGGGTAAGAAAGTTTTTACAAGAATGAGTCCATTGGATAAACTTGAAATAGTAAATTCGTTAAAAAGAAGTGGTGAATTTGTTGCGGTAACAGGTGATGGTGTTAATGATTCTCCAGCTTTGAAGAGTGCTAATATAGGTATTGCAATGGGAAGTGGGACTGATGTTAGTAAAGATGTTAGTGATATGATTATTTTAAATGATAGTTTTGCATCTATTGTTGATGGAGTAAGAGAAGGTAGAGGTGCTTACAGTAATATTAGAAAAATATCTTATATGCTTTTATCTTGTGGTTTTGCAGAAGTGTTATTTTTCTTACTTTCAATTTTATTTAATTTGCCAATGCCTTTAGTGGCGATACAACTTTTGTGGTTAAATATTGTAACTGATGGATTACAGGACTTTGCGTTATCATTTGAAGGTGTAGAAGACGATGTAATGAATAAACCTCCAATAAAAACAAATGATACTTTATTTAATAAAGAATTGTTTAGTGAGGTATTTGTATCAGGATTGTTTATAGGAGTTTTAGTTTTTCTTGTTTGGAAATACTTATTAGATAGTGGAATGGAAGTAGGCGTTGCTAGAGGATATATTATGGCACTTATGGTATTTATTCAAAATATTCATGTATTAAATTGTAGGAGTGAAGATGAATCATTCTTTAAAGTACATTTGAAAGGAAATGTATTAATACCAATAGTTATAGTAGGATCTATCTTATTACAAGTTATTGTTATGGAATCCCCTATATTATCTAAGATGTTGAAAACAGTATCAATTCCATTTATGGATTGTGTTTTCTTATTTGTTATTTCACTTTCAATTTTAGTAGTAGTGGAAATATACAAGTATTTTAAAAGATGTTTAAAATATAATTGATTTATTAAAATAAAATTAGTATAATTAGTACGAAAATATAGAGTAGAGAGGACCTAGAAGATGAAAAAGAATAAAGAAAATTTCGCAGAAAGAAATAAAAAA
>ERZ773139.4713-NODE-4713-length-10544-cov-31.008294_pt1 | contig 10544 bp, 9 predicted proteins | sample MGYA00580854_ERZ773139 | MGnify/ENA primary metagenome ERZ773139 (study PRJEB29015, sample SAMEA2737809) | human gut metagenome | biome: human gut; feature: human-associated habitat; material: faeces | place: China | collected 2012 ...
TGGAAGCGGCTCCCGACCGCAAGAAACCAGGTCTGCTCGATCGCATCGCCGACCATTTACGTCGCTACTGGCAGTTGTGGATTCTTTCCGCTCCGGCATTGTTCTTCGTGGGACTGTTCTCCTACGTGCCGATGTGGGGCATCCAGCTCGCCTTCCGCGAGTTCGATCCGACCAAAGGCCTGACCGGCGGCAAATTCGTCGGCTTTAAATACTTCCTGGAATTCTTCCACAACCCGCTGTTTGGCGAGATCATGACCAACACCATCCGCATTTCCTTGTGGACACTGGTTATGGGCTTCATCTTTCCGATTATTCTAGCCCTGCTGATCAATCAGATCGGTTCTAAGAAAATCAAGGGTTTCGTGCAAACGATTACCTACATGCCACACTTCATCTCCGTGGTGGTCATCGTCTCCATGCTCAACATCTTCCTGACTCCTGGTACCGGCATTCTCGGTCGCTTCTTCGGTGATGAATCACTGATGGGCTCCACCAGCGCCATCACCGCGGTCTATTGGATCTCTGAAGTCTGGCAGCATGTTGGTTGGAACTCCATCATCTACCTGGCTGCGCTCGCCGGTGTGAACACATCGCTGTACGAGGCGGCGAAGATCGATGGTGCAGGCCGTCTGCAGCTGATTCGCTACGTCGATATTCCTGCGATCATGCCGACATGTGCGATCCTGCTCATCATGAACATGGGCTCCGTACTCAACGTGGGCTTCGACAAGATCTATCTGATGCAGAACTCGCTGAACATGCCGGCCACCGAAGTCATCGCCACATACACCTACAAAATCGGTATTATCAATGGCCAATACTCGTATTCGACGGCAATCGGCCTGTTCAACACCTTGGTCAACTTCATCTTCCTGATCACCGCGAATGCAATCGCCAAGCGCGTTTCCGATACGAGCATTTTCTAGAAGGGTTTTATCATGTCCGCAACAATTGAGGCTGTTACCCAGAACAAGAACGACATTCCCTGGAACAAGCACGTGCGTCAGAAGCAGAAGCCGGGTGATCTGGCGGTGTCGGGCGTCATCAATGTGCTGCTGCTCCTGACCATTGTGGCGGTGCTCTACCCGCTGTGGTTCGTGGTCATCGCATCATTTTCAAATCCGAACGCCGTGGCCGGCGGTGAAGTGCTGCTGCTGCCCAAGGGTGTGACCTTCGCTGGCTATGCTAAGGTGTTCGCCAACCAGCGCATCTGGCAGGGCTATCTCAACACCATCATCTATTCGGTGGTCGGCACCGCGGTCAACATGGCAGTGACCATTCCCTGCGCTTTCGCTCTATCCCGTCGCGAGTTCAAGCCGCGACGCGTGATCATGTTCCTGTTCACCGTGACCATGTTCATCGCCGGCGGCCTGATTCCGAACTACCTGCTGTACAAGAGCCTCGGCATCAACAACAGCATGTGGGTGTTCATACTGCCTGGCGCGGTTTCCGTATACAACGTGATCGTGGCCCGTTCCTTCTTCGAAACCTCTATCCCCGAAGAGCTCTTCGACGCGGCCCAGATCGATGGGCTGAGCTATTTTGGCTACTTCTTCAAGATTGTGCTGCCGTTGAGCTCTGCGATTCTGGCTGTAATTGGTCTGTACTACTTTGTCGGCCACTGGAACGACTTCATGACGGGCCTTATCTACATCACCGACGACAAGAAGCAGCCATTGCAGGTGGTGTTGCAGCAGTTGCTGCTGGTGGCGCAAGGGACTGGAACCAATGTCAACGCGGCTGCGCAGCAGCAGGCCGCCGATCAGATCAAGTTCGGCATCATCATCGTCTCTACCCTGCCTCTGCTTGTGCTCTATCCGTTCTTGCAGAAGTACTTCAACAAGGGTGTGATGCTCGGCGCGGTCAAGGGTTGAGTCAAACGCAATCCGACAAGAGACAACCAATCTAAAAGCCAGCTGATAGAAAGGATTCGCTATGCTTGCCCGCTTCTCTGTGGCCTACGAGCGGTTCTGCCGTCTGCTAGTCGCGATTTTCGTGGTCAACGTGGCCATACTCGCGCACACTCTGATGGGAGCCGTCGTGCTGGGATTTCTCCCCTCGTTCGCGGCTGCGCAGGCTACATTCCGTGCGTGGGTGCTTTCTGAGGACCGTTCAATGCGGGCCAAGGAGGTTTGGACGACGTTCCACGGCTTCTGGAAAAGCGAAGTCAAGAGTGCGAATCTTTTCGGTTGGCCTTTGATTATTCTCTGGGCCGTGGTCATCGTCGACTACTACGTGATGAACTGGCATGCTCGCGGCGATTTCGACATCATGGTTTCCGGCGTGCTGCTGCTCATCATCGTAGTTTTGGCAGTGTTCTCGTCCTTGGTTTGGGTGGTACGCGCGAACTATGCGGAGCGTCCCGTCTGGATTGTTCGTACAACACTGGCGATGATTGTGGCACGCCCGTTGTGCAGCCTTCTGCAGGTTGGACTGCTGATTCTTACCGTGCTTGTATGGGTGCAATGGCCTGGAATTCTCATGGTGTTCGGCTTGTCGCTGCCGATGTTCTGCACAGCCTGGATTATTTATTCATTCGGCCGTCTGCCTGGAATGGACATTCATGACCGCATGGAACAGAGCACGGGCCACGCCCGAAACCAGACATCGTGACATGTTCGCAAAAAAAAGGGGGTGATAAAATGGTGCAGTCGTCAGTAAGGCAACGAGTGAACAGGTCCAAACGATTGGTATCCATCAAAGACATAGCTAAGGAAGCGGGTGTTTCCGTATGCACTGTGTCTTTGGTTATGAACAACAAGGATCACAATCGCGTCAGCAAGGCGGTTGCGCAGAAAATCCGTGCGACTGCCAAGAACATGGGGTACAAGCCCAATTCTGTGGCGCGCACCCTACGTACCAGCAAATCCAATACTCTGGGATTCGTCACCGATGAGATCGCCACGACCCCGTACGCGAGCAAGGTACTCGAAGGTGCGCAGGATGCCGCGAGCAAGCTCGGATACATACTGCTTACCACGAACACCAATAATGACGCCGAACTCGAGAAACAAGAAATATCCGCCCTGCTCCGATATAACGTGGATGGCTTCCTATACGCCATGATGTTCCACCGCAAAGTGGACATTCCCGAAGTCTTGGAAGGCAGCCCGACCGTGGTGGTGGACAGTGAGGATGCAGCGGGGCGAGTTCCCTCGGTCTACCCCGATGATGAACTGGCGGGGTATGACGCCACCAACCGTCTGATCCAAGCTGGATGCAGACGCATCGTCTACTACGGTTCCGCAACATCCATCGTCGCGCAAGAGCAACGTCTGACTGGTTACCGACGTGCGCTTGCGGAAGCGGGCATTCCATTCGATGACGCTTTGGTCGTCGAAGTATCGGAATTTACTAACGCGGACGATGAAGCGGCGCGGGTGTTCGACGAAATCAAGCCGGACGGCATCTTTTGTTTCAACGATGTGCGCGCCACTTTCATCTACGAAGCCGCACGCGAACGCGGAGTGCGCATCGGCGCTGACGTGTCGGTGATCAGCATCGATAACCAGCCGTTCATCACTAATGTGATCAAACCATCACTGACTACGCTGGAACTACCCCATTATGAGATGGGTTTTGAAGCGGTTCGGCAACTTGTCACCATACTTGACGGCGACAAGGCCGTAGCCGATCTTGAGTCCGATCGTGGCATGGCGGTGCAGAGGCAACGTGATGGCAGCAAAACAGCATTGCGCTGCCGCATCATCGAACGCGATTCCATCGTGTCGTGACGGACGTTTCCTTTTTCCATTTGTTTTTCTAATTATCTGTTTTTCAATGCGTAGCCACATGATATCTGATCATGTGGCGCTGTGGAGGAGATTATTATGCCTGACAACTATTCCGTTGCCATCGAAACCGGCGGCTACCGTTTGCTGGAATTGTTCGCCGAAAGATGCGGCGATGACGCTGCCGTCACCATTACAGACGGGGACGGCCATCAAATCGCCAGCCATGCCATGCCGGTGGCCGAGCGTCGCCACCATTTCTTGATTCCGGTGCCGACGAACGTGCGTATTACGGTGAGTGCGCACCGACTGACCGTACGGTTCGCCTACTTGTCCGAGTGTGAGAATCTCCTTGATGAAGGCGTGCATTTCATCAGCATGAATCCGTACGACAATGAATGGGATACGCAGCCGACGCTGGAGCAGATCTATGATCGTTTCGCTCGTCCTGCGGCGCATTTCGAGCCATTCGCTCGCTGGATGAATGATCCTAACGGCCTGTGTCGTTTCCAAGGACGCTACCATCTGTTCTACCAATTCAATCCGTATGGTTTTGGCTGGGACAATATGCACTGGGGCCATGCGGTAAGCCGCGATCTGGTGCATTGGACGCATCTGCCAATCTTCCTCGAACCGCAGCCGGAGCTGCATATCGACGAACGCATCGTTGGTGGCGCGTTCTCCGGATCAGCGGTGACGGTGGATGCGTGTGATAATCCCTGCAAGGGTGATGATGCGGCCGCTATTCGCCTGTACCTGACCCGGCACCTGGAGACTCGCGGAGACGAATCGTCTGTTACTGAATACCAGACCACCTGCTTGTGTGAGGATGGCGTGCATGTGAGTGTCGAATCTCCGGTCGCGTTGCGCGTTAACGATGGTTTTGGCTTCGATTTCCGTGATCCGAAGGTGGAAACCGGCATGTCCGGCGAGGCTATCAATCCGGAACGCGCTTACATGGTGACCGCCACGAATCTGCCGGTCTCCGAATTCGATACTGATGCTGTGTCCTCCGCGGCGCCCGGTATCAGCGTCCAGGGCACAGACGGCTGGTTCACGTGCGGTCCGCAAGGCAGGCCCGGCACCGACAAGCCCAATATGGATACGGTGCCTGCCATGGCGCTCTTCTCCGCGAAGAAACCACTTAAGCGCAACGTGACGTGGCAGTATGAAGGACCGGTGCTCGCCGATTTCGGCCACCAGCTATCGCGTACCTACGAATGTCCTGACCTGTTCCAGCTCGACGGCAAGACAGTCGCCATCGGCGCGTTGATGCACTACCGTGACAAGCAAGGTCGTTTCCAGCAGGTGCGTTGGTATGTTGGTGATCTCAAGGACACCGCCGAAGGTCCACGTTTGCAGGTAGAGAACAGCGATTGGTGCGATTTCGGTACCGGCTACTATGCCACGCAAAGCTTTGCCGACGACGGGCGTCGTATCGTGTTCGGCTGGTATACCGACTTTCCCGCGATGCGTGTGGAAAAGCCGTGTATCGCCAACGGCATGATGTCGCTGCCACGTGAACTGCACGTGCGTGACGGCCGTTTGACCAGTCGTCCTGTCAAGGAAGCGTACGAGCAGCTGCTAGGCGATCGTTTGGAAGCACATGCAGACGAAAACGGGACCTTCTTCATCGTGCCGAACAACGCGTATTACATGGACATGCATCTGGCCGACGATAACGATTTCACAATGCTCATCGCGACCGGTACCAATCCCGCCAATGGTAATTCGATGGAATTGCAGCTGCAGCGTCGCAACGGCGTGACCCGACTGGTCACGAAGGGAACAGTCGTGGACAACGTTGATTTCGATAGCGGCATCACCGACGTGCGTCGCGTCGAAATCTTCTTCGACCGCAATGTGGTGGAAGTCTTCCTTAACAACGGCGAAGCGGCCGGCAGCATGCTGTTCCAAGGCGCGGACGGCGATGGTGAGTTCCGTTTTGTTGCTGACGGCAAGGTCGATTGCGTGGATGTGCGTGTGCTCGACGGCATCTGGCGGTGACATACAGCTGCTATAGCGGCAGGTGGTAACCGGCAGTCATCTCAGTATGTAAGGCAAATAGATGGAAGGCACGTGTTTTGGCACGTGCCTTCCCTATACTTGAGGGCACGTCCGGCAATTCGCCGAGACGGTAACTGGATATTCGCACCTAACGTTTAGGGAGTTCCATGAACAAGGCAATCATCACCGTCGTCGGTCAGGATACTGTCGGCATCATCGCACGCGTCTGCACATACCTTTCCGAACATCAGGTCAACGTGCTTGACATTTCCCAGACCATCATCGACGGTTTCTTCAACATGATGATGATTGTGGATTATTCCAACGCCGACAAGGAATTCGGCGAGGTCGTGGACGATCTCGACAAGCTTGGCGAGGAGATCGGCGTGCGCATCCGCTGCCAGCGCGAGGAGATCTTTACCAAGATGCACCGCGTCTGATCCGCGGCATACGTGAGCCACGCAAGTAATCGAAGCCACGAATCGTACTAATCGTAAGGAAAAACCATGCTGAATATCATGGAGGTCCACGAGACCAACCAGATGATCGAGCAGGAGAAGCTCGACGTGCGCACCATCACCATGGGCATCAGCCTGCTGGACTGCGCGGCCGACAGCGTCGACGAAGTCTGCGACAACATCTACAACAAAATCACCACGTACGCCAAGGATCTCGTATCCACCGGCAAAGCCATCGAACGCGACTACGGCATTCCGATCGTCAATAAGCGCATCACCGTCACCCCGATTTCCCTGGTCGGCGCAAGCTCGTGTAAAACGTCGGACGATTTCGTGAAAATCGCGCATGCACTTGACCATGCGGCGAAGAAGGTCGGCGTCGACCTGATCGGCGGCTACTCCGCGCTCGTATCCAAGTCCATGACCCCCGCCGAAGAGCTGCTCATCCGCTCCCTGCCGAAAGCGCTGAGCGAAACCGACATCGTCTGCTCGTCCGTCAACGTGGGATCCACCAAAACCGGTATCGACATGAACTCCGTCGAACTGCTCGGCCACATCATCAAAGACATCGCGCACGCCACCGCAGATAACGATTCATACGGATGCGTGAAATTCGTGGCATTCTGCAATGCCCCCGACGACAACCCGTTCATGGCAGGCGGCTTCCATGGCGTAACCGAAGGCGATGCGGTCATCAACGTCGGCGTTTCCGGCCCCGGCGTGGTTTCCCGCGCGCTCGACGAAGCCAAGGGCAAAAACTTCGAATTCCTATGTGAAACCATCAAGCGCACCGCGTTCAAGATCACGCGTGTCGGCCAGCTGGTGGCACAGGAGGCATCCCGTCGCCTCGGCATTCCATTCGGCATCATCGACCTTTCCCTCGCGCCTACTCCGGCCGTAGGCGACTCCGTCGGCGAAGTGCTTGAGAAGATCGGCCTCGAACAGGTTGGCGCACCGGGCACCACCGCAGCGCTCGCCATGCTGAACGATCAGGTGAAGAAGGGCGGCATCATGGCGTCCTCCTACGTCGGCGGACTTTCCGGCGCGTTCATCCCCGTCTCCGAAGACAAGAACATGATCGACGCGGCAACCAACGGCTGCCTGAAGATCGAAAAGCTCGAAGCCATGACCTGCGTATGCTCCGTCGGCCTTGACATGATCGCCATTCCGGGAGACACCACCGCCTCCACCATTTCCGGCATCATCGCCGACGAGGCTGCGATCGGCATGGTCAACCAGAAAACCACGGCCGTGCGCGTGATTCCGGTCGAAGGCAAAGGCGTAGGAGAGATGGCCAACTTCGGCGGCCTGATGGGCTACGCTCCGATCATTCCAGTCAACCAGACCAGCTGCGAAGCTTTCGTGACCCGAGGCGGTCGCATCCCCGCCCCAATCCACAGCTTCAAAAACTAGCTTCTCCCTTCCCTCTTCCCGATGCATGCTTGTCGCGTGCGATTCATTCTTGCGATTTATGCTTGCGTTGGGTGCATAAGCTGCTGTAATGGGGAGGTCGCAGAAGAGCGGGATATTCTATTCGCGACACACTCAAGGCCGTTCGGCCAAGCTTACGGTCTCGAACAGAATATCCCGCTCTTCTGCTCGCTTTCGTACATTTCGTTGTGTCTTGTATAAAAGAAAAGAAAACTTACTTAAGTTGAACTCAGCGTAGCGGGAGAGGCGGCGGGGTCTGTTTCAGACCGTAAAGACTTGGCCTGAGCGGCCTGGAGCGTGTCGGGAATAGACCCCGCCGCCTCTCCCGCGGAACTTGCTATACAAAAGCAAGTAAATTATTGAAAAACCTAGAAGTTGGCAGGCAGGGGAGGGATTACTGGCCGCCAGCGAAGCCTAGTTGGCGCCAGGCTTCGTAGATGGCGATGGATGCGCAGTTGGTGAGGTTCAGGGAACGCAGGCTTGGACGCATCGGCAGACGCACCTGTTCGGCCACGTGCGGACCGGCCATAATATCCATCGGATCGGGAATATTGCCTGGCTCCGGGCCGAACAGCAGAATGTCAGTCGGCTTGTATTCGATGTCGGTATACAGTTTGGTGGCGTGCGCGGTGAACGCGATGATGCGCGAATTCGGCATGGATTCCACCAGATTCTCAAAATTCGGGTGCAATACCACGTGCGCCATGTCGTGGTAGTCCAGTCCGGCACGGCGCAGCTTCGTATCGCGCAGATTGAATCCAAGCGGCTCCACCAAATGCAGAATCGTGCCGGTCACCGCGCACAGGCGGATTGCCGAACCGGTATTGCCCGGAATGCGGGGGGAGTAGTAGCACAAGTGGGGCGTGGAGGTTTCGGCTTTGGCTGCGTCTTCGGCTGACAGCATCGCGTCGACCACGGAAATCGGATTGCCGTGCGCGTCGGTCACGAGTTCGTCCGGCCCATAATTCGACTTGCGGTAGCCGTATTCGAACATTTTCTCGACTTTGGCTTCCGCTGCATTTGCGCCTTGCGCGTCATTGGTATGCTCTTCGTTCGTCATGAATGCAAGAATAGGTACGATGAACGACACGAACGAGCCTAATACCGAAATTGAAAACGCCGAAGCTGTGGCGGACGCGCTTGCCGAATGGTGGCATGCTTCGGCGCGTGACCTGCCGTGGCGATTCGGCCGTGCCACGCCATGGGGCGTGCTTGTCTCCGAAGTGATGAGCCAGCAGACGCAGATGAGCCGTGTGGTACCGTATTGGAACGATTGGATGGAACGCTGGCCTGATGCGGTCGCGCTTGCCGATGCCGCGAAAGCGGATGTAATCACGGCTTGGGGCAGGCTCGGCTATCCGAGACGTGCCTTGCGATTGCAGGAATGCGCCCGCGTGGTCGCTTCCGATTACGATAACAAGCTGCCGCGTACGTACGATGAGTTGCTGGCATTGCCGGGTATCGGCGATTATACGGCCAGCGCGGTGATGAGTTTCGCGTTTGGTGAGCGCATCGCGGTGGTGGATACGAATATTCGCAGGGTGCTTTCGAGGGTTTTTCTTGGCGAGGAGTCGCTTGGCGGCGCCGCAAGACCTGCGGAACGTGCGTTGGCGAAGCAGATGTTGCCGCAGGATGATGCCTCAAAATGCAGACGGTTCGACCGTCCTTCAGTGGTGTGGAATCAGTCCGTTATGGAATTGGGCGCGACCGTCTGCACGGCAAAGGCTCCGTTGTGCGAGGCGTGCCCTGTTTCGGGACATTGCGTGTTTTTGCATAATGGTCGTCCGGGATTGGGGGAACGTCGCACGCGGCCGCGTCAACGTTTCCAAGGTACGGATCGTCAGGTGCGTGGGCTGGTGCTGAATGCGCTGCGCAATCTGCCGGAAGGTGCGACCGCCCTTAATCGCAAGTCGCTTGAACGACTGTGGGATGACCATATCCAGCTTGATCGGTGCATCGCATCGTTGGATGAGGATGGTCTTATCGAAATCCTGCCGAATGCGGATGTGCGTCTTCCGGTATGAAAGGAAGAATGCCGACGTTCTTTGGATGTGCGCACGCTAGACTGTGAAATCATGGCACAGAAGACGTCCTCGAAATCCGGCAAGAAACGTTCGAAAAAACAGCAGGCGATATTTCGTCGCCGTCGCATCGTCGTCGGCATCGCTGCGATAGTGCTGATTTCTTTTCTGGTGTTTTGCCTGTACTCCCTGTCGAGGGGGATTGTCGCGGTGAATCGTGAGATTCATCATGCGGACGTGTATGCGATTTCCCGTAAGGAAGTGCCGTCCCCGACCAAGGAGAAGAAAAGCGGGGTGCCGGATTGCGATGCGTCCAATGTCGCGCTTTCGTTGACTCCTGCGGCGTCAAGTTTCGGTGTGGGCGATTCGATGGATTTCACTACGGACGTCAAATATGACGGTTCCAGCAAGGTTGGTTGCTTGGTTGATGTGTCGGCTTCCAGCGTGGTGTTGACGATCAAATCGGGCGATGATGTGGTTTGGAAGTCGAATGTGTGCCCCGTTGACACCGACTATCGTCTGTTGGCGAAGGGCGACGAGGTCAGACAGACGATCACCTGGCCGGGAACGCGTACTGGCAGCGAATGCGTGGAGGATCAATCCACCCTGCCGAAGGTGGATCGTGGCGTGTATTCGGCGCAGCTTTCGATTGAAGGGCATCCCAAAGCGAAGTCCGATCCGGTCGGCGTCACTATTGAATAAAAATCTATAGGATATGTTATTCTCATGACTTTGCGTACATGCGTGTCATATAGCGGGCACGCTGACAAGGAAGAAGCGCCCGCGTACTAGGCATATGGTGGCCAATGGGAGCGCTTCCGGGGAAACATATCGAAACGATTTAGCGAGCGATAAGGAACGTCCATTGGCTGAGGCTACGACGAACACCACCACCA
>ERZ773139.4714-NODE-4714-length-10539-cov-12.725200_pt1 | contig 10539 bp, 2 predicted proteins | sample MGYA00580854_ERZ773139 | MGnify/ENA primary metagenome ERZ773139 (study PRJEB29015, sample SAMEA2737809) | human gut metagenome | biome: human gut; feature: human-associated habitat; material: faeces | place: China | collected 2012 ...
TATAATTAAATAGATCAGATGGTGTAAGCTCTACTTCTACGCCGACTTCCGGCGACTCTGCCTCTGCTAACGATGTCATCGCCAAGGGTACTATAAGCACGCTTATAATAAGGGTAACTGCGCAAAAAATGCTGAGAGCTTTTTTCATTTAAATCACCTTTCATTTCTTTATTTTATAAATCCGCAGTGTGGCTACTACACAGCGGAAAAATAAACTGTTAAAACTTTTTTGACCACGGGCAGATAATTTTAAGTTTTCTATCCGAAATCAATCATACTATCGGCAAAATCTCAACAGATGTATTATTCTGCAACAGACATCTTTCAAAATACTATCTGTCAATCTTTAAGGAAAAATCGTCGAAATACGCAACTGCTTTAACGTTTGAGGTTCCTGACAAAATTTTAATTCTTACCTCAGTATTCTCTAACGTATTAAATAAAATCGTTCTTTGACTCCAATCTCCCTTTGAAGATTCAAAGTAAGAATAACCTAATTTGCTTCCATTACCAACGGGTTCTACAATAACCGAGAGCGGTTCGTTATAGTCACGGTCATCGGAAAATTCAAATTGATCACAATACCACTTGAAATCAAGTTGATAAATTGTGTTAGGTTCAACTTTAATAACCTGATAAGCAGTTGCATACTCATAATTGTTTGCATTCATTTTAAGCGAATACTTACCTTCAAACACGCATTCATCACTGAAAGAAAATGCGGTGTCTCCAGACCAACCGTTTATTCCGTTTTTAACAAACTGATTGGTTTCAAAGCCGGAATTTAAACAAATATTTTTCGGGATGAAAAACTGCGCTTCATTTGACGGTTCGGAAACTGTGGAAACTCCGTCTCCCGAATAACTTATAATGCGGAACATATACTTTTCGCCGTCTTTACTATCAGTAAGCTTATACTTCATCAGGCCGTTATTAAGCATAATGTCAGAATCTATGTTTTCAACAACCGTATGCCATGTTTTTCCCGAATCCGAACTACGCTGAATCGTAGATTTTTCAGAACCGCGCGGTGGGATCCAGTAAACATAATCGCCGCCGTTATAATAAAGCATATTTGCCTTTGCTAATTTTTCGTTGGCCGAGCCTTTAAATTCCGCTATCTCATCATCTATTTCATATCTGAAACCTATAGCCCAGTTGGTGAATTTATCATAATCGGAAGTGTTATTTCCGTTCGTTACGCTAAAGTCACTGCCCCCTGAAAAATAAGAATAATAGAATGCTCCGAGCCATCCGTTTTGCTTTGCTGTCCTGTTAAAGTTATATATCTTACTTGCTTGATACGCATCAGTAATTTCTGATCTGTTTGTTTCACCTGTATTATACTCACCAATAAAGCCCGGACGCGTATTATAACCTCTGACAGTGGGTTCAACCCATCCCCCGGAATGATAAACATTTTCGCATATGAGGTCAATATTAACGAAGTTTTGATAATACATTCTTTCATCAGCGTCCATTGAATCTGCGCCGCCTGCCTGCTCCATAGCAGTAGGAATATTAGGCATATACTTTTTAACTGCAGCATTCAAAGCATTTAAATAACGGGCATAATTTTCAAGCGTTGTACCGGACTGACCATATTGGAACAATCCTTTATCATAATCATCCAACATTTCCGTAGAATTTTCAATGTTAAGCGATACAGCCGCAATAACATCAGGATATTCTGACATAACCTTGCAAACCGGTTCAACAACATTTTTAATTAATGCATCCAGTGCCTCTTCTTCCCACATATATCTGAAATACTTGTTAAGTATTTCATTGGGCGTTTCTTTGCCGTTTCCAAGACCATAATTCCCCGCCATTCCGTGAGGAATAATACAGGGGTTAACTGCAATCCCGACTTTACGAGCGGTACTAAGCATATGTCTTAAATTCTTCATGAATTTATCCTGAACTCCGGTTGCAAGACCGTCGTCATCAAAAAGCATTCCTTGACCGTCGCTCATCAACCACCAAGATGTACAATTAAAACCCAAAGCCCTGATATTATAAAAATCACGTTCACATGCGGATTCTGAATAGCTTGCGGTTTTACCTAAAATTGTATTATCACCCATGCAGCTGCTGAGTTGTAAAACATCAAGCGTTCCGTTATAATCCATTCCGTATACAAATCCGTCACGAGCTAAAATATAATCAAGGCAATTTTTGTATCCCTGTTTTTCAAATTCATATATTGTTTCACCACCTTTCGCAGCTGAAAGTGCAGAAAATGCGGAGTCATCGGCAGCAGATGAACTTTTGCTAATTGAGCGTTCATTGCCTGCACTCAAAAGTTTTTTGCTGAAAGAAAAGGTATTGATGTCAGCAAAAACAGATGAACAAGTTACGCTAACTGCTAAAGCGAACGCAGCTATTCCGACAAACAATTTTCTATTCATTATTTTCCATCCCTTCTATGTTTCTTAATGACCAGTACCGTAGTTACCGCCGCACCTGAAACCAAAAGTAATGCGCCCGCGGCGATTAATATAATCCATACAGTCGCTAAACCGCTATCCTCAGTTCCTGTATTCTTTGTTTTTTCGGGAGCTGACCTCTGCGTATATATTTTATATGTGCGCTTAAGTCCGCTTTGCGAAAGAACAGTAACCTTAGTAATGTTTTTACCGACATATATGAGCTCCGTATCGCTTACGGTGACTGTAGCGTTTTCATCCTCTGCTACGGCTTCTACGATAAGCTCGCTTACATCAAACGAAACCGAAGCGTCATATGACTTTGTTTCGGGATCAAACTCGGGTGTGATGTCCGCGTTTTTAACAATAAGACTTGCAAGTCTGTTGTTATCGGAAAGACCGGAATTTCCGTTAAGGGAATTATTTCCTGAACCGTTCGACAAAGAACCGCCGCCTGACTGCGAAAACGAAGTATAAGTCGCGTCCGCGATATTCAGAATATTGCTTCCTGCGGTTGCCTTCTGCTCTGTTACCGAAATATCGGGAAGAACATTTGCGTTTGCACCGTTTTTAAATGTAAGTGTAAGTAATGCTGTTTTTTTGCTAATTGCATTGTTTGCGGAGGAATCCACAAAGACAAATTTAATTAAACCGTCCGACTCACTGTACTGAAGCATCCAGCCTGCGCCTATTTCGGGTGACACGGATACAAGCTTCAAATTATCGGAATCGTATTTAATGACGCCGCTCACTCCCGAAACATCACTGCCGTCAACATAGTAGACTGCTTCAAATTCAGTGTTCGCGGAAATCGCTTGCGGTCCCTCGAGTACGCTTGTAACATTGCTTATGTTCTTACCGCTCTTTCGAGCAATTAAAACCGAGTCATCAATATCAAGCACTCCGTCAGAGTTCATATCGCCTGCCTTTGCAGCCGCTTCGGTAAGCTCTGATTTGCCTACAAGGAATTTGTTGAGTTCATCAATATCGCTGCTGTTAACCTTTGCGTCACCGTTAACATCACCCGGGATAATAACCGTCACAGAATCACATACTGAAATACCGTCCATAATTTTGAAGGTTACTCCGGTTCCCGCTAAGGTTCCGTTTTTATCGGTAATCTGCTTGCCGTTTATATCAAAGGCTGAAATCGCAGAATCAGCTTCCAGGCTTTGCATAACCTGAGCTACTGTAAGGCTTTCTTTATTTAAGGTTAAATATCCGTCTTTAATCGTATAGTCAGACGACTTTATAACCGGGTTATTGACAGCCAGATATTTTCCGTCGGTCTTCTTGAAAAGACGGAGATTATCTATGAATGCCGCTCCGCCGATATCTTGAACTACTAATGCCACTTTTTCAAACTCATTGGAATTAAACGTAAATGATACGGTCTGCCACTTGTAATCGGTACTGAATTTTTCTTCATCAAATGTTACCCATTCACCTATAATCCGCGGGTAAAAATCATTCACGCTAACCAAGCCGAAACGGCCGTCTCCTGCCTTGTCAATTCGATAATCGGCCACAAAGGTATATTCCGTATTCGGTGAAATATCAATATACTTTAGGTACGACATTCCTAAGGGATATCCTGTATATTTATCGTTTGCGGTATAAAACAAGGCATTTCCATGCGAAGAATCGCTATCGCGTATTTCAACCGTTCCATCCCAATCAAGCACCGTGACATAACCCGATTTTGATACAGTATTCTTGTATCCGATACTGTTGTCTCCACTCCAAAAAGAAACATCACTGTCTTCAAAGTCGGAATTACTGAATAAATTCTTGTTATCATCGCAAGTTTTATTTACGGGTTCGTAATCGGTAATTGTCGGCTGCTCCTGCACCATAACCTTAGGTCTTCCGTTTACACAGTCAGCATATTTAAAAATTTGCAAATCATCAATATATGCAACGGAATTTCCGCCTATGTAGGCCAGAACTATCATTTGATTATCACCCGAATTAAATTTAAGCGTGGTTCTGTGCCATTCATTATCCCAAGATGAGATATTCCATTCTTCAATCAACGCTCCTGTAAGCGGATTAGCGATTCCCCAACGCAGATCATTTTTATTGGTTGAGGACCATTTTTCACCTTTATGCCAAACGCTCAGAAGATATTCGGTATTTGCCTCACATGGGACAAACAAATAATTTTTGGACTTTGGTGACAAATTCTGCGCCTCAAATTTAAGAACCTTATTCCCGGATTTTGCGTTCTTAGTTTCAAAAAGAGTAATTGTGCCGTCCGTCAAAAGTGATTGCCAATTGCCGCCATCTCCATCAAAACTTCCGTTTTTAACAAGGTTATGTTCATCAATATCAGCATCCCAATGCCAGTAGCGATTACTCGCTTCTGTAATGGTATAGGTTGGCATTTTTACAGTATTACTTTTCTCGGCTGTTTCATCCGTTTTTTCGATTTTTACGTCATCAATGTAATAATTACTGCCATATCCTGCTTGAAACATAATCGAAAACAAACAATCGTTTTCGGTAGAAAAAACTATCGAATATTTCTTCCATTCATCGGTATTACTCAAATAGCCATAATGCAATAATGACGAAGCTTCCATTGAAGCAGTGCCCTTAGAAATACCCCAAGCAGGTAATAAACCATATTCACCTTTGTATTTAAAACTCAATTTATAATTTGCATTGTTGTCAAGTATTGTCTTGTGGCTGACTAATGAATAATTTGCTCCAATGACATTCATTGATTTGCTTCCGCTTGCATAAATATCGTTGCTGATTTTGGCACAGTTGTTATCTGCTTCCCAATATTTAAGGTCTTCCTCAAAATCTCCGTTAAGAAGCAACCGTTCAGGATTAACCTCCATGACGGTCAAATTTTTGAATGCAACCGTAGTTCCGCTTGACTGGTATACATTGTAACCGAACGATAAGTATTTATTTGTTTCTGTTACAAAATTTTCTACCGATCCAGTATCAATAACCATATTTTTCGTGGTCCAATTACTACCGCCAAAGTCAGTAAATTCAATATACGGAAATTTTGACTCTATGAAATCCGACCAGACAGTACATTTTGTTGAATTTGAAGCAGCATAAAAGCCTGCATACTTGCAATCTCCCATAGGACTTCTTACATCCATAGTAATAAAATACTTGGTGTTGGGCTTTAACTCATATCCGGTATTAAAGCCTGTAAATGAATACTGATCGGTAGATGTGGACTCCCAATAAATCTCGCCGTTTTCAACATAAATTTTCATCGTGTCAACTGCCGTGGGTAATATGGTATTATTATCAATTTCCTTTATGCTGAGATTTTTAAAAGCAAGCGTTGTCCCATTTGTCCAAGCTATATTAGCACCGAAAGAGAAATATTTATTGGCATCGGTCACAAGGTTCTCAACAGCGGCCGTATCTAAAATATAAGTCTTGGGAGTCCATTCACTCGAACCGAAATCCGTAAACGCAGCATACGGGAATTTTGACTGTGTTAAATCCGACCAGACATCGCATTTTGACGAATCCGGAGAGGCATAAAAGCCTGCATACTTAAATGCACCCGTAGGGTTCTTGACGTCAAAGGTGACCATATACTTCTGATTCGTCTTTAATTCGTAGTTTGTCTTAAAGCCTGTAAAGGAATACATATCGGTAGTTGTAGACTGCCAATAAACATCGCCGTTTTCGTAGCCGAACTTCATTGAACCGAGCGCAGTAGGAATGATTGCACTGCCCACTTTCTTCTTTGTGATCTTAATATTTCTGAAGGCGTGTGCATCAACATATGAAGAAGTAATTGCCAGATAAGTGCCGTTCTTTCTGCTAATGCTCAGCAATCTGTCACCGCTTAATATCTCAAGATTTACCTTAGACCATTCAGATGTGCTGTTAGGCTCGCTGAACTGTATCGCATTTCCGTTATAGCCGGTGTTGCCGGCAGCTGTTGTATTCGGATAAGCTACAGCCCCAATACCCTGCATCCAACCGCCGTAGTTTATAGTGGCTGGACCCTTATAATCGTATGTAAGATAATAATCGTAGCCCGATTCTATCTGATAATCAAAGACTAAGGCATGATCATTTCCCGTGCTCATTTCGTAATAGACGCCGTCGTCATCGGAACATTCAGTATAATTAAATAGATCAGACGGTATAAGCTCTACTTCCACGTCACACGGAACAGAATTATCTGATGAACCGTTATCGGCAAATGTCAACAACGGCAACATAATTGTGCTTAATAAAATCGCCAGTATACAAATAAAACTAATTTGCTTTTTCAAAATTATTCCTCACTTTCAAAATAATTTTAATGATACAATAAAAACGCTTCTTTCTTAGCTCCCTCCTTGATTCCTATTAATCATATTTAACACCTTTACTCTTTTCCAAAAAAACCATCCTTTAAGTCGGTTAGTTTTTGTGTTAATTTGAAAGAAGAATTCTGCGCAATGTTACTAAATCTCCGGAACCGAAGCTGTCATTGCAGTCTAAATCAAAAAGCTCAAGATATTCGGGTGGCTCTGCTTTAGCGCATTCTTTTTTAATTCTAATCAAATCAATAATATCAACAACGCCGTTTTCAGTAACGTCTCCAAGCTTTAGCGTTTTAAAGATTATTACCGAGATGTTGCTGCCTTCGTAATATCTTCCAGTATCATCAAAACGGAGAGAAACTGTAACAGTATATTCTGTATCGGGTTCAAGACCTACAATTTTTTTGCCATCTACCGATAACTCGTTGCCGTCTGAATCCTTAACAGTATACTTTGTGAAGCTCGTTTCCGACGGCAGATAATCATTAGTCAGTATTGCCGATTTATAAAAGACCTTATCAAGCTTAGGTATATATGTCGCAGGAAGCTCGGTTTTAACTGTCTTTGAGAAAGCAATGTCATATACAGCAACTGCAGAATCGCTTTCGGTTTTAATTACAATTAATAAAGACTTATACTGTTCAAAATGTATATTGCTTCCTGAAGTAGTGAAATAGCATTTACTTTCCGACGGAAGTGCAATATTATTTTTTGGTATTGTGAAAATATTTTCAGAAATAAGGAATCCCCTACTTGGATCACATTCGCCCGCCGGTACTGCATAAACGCTAACATTTGCAGCGGATAAATCTGTTGCAGCGTTGAGACTTAAGAAGTACTCTGTATCCGCTTCCAAAATTACAGTATCGTTCCCGACATCAGGATCTTGCTCGGTAGGCAATGCTAAATAGAGTCCCTCTGCCAAATTGCAATCCTTTTTAATACCTATCTCACCATAATCGGAAATAGCCTTACCTTCGCCTTCTGCTTCAGAACAGTTATCCGCAATGACCTTTTTCATATTATCAAAGTAGTCATAATCAAATTTGGTTAAAGCTTTGCCGTCAGATGTTTTAAAGAGACGAAGGTTATCTATAAACGCCTCTCCTCCCTTATCCTGAACTACAAATGCCACTTTATCAAATTCACTGGAATTAAAGGTGAAGGATACGGTCTGCCATTTGTAATCGGCATCAAAATTTTCCTCGTTAAAGGTTATCCACTCACCTATGATTCTCGGATAAAAATCATTAACGCTGACTAATCCGAAGCGTCCGTTTCCGGCTTTATCTATACGGAAATCGGCTACAAAGGTATACTCTGTGTTCGGAGAAACATTAATATATTTTAAGTACGAGGTTCCTAACGGATGTCCTGTATATTTATCGTTAGCGGTATAATACAGTGCGTTTTTATGAAAAGAATTACTGTCACAGATTTCTACCGTCCCATCCCAATCCAGAACAGTTACATAACCTGATTTTGATAGCGTTTCCTTATATCCGATACTATCATCTCCGCTCCAAAATGAAATATCATTATCTTCAAATCCGGAATTATCAAACAAATTATTTCTGTCGTCACAATATTGGTATTCCGGATCGTATCCGGTAACAGTAGGCTGCTCCTGCACCATTACGGTAGGTCTTCCGTTTGCACGGTCGGAATATTTAAAAATCTGCAAATCATCAATATAAGCAACGGAATTTCCGCCTATGTAAGCCAGAGCTATTGCGGTATTGTTCCCGGAATTAAATTTAAGCGTAGTTCTGTGCCATTCATTGTCCCAGCATGATAAATTCCGCTCCGTAATAAGTTCACCTGTAAGCGGATTTGCAATTCCCCAACGCAAATCATTTTTATTGGTAGCTGACCACTTTTCTCCTTTATGCCACACACTCAGCATATACTCCGTATTCGGCTCGCACTCAACATACAAATAATTCTTTGATTTTTCAGTCAAATCCTGTGCCGCAAATTTAAGAACCTTATTTCCGGATTTTGCATTTTCCGTTTCATAAACAGTAATTGTGCCATCCGCCAAGAGAGTTTGCCAATTTCCACCTTCTCCGTCAAAGCTTCCATTTTCAACAAGGTTATGTTCCTCGGTATCAGCATCCCAATGCCAGAAGCGGTTATCTTTTTCGGTGATTGTATAAAAAGGCGAACCGGTAGAATTGATTTCAAAAATTCGTAAATTTTTAAAAGAGATTTCGATATCAGAATCAACAGTCTGAGAAAAACCGAAAGATAAATACTTTTTACTGTCGGTTATAAACCCATCAGACGAAACATCAAGGATAAACGTCTTAGTTTCCCATTCACCGCTTGTAGATATATCAATTTTTTCAATCGCGTTTCCGATAAAATTTGAATTAAAATTGATAGAGCTTTTTGAAGTTTCAGAATAAAAACCGATATTTCCGTTTTGTTCAAAAGAAGATGAACTCCTGACATCAAAAGCAATATAATACTTACTGTCGGCTGTAAGCTCATAACCTGTGTTAAAAGCGAAGCTTCTATTTGCTTCTACCTCAGATGACGTCCAAATAAGATTATAATTTTCGACTTCAAATTCCATATTGAACAATGTCGTAGAAATCAACGTACTATCAAATTCCTGCACAGTCAGATTTTTAAACGATGCGTCTGTTTGTTGAGATGCATCACTTTTACATAATACAAAAGACAAATACTTTGCTGTGCCATCAACTAAAATATCATCTGTTTCTAAAATATACTTATTAGTTGTCCATTGATCGCTGAAATTCATAAACGGAGCAAATGGATACCCTTTTGTGACAAGGTCCTCATAAATATTGCATTCTGTTGATCTGTGTGATGCAAAGAATCCCGCATAGCTCAAATTACCGACTGTTTTCTTTGCGTCAAAGGTTATAAGATATTTTGCATTGGGTTTCAATTCATAGTCTGTATTAAAGCCTATATATTGACCGGTCTGCTCTGTGGCATGCCAATAAAAATCATCTTTTTCAACGTCAAAAGCCATATCGTTGAATTTTGACGGAATTACTTCATTAGCACCCAACTCATACACGGTAAGATTTTTAAACGCCAGAGTTGTTCCGGCAGTCCAATCTATTGCAGCACCAAAGGATAAATACTTATTAGCGTCAGTAACAAAGTTTTCAACAGAAGCCGTATCTAAAACATAATTCTTGGTATTCCATTCACTGCCACCGAAATCCGTAAACGAAGCACGCGGAAGATTTGACTGTATGAAATCCGACCAGACATCGCATTTTGAGGAATCCGGAGAGGCATAAAAGCCTGCATACTTAAATGTACCGTAAGGATTTTTAACATCAAAGCTTATGAAATACTTAGTATCGGGCTTCAATTCGTAGTTTGTTTTAAAGCCTGTGAATGAATACTGAGTGGTAGCAGTCGATTGCCAATAAATCTCACCGTTCTCAACACCTATTGCCATAGTGTTGGTTGACGAAGGTAATATGGTATCGTTATTTAGTTCCACAACACTCATGTTTTTAAACGCCAGTGTTGTTCCGGCAGTCCAATCTATTGCAGCGCCAAAGGATAAATACTTATTAGCGTCAGTAACAAAGTTTTCAACAGAAGCCGTATCTAAAACATAATTCTTGGTATTCCATTCACTGCCACCGAAATCCGTAAACGAAGCACGCGGAAGATTTGACTGTATGAAATCCGACCAGACATCGCATTTTGAGGAATCCGGAGAGACATAAAAGCCTGCATACTGAAATGCACCGAAAGGATTTTTAACATCAAAGCTTATGAAATACTTAGTATCGGGCTTTAACTCATAT
>ERZ773139.4717-NODE-4717-length-10534-cov-3.820594_pt1 | contig 10534 bp, 10 predicted proteins | sample MGYA00580854_ERZ773139 | MGnify/ENA primary metagenome ERZ773139 (study PRJEB29015, sample SAMEA2737809) | human gut metagenome | biome: human gut; feature: human-associated habitat; material: faeces | place: China | collected 2012 ...
GAGGATTTTTAGAAATCATCTTTTCGGCTAACCCATCAAATCCATAGCGGTTATAAATACCTGTAAGAGAATCTGTATGTGCAAGTATTTGAAATTTATTCTTATTTTCTTTTGCCACTAACCATACCCTGGTAAGAATTGACAAAAACAGGATTATAGCAAGGAATATCCCGCTGGTTACTACGATTAATATGTTATTTCGCCATCCACTTTTAGGTGTTACCTCAAATTTCCAGTTCTCGTCTCCGATTGTAAAAGCATAAGAAACAGGATGATCTATTTGACCATCTGACTGATAAACTACTTTATAAGTATCACTCCAGGGTGCCTCTGTTTTTAAAATCCTATATTCATATCCAAAATCGGAAAGTGCATGGATCGAGTCTGAAAAAATGTCCGGAACCCGCAGGATAACGATAGTAAATCCCCAGAAATATTCTTGTTCATTTTTATCTTTCAGGTAGACAGGATTGCGAACTGCAATTCCATAGCTGCCCTGTTTCAATTCGAAGGGACCCTGCGTAATGATTGTATGGTTGTCTCTTGCGTAGCAGGAAATCTTTCCACGGTCTTTATCGTGGATAAGATCAATCTTACCAGCTTCATTTCCAGCAGTCGGATAAATATCTGTCACAATACCATCTGGAGCAAGCTGCACGCTTTCGATAGAATCAGACATAAGATTTCTAGCAATCGTATCAAACTGATGAATCTCTCCATTTTCGCTGATTAGAATCTGTCCCAACGCATTCGTAATTTCAATTCCATCTGTAATTTCATTCTTTATGCGTTCACCATAGGTGGCTGCATTTAATTGTGCTGTTATGTGCCTCTGCTCTCGTTCATGGGTGTCTGTTTTGTATACAATGAAACTAACAAGGCATATGCCCAGTAAAAAAACGATAAGAGGCACAAGTGTTTTTTTCTTCACTTGCTTCACCTCGTTTTATCTATTGAATTTTCATAATAAAGCATTATATCATAGAAGTTGAAAAATAGGATAAATTTTCTACTCCATAATTTAACTTAATTTATTTGATGTCAGAATTTTGATGTGACAAAAGCAGATGGCTGTGATATATTGTAACAATGCCAGAGCGTGTTTGAAAATAAAATAGAATCATATTGGAAATTGACCGCCAAAATAAGCACAGAAAGATTCTGGGAGTATATATAAATAAATGGAGGCAGGATTATGTTAAATAGCAAAGAAAAGAAATCAAATCTTGAGATGTTTATAAAGCTTATAACAGGACATTTTAATAATAAAGAGCAGTTTGAAGAGATGCAAAAATCGGGCAGGGTATATCCATATGCCGAGCATGTTAATACAGTCTGCAATGACAAGATTAAAAATCTTCCAGTGGATTTTCAGGGAAAGTTTCTTGTAGAAGAAAGCTATTATGAAACGAATGGAAAAAAACACGCATCCTCCCATATTTTTTTATTTACAGAGGAAAAGGAAGGGATTTTACTTTCTTCTTATGAAATACCAGCGGGAGCAGATAAAAATACATTTACGTATGATTCCATGCTGCCGGTAGAATATAGTGAATTGAAAAAGTCGGAAAAGTTTACACCGGCATTATATCTTGAAAATGATGGTGTTTGGGAAGGTGGAAGTACAAGCCAGTTTACACCGGTTATGAAGTTTAAATTGTGGGAACGTTTTTCAGAGACAGGTTTGGAAGTAGCCGAGAGCATGGAAGTAAATGGAAAAAGAACGTTTGGATATGATGTCCCGATTCTTTACAAGCGTGCATAAAGAAGTATAAGTTTGACAGTATCGTTGTTCGTATATTATAAACAACAACAAAGTGAATTTGCCCGTATAATAAAAGAAAAAAATCCAATTTATTGCAATTTATCCAGTTGATTTTTTTAATCCAGATACTTTTAAGGAGTCTGGAATTTGCAAAAAGTGAATTTTTTTGATATTATAGAAAAACTGACGCATAAATTTGTTTAAATTCACATTAAAAATCACTTAAATATTAAAATTTAAGCAAATATATGTTTTGTGAAAAATGAACAATAACGAAAGGAAAATGTATGAATAATTTAGCATTAAGTGATGAAATATTGCTAAAAATAGAGAAGCCAGTACGTTATATTGGGAATGAAGTAAACATGGTAAGGAAGGACCCGGAAGGGAAAATAAGGTTTGCGATGTGCTTCCCGGATGTGTACGAAATCGGGATGTCCCATCTTGGGATGAAGATTATTTACGATCAAATGAACCGCAGGGATGATGTATACTGTGAGCGTGTATTTTCACCGTGGGTTGACCTCGATAAAGTCATGCGTGAGGAAAATATACCTCTTTTTGCCTTAGAAAGTCAAGACCCTGTATTTATGTTTGATTTTCTGGCGGTTACGATTCAGTATGAGATGTGCTACACTAACATTTTGCAGATACTTGATTTAAGTCAGATTGGCATTTACGCGAAAGACAGAAGAGAAGATGCTCCATTTGTTATTGGCGGTGGCCCTTGTACTTACAACCCAGAGCCTTTGGCGGATTTCTTTGATATGTTTTATATCGGAGAGAGTGAAACCGTATATTATGACCTTATGGATTTATATAAAGAACATAAGAAGAACGGCGGCAACCGTAAAGAATTTTTAAGAAAGGCTTCCCACATTCCGGGAATTTATGTGCCATCTCTTTATGAGACAACTTATAACGAAGATGGAACAATTGCTTCTTTTGAGCCGCTTTATGAAGATGTTCCAAGAACGATTTTAAAACAGGTGCAGATGGATCTTACGAATACATTTTATCCTGAGAAACAGATTGTTCCATACATTAAGGTAACACAGGACCGCTGTGTTCTTGAAATCCAGCGTGGATGTACAAGAGGCTGTCGTTTCTGTCAGGCGGGAATGATTTATCGTCCATTAAGAGAGCGCGCTCTTCCAATGTTAGAAGAGCTTGCTGCTAAGGGAATTAAAGGAACTGGAAATGACGAGATTTCTTTAAGCTCTTTAAGTTCCAGTGATTACAGCCATTTACCGGAACTTTGCAATTATCTGATTGATAACTACCGTTCTAAGAATATTAATATTGCATTACCTTCTCTTCGAATTGATGCTTTTTCATTAGATGTTATGAGTAAAGTACAAGATGTGCGAAAGAGCAGCCTTACTTTTGCACCAGAAGCTGGGACGCAGAGAATGCGTGATGTAATTAATAAGGGACTTACCGAAGAAGTAATTCTTCACGGTGCGATGGAGGCGTTTAAAGGTGGCTGGAGCAAGGTAAAGCTTTACTTTATGATGGGACTTCCTACAGAAACGGAAGAAGATATTAAGGGTATTGCTCATCTTGCAGAGAAAATCGCGATGAATTATTACAGCATGGATGCCGAGTACCGTCATGGACGTATTTCCGTAGGTGCAAGTGCTTCTTTCTTCGTTCCAAAGCCATTTACCCCATTCCAGTGGGCTTCTATGTGTGAGGAGGACGAATACAAAACAAAGGCACATATCGTAAATGATGAATTTAAGATTCAGCATAATCACCGCAGTCTTTCTTTCAAATGGCATGATGCCAAAACGACCGTATTAGAGGGTATCCTTGCCCGTGGTGACCGCCGTATCGGCAAGGTTATTTACGATGTTTATAAAAAAGGCTGTATTTATGATGCCTGGACAGAATTTTTCAACTATGAAGCCTGGATGGAAACAATGGAAGAGAATGGTCTTGACTATCATTTCTACACAACAAGAAAAAGAGAACTTGACGAATTCTTCCCGTGGGATTTCATCGACATTGGTGTAACAAAAGAATTTTTAAAACGTGAATGGAATAACGCAATGGCAGAAAAGGTAACACCAAACTGCCGTCAGAAGTGTTCCGGCTGCGGAGCTGCAAAATTTGGAGGAGGTGTCTGCTATGAAAGTAAGAGTAAAATGGACGAAAACAGGTGTTCTTAAATTTATAGGACATCTCGATGTACAGAGATATTTTCAAAAAGCATTAATGCGTGCAGAACTGCCAGTTTCTTTTTCTAAAGGTATGAGCCCTCATCAAATTATGAGTTTTGCCGCCCCATTAGGACTTGGCATGACCAGTGAAGGCGAATATGCGGATATTTCTTTTGACTGGACTTACAGTAGCGAGGAGATGCTTTCCCGTATCAATGCGGTAATGAATGAGGGGATTTCTGTCCTTGAATTTAAGGAAATTGATGAGAAAGAGAAAAACTGTATGGCAGTAACTGCTGCGGCAGATTATCTTGTGACATTCCGTGAGGGATATTATTACAAAGATGCATTTTTAAAACGCACACAGCCTTTTTCTATGCAGGAAAAAATTTCTATTGTAAAGAAAACAAAACGTTCTGAAAAAGAAGTAGATATCGCTCCGATGATTCTTGATATTCGTGAATATGAATCAGAACCGCTTCTGCCGGGACTTCCATTAAAACAGGAAGGCATTTTTATGAAACTTGTTACCGGCAGTGCAGAGAACTTAAAGCCACAGCTTGTAATGGAAGCTTTTTGTAAATATCTTGGCTATGATTATGACCCGATGGGATTCCAGTATCACCGTCTGGAAACCTATTTGAAAAAAGATGGAGAACTTCAGCCATTAGGTTCTGTCGGCTGGGAAATTACTGAAGAAAAACATCCAGACGAAGAACAGAAAAACTAGAGCGTGTTTGAAAAATAATTTCTGCAATCTTCATGCAGTAATATATGTGTATTTGTTTACGCACAAAACTATGCTGTATTTTGCAATAAATATATGTATAAATTTTATTTTTTATAGCAATGGTAATAAAGCTTTATTTCAAAATGTTACAAGAATATTAAATAAATTAATATTTTTGTTAAAATAGGGTTAACAAAACGCAACAAGTATGTTATAATACATTTCGTAATAGAAATTGGAAAGACGAAAAGGAGGTCTATTATGAAGTGTAAACAGTATAACATCATTGCAACGTTCATCTTTATGTTAAGCTTTCTCTGCCTTTTCCCGCAGAAAGTTTCTGCACAGCAGACAAAATCGAATAATACACAGGCGAGTGTTCAATCACAAGCTTCTATAAGATTAAATAAAGCTGGTTCCGTTGTAGAGCGAGGCCAGAAAGTGAAGTTAAAAGCCAGAATTTCTAACAGCCGTTCTAAGAAGGTTGTATGGAAGTCCAGCAAAAGAAGAGTAGCAACAGTAAACCGTAATGGACAGGTCATTGCAAGAGGCAAGGGAACTGCAGTAATCACAGCGAAGATTGCCGGAACGAATGTATATGCACAGAGCGTTGTAACGGTAAAGAATTACATAACGATGCGTGTAAGAACAACAGGTTACTGTAATTGCAGAAGCTGTGCCGGAAAGTGGGCAGGATGTGCGACCGCCAGTGGAACAAGACCAAAAGAAAAACGTACTATTGCTGTGGACAAGCGTCTTATTCATCTTGGAACAAAGGTTAAGATTGGTAATATTATTTATACTGCCGAAGATACTGGAAGTGCCATCAAAGGTAAACGAATTGATGTTTATTATGCAAGTCACAGAAAAGCTACAGCACATGGTGTAAAATATCAGAAGATTAAAGTATATATTTAAAAATAATCTAATCCTTATACTAACAAAGAGATCGGTGAATGTTATTCATCGGTCTTTTTGTTAGTATAACAGCAATAATACGAAGCAATCGTTCAGCTTTTATATATTTTTCTATATAAAAAAGCTGCCTATGAGACAACTATAATGCATTACAAGTATAATAAATTGAGGTCAGATACATGGAAATAAAGAAAAATAAATTAGTAATCACAGAAAAAGAGGGAGTCATCTGTTATGGATATTTTCAGGATGGAGTTCCCACAGAACTTTACTGTGAGCCTAAAGAACAGCAGAGCATTCTTGGCAACATTTATGCTGCCCGTGTTGAACGTGTTGCCGAAGGGATTCACGGTGCATTTTTAGAAATAGGAGATAACCAGAAATGTTACTATTCCTTATCAGCAGAACAGCCGGTAAAATTATCACCGGGCCATGAGGATAAGCTTTACGGCGGAGATATTATTTTAGTGCAGATCACAAAAGATGCTGTAAAGACAAAGCTTCCAGTAGGAACGGGTAATATCAGTCTGGATGGTAAATATTTTGTATTCACTCTCACAGATAAACGAACTGGCATTTCAAAAAAAATACGAAATACAGTTGAACGGGAACGGTTAGAAACTCTTCTAAAAAAATATACAAGAGAGGAGTATGGTATTATCGTTCGGACAAATGCAGCAGGCGTTTCAGAAGAGACTCTTACAAAGGAATTAGAATTGCTGCAGTTACGTTATGAAGAACTGATGAGAAAGGCAAAGATTGCTGCTGGAAAGACTCTTTTATACAGAGAACCACCTCATTACATTACATTGGGAAAAGAACTTCCGGCAAAAGCACTGGATGAAATTCTTACAGATCATGCAGAAGTTTTTACAGAACTGAAGGAATATTATAAACAGACAAGCGAGTCTGAGACAACAAAAATCAGTTTTTATGAAGATACCTATTCTTTATATAATTTATATCGTTTTGCCCATTATTATGAAGAAGCTTACGGAAAGTATATCTGGTTAAAATCCGGAGCAAGCCTGGTTATAGAACATACAGAAGCCATGACTGTTATTGATGTAAATACAGGAAGTGTTCTAAAGAAAAAGAAACAGGAAGATACACTTTTTTACCAGATAAACAGAGAGGCAGCAAAAGAAATCGCCAGACAACTCCGATTAAGAAATATCTCTGGTATTATTATGATTGACTTCATCAATATGAAAGATACGGCACAAAAAGAAAAACTGCTCTCTTTATTAGACAGCGAATGTAAAAAGGACCGTGTACACTGTAATGTCATTGACATGACCGCACTTAATCTTGTAGAAATGACCAGAAGTAAGGTAAGAAAGCCTCTTCACGAGCAGATTCGATTCTGCATGAAAAATAATAGAAGCTGATGCGTTTGAAATTTGAGTATACAGATTACCTTTTAACTTCCTCCATGCTGTTGTTCTTTTAAGGGATTACAAACTTGAATTAAATGCCAAAAGATTTATGCTTGAAAAAAGAAAAATAAAAAAACATTTTAAAAAAAATGCTTGACAATTAAAGAAATGGCTGTTATTATAATAGCCGTATGCCGCACAGTTCGGTATAAGTTTCATAACAGAACACCAAAACTGGCGAGTAATTATTAGGAGGTGCCATATGTACGCAATTATTGCAACAGGTGGTAAACAGTATAAAGTAAGCGAAGGCGACGTAATCAAAGTTGAGAAGCTTGGCGTTGAAGCTGGATCTGCTTATACATTTGACCAGGTTTTAGTAGTAGGCGGAGAAGAGACTAAAGTGGGAGATCCTGTTGTTGCAGGTGCAACAGTAGAAGCTTCTGTAGTTGAAGACGGTAAAGACAAAAAGGTTATCGTTTACAAGTACAAGAGAAAAACAGGCTACCACAAAAAACAGGGTCACAGACAGCCTTATACTAAAGTTAAGATTGAAAAAATTAATGCTTAATTAAGGTTAAGTGAGCAGAACAGACGAGACAGTTTGTTAAACAAAAACTGGTAGAGATATGATTCAGATTACTATCTACAAAAAACCTGATAATCAATATAAAGGATTTCAGGTAATTGGTCATGCTGACAGTGTGGAAGAGGGAGCAGATTTAGTCTGCTGTTCCGTTTCTGTTCTTACGATTAATCTAGTGAATAGTTTAGATACTTTTACGGATGATGAGTTTGAAGTGACAGAACAGGAAGAACTTGGACTTGTTCAGGTTACTTTTAAGAATCCTCTCAGTGACAAAGCATTGTTATTGATGGACTCCTTTGATCTTGGAGTACATTCCATTGAAGAACAGTATGATATCTGGTTAAAAGTTATAACAAGGGAGGTGTAACGACTATGATGAAAATGAACCTTCAATTCTTCGCACATAAGAAAGGTGTTGGTTCCACAAAGAACGGACGTGATTCTGAGTCCAAGAGACTTGGTGCGAAAAGAGCAGACGGACAATTTGTAAAAGCTGGTAACATTCTTTACAGACAGCGTGGTACAAAGATTCATCCAGGCGTTAATGTAGGACGCGGTGGAGATGATACATTATTTGCATTAGTAGATGGTGTAGTACGTTTCGAAAGAAAAGGCAGAGATAAAAAACAGTGCTCTGTACATCCAGTGGCATAGTTAAATCTTGTTTATCAGCGGCTTCAAAACGTTTTGATTTGAAGCCGCTTTTCTTCTATACTCTTAAATTATCTGTAACTATTCAGTTGAATAATTACAAATATTTCACATTAAAATTCAGTTAGCAGAACCATATAAACTTTGGCTGGTTCTGGCAGTTACTTCAAAAATAGAAAGACATAAATTTATATAGATTATTTTATTTATAGAAAGGATGTGTATGTAATGTTTGCAGATCGCGCACGCATCTTTATCCGTTCTGGTAAGGGCGGAGATGGACACGTCAGTTTCCGAAGAGAACTTTATGTACCGGACGGAGGCCCAGATGGCGGAGACGGTGGAAAAGGTGGAGACTTAATATTTGTAGTTGATCCCGGATTAAATACATTAGTTGACTATCGACATAAAAGAAAATATTGTGCTGGTGACGGAAAAGAAGGCTCTAAGAAGAGATGTACTGGAGCAAGCGGAGAAGATATGATTTTAAAAGTACCTGCAGGAACAGTTGTAAAAGATGCAGAGACTGGAAAGGTCATCCTTGATATGGCAAACCGTACAGAACCCGTTGTCCTCTTAAAAGGAGGTCGTGGCGGAAAGGGTAATCAGCACTATGCTACAGCTACCATGCAGGCTCCAAAGTACGCACAGCCAGGTCAGAGAGCCAGGGAACTCTGGGTGGATTTAGAGCTTAAAGTAATTGCTGATGTTGGATTGATTGGATTCCCTAATGTCGGAAAGTCTACACTGCTTTCCCGTGTAACAAACGCAAGACCAAAGATTGCGAATTATCACTTCACCACACTCAATCCAAATCTCGGTGTTGTTGACTTAGCAGAAGGCAACGGTTTCGTTATCGCAGATATTCCTGGTATTATTGAAGGAGCTTCTGAGGGTGTTGGACTTGGTTACCAGTTTTTACGTCACATTGAGCGTACAAAGGTAATGATTCATCTTGTAGATGCAGCTTCTGTTGAAGGCAGAGATCCAATTGAGGACATTAAAGCTATCAATAAAGAATTGGAAGCATATAATCCAGAACTGGCAAAGCGTCCACAGGTAATCGCAGCTAATAAGATGGATGCCATGCCAGAAGAGGACAGAGAAGTGATTATCGAAATGTTAGAAGAGGCATTTGCTGATAAAGACATGAAGATTTTCCCTATTTCCGCAGTAAGCGGACAGGGTGTTAAAGAACTTTTATGGTATGTCAACGACCTGTTAAAAGAATTACCAGAAGAACCAATTGAGTTTGATCAGGAATTCTTCTTTGAACTTCAGGAAGAGGATGAGGAAGAATCTATCGTTGTCAAGATGGAAGAGCCAGGTGTATATAGCGTAGAAGGACCTAAAGTAGAGCGTATGCTTGGATACACAAACTTAGAATCTGAAAAAGGATTTGAATTCTTCCAGAAATTCATGAAAGAAAATGGTGTTTTAAAACGTTTAGAGGAACTTGGAATCGAAGAGGGAGATACTGTAAAGTTATATAACCTCGCATTTGATTATTATAGATAGATAAAAGCTATTCAGAAAGGAATTATTATGACAAGCAAACAGAGAGCTTATTTAAAAAGTCTTGCAATGACAATGGACCCTATTTTCCAGATTGGAAAGGCATCTCTTACTCCAGAAGTAATCGAGGGAATCCGTGAGGCGATTGATAAAAGAGAATTAATCAAAGTATCCGTATTAAAAAATTGTTTTGATGACCCAAGAGAAATTGCAGAAGTTATTGCTCCGCAGTTTGCAGAAACTGACCTGGATACAGTCACGGCCATTGTAAAGCGTTACTATGACCAGGACACCTGGAAATCTAATCTAATCTTTGAAAAAGAAAGCTTCGAACTTCTGGAAGACATTCTGGAAGATTCTGGTGAACTGAGTGAACGTGTATCTTATGAGGATCTTGTAACAACAAAATATGCCAGGGAGGCAGCTGAAAAATAGTAGGTTAAATTCTACGCATCATTTTGTAGTAAACCGGGATCAGCAGGGAGCAGGCTCCGATCCAGGCAAGAGGGCTGGCAATGCAGACGGAAGTGTATCCGATCATACCGGAAAGTCCTACGGTAGCAGCAATACGCATAACAAGTTCTATCATGCAGCTGCAAAAGGTGCACGTCCGTTCTGCATACTCTGGATGGAAGTACGATAAACGGCAAGAAGACCGAGGATAAAGTAAAACGGTGCAACGATGGTCAGATACATATCGGAATAATGATAAATTTCCTTTGTCGGATCGGACAGGAACATCTGTACGATCGGGTGGCGAAGAAGCAGGATACCAATACACATGATTAGATTAAAAGTTTCTGTTTGAATCAGACATGCCCG
>ERZ773139.4718-NODE-4718-length-10534-cov-3.553583_pt1 | contig 10534 bp, 6 predicted proteins | sample MGYA00580854_ERZ773139 | MGnify/ENA primary metagenome ERZ773139 (study PRJEB29015, sample SAMEA2737809) | human gut metagenome | biome: human gut; feature: human-associated habitat; material: faeces | place: China | collected 2012 ...
CCGGGACTGCAAAAACCGCGCGATCGTCGGCTATCAGCACGTGGGCTACAACGTCGGCGGCATCGCGGGCAGAAGCTGCGGCTTTATTACGGGCTGCGAAAACAGCGGCGCGGTCTATGGCCGAAAGGACGCCGGCGGTATCTGCGGCCAGATGGAGCCTTATGTCGAGATGCAGCTCTCCGAGAGCACGCTGTCTAAATTACAGACACAGCTGAATGAACTCAGCGCGCTTGTCGACAAAGCGGCGAACGACGCAGATGGCGGCGCGGGCGGCATTTCCTCGAGCCTTGGCAGCATGTCCAATCTCGTCAAGAACGCGACAGACTCGGTAAGCGATCTCAAGGTCAACATCGACGCGAACGGCTCGCTGCTCGGACAGGGCGGCGCAAGCGGCTCTGCGGGCATTACGGTTACGCCGCCGAGCGTCTCTGTAGATGGCAGCCTTGGCCACGGCTCGGGCCTTGACATTTCGCTCGAACCGGGCTCTATCTCGATTGACCACGGCTCCGGCGCAGGCGCTAGTGTTTCGGTCGATGGGGAACCCGGCGGACTGGATATCGGAAGCGACCTGACCGCTGGAGGCCTACTCTCCGGCAATGCGCAGATTGTGGCCGCGCCCGATCTTGGAAACCTCAACTCCGCCATCGGCGGCCTTTCCGGCCAGATCAGCCGCCTCAACGGCGCGATTTCCGGCACAGTCGGGCAGCTGGCGGACGATATGCGCCAGATCAACAAGAAATTCGGCGAGATCACTGACACGCTCGAGACGGCGATTTCCGACGCGGCGAGCAAAGCGGGCGACGTGATTACCGACGCGTCGGCCATTGACGTGGACCTGATCACGCTCGGCAAGGTGCATGACAGCCGGAATACCGCCTATGTAGACGGCGATATCAGCGTCGGCGGCATTGCGGGTTCGATGGCGATCGAATACAGCTATGACCCCGAGGACGACGTGACGAGTGACCTTTCGGCGGACTATAAACGGCAGTACGAGCTCAAGGCCGTCATTCAGGAATGCACGAACGAAGGTGCAATCCAGGCAAAGCGCAGCTACGCAGGCGGCGTGTGCGGGCGCATGGATCTGGGACTCATCACCGACAGCTGCGGCTTCGGAAGCGTTGCGAGCGATTCCGGCGACTATGTCGGCGGCATTGCCGGTCAGACCGGCTCGACCGTGCGGCAAAGCTACGCAAAATGCACGCTGTCCGGCTCCAGATATGTCGGCGGTATTGTCGGCGCGGGCGCCGCGCAGACGGTCTCAGGCAGCTCCAGCACCGTGACGGGCTGCTACAGCATGGTAAAAATCACGGATGCGGCGCAGTTTTCCGGCGCAGTTTCCGGCTCGGATGCGGGAGAGTTTGCCGATAACTATTTCGTTTCCGATACGCTCTCGGGTCTGGATACCGTGAGCCGGACCGGCAAGGCAGAGCCGATCAGCTATGACGAGCTGCTCGATGTTCCGACAGTTCCGGATGGCATGCGCCAGCTGGAGCTTCGCTTCGTGGCAGGCGAGGAAACGCTGAAGGTACAGACCTTCCAATACGGCGACTCGTTTGACGAAACGATCTATCCGGACATTCCGGAGAAGGACGGCTACTACGGGCAGTGGGACGTGACGGACCTTACAGACCTGCACTTTGATACCACCGTGACGGCAGTCTATACGCGCTATGTGACGACGGTACCGGGTGAGGTGCGGCGCGACAGCGGGCGGGCGGTGTTCTTTGTCGACGGCGACTATGATGCCGACGCGCAGTTGACCACGCAGACGATGGCTCTGTCCAACTCCGGGCTTTGCCCGGTCAGCGCGGGGCTTTCCGAGGCAGTCAGCCATTACATGTCGGTCAATCCGTGGTACACATGGTTCTCCGCGCCTATCACGAAGGAGATTGTCGAGCAATGGAGCGTAAGCATTCCAGACGACGGGGAGGCGGTCCACACGCTGCACTACCTCTCGCCGAGCGAGTCGACGCGGCACCTTGCGGTCTTCGTCCGGCAGGACGGCGGCTGGAAGCGCGCGCAGGCAGATACGTTCGGCAGCTATCTGACCTTCGATATTTCCGGTTCGCAGGCGGAGATTGCAGTCGTTTCGGTGCTGCATATCTGGTGGGTCTGGACGATTCTGGCGGTTCTGATTCTGGGACTCATCGCGCTGCTGATTGTTCTGCTTTCGAAGGCGGCAAAGCGCCGCCGGAAGACGCAGACCGCGCCGGAAGGCGGGGAAAATCCGGACGGACAGGCGAAAAAGAAAAAATTCCCGGTCTGGCTGACGGTGCTTCTGATGCTGCTGGCGCTGGCGGCAGCGGCGGCTTCGGTGTACTTTTTTGTCATCCGCAGTAAATTCGCTCCCTATCAGGCGCTGGCAGAGCTGAATCAGTCGCCGGAGCTTTCGATGAATCTGCTGCTGGATGCAGACATGGGCGAGGAAGCCTTTGAGCTTTCGGCAAGTGTCGAGCGGAAAACGGCGGGCGGACACCGCGTGACGCGCGTGGGCTTCGATGATCTGCCGCTTTATTACGCGGAGAACCTTGTGGTGCTGGAAAACGGCACGGCGTATCAGCTCACGTCCGAATTCCCGGATTATTCCGCAATTCTGTCGAATCTGACGTCGATTTATCAGCAGACCAGCTTTACAACACTCAAAAACGGAGACGAAACCGTCTACGGCGTGAGCGTGGACACTGATGGCGCAAAGACACTTGTGGGGCTTCTCCTGCCGGAAACGGGCGGCAGACTCCCGGACGGGCAGACGCTTTCGGCAGAGGTCCATATGGAAAACGGCAGTGTGGAGAAAGTCACAATCTCCGCCTCCGGTACACTGAAGGACCAGGCGCAGACACCGTTCCAGCTGTACATGACGCTCGACGGGTTTGACGCGGCGGCGAATTTCTCTGTGCCGGATGCGGTGCTGGAGAGCCTTGACAAAACCTATGCAGACGGCGAGCTGCCGGTCATTACCGACGATCTGTTCCGGCTCATAAACGGCTGGTCGAACCTGCTCTCCCGCCAGACCCTTGCGGCAGATCTTGATGTGTCGGTCGACTGCGGTCCGGTCGTCGTAAAAAATGCGCTGCGCTATTACCGCGGCACAATAGACGGCGTAACGGTCAACTGCATCAACAAAAGCGGTCTCAACATCTTCTTCTCCGACGCAGGAAGCGCTGTCACGGCAGACGGAGAGGAAGCGTCCGGTGATGCACGCAGCCTGACCGGAACGGCAAAGCTGCTGGATATTGTCTATCTCGTCTGTTTAGAGGGCGATTTTACAAGCGAAGAGCAGGACGGTGTCTACACCTATCGCGTCTCGCTCAGCAGCCGCGCCATGGACGACATGCTCGCGGCGCTTGCCCCGGACGCGGAGAAGCTCGAAATCAGCTTTACCGACAGCTTTGCGGAGGTTACGATTGAGGACGACACTGTATCCGCGCTTCGTATTTCCTGCGGCGGCTCTGTGAAGGTGCTGCTCACAAGCGCAAGCGCCGATGTAGCGGCGGATATCACCTTTGTGGACGCGGAAATGCCCGAGGTGCCGGACAGCGTTTTAAATGCGCTCCGATAAACAGAATCATCAAATAGAGCGCCCCCTCCGAAGCATTTCGGAGGGGGCGCTTTCACATTTTGCAGACGCGAAAAGAAGGCGGACGATTTGGTGTACCGTTCAGAAATTACCGGAACCGGCGCGTAAAATTCGGCAAATTTTCGGTTTCCGGCGTCTTGCCGGACCGGAGGCAAATGAGTATAATAGAGGCAGATTTTACGGCAATGGGCAGATACTGCCCGCCGAAGAAAAGCGGAGGAAACAAATGAAAGCAATTGTGACCATTGTCGGCAAGGACCAGGTTGGTATTATTGCAAACGTGTGCAGCCAGCTTGCCGCCTGCAACATCAACATTCTTGAAATCAGCCAGAAGATCATGGACGGCTTTTTTACCATGATGCTGGTGACGGACCTGTCCGGCTGCAAGCAGCCGCTCGATGAGGTTTCGGAGCTTCTGAAAACCTGCGCGGAGGGCAAGACTCTTTCTATCCGCATCCAGCGCGAGGACATGTTCGACGCGATGTATAAGCTTTGAGGTGCCGCCATGCCGAGTTTACAGAAGGTCATTGACGCGATCGATATGATCGACAAGCAGCATCTCGACATCCGCACGATTACGATGGGCATCTCGCTGCTCGACTGCGCGAGCGAGGACGTCGGGCGCTGCTGCGAAAAGATTTACGATAAGATCTGCCATAAGGCGGAAAACCTCGTCCAGACGGGCGAGTCCATTGAGCGCGAGTTCGGCATTCCGATTGTCAACAAGCGCATCTCCGTCACGCCGATGGCGCTTGTCGCCGGAAGCTGTCAGACAGAGGACTTTGTGCCCTTTGCCCTCACGATGGACAGGGCTGCAAAAACGTGCGGCGTCGACTTCATCGGCGGCTTTTCCGCGCTGGTGCAGAAGGGCTTCACCTCGGGCGATAAAAAGCTGCTGCGCGCGATTCCGCAGGCGCTGGCGCAGACGGATCTGGTCTGCTCGAGCGTAAACGTCGGCTCGACGAAAGCTGGCATCAACATGGACGCGGTGGCGCGGATGGGCAGAATCATCAAGGAAACGGCGCATCTGACGCGCGAGCAGGACGGTCTGGGCTGCGCAAAGCTCGTCGTGTTCTGCAATGCGGTAGAGGACAATCCCTTTATGGCTGGCGCATTCCACGGTGTCGGCGAGGCGGAGTGTGTCGTGAGCGTCGGCGTTTCCGGACCTGGCGTGGTTCATCATGCGCTGCAGTTCTGCAAGGATGAAAAGTTTGACGTTGTCGCCGAGACGATCAAGAAGACTGCCTTCCAGATTACCCGTATGGGACAAATGGTGGCTGCTGAGGCGTCGAAACGTCTGAACACCGAGTTTGGCATCGTCGATCTGTCCCTTGCCCCCACGCCCGCGGTCGGCGACAGCGTGGCGCGGGTTCTGGAGGAAAGGGGACTTGCCGTCTGCGGCACGCATGGAACGACAGCCGCGCTGGCAATGCTCAACGACGCGGTCAAAAAAGGCGGCGTGATGGCGTCCGGTCATGTGGGCGGTCTTTCCGGTGCGTTCATTCCGGTCTCGGAGGACGAGGGCATGATCGCCGCGGCGCTCGACGGCACGCTGACGATTGACAAATTAGAGGCAATGACCTGCGTCTGCTCGGTGGGGCTGGACATGATTGCCGTTCCGGGCGATACCTCGGCAGAGACCATCTCTGCCATCATTGCGGACGAAGCGGCAATCGGCATGGTCAACAGCAAGACGACCGCCGTGCGCGTGATTCCCGTCGAAGGCAAAAACGTCGGCGACATGGTCGAGATGGGAGGGCTCCTCGGCTCCGCGCCCGTTATGCCGGTCCATGCGGCGTCCAGCGCAGACTTTATTGCCCGCGGCGGCAGAATCCCCGCGCCGCTGCAGAGTCTCAAAAACTGACATCCAATATATCTCCTGAAAGGAAGCGTATTTTTATGAACGAAAGCATTCAGAAGGCAAAGGCGCTCTTTGCGCCCGTCCCGCACGTGCAGCTGGGCTTTTTCCCGACACCGTTTTATAAGCTGGAAAACATGTCCAAGGCGCTCGGCGTGAATCTGTATATCAAGCGCGACGATTTTACCGGCATGAATCTGTTTGGCGGCAACAAAATCCGCAAGCTCGAATTCCTGCTGGGAGATGCCATTGCCAAGGGCTGCAAGGCGGTCGTTACCTACGGCGCGACACAGTCGAACCACGCGATGGAAACCGTCTCCGCCTGCCGCCGCTGCGGATTGGAGCCGATTTTGTATCTGACTGCGGTTGTAAAGCCTGACAAGGAGGATGTGCGCGCGAACCTGCTGCTCGATCAGGTCATGGGTGCGGAAATTCACATCGTGGACATTGAACCCGGCGAGACCGAAGATGACGCCGAGGCGCGCTCGTTCCTCATGGGCGCAAAGCATGCGGCAGAACTGACCGCTTCCGGCACGCCGTGCTACGACGTTCCGATGGGCGGTGCGAGCCACGTTGGCTCGATCGGCTTTGCAAACGGCTTTGTTGAGCTGGCAGAGCAGATGGACGCAATGGGCTTGACGGCAGATTATGTCTACCATGCGACCGGAACCGGCGGCACGATGGCAGGTCTTCATGCGGGCAGAAAGCTTGTCGGCTCTCAAGCGGAGATTCGTTCGATCACCGTCAGCCCGAAGAACGATGCGTATCTGACGAAGGTGCAGAATCTTGCCAATCAGGTCCTGGCGGACCTCGGCAGCGACCTGCGCGTCAGCCGCGACACGGACCTTCACATGGACAACAGCTACTATCTGCCCGGCTATGAGCAGCCGAACGAAAAGGCAAGCGAGGCAATCAAGATGCTTGCACGGTTAGAGGGTCTGTTCGTAGACCCGGTCTACACCGGAAAGGCGCTTGCCGGTCTGATCGACCACATCCGCACCGGCAAGGTCGAGCCGGGCAGCAACGTCGTCTTCTGGCATACCGGCGGCGCGACCGCTCTGTTCGCTGAAAAATCCATGCTCGGCGATATCTTCTAAAACACAAGCGCCTTGCACAAAAATGCGGGGCGCTTTTGTAAATTCTGCCCGGAAAAACGCAAACGCAACTGCTGGTTGACAAATGAGCAGGCTCTTTTCTTGCCCGCAACCGCGCGGTATGGTAAGATATTGCCATCAAATCAGCCGGGCAATCCCGGCAGCAGGAGGAAAGCATGACGTTTTCAGAAAAAATATCTGCCCTTCGCAAGCAGAAGGGCTGGTCGCAGGAGGAGCTTGCCGAGAAGCTGATGGTGACGCGGCAGGCGGTTTCCAAATGGGAAAGTGCGCAGTCGATGCCGGATCTGGATAAGCTGGTGCTGCTGAGCGAAGCGCTCGGCGTCAGCACGGATTATCTTCTCAAAGACGAGCAGGCACAGAGCGCGCCGGTTCCTGCGACAGCAGAGCAGACGGTAAAGCCGCGGCGCGTGACGCAGGAAGAAGCCAGACGCTATTTGCAGATGCAGACGGCAGCGATTCCGAAGACGACACTGGGTGTGGCGCTTTGCGTGTGGTCCTCGATTGTGCTCATTGGGCTTCCGGCATGCAGCACAATTTTTAAGCTGGGATTTTCGGAGGCAGTCTGCACAGGCATTGGACTGTGCGCGCTGCTGGTAATGGTTGCGGCAGGCGTGGCGCTGCTGCTGACGGCAAGCGGTAAACTGCGTGAGTTTGAATACCTGGAGCGAGAGCCCATAGAGACGGACAACGGCACACGGGAGCAGGCGCTTTCCATGCAGCGCGAAGTTTTGCCCATCTGCGCAAAGCGCAATACCATCGGCGTCGTTCTTTGTATCTTGTCGGTGCTTCCGCTGTTTGCGCTGATGTGTGTGCCGGGGGTTCCGGATGGGTATTACAGCCTCGCGGTCTGCGCGCTGCTGCTTCTGGTCGGCATTGCGTGCCTGCTTCTGGTGCGCACGGGCTCCATGCGCGGCGCGGTCGATAAGCTATTGGAACAGGGCGACTACACACGCGAGAATAAAGCGAAAAGCCGCTTCGTCGGCGCGGTCAGCGCAGCATACTGGCTGGTGGTTACGGCGGCGTTCCTGTTTTACACATTTGGTCCGAACGGCAACAGTCAGCCGCAGTACAGCTGGTTTATCTGGGCGATTGCGGGCGTTCTGTACGGCGCGCTGATGGCGGCGCTGTCCGTTTACAGGAAAAAGTCGAAATAGGAAATCGCACAAAAGCCGGAGAGCAACGCTCTCCGGCTTTTCGATTTCCAAGTGCTTATTTCTGATAGTGGCTCCACATGGCGTCGGTCGCCTCGCGGATGGCAGTTGTAACCTCCTGCACCTTAGCTTCGTCCCATGCGTCCGGCTCGGCACGCAGGAACGAGGTCTTATCCACGCGGTTGTCGAAGATGCCGATCGGCACATGATAGGTCGTGCCGTGCGCGGGAACTTGCACGGTGTTCGGAACATCGCTGGTCTTCACCAGATACTCCATATCGTCGCAGCCGTATTCTCCGAGCATGACTGCCAGCGGCACACCGTGGTGGAGGTTCGAACCGGGGTCATTGGGGTCGGCGCGGTCGGCATTTTTGCGGCGCGATTCCTCAGGCGTGACCCAGATATACAAAATTGCGGCGTTTTCCAGAATCTCCGGGCAGAACATCGGCAGCGAATACTGATATCCGTTCGAGCCTGTCAGCGGCATCGACGCGCCATCCGGTCCGCCGCGTGCGCACTCGATGATGATGGTCTTGCCCTCAAAGGAATCCGGGTAAGCCGCCTGCTTTTCGCGGAGCATTGCGGCAGCTTCGTCTTCCAGCTTTTCGGCAAGCTTTTTGCGCACATCCTCCGGCAGAAGCCCGAGACGGGGCGCAAGCCCCGCAATCTGCGCGGCGCGGTCGTAGCGGTCGAAGAGCAGCTGCGCCGCGGAATCCGGTTTCTGGACATTGCGGTTCAGAAGATCGTGATAATCCTCGTTCAGCAGGCAGCAGAGCGTGCCCCAATCGCGCCCGTCGATGAACGGCTCTTCGCCGGGGTAGAATACGCGCGCGTGCCCCATTGCCTGCAGCTCATTGTCGATGCGGCGCATCATATGGACATAGGGGAAATCGTCGAGCTGCAGATTTTCTCCGATGTGGAACTCCTGCTTCAGCCGCTCAGGCTCGATATTTGCCATGAAGTTGCGGACCTCCGATTTACCCGAGGCAGGAAGCGCCTGCAGTAAGACGACCTTGAATACGTTGTTTTCCATACTATTTCCTCCTGTGCCGCGAAAGCGGCGTTTTTATGCGTGGATCAGATGGAGCCACTGCGTTTTGTCGACGGTGATTTCCCGTTCGCGCTCGACATACTGCATGATCAGCTCCGAAATCTCTGTCGGCTGCTCGGCAAGAAGCGGACAGGCTTTATATGCCTCGTAGCCGCCTGCGCCGGAGGCACGGTAGTTGTTGAGGCAGAGCGTCAGTTCTCTGTTCTCCGGCAGCTCCGAACCCTGATAGACGATCGATACAACGCGCGCGCCTGCAGGCTGCTTCAGATCTGCCGTGACGGTAAGATTTGCAAAGTAGTCGTAGTTGAAATGCTGGACAATCGGCTCCAGAAATGCCCGGCTTACGCAGAGGCTGCCGTCCGGTGCAAAGTCAAAATACGCCATACTCCGCTCCAAAGCGGACATCAAGACCTTTCTGGTCACACGGATGGTCTTGAGTGTGTTCGGGAAGGCGTAGGCGCAGATGATTGCGCGGATGGTGACGTTCTGCGGGAAATCGGATACCTGATTGGAAAGGCTCGTCACGGAGATGTCCGCGCCGGAGACGGCAAGCTGGACCTGATTGAAGAAGTTTGCAAGCAGCGATCCGTTTGCCGCCAGCGCAAGCGGTGCTCCGCCGGGAAGCGGTGTATCCAACCGACCGACGGGCGTATCAAGCCACTCGTTCAGCTGCTTTTCCGTAGGCGCGATTGCCTCCATTGCCGCAGGAAGCGGCTGATCTCCTGCCGGAACCAGACGGGAAACGGCATGGACGCTGCCGCGATCGGCGGTTATGTTCATGCGGATGAATTTCGCTGCCTTTTCCGGCGGCTGGCAGGTGTAGGTGCCGCCGATTTGAAGGTTTTCCGCCTCCATGTGCTGGTGCGCGGCGAGAAGAACGTCGAAGCCCAGCTCGCGGCAGATGCGCCAGCCCTGATTTTCCCCCGTCTGCGAGAGAATTTTCCCGGTTTTCACATCCGCCTCAAACCCGCCGTGGTAGATGCAGATGGTGAGGTCGACCTGCTTGCGGCGCAGCTCGGAAAGTGCCTGCCATGCTGCCGCAAAGGCGTCCGTCACGGTGATGCCTGCCATGTTTTCCGGTGTTTCAAACTGCGTGACAAAGGGCGTGATGATGCCGGTCAAGCCCACACGCAGCCCGTTTTCCATCGTGACGACGGTGGTTTTCTGCACGCCGCGGATGCCCTCGACGTTCGCGCACAGGCAGACGGCACGCAGGCTGTCCAGATACCGCTCGATGACTTCTTTGCCGTAGTCAAAGTCGTGGTTTCCAAGCGTCACAAAATCATAGCCGCCGAGGTTCAGAAGCTGCGCCGGAAGCGTGGTGACGTCGCGTACTTCGTGGCTTAGGTAGTAGGTGAGGGGACTGCCTTGCAGGGTGTCTCCGCCGTCAATGATCAAGGTGTTGCCGTCTTTTTGAAATTGCGACAGACAGTTGGCAAGCCCGGACGGCGTCCTTTCTCCGGTTGCGTACCGGACCGGCGAGAAGCAGCCGTGAATGTCGCTGGTATAATAAATGGTAAGATGTCGTTCCATGGAATATCGTTCCGTTTTCTGAGAGGATATTTTGAGGGCGCATAAGCGCCCTCAAACAGGTTTTATTCGCCGTGCGCAAGCTTTCTGCGGATGCGCGTGGAAATGAGTTCGATGATCAGAACCAGCACCATCAGACCCCAGACAAACGAGCCGACCATACCCCAGCGGCGGGAGTTGAGGCACTGCACCAGCGAAGCGCCGATGCCGCCTGCGGCGACGATGCCGAGCGTGGTAGCGTCCTTGAGG
>ERZ773139.4722-NODE-4722-length-10526-cov-3.146500_pt1 | contig 10526 bp, 9 predicted proteins | sample MGYA00580854_ERZ773139 | MGnify/ENA primary metagenome ERZ773139 (study PRJEB29015, sample SAMEA2737809) | human gut metagenome | biome: human gut; feature: human-associated habitat; material: faeces | place: China | collected 2012 ...
GATTCGGAGGTGGAGAAATTATGAGTCTGAACAGCCGAATCATAAAGGCATTAGAACCTATGAAACTGAAAGTGACGGTTTCGGAGCATCCGGTTAATGATGAGGAAGGAAAACCTCAACAACCGGATGCTTTTTTGGTAATCATACCCGGAACGGATGATTTCCCTGTATGTGCAGATGACCGACCAATCGTGGAGACAGAGGAAGTTGAACTGGCACTTTACTGCAAAGGAAATTATCTGAAGATGAGGGATGAGATTACCACAAGACTTCTGGATGCTGACATTACGATTGTATCCAGAAAATATATGGAGTTCGAAAAAGAAACAAAATACCACCATTACATTTTTGAAGTAATGGGAATAAGCGAATAGGAAGGAGGATTTGCCAATGGCAACCATCGGTCTTGATAAATTATTTTATGCGCCCATTACAGAGGATGAAAATGAAGAGGAAACCTATGGTACTCCGGTGCAGCTTGCAAAAGCGATTTCTGTGGAGTTGTCTGTAGAACTTGCAGAAGCAGTGCTGTATGCGGATGACGGAATTGCACAGATCATCAAGGAATTCAATTCCGGCACACTGACACTTGGTGTAGATGACATCGGACTTTCCGCAGCATCAGAACTGACAGGTGCAGAGATTGACAGCAATGGTGTACTGGTTTCTACATCGGAAGATGACGGTAAGCCCGTAGCAGTCGGCTTCAGAGCAAAGAAGGCAAACGGAAAATACCGTTATTTCTGGTTATACCGTGTGAAGTTTGCGGTTCCGGCGACCAATCTGGAAACAAAGGGGGAATCCATCAACTTCCAGACACCAAGCATTGAGGGAACGGTAATGCGTAGAAATAAGGTGGACGGAAAGGGCAGACATCCGTGGAAAGCGGAGGTCAGTGAGGATGATTCCGGTGTAAATACAACAACTATCGGAAACTGGTATAAAGAGGTTTACGAGCCTGCTTATACAGCCGAAGCGTCAAATGTATCGGAGGAGGATGCATAGGAGCCGGGTAACCGGGATTTGAAAGGAGAAGCAGTATGTACAGTATAGAAGATAGAAGTAAGGTTATTACAATCGGTGGTGTGGAACACAAGCTGATTCTAACCACCAAGGCAACAAAGGATATTACCAAGCGGTATGGCGGTTTGGAGAAACTCGGTGACAAGCTGTTGAAGAATGCAACGATGGAGGAATCGTTGGGAGAGGTTATATGGCTGATTGCGTTGCTGGCAAATCAGGAAATCCTCATCCATAATTTACAGCACAGGGATGAACCGAAACCGCTTCTTACAGAAGATGAAATAGAACTTCTTACCAATCCGTATGAACTGGCAGAATATAAGGATGCAATCATGGCAGCAATGTTAAAAGGCACGAAACGTCATGTGGAATCCATGCCGGAGAAAAATGAAAAGGGAAACGTACAGACCGGGCAGAGCCACCAGAAGTGAGCTTTGCCCGGTTCGTGTATATCGGAGTAACACAGTTACGGAAACCGGAAGAGGAAGTGCTTTTGACACCGCTTGGTGAACTTATGGATCAATGGGAACTTCACAAACAGTTTCTTGGAATTGCGAAGCCTAAGAGGGAGGTTTTCATTGAGGATATCATACCGGAAGGCATCTAAGGAGGTGTTTGGATGGCTGAGAGTTTCGGTGTCAAGATGGGAGTTGAGGGCGAGAAGGAGTTTAAAAATGCCCTAAAGGAAATCAACTCCGCTTTCAAGGTGCTTGGTTCAGAAATGAACCTTGTCACATCGCAATTTGATAAAAACGATAAATCCATCCAGTCCTTAAGTGCAAGAAACGGTGTGCTGACAAAGGAGATAGAAGCACAGAAAAATAAGGTGCAGACTTTACAGGCGGCACTTGAAAATGCTTCCTCTTCTTTTGGGGAAGCGGATAGCCGAACCAGAAGCTGGCAGATACAGCTGAACAATGCACAGGCTGATTTGAATAAAATGGAGTCTGAATTGAAAGCCAATGAGGATGCCATTGACAGACTGGGACAAGAGATGGAGGAAGCAGAGGAACAGACGGATGATTTTGCAGAATCACTCTCAGACAGCGGAGATATGGCAGAGGATTCATCCGGTAAGTTCGAAAAGGTCGGTTCTGTTGTCGCAGGAGTCGGCACGGCTATCGCAGCAGCGGCAGCTGCCATAGGTGCTGCCGTGGTGGTAGCAAGTGTGGAACTGATAAAACTGGGTGATGAATATAATAAGGCGGTCAATCAGATATCCGCATCCACGGGAGCAACAGGCACGGAATTGGAAGAACTTGGTGTAATCGCACAGAAGGTCTATACCAATAATTTCGGTGACAGCCTTGAGGATGTAGCAGAGGGATCCGTTGTGCAGAAAACAACCGGACTTGTGGGGGATGAGTTACAGAAAGCCACAGAGTCCGGTTTTGCTTTGCGTGATACCTTCGGATATGATCTGCAGGAATCGGCTCGTGCTGCCAATGCACTGATGAAGAACTTTGGTGTGACAGCAGAGGAAGCATATAACATCATTGCAGTCGGCGCACAGAATGGTGCAGACCAGAACGGGGATTTGCTCGATACCTTAAATGAATATTCTGCACAGTATTCCGCATTGGGATTGTCAGCGGATCAGTTCGTTACCGGACTTATTAATGGTGCGGAAGCGGGTGTGTTTTCCATCGATAAAGTCGGTGATGCGGTCAAGGAATTTAACTTAAGGGCAAAGGACGGAAGCAATACAACCATAGAAGCATTTCAGGCACTTGGAATGAACGCTGATGAAATGACGAAACGGTTTGCTGCCGGAGGAGAGAGTGCCGAGGAAGCCTTCTTCGAAGTTGTGAATGCCTTAAATAATATGGATGATCCGATAGCAAAGAACACGGCTGCGGTTAATCTGTTCGGCACACAGTTTGAAGATTTACAGGCAAATGTACTTCCCGTGCTTGCCGGGATGAAAGATGGGGCGGCTGCAAGCTATGATGCCCTGTCGCAAATCAATGAAATAAAATATGCGGATTTGGATTCTGCATTGGAGGGAACGAAACGCTCCATCGAGGGTGTGTTCCTTCCAACGGTAAGCCAGATGTCCGCAGGAATAACAGATGTATTTTCCACATTGGGAAATGCAATCAATGAAGCAAATGGAGATTTCAGTCAGATAAGTGTGGCAATCGGAACAGCCATAGGAGACGTGGCAGCCATTATCACAGAGCAGATGCCGATGTTCCTTGAGTTAGGACTTAATATCGTGACCTCTATCGGAGGTGCGATTCTGGAAAATCTGCCGATTTTGATTGAGTCTGCGACTAATATTGTACTGACCATTCTGAATTCACTGATAGCCGCCCTTCCTCAGATAACCGAGGGAGCTTTGCAGTTGGTGCTGACATTAGTCAACGGAATTCTTGCGAATTTGCCACAGTTGGTCGAGGCTGCGATTCAGATGATTGTCACACTGGCAACCGGAATAGGAGAGGCATTGCCACAGCTGATTCCAACTATAGTTGATGCGGTAGTTTTAATATGCACCACTTTGCTAAACAACATGGATAAAATTCTGGATGCCGCTTTTTCCATCGTTACCGGATTAGCCCAGGGACTTCTGAATGCACTGCCGAAATTGGTGGCTGCTTTGCCTCAGATTATTTCGTCCATCATCAATTTCATAACCACAAATCTGCCTAAGATTATTGAGATGGGTGTTAAATTGGTGGTTCAGCTGGCAGTTGGGTTGGTTAAGGCGATACCACAGTTGGTAGCAAGTTTACCTCAAATCGTGACAGCCATTATTTCCGGTATTGGAAAAGCTGCGACCTCTATTGTGAGTGTCGGAAAGAATATCGTGACAGGACTTTGGAGTGGTGTTTCTTCCATGATTTCGTGGGTAAAAAACAAGATTTCCGGTTTTGTTGGGGATATCGTTGGCGGTATCAAGAGCCTGCTCGGTATCCACTCGCCATCCCGTGTGTTTGCCGGAATTGGTGACAACATGGCCAAAGGTCTCGGTGAGGGCTTTACGGATGAAATGGATAAGGTGTCAAAGGATATTAACAATGCCATTCCTACAGACTTTGATGTAGATGCAAGAGTGGGAGCGAATACACAGACTTCCGGTTCGGGAAGTGGTGGAACGGTGATTACTTATACCGGTCCGCTTGCGAGTGTGGCACAGATGGTAGTACGAAGTGAGGATGATATCCGAAAGGTATCACAGGGATTATATAACCTGATGCAGTCGGGAACGAGGGCACAGGGAATTATACCAATCACCTAAGAAGGAGGAGAAGCATGGGATTTTCATTTCAGGGAATTCATTCAAAGGAAAAAAAGCTGAAAGCAAGAATTACGGGATATCCCATGCTTCCGGCTTTTAGAAATAATACGGAAAGCATACCGGGAAGGTCAGGGATACTGGATTTTGGAATGGAGTATTCCGAGCGTATCATTCCGGTGGAATGTTCCGTGTTCCCGGAGCAGGACTTTTCTGCTCTGGTACATAGAATAGATGAAATTAATGGGTGGCTGAATCCGTACAGAGGGGTTCAGCCATTGATTTTTGATGAGTACCCGGACAGGTATTTTATGGCGAGACTGAATACGGAAATCAGCATGGAAAGGGTATCACGGGCAGCAGGTACGTTTTCTTTGGAGTTTATCTGTCCTAATCCATTCGGTTATGCCGTAGAGGATGAGGTGTTTTCTATCGCAGCAGAGGGCAAGACCACTGTAAACAGACAAAAGGGAAATCTTATATCTGAACCGATTTTTGAATTAAAAGCGGTTATGGACAGCACCTCTTCTTATGTGGATATCGAAGTAAATGGGGAGTTGGTTCGTGTAAAAGGAAAACTTGCGGAGGGAGAAACCTTTGTGCTTGATACGGCAAAACTGACAGCCAAAGTGGTGGATTCTAATACCAGGGAGACGTTGAGAAACGGTCTTTCACAGCTTGATGAGTTAGTGTTCCCGGAACTGAATCCGGGAGGCAATGAGGTTCTGGTTTCTGTAAGTGGTGCAGCCTTTACGGAGCTTACGATACAGGGAAGGAGCAGGTGGGTGTAATGGGATTAAAATTGCTTGTAAATGCAACCGAGGATTTTACGGGCGAATTTCGGAAAACAGCCAATACACAGGCACAGTGGAAAATGAATGATTCACCGAGTGGTGATGATACAACTCTACACGATTCGTCCGGTCATGCGAGAAATTTTACCATCAATGGCTGGTCGGGAACAACAGCATCTACCCGTGCCGGAAAACTTGGGAAATTTTTTCGGTTCAATACCGTAAATCCGGCAACGGAAAAAACACATCTAAGGGCAACGAATACAGGGGATTTCTTCACAGCATTGGGAAAAAGAATCGTGGCAGGAGGGTGGATATACCCAACTACTTATTCGGTAGGGACAACATTTGTACCTATTTTCAGTACCAGAAGCGGTCCGGGAAATCCTCTGTTTTATCTTTCCCTTCGTTCAGGAAGATTACGAAATATGCTTTATGATTCTTCCGGTACGCTGATTCATGATGTCATTGAACCGGAGCCGATGGGAGTTGTGCTTAAAAATAATGGTGCGTATTTTATTGGAACGGTCATTGATTTGGAGAAAAAGACCGTACAGAGCCTTGTTTGTGACAGAGGCACAGGGGATGTGTTTAAGACAGCAATCCGTTCTTTTACCGGAGAATTGAATCCTTCCTGTACTGCAGATATCGTCATGGGAATGTATGCAGACAGTTACTACTTTGCCGGAGGATTTGATGACTGGTTTTATGAAACGGACTCTGATTTGACAATTGATGATTTGGAAGCACATTTTCTTTCCGGTTTGTTGGCAAATGGTGCAGATGTGGACTCGTCTGTGGATGCCATATCAAATCTGGGAAGTGTGACCTTAAAGCAGACGGATGGCGTATATGCAGAAAGCGGTGTTCTTTATACAAGGATTTTAGACCTTGGGGAAGGTGGTCTTGCCGGAGCGGGAAAGATACAGCTTGTAGGTACAGTGGATGCAGGAATTACTTCTATTTCGGAAGTTAGAACAAGGACATCGGATTCCTTGGAAGATACATCTTTTTCAGATTGGGAAGCGGTCGGAGCGGATGGGGTGATACAATCTCCAAACTTAAGATACATTCAGATACAGATGACGCTTTCTACAACAGATACCTCCATGACACCGGAACTGAGTGCAATTCAGATATATGAAACACCAAAGGCTCCTTATTCTAAATTGGGATATGCAAGGCCAGTGGTGTTAAGTGATGGTGGAATCAGGGAAGCAGTATTGGAAAATGCCTATGACATTATCGTTACGAGCGAACTGAATGGTTCTGATTATTTGGAGTTTTCCATTCCATTCAAAGATGGGAAGAGGTCATATCTTGATAATGAAAAGAAACTGCAGATTACTAAGGACATTTACCGTATCCGAACAGTCACGGATGATAAAGGTGAGGACGGAAAGACGGTAACGAGCATTTATGCGGAAGCTGCGTTTTATGACCTTGCGTATTCTGAAAAGAAAAGTGAACAGACATATGAAGCGGAAACCGCAGAAAAACCGATGGCTTATGCACTGCAGGGAACCGGATGGAGTGTTGGGAAAATAACAGTATCAACGAAACGTTCCTGGCAGTCCATGGATAAAAATGCCCTTTCCATGCTTCGTACCATTCAGTCCATTTATGGTGGTGATTTGGAGTTTGACAATGTAAATAAACAGGTCAGCCTTCTGACACAATCCGGAAGTAACAGTGGTGCTGTGTTTGCCTATCGTAAAAATATGAAATCCATACAGCGGGTGGTGGATACCAGAAGTCTTGTGACAAGACTCTATGCTTATGGTGCAGATGGTATGACCTTTGCAAGTATCAATAATGGAAAGGAATATGTGGAGAATACGGAGTATTCTACAGAAATCAGGGTATCAACGCTTGATTGTTCCTCTTTCACCAATCCCTATCAGATGCTTGAATATACCGAAATGCGACTGGCAGATTATTCTAAGCCGAGTATTTCTTATGTCATACAAGTAATGGATCTGTCTGTACTGACTGGGTGGGAGCATGAGAGTTTCGGTATCGGAGATGTGGTAACCGTGGATGATAAGGATTTGGGAATCCGAATCAGCACGAGAATTATTCGTATGGATTATAATGTGCAGGAGCCGTGGAAGACTGTCATTGAGCTTTCCACCAAGTTAAAAGAACTGGGTGATTCATCTGCTTCGTGGGAGAAGGCAGCAGATACTCTTTCCTCATCGGATTTGCTGGACAGACAGGAGATGAAGGATTTGGTGGTAAACAACCATCTGCTGAATTCCAGAGCAGATGATGGATTCAGCTATTGGCAGAATTCAGGTTTTGAGGTGGATGGAGAAAATGGTGCTTCCGGCAATGCAAGTTTTAAGTGTGTGGGAGCGTTGAATACCACAAAAACATTGTCACAGGAAGTATATCCGGCTACCAGAAGCAGCTACACAGTATCGGCAAGCATAGCAACCGAGAATCTGAAAAAGGGAGCAAATGGAAGGGTTGGCATTGAACTTATCATTGAATATGAGGATGGTTCGGAAGAAACAAGATTTGTAGAGTTGTATTAGGAGGAATGCACCATGTATTTTACGAGGTCGGCAGGAGCGGTCAGTGTTACCGGAATAGAAAAAGTGAAAAAACTGACGGTAAGAGTCGTGGTGCAGGACTGTACAGGAACCGCGCGTTTTACGGATATTATGCTGCAGGGTGGTTCGGTGGCAACCGCATGGGTTTCCCATGTGTCAGAGCAGAGGTACACCTTTGATGCACAGGAGGTGTAAGGATGGAGTTTATTCGATTTGCTGGAACAATCAATACACATGAAGAAAAGAAGGTGGCAAAGGCTACCGTAAATGTAATCTTAGAGGATTGTACCGGAACCTTTTATATAACAGATATCATGTTTCAGGAAGGTAAATGGCTGAGCGGGTATGTGGTAAATAATCTGGAACTTTTGCAGAAAAATCGTGTGAATGGGGAGATAACACCTGTCCGCTTTTTTAATGGGATTGTCCGCTCCGGTGTTACAGCAGTGATTACTAATGACGGAGAAGTATCAGCCGGGCTGAATTATCACATCATTCCAAAAGATACGATGGCAGCAGGAGACATGAGTGTGGCTCATAATTACGGAAGCCACAAGCTGACTTTGCAGAGCATTTTTTTGGAAGATGATGTTGTTGAAATTAATGCTGATGCAAGGGTGGCAACAAGGAATGGAAGCCGGATTAAGGCTGATGGATTTTATTCTTATTCGGCAGCAGGGGACAGTAAACACCAGATTAAAGTAAAGGACAGGAAGTCAGCACTTGTGCGTATGTCTTTTCAGGAAATGGCATATGGGATTGGAGGAAAACGGATGTGAGAAGGGCAAGTAACCGAAATGTTATGGCATGGACATTCATGGGAAATACGAGAATGCATCAGGTGTTAAGAGAAAAAGGTAATAAGCTGTCTCATGTTGGTATTTTTACCTTTGAAGTTTCAGCAGATGGAACAATCAGCGAGACGGGAACTGCGGTCAGTACTATCCTTCCTTATGTTAAGAAATGGCCACATATTAAATGGCTTCTGACCATTATGAATCATGGTACTGCCTCTATTTTTACAGCACTCAGAGAGAATACGGATGACGCACAGGATACGTTCATTTCAGAAATCGTGAGGATTATTGATAAATATCCGTGGTGTTCCGGGATAGATATTGATTTGGAACGTGGAGGGGAGTTAGCGAATAGGGCGAAGGCAAATGCGTTGTTTTCCCAGATATATTCTACTGTAAAAGCAAAGGGAGCAAGCCTTCATGTCAATATCTGCCTTCCGGGTATGACCAGTGTGGGCGGTTCAGTTGGTGGCGAGAACTGGTGCGTGTATGCCGATTTGGATGCATACTGCGACACAGCAGCAATCATGAGTTATGGTATGAGTTGGGCGGGTTCAGCACCGGGACCGGTATCTCCGAGAAGCTGGCTTGAAGGCATCTACAGTTATGCTGCCAATGCAATGAACCCGGATAAAATCATGATGGGGCTTCCCGGATATGGATGGAGATGGCAGATATACGATACTACGGAGAATCTTGGTACGACCTATCGGGGAACAAGCCTTACCTATTATGCTGCGAAATATTGGATGGAGGGCTTATATAATCATACAGGGGATGCACCGCCACAGCCATTTATTCCATTCTTTTCATATTGGGATTGGACGGATATGGTCCCTTGGGGACTGCTTCATGTATATGACTTTATGGAAGGATGGGATACGAGCAGGGAAACGGCAGAGCCGACAAAGCATGAAACCTATAGTGGCAGAAAATATCTCACAACTTATCTGAAGCAACAGAAGGTTTCTTTCGGAGCAATAAGTGTTGATAGGAACGGTGTGCCGGATTCTTATTCAGGCAATGCAGTCATTGGAGAAGGATATGCGTCTGTTTTGGATGAAGAAGCGGTGCTGAAATACACATTTGAAGTACCAACAGCAGGAATATATGATGTGGCTGTCGAGATAGTCTATCCAAGATGGGATAAGAATAGCATCGGAATCAGTCTTGATGGGGACAGTCAGATGCTGTCGGAATCAAGGCTGTATTTCTTATATTGGAGAAAGAAATTCTGGAGGATATTAAAAAGTGGAGTCAGCTTGTCAGCAGGAAAGCACATCATTACTGTGTCCGGTGGAGTGCCTGGAGTGTTTTTTTATGGCTTTCGGGTATGTTCGGATTTTTCACAGAAAGCGACTGCCGGGGAAGTGTACTATGGATTGAAGCCAAGAAAATTCATGGATGTGACCGGAGAAATGGTACAGCCTGACAGGGCATTTAAGGTTACTGCAGAGGTGCTTCGCAGAAAGCCGGAAAGTGCGCTTGTATGGTATGAAGATTTCTGTGATTATTCAGAAATCCCTACCAACTATTTTACAGTACTTGACGGTTCGTGGAAGATTTGGAAGGATGAAAGTTCTGACCGTATCCGTAAGTATTCGCAGCTGGAAGGCAGTGGAAAACTGGCACTGGATTACACCGGATTTTCTGAAATCCATGTGAGGGCGAGATTTGCCTTTAAATCATCGGGAGGCGGTAAGGCAGGAGTGTTTCTTGGAAGCATTTTCTGCTGTATAAATTACGATACCCAGTGTGTGGAGTTGTATCAGGGAAGTAAGAAACTTGGCAGCTATGCATCTTCTTTCAGTAAGACCACAAATGCAGATTTACGGAGTGATCCAAGCCTATATACCGTGGAAATGAGAATCCGTGGAAATAAGGTAAGGGTATATTCCGGTGCAGCCTACACACTAAGGTTTACAGCAACCATTACTGCAGAAACCGGATATGTGGGATTCATGGCGGAGAAGGGAGTGGTGTGTGACCTCTTGCGACTTGGGGATGCATGGTATTATGAACCTTATGAGTGTTTTGATATTACCTTCCCGGATGGAAAGCAGACCACCTTCGGAAGATGTACTCGTACCGGAATTTCATGGGATAATGAATT
>ERZ773139.4724-NODE-4724-length-10521-cov-2.554080_pt1 | contig 10521 bp, 6 predicted proteins | sample MGYA00580854_ERZ773139 | MGnify/ENA primary metagenome ERZ773139 (study PRJEB29015, sample SAMEA2737809) | human gut metagenome | biome: human gut; feature: human-associated habitat; material: faeces | place: China | collected 2012 ...
AACACAGTATACGTTGTGTTCCGTTTTTTTACTATATAAGAGTAACATTGCGATTACTATTTAATGAATTGGAGATAAGAGATGTTAAAAAATAGTGAAAGGAGAATTGATGTAAAGTAACATCATAGGAAACGAAATGAAAAGACTTTGGAAAAGTGGAATAGCATTAGTTTTGGCCTGTGCACTTATTTTTACACAGTTTAATGCACCTAATGTTTGGGCTCAGGCTGAACAGCCAGATGCAAATGAACAGATTACTGTTTACGTAACTGTTGTAGGAGATAGTGTTCATGGAACAGAAGTTCACAAACGTTTTGAAAACTGGTTAGTTAACTACAAGGTTACATTAGACCAGGGCTCAACTGCAGAAGATGCTTTTAAGAAGGCATTAGAAAGTAATGGCTATAGTTATGAAAAAAACAGTTGGGATGGAATTAACAGTATAACAAAACCGGATGGAACAGTTCTTGGCAGTGGCTCTAACGGTGAGGCATGCAGCTGGATGTATGCAGTAGACGGAGCAGATTCTAATCCTAATGTTGTAATGAATCAATACACTGTAAAGGCAGGGGAAAAAATAACTGCTTACTTTATTGATGATTGGAATGCATATCCTTATACAATTCCAACAGTAGGTGTTAATGGAAAGGGTACTGCGGAGGATCCTTACACAATCAAGGATGCATCAGAATTACCTGAAGTAATTGAAGAGGGAGATGTTTATGCATTAACTGATGATATTACTTTAGAATCAGGTCAGTATATTAAAGACATTAAAGGAACTTTAGACGGAAAAGGTCACACAATCACATTAACAGATACATATTTGGCAGACAAGGTTGAGGGAACAATCGAAAACCTTGGAGTAACAAGTACTTCTGAAATTACATTACCTGATGAATCAGGAAGTATGGCAAATACTGTTTCAGGTACAATTGTAAATAGTTATTCAACTGCAAAAATAAAAGCAACAACAGATTGGGGAGAAGTAGGTGGATTAGTAGGAACAATGTCAGGTTCTACGATTTCAAACTGCTATTTTGCAGGAAGTTTTGGTGACTATTCTATGGGAGGAATAGCATATACAAGTTCATCAGCCCAGTCTACAATTTCTAACTGCTATTTTACGGTAGGATTCTCACCTGTATCTATGGGAAGTGCAACAAAAGTTAACTGTGGAATAATGACAGAAGCCGAATTGAAAACTTCTGATGCAATTGAAAAATTAAACACAGACATTACTGACACAGGCTTTGAATGGTCATTACCAACTGATGGAAGCAATAATGGATTGCCTGTTTTAACAGTACCATCTGATATTGTTGACAAAACTCAGTTAGTAGCACAGATTGAAGTTGCTCAGAAGATAACAAAGGCTGACTATACTGATAAGTCATGGAATGCATTACAGGAAGCTTTAGCAGAAGCAATTAAAGTTAATAGTGATAACAATGCAACAAAATCACAGGTTACAAAAGCTACAAATAATTTAGTATCTGCAATTAGTAATTTAAAGAATAATAAACCGACTAAGCCTGTAGCATTGCCAACAGATGACAGTAAGATTACGCACATAAAAACATTAAAAGATTTAAATGCGATTACAGCTTCAAGTGGAAAATATTATGTTTTAGACAATGATATTACAGTTAAAAACACAGAAGATGATTTTTATTTTAGCATGGAAAACTTTAAGGGTGTTCTTGATGGAAAAGGACATTCTATTAAAATTGAAAACATTTCAGATGGAATTTTTTCAAATGTAAGTGAAGATGGTATAATTCAGAATGTTTATTTTACAGGAACAATGAATGTTGGTCAGGGATATAAGGGACCTCTTGGAAGCAACATGTCAGGTGCAATTATTAACTGTTATACAGATATTTCAGGAACAGGAACTTGCGGTTTTGCCAGAAGATTAACAGATGCAGGTATTGTATCTAACAGCTATTCAGTAAGTGAAGGCAAGGCAGGTGCTTTCTTTAATCAGTACGGAACTAACGATACTGCAGGAGAAGGACAGTTAATTAATACATATTGGTTAGAAACATTAGACAACAGTGTTATTCCTGAAAGTGCTCTTGTTAATTCATATTCAGAAACTAAGGATTATATGAAATCTTTAGATTTTGTAAGTGCTTTAAATGAAAATAAGGGCGAAAACGGTGTAAGCTGGGGAAGAAACGGAAATACAGGTTATCCATATTTTGGTGAAAGCCAGGATTACAATCCGGGAAGTACTTTACCTGCAAACAAATACACAGTTAAGTTTACTAAGTTTGACAACACAGTAGCTACAGTAGAAAATCAGAATTTAGAAATTTCATGCAACGATGTTAACGGCTCTAATATTGCCGGTTCATTAAGCTTAGAAGGAGTACCTTCAACAAGCACAATCGAATGGTCGTATGAAAGTGTAGAACCTAGCGGAGCTATTATGGTTGGTTCTGATGGTGGAGTAATAAGAGTTGACAAAGCAGGCACAGCAGTTGTTAAGGCAACTGAAACTAAGGAAGATGGCAGTTCAGAAGTAGTAGCTGCATTAAACCTTAAAGCATATAACAAAGATGTTGAAGAAATAAAAGTATACATTGACGGACAGGATGTTACAAATGGAAAATTTACAGTTCAGGGTTCAGAAATTAAAACTGTAAAGATGGAAGTTAAATACAAAAACGAAGATAAGTTTGTAGCAATTTCTCCAAGAAGATTTTCATTAAAAGTTGATGATGAAAGTTTTATTGAGAATATTCCGGGTTCAAATAGTTTTAGCTTTAAAAAAGCAGGAACTTCAAAAATTACTGCAATTTATAGCGACAACACAGACTTAAAGGCAGACGTAACATTAACATCAGAATACGTGGCAGTAAAATCAGTTACACCTGCAATTAATGAAAGCGTAACAATTCACGGCAGAAATGCTAACAGCACTAACGGCCAGGATTTTGTACCTGATTATTCATCAGTAATAGTTGATCCGGCAAACGCAACTAATGCAGCTAATTACACAATTGAAAGCAGCGATAAAACTATTGGTGAATATGTTCCAAGTATGGTTATTGGTTATGTACCATACAAGGCAGGAACAGTTACATATACAGCAACTATTAAGGACACAAATCCAAATGGAACTGAAAATGTTGTTTCAGGTTCAAAAGATGTAACATACAAATATTTAAATCCTTTAAAATCTGTAACAACAGATGAAAAAGAAATTACAATTAAGGCTAATGAAGAATCAGCAGTTAACTTAACTTTCACAGGTGAAAAATCTGAAGAAGGTTATAGTGTTACTGAACCGGAACTTAATTGGACATATTCTACAGATGGAATTGCAAAAATTGAGAGAAAAACAGCTTATCAGTGGAAGAGGGACGAAAGTGCACCTGATAATAATAACTGGCTTCCAGGCACAGATTATTACGTATACGGCTTAAGTGAAGGCACAGTTACAGCTACAGGAACACCCGTTGATAAAACAAATAATGTAGAACCTGTTGTTTTGACAATAAAGGTTGAAGCAAGTGAACAGGAAGCACCTGATTTGACAGCTCTTACAAATAAGGGATTGGAAGGATTCCTTTCATATGCAGAAAAGAATGTTAACCAGAATTATGACATTAACGGTGCATGGAACCTTTATACACTTGCAAGAGCAGGAAAACCTATTACAATTCAGGAAGCCAATAAATACTATGATGCAGTAGTAGAGGCAAGCAAGAATTGGACAGTAGAAGGAACAAAGCCTACCGACATGGAAAAGGCAGCTCTTGTTTTATCACTTATAAACAGAGACATAACAAATGTAGACGGTGTAAATATTGCTCAGTTAATTTACAACAGTGAAAAGTTGTCTGACGGAGCAAATGAATTAGCATATGCTTTATTGGCACTTGATGCAAGAAATACAGTAATTCCAAGTGATGCTAAGTGGTCAAGAGAGAAGATTATTGCAGAACTTAAGAAATTCCAGAATGAAGACGGTGGTATCGGCTGGACAAAGGGTTCGTCAGATGTGGATACAACAGCAATGGTTCTTCAGGCACTTGGAAGATATCAGGATAATGAAGCAGCAAAAGAAATCATTGAAAAAGCATTAACTTATATTGAATCAAAAGCTGACGCAAATTATGATTATGGAAATGCAAACACAACAGCAATGGTTGTACTTGCTTTAACTTCATTAAACAAAGATGTAACAACAACAATTGGTACAAAATATAAGAACACATTAACAGCTTTAATGAGCTATTACAGTGAAAATGATGGAGCTTTCGTATATCTTAAAGGTGGAAAAGTAAATCAGTATGCTACAATTCAGGCAGTTTGGGCATTAACATCTTACAAGCTTTATACAGAAGGTAAGGATGGATACTGGAATCTTAATAATGTTAAGATTAAATATGAAGGTGAAGATGAGTATTATGCCTCACTTGTAACAGAAAAGATTGCAGCAATCGGCACAGTAACAGAAGAAAGTGAAGCAGCAATTAAGGAAGCAAGAGCATCTTATGATGCTTTAACTTCAGCACAGAAGAAACTTGTAACAAACTATGATGTTTTAGATGAAGCAGAATTACAGCTTGAAATTATTAAGGGAACAGCAGTAACAACTAAGTTCTCATTAGTAGGTGATGACGTTCATGGTTCATCAGGACATGTTTCATACAGCACTTGGATTGCTAATGCGACAATTACAGTTAAGAGTGGTTCAAAAGCATCGGATGTAATTGTAAAAGCATTTAAGCAGTATGGATATTCAATTATCGGCTCAACAAGTTATATTTCAGGTGTAACAACACCATCAGGAGTAAGCTTAAAGGCATTTGATAATGGTTCAGGCAGTGGTTGGATGTATGCTGTAAATGGAAAGAGTCCAAACGTGGGAATCAGCGGTTACAAGGTTAGCAAAGACGATAATATTATTCTTTATTATGTTGACAATTGGAGCGATGCTAAGGTTCCAACAGTTGAGGATCCTGCTGATAATCAGAAGGCGGCAGATGTAGTAATTAAGAAGATTTCTGAAATTGGAGAAGTTACAGAAAGCAGCGAAAATCTTATTAAAGAAGCAAGAGCATCTTATGACGCACTAACAGATGCTCAGAAAGAATTAGTAACTAATTATGATGTATTAGTACAGGCTGAAGCACAGCTTGAAAATATAAAAGACAATGCAGTTTCAACTAAGTTTACATTAGTAGGTGATGATGTTCACGGAACAAAAATCCATACTTCTTATACAAGATGGATTAGTAACATTACAGTAAAAGTTAGAAAAGATGCAACAGCAGGAGATGTAATAACAAAGGGCTTAAAGGCAAAAGGTTATGAAGCAGAAGTAAACGCTGAGTATAACTATATTACAGCAATTACAACACCAACAGGTACAAAACTTGCAGCATTTGATAATGGTTCAAACAGTGGTTGGATGTATGCTGTAAATGGAGAAGCTCCAAGTGTTGGAATGGCAGATTATGTAGTCAAGGAAAACGATGCAGTAATTCTTTACTATGTTGATGATTACATGGATACAAAGATTCCTGCAATGGATGCTGAAACAGAAAACAAACAGTTAGCAGCAGAAGTTACAGAAAAAATCGCTTCAATTGGCAAGGTTACAAAGGATAGCGAAGCAGCAATTAAGGAAGCAAGAGCAGCTTACGACAGCTTAACTGCAACACAGAAATCTCTTGTAACTAACTTTGATGTATTGGAAGAAGCAGAATTACAGCTTGATATTATCAAGGGTAATGTAATCCAGACTAAGTTTACTTTAGTAGGTGATGATGTTCATGGAACAAATGCTCATAAATCATATACTAACTGGATTAATGATATTACAGTAACAGTAAAGAACGGTGCAACAGTATCAGATGTAATTGCAAAAGCATTAAAAGACAACGGCTATTCGTCAGAAGGAACAACTAACTACATTTCAGCAATCAAAACACCATCAGGAATAACTCTTGGTGAATTTGATAATGGTCCAAGAAGTGGTTGGATGTACGCAGTAAACGGAAAGGCTCCAAACGTAGGAATTGCTGATTATAAAGTAAAAGCAGGAGACACAATAAAGTTCTACTATGTTGATGATTACACAAAGGACGATACACCTACAATTGATGCTTCAGGAGATACACATACAAAGAAATTATCACCTGCAACAGTAAAAGTAGCAAAGACAGCTTACAATATAGTTAAATTAACTTGGACAAAAGCCGACAATGCTACAAAATATCAGGTATATCGTAAAGTCGGAAAGAACAGCAAATTCGTAAACATTGCAACAACAACATCATTAAAATACACAGACAAGAAGGTTAAGACAGGCAAGAAGTATTATTATAAAGTAGTTGCAGTAAACGAAAAGGGCGAAACTGTTGATTCAAAGACAGTAAAGGCAACACCAAAGGCTAAAAAGTTGAAAGTTAAGGCAAAGAAGAAAGCCGGCAGAACAGTACTTAGCTGGAAGAAAGTAAAAGGTGCAACAGGATACAAAGTATACAGAAGCACAAAGAAAAACGGCAAGTATAAGAAAGTAAAGACAATTACTAAGAAGTCATTAGTAACATTCAAGGCAAAGAAGAGTAATAAGAAATATTACTACAAGGTAGTGGCTTACAATAAGTAATATAGGAAATATTATTACAAGGCAGCGATTTATAAGAAATAAGCAAATTCAGAGAATTATAATGCATTGAAATAGTAAACGAAGTTTGTGGTTTGTTATAAGTTAAAATGTATTGTGTCTTGGAAGAATTGAAGTTAAGAAAGCTTCTCATACTGAAAGGTGTGGGAGGCTTTTTTTTGCGGGAAAAGTAAAGCAACCACAACAATTCTTGTTAGGTTCGAATGTTGTGGCGTATGAAAGGAAAAAAATTGAAAAGAATGCCACAAAATAATTGAATAACAGGAAAAAGTACCCCGAAAAAAGAAGAAATTAATATGTCGGGGTACATTAGAAAAAATAGCAAACAAAAAAGGCATCCAACCATAAGTTGAACACCTTTTTATAACTATAAATCGTTAATTGAATCGCTTTACAATTCTAATCACAACGCTATAGAAATATTATAATCAATTTCTGCAACAATAAAACAAGTTAATATGTTATTTCATTATCATAAGGCATTACAAAAGCCATAATAATGTATAAGATGATTCCTGAACCCCATGCTAAGGCAATAATTGCTGTAATTAATCTTATAACAGTGGGGTCCATGTTAAGGTATTCAGCGATACCACCGCATACACCACATATTTTCTTGTTTCTTGATGACTTGTATAATCTTTTTTTATTCATATAAATAATCTCCTGCAATAAGTATAAGATTAGTATACCTTTGCTTCTTCTTCACCATTCATAACTCTTAAAGCACCCTGTGCAAGTGCAAGTAATTCATCTTCACCAGGGTAAACAGTTACAGGGGCAATCCATTCAACAGCATTCTTCATATCTGCCTGTGTCTTGGCACTGTAAGCAATACCACCTGTTAAGATAATCTGGTCAACCTTTCCGCCAAGAACTACTGACATAGCACCGATTTCTTTGCATAACTGATAATGGAAAGCATCAACAACAGCTTCAGCCTTTTTGTCGCCTTCTTCGATCATTTTAAGTAAATCTCTCATATCGTTAGAACCAACATAAGCATTGAAACCGCCGTTACCATTTAACATCTTGCCAACTTCTGCCTGTGTATATTTGCCACTGAAGCAAGCTTTTACTAAAGCACCTGTTGGAAGTCCGCCTGAACGTTCAGGTGAGAAAGGACCATCACCATCTAATGCATTAGCAACGTCAACAACTTTGCCATTCTTATGAGCACCAACTGAAACACCGCCACCCATATGAACAACGATTAAGTTTAAGTCTTCGTAATTCTTGCCAACTTCTTTCGCATATCTCTTTGCAACAGCTTTCTGATTTAAAGCATGAACCCCTGCATCTGTTCTGCCACTCGCACTTACATTAACCTGTTTATTATTAATCATAGTTAAAGCTCGCTCCAACTCTTCTTGTACAGTTTTTACCTTAGGTTGTTTTTGATAACCATAAAACTTTGAACCATCATAAGCTAATGCCATTAAATATCTCATACAAACACCTCTATTCCAATTATTATTACTAATAATAATATATGTCCTCCAATAACTAAATAATCATTTCTTTTCATCTTATTATTTGAATAATATGTTCTACTATTAAAATTAAAATTTCTAACCTCTAAAGCATCTGATAAGACATCTGCTCTTTTTATTGACAACATAAACATTGGTATAATCATTGTTTTTAATGATTCTATTTTACCCTTTATATTTGAATTATAGTAATCCATTCCTCTACTAGCTTGTGATCTCATTATTTTTATTGTTTGTTCATAAATAATAGGAATAAAACGAAGCGCAAAAGAAATAGAATAAGATACTTTAGAAACAGGAACATTTAAAGTTTTTAACGGTGATAACACATATTCTAAACCATAAGTTATATCTGTTGGTTTAGTAGTTAATGTAAATATCGATGAATAATTAATTAATAAAATAATTTCTATAATCATTACTAAAGAATTATATAGACTAACTTTAAAAATTAAATTTATGAATAAAAGGGAAATTAAAAAATAACTAATATTTTTAATATTAACCAAATATTCATACACGGTTACTTTTAAGGTATAAAATAGGTATAAACTAAAACCTAATAGAAAGAAGCTTAATAATAATTTATTGTTAATAAAAATTATTAAAACAAATAGTAATAGAGATATAACCTTTGTAACAGGATTTAAGTTATGAATAAAAGTTTTATTTTCTTTATATCTTCCTAAAACTAAATTATTTAACATATCTATATATATCCTTTATTAAATCATTTATTTCATCTCTATAACCAATTTTTATATTTTTTTTCTTTTTTACTAAGTTAGAAAACTCAATAATATCTGGAACTTTAATATTGTTTTTTTTCATAATCTTTTCATTACTAAAAACATCATATTTATTCCCTTTTAATACAACTCTACCATCTTCTAAAACAATAACTTCATCACTTATTTTAAGTAAAAAATCAGTATCGTGACTTACAACAATAATTGTTTTACCATATCTATTTTTTAGCATTCTAATAATCTTTAGAAGGTTTTTTCTACTTACATAGTCTAATCCTATTGTTGGCTCATCTAAAACGATTACCTTAGGATTAAATACCAAAATAGAAGCTATTGCCACTAATCTTTTTTCACCATGACTTAAACTAAGTGGATCTCTTTTTAAGAAGGATTCATCAAGACCTACCATGATTAAAACATCTTTAATTCTTTTTTCAATACCACTTTTCTTATAATTGAAGCAATTCAATGCAAACTCTATTTCACGTTCCACAGTGTTTGCAAAAAATTGTTCTTCTGGAAATTGAAAAACTAATCCGATTTTATTTCTTAAACTATTTATATCTTTTATTTTATTATTTTGTTCCAAACGATAAGAAGAAATATCTATATGACCACTAGTAGGTAATAATACTCCATTGATCAGTTCAATTAATGTCGTTTTCCCACTACCACATTTTCCAACAATAGCGTATACTTTACCACTTTCAAAATCTAAATTAATATCATCTAAAACACTATGTTCATTACTAGTTTTTTTATTATAAATATAACCAACATTACAATATTTTACTTCCATAAATGATTCACCATCTCATTCATATTTAACATAGTATCACTAACAAGACCATAATATCCAAGTTTATTAGATAAATCAACCATAAAAGGTAAATCTAATCCTAGTTTTTTTAATAATCTTTCTTCTTTATACACATTTAATTTAGAATCATTTAAAATTATTTTTCCTTCGCTTAAAACAATAATATCACTACCATAAACAGTTTCTTCTATATCATGAGTGACATTAATAATTGTCATCTTTTTTTCATTGTTTAATCTTTTTAAAATATTTAAAATTTGTTTTTTAGTTACACCATCTATCATTGAAAGAGCTTCATCAAGAATTAATATTTTAGGTTCTTTAATTAACGCAGATGCTAGTGCTACTAATTGTTTTTCTCCACCACTTAAAGTATTTAAACTACGATTTAACAAATTTTCAACAGGAACATAAGTTAAAACTTTATTTAGTTTAGTTTTAATAGTACTTTCTGCATAATGCATATTATCTAAACTAAATAGAATTTCATCTTTTACGGTATCACAAACAAAAGTATTATCAGGATTTTCAAAAACAACACCAACATTATCTCTAATATCTTTTAAATTATCATCACAAAGATTCATGTGATATATATTGATATAGCTATCTGTTTTTATTAAACCTAAAAGAATTTTTACTAGTGTACTTTTACCACTTCCAGAAGAACCAATAATATGAACAAAACTACCTTTTTTAATATCTAAATTGAAATTATCAAATATTTTTTTCTCATTATAACCAAAATTTAAATTTTTAATCATAATAATATTATTATCCATATTATCACCTCACTGTGTACCATAT
>ERZ773139.4725-NODE-4725-length-10520-cov-3.214620_pt1 | contig 10520 bp, 18 predicted proteins | sample MGYA00580854_ERZ773139 | MGnify/ENA primary metagenome ERZ773139 (study PRJEB29015, sample SAMEA2737809) | human gut metagenome | biome: human gut; feature: human-associated habitat; material: faeces | place: China | collected 2012 ...
CTTTCCCGTCTCATCGAAGACCGCACCATCACCGGCCCGCAACCGGTCTACAACTTCAGAGAATGCGTTAATGCTGGTAGAATCGTTAAAAGGGGGTAGCCATGAAAACATCTGATTTGCGAGACATTATGCGTATAGCTTGGCAACTTGTACGTAAAAATGGCTTCACAATGTCCGAAGCCCTGAAAACCGCTTGGCTTAATTTCAAGCTCAAGATGAAAATGAGATACGGAATCGTCAAGTTCTACTACCAGAAAATATCCGGTGAGATTCGTGAGGCATACGGCACTTTGCGCGCCGATCTTATGCCTCAGACAAAAGGTGCGGATCGCAAGCCCAATCCAACTGTTCAGGTCTATTATGATTCGGAACGCGAAGAATACCGCTGTTTCAAGATTGCCAACCTTATAAAAATCGCGTAGCCATGAACACACAAATATTCCAGTACAACGACAATCCGGTGACTTTCCGACTGGATAACGGGCTTAGCTATGTGTCGGCCACTGAAATGGCAAAACCGTTCGGCAAGCGGCCAAATGATTATTTGTCGTTACCATCTACAAATGAATTAGTTAAGGCCATTACCAGAAAATCTGGTATTGCTGAAAATCAACTAATTAAAATAAATCGCGGTGGTCTTAATCCCGCCACCTGGCTCCACGAAGACGTAGCCCTTGATTTTGCACAATGGTTGAGTGTAGATTTTCGTCTTTGGTGTCTTGACAGGCTTAAAGAACTGCTGAAGTACGGCATCACAGCCACACAGCCGACCATAGAGGCTATCATTGACGATCCGGATAATGCGATCAAGCTGCTTACGGCGTTGAAGCAAGAGCGGGCCGAGAAGGAGCGCCTTGCCGAAGAAAACAGACTGGCAAACGAGCAAATCGAAAAGGCCGCGCCGATGGTGCAATATTACAATAAAGTATTGCAATCGGACAGCTTGATTACAACAAACCTGATAGCCGATCAATTAGGCGTTAGCGCAAGGCGGCTAAACGACATGCTGGTGAAGCGCGGTATTATATACCGGCAAAGCGATACCTACGTACTGTATGCGAAATACCGGGGCCAGGGATACGAAGGTTATAGGACGCATACTTACATCAGCAGCACGACCGGACAACAGTTCACCAAACAGCATCTATACTGGACGGAAAAGGGCCGCGAATTCATCTACAACCTGTTTCACGATGACCGAGTATGAATATACGGCCCTGGACGTAATCAAACGTATGGGCGAAGACGAAGTATTCCGCCGGGAATTGTTGCTGCTGATAAACGAGCTGCTTTGCATGTTGAAAAACGCATGTGAAAAATCGAATTAATTTTACATTTATACAACTGTAAACCAGGCATTTTATACTATTTTGCAAAGGGGTGGTGCGCTGTGCCGCCCCTTTCTATTTTTGTTCCATAGCGCTATCGGTAACGGCCCCACGTAAGCGGGCCGAAAATTAATAATCAATCAATAACTATGGACAAAGATATTTTTATGTTCGGCGACGGCGGGTCTAAGGGATCTGACATCATGGCGATGATTCCGGCGCTGATGCAGAACAAGGGTATGGACCCGAACCTCGTTGCGGCCCTGATGAACGGTAACAACAACCGGAATGGTTTCGGCGGGGACGGATGCTGGTGGATCTGGATTATCCTGCTGTTCTTCTGCTGGGGCGGCTTCGGCGGCAACGGTTTTGGCAACAATGGCGCTAACGGTCTTCCGGCACAACTTAACAACGATGCGGGTCGTGAATTGCTGATGAATGCAATTCAGGGCAACGGCGCAGCGATCAACCAACTGGCCGCCTCGCTGAACTGTTCGACAACGCAGCTTCAGGGCGCGATTTGCAGCCTTCAGGGATCGGTGGATAAAATCGGCGGTCAGATCGGAATGAGCGGACAGCAGATTATCAACTCCATTCAGTCTATGGGCTGTCAGATCGGCAACCAGATTGCCGAATGTTGCTGCAACGTCCGCCAGGACATCGTGAAAATGGGCTACGAGAATCAGCTCGCGACGATCAACCAGACCAATGCGCTGCAATCTACGGCCAACACGCAGTTCAACATCATCGGAGCGAAGATCGACGCACAGACGCAGATCATCAACGATAAGTTCTGCTGGCTGGAAAAAGCCCGTTTGCAGGATCGTATCGACGAACTCAGCCGCGAGAACTCACAGCTTGCTACGGCAGCCAGCTTGCAGTACCAGACTGCGAATATCGTCAGCCAACTCAAAGCCCCGGCACCGGTTCCGGCTTACATGGTTCAGAATCCGAATTGTTGCTACACGCCTACGGTGGCCGTTGCTTCGTCTCCGTTTTGCGGATGCGCTGCGAATGCCGTAATCTAAGCAAAAAGGAGGTGATTATGTATCCAAGAGCAGACTTTAGAGTTGTTTTTCCGGGATCGTTTATCCCCAGAGTGGATGTAGGCGGGATTTATGAACTCCGGACTAACGCAGTACAGATTACCGATGCTTCGGTGGACTACGGGATTTCCCCTATCTGTTACAATGCTTTGCCATGCAAAAGCGTGGTCTTGCTCAGTGTACATGCAGATGCGCCGGCGGGAGGCGAGTCCCTTCCGGTAACAATCGCAGTGCCGAACAACGGCCAGTCTACGGTTTCCAGTGCCGATACTACCACGGGAACAACGAAAATTCCGGTAGTAGATAGCAAGAACAGTAATGTCACGGGAGCCGATGTTACGGGGAGCACCGAACGCCTTGCCTATATCGATAAGCGAAACGGCATAATCCGTTTTCTGGAATTTACAGCAAGAGCGGCCCCCGCGCCGACTGCATCCGCTGAACCTGCAGCAAGTAAAAATTCAAAGTAAAAAAAAAACGAAAGCGCAGGGAGGCAATCCCCCTGGGCTTTCCTAAAAATTAAAAATCATGTTCCAAAATTTGAGAAAAGGATCATCTGTATATGTGCTCGACACACGGGAAACTCCGAAATTCTATACGGCGGCTGTCAAGGAGGTCGGCGTGCCGTACTATCCGCAGCCGACACCCGGACAACTGACGCCCTTCCAGCAGCAGTACATCAATATTACTATTGAGAACAACGAACCCTGGGGAGTGCCGGTTAATCTGGATGTCGTATCGAAGGATGGGCTTACCGTCTCCATGACGCGCGAAGGTCTGATGCCAGCTATCACAGCGGCGCAGAAAGAGAGTTCGGATATCATCAATTCGTTCGAACGTCACAAAGCGAACCTGGCAGCCTACGATCAGATTTTAAAGGATCTCGATCCTTCCTATGCGAAAGCGAAGGCTCAGGACGAAGAGATCAAGCGTCTGAACAACGAATTGAGCGAAATAAAGAGTATCATTCGTTCGGTTCCGAGCCTGGAGGATATAAAGGGCCTTTTCGATAAACAAGGAACACCAAAAACAGCTAAATGATTATGAGTTGGAATGGTATGGTAATCGGACGCGCTCACGGAGGCAGCGAACGAGAAGACGTGGATTATATGCTCGATGAAGCCTATGAAAAAGGCCGCGAGGATATGCGTCGAGAAATGATGGACAGCGGTCGATATGGAGATCGTTCAGACTATCCGCGCGGGGACTATGAAATGCGCCGCATGGATGGGGAGGGCTACGGAGATCGCCGCGGAGTCAAGGGTACCGGGCCGTATGCCGGTGAATACAGGCGTAGAAGGTATTAGGTTATGGGACGGCTCGATGTTTACGAAGCATTGCCGGAAGGTATGAGAGAATACCTCTCCAATCACGGCTGGCATTTCAGTAAAAAGCTGGCCGAGTACGCGACCCATCCTTCGCGGATGAAGAATGCCGACGGCACGTCGCACCACTGGGATCACGAACAGGTGAAACAGGCCCTTGAACGTAATGGGATTACGGTCGAGAAAGCAAAGGAATACGATTGTATGTACGTTGCGAATATGGCCTATTCGGATTTCTATCCGAAACCTTTGGCTTCCGAGGCTGCTGTATTGCAGTACGTGAAAGCCTACATCGATGATCCGGACGGGTACGACGGCATTGCGCTCACCCGCTATTATGCGGACTGCATAGGCAAGGGAGAACCTCTCGCCTGGGAAGAATTCCTGTAACCGGCGGGGCACTCCGAATAGTATGCGGAGTGCCCTTATTTTATTCAATTTAGAATCAATATCATGGAAGATACAGAACTGAAACAGTACATCTTGGATTATGCTAAATCCATCGCCAAAGGGGATGAAGACGTGCTGGCGGTCGCCGGACGCGTATCCGACTTCATCGAAGGCAAAGAAGACCGGTGTAAGGGGTGTACCCTTGTGCAATGGCTTTGGCTGATTTTATACCTGAATGTCGATGTCCTTTTAAGCAAGGACGATCAGGAGGACGAACCTAAAAAGACGAAGAAATGAACGAGTATGCCCAAAGATTATTGGCCGGAGAAAGTCTTCGGTCGGTCATCGGCAGCATGGATCCCCGCGACCATCGGCGGTTGTTGGAGTATGTGGATAAAGAAGCCACTTTTCTACCCAGATTCGTGCGCCGGAAGATGTGCAAGCGAATAAAAAAGTACATCGAAGAATGATTACCGCAGAAGTGCACATCCGCGAGTACGCCTGGGAGCTAAGGATCTATCTCGCCGTGACTTGTTACTATACGGACGAGATCATGGACTCCCTGGCCCGGATCGGCTGTCCGCCTGAGATCATGGACAGGGCTTACGACAACATGACCCAATGTGCATTGGATACGGGATTGACCTATTCGAATTCGCACCGGTCGGTCATGGTCGTGGCCCTCAGTTCGTCTCCGGCTCAGTTTTTAAACTCATTCGAGCATGAATTAAGGCATTTGACCGATCACATTGCCATTGTCGAAGGGCTTAAAATAGGCGGCGAAGACGTGGCCTATCTGACCGGCGATCTAAATTCCCTGCTATGGGAATACATACATCCTTTCGTTTGTTGCAAATGTAAAAGCCATTGATATGCGTGATGAAAAAGACTCCTGCGAAGTACAGGAACGAAAAGACAGGATCGACGAATTGCTCAAAGACCTGGAGGCAGAACTTCCCCAGCCTAAATTCGAACAGATAAAGGAAGAACTGTTTATGTTGCTGGGATAGCATACCGGCAAAGACTTAATTTGCGCCGTCCGGAAGAGTCTTCCACCGTCTTTTCAGATTGAGCAATATCCGTTCCTCACCGATGCGTTTTCTGCGGAGTCGGTAGTATCTCCATTGGTAGTAGGTTGATACAGGCCAGAACAAGTTGATAGATATGTCTTTGCAATTAAGTTCTTTTGCATACAAATTGGCCGTTTTAATGGATGTCGCCATGATCGCTTGCAAGACCGCTGATTTACATGCTTCGGACATCAACTCGCCCATCGTCTCGGTTAATTTCTCCAGTGCAATAATGGTGTTATTGAGTTCGATTGCTGTATATTCAGAAATAGCTTCCTGTAATGATTGCGAATATTCTTCGCAGGGGATGTCAATGTGTTGTTCCATGATACTATTTTTCATATTCACATTCACTCTTTTGTTACTTTCGTAATCATTGCCGTTGCTTTCGGGATCTCCGCGGATTCACATATCGAATCGTAAAATTCTTTTAATGCCTTTGCCGTATTATAAAAATATGAATCTCTCCCTGATTCCGCACGAATGCTATAAAATCGCCACAATGCTCGAATGGATCCACGACTTTCACACCTAAAGCAGAAGTAATGCCCTATAACCCCTTGACCGTTCCGACCTCGATACGGTCGATGGCCCCCGTCTCGAATAGTGCGTGTGCCTTTTCGAGACTACATGCGTCTATTTGATATGTTTTATTTCCCATAATCGCAACTATTTCCTTTCTTTCACCTCCAGCACTGTCCCGCATTTCGGGCAGGTGATCGTGTTCCTCGGTTGCGGGGCGAAAAGCTCCGTAACCGGCACGTCAAGAGCGGTGGCAATTTTTCGCAATGTCGTGATGGTAGTATTTCCGTTTATTGCCTTCGATAATCCGACACGAGAAATGCCGATTCTTTCGGCTAAATCCGTTTGTGTCATCCCTTTACTCTTGAGAATCTTGGCAATTCTAAATTCATTATCCATAATGTAAACATATTGTTAGGCGTCACAAAGATATAAATTATACTTAATGTATGCAAATTATCATTTAATGATAAAAAAAAGTTGTCAAAATATTTGTATGAATGAATAATTATTGTTTGCTTTGTATTGTTAAAAGATAACAACAAGTTTACAACAATTAAACGATACGACAATGAAAATAAGAAGATCAACCCCTAAAGTTAGTCGTGAGGCGGCGATAAAAATTGCCATGAACACAAACGGCATATCATACAAAATCGCTGTGAAGTACACTGATAGCGAATTGAAAGAAGTTTTGCGCCTGCTTAAACTAAAAGCTAATTTTTAAAACTGAAGCTGTGAAAACAACCGATTTAAAACAGATTATGATAATGGCGTGGCGTTTTTGGCATACCACACGCCGCGCATTTGGCGACTGCCTAAGACTGGCATGGCAGAATTTCAAAATTGTGCGTCGCATGCAAACTGACGTGGTCAAATTTTATTTTCAGAAGGTCGATGGGTCAATACGTGAAGCATGGGGTACACTGCGCGAGGATATCGTGTCTCCCGTAAATGGTAATCCTCATCACAAGAAAAACGATACGGTACAGGTATATTTTGACACAGAACGTCAAGAGTGGCGGTGCTTTAAACGGCTAAATCTTGTGGGTTAATTAGTAAATGTTATTCTACGAAAAAGAGTGATAAGATTTGCATAATGTGCCGGACGTATTGACCTTTGCAATGTAAGGTATTACGCCTATGTTTCAGGAAATATCGGAACTTAAATATGTCAAGTCCTTAAAGCGGGACGCCATCGAAAAGGAAGCTCGACTGAGTAAGCCGAAATTATCGGATCTCTCGTCGATCCCTTTGCTTTATGATGAGTTCAGACGAATTGTAGCCGATGACAAAAACCAGTCTAAACGGGCCGGTAGGTTGAAGAAACAATTCGTATTTATCATTCTATATCTATATTCTCCTGCCGCCCTTGCAGGTGGCAAAATCGGTACAGGTGTTCGCAATGAGCTTCAGATGTTATTTCAATATAAATCCCCCGCAGCGATCAGCAATATCGGGGCGAATGCGGCATTCTGGTATTCACAATACCGAGATTTCCGGAAACAGGTAGAGTCGGTATTTGTCCGGCTTATGGAATGGTATAACGATAGGATAAAAACGGATAGTTAAATGGCGAAGGGATTGACGATAAAACAGGAGAAGTTCTGTAACAAATACCTCGAATGCGGTAACGCGTCCGAGGCGTATCGCTTTGCCTATGACTGCTCGAACATGAGCGAAGAAACGATTTGGAAAAGGTCAGGAGAATTACTCCATAACGGGGCAGTAACGGGGCGGATAGATTATCTCAAAAGCCACCTTGCCGAGGCGGCGGGCATTTCAGCTCTCCAGATTGTTCGTGAGCACCAGAAGATCGCATTCTCCGATGCTACCCGTATTCGAAGTGGATGGATGTCGCTCAAGGAGTTTGAAGTCCTTACGGAAGATGAAAAAGCGTGTATCAAGTCGGTTGAGACTAAACAAACCAAGCGCGTTACTGATGAGGGGGAGATCATTATTGACGAACAAGTAAAAATCGTTTGTTATGACAAACAGAAATCGCTCGATAGTATCGTGAATATGCTTGGTTATAATGCACCTTCAAAAATAGCCAATACGGACAGTAAAGGGAACGACATCCCGCAACCTACGTTAAGTACAGACAGATTGCTCCAGTTGATAAAAGAAGGAAAGACGGATGGATGATTATTCGAAGGTGGGCGACCTGCTGGTCAAAGAGGGATCTCTGACATTTGCCGCTACGATGTTTGAGGCGGTGAATAGGAGACCCTTTCTGATATCTCAGCATCATCGGGAAATTTGTCGGAAACTGGATCAAGTACTCCGAGGCGAACACCCCACCAATCGACTAATACTGAACATCCCACCGCGCCACTCAAAAACGGAATTGGCAGTGGTAGCCTTCACTGCGATGGGCTTTGCCATCAATCCGCATTCGGAATTCATGCACCTATCCAGTAGCGATGAGCTTACGACCCGCAATGCGACGAATATCCGCCGAATCATGGAAGACCCAAACTATCGGGCTTTTTTCCCGCACGTCGAGCTATCGAATAACGCAAAGGGAAGTATATCTACATCGGGTGGCGGAGTATTCTATGCAGCGCCTTTTATGGGGCAAATTACGGGGTTCGGATGTGGCAAGCTAGGAGCGGAAGTATTTAGCGGATCTATGAATATCGATGACCCTATGAAAGCTCAAGATGCCTTTTCGACTACGATCAAACGTCGGATTGGGGGGCTGTGGACATCTACATTCAAGAACCGCCTTAACGATACGCGCACGCCGGTCATCGTGACTGCTCAGAGGCTTGCTCCGGACGATTTCTGCGGGTACCTGTTGGATACGGAGGGAACTATTGAAGAAGGTGGCGAATGGGATGTTGTGTTATTCCCGGCCATCGTAGATGATGGATTGTCTACCGAGCATGAGCTATGGGAGGCCCGTTTCCCTTTGAAGAAACTGAAAGCCTATCGAGAAGCGGACGAATTTACTTTCAATACGCAATATATGCAAGATCCCAAGCCCGCCGAAGGGCTGATGTACCGGGAGTTCAAAACATACGAGATAATACCTTATGCGCGGGATTCTGTGCGTAAAGCCTATGTGGATACGGCGGATACCGGCGACGATTATCTGTGCGCTATCTGTTATGTGGAACAGCCCGAAGGTATTTACGTGATCGATGTGCTTTATACGAAAAAACCGATGGAATACACGGAAACCGCGACCGCCGAAATGCTTTCCAAGCATCAGATCGACGTGGTGAATATCGAGAGTAACAATGGGGGGCGCGGTTTCTCCCGGAATGTAGAAAAACAATGCCGCCTGATGGGAAATAGTAAGACCCGTATTTCGTGGTTCGCTCAGACCGCGAATAAACAGGTGCGGATATTCACGAAGTCGGCAGACGTGAACAATATTATTTATTTCCCAATCGGATGGGATCGAAGGTGGCCGGATTTCTACCAGGCCATTGCTGGGTATATGAAAGAAGGCCGGAATGCTCACGATGATGCGCCGGATGCACTGACCGGATGCGTGGAGAAAAGGGATAAGTCGCGTAAAAAAAACACATATACAAAAGAGGATTTAGGGTTATTTTAACGTCTTATTTATGGAATACTTTGGGAATCTTTGGAAAACAATTAAGAATATCAGCCTGAATGCCATCGGAGTCAAAAGGACGCTTGATGAACTTATTCGTGATGGGGATGTGTCTAAGGCGATGACCTTATTCCAGAATAGGGACAATGAGGTCGATCAGGCTATTATGGAATACAATCCCGAAACGCACGAAGTCATGTTTCGGAAAAATAAGATAAGGAAGAACCGGGAGCCGTATAAAGTTGAGAAATTGCCACGGGCCTGGCAGCGGCATATCAATGAAGTCGCGCTATATTTCCTTTTGGCAAATCCGATCAAATGGAGCAAGGAGGATGTGAATCGATATGAAGACGCATTTACCGCCTACAACAAATTTTTAGCATCGACCCGGTTCAATACCACCATGCGTCAAGCCAAAAGGATTGCCGGTGCAGAAACGGAATGCGCCAAACTGTATCATATTTATCGCAATGAAGAGACATTTGCGCCGGAAGTGAAGGTGGTTTTATTGGCAAGATCATTAGGGCATACTTTACGTCCCATGTTCGACCAATACCACAATCTGATAGCCTTTGGATACGGCTACTATCTCAGGGAGAATGGGGTTACGATAGAGCATTTCGACATCCAGACTTCTGCCAATATAATCAAATGCAAACGATCTTTCCGTTCTTTGAATTGGGATATTGAGACTACACCGAACCCTTCTGGTAAAATCAATGTCATTTATTATCGACAAGAGAAGGAGTGGGATGGTGCGGAATTACGTATCAATCGGGACGAAATGATTGACTCAAAGGCTGCTGATGTCAATAATTATTTTGCTGATCCGATTGTGAAAATATCAGCAGACATATATGATTCATTGGTGGATCCTGAAATGGTCGGGAAAGTGCTCCAATGCGACGGTGAAAACAGTGTTTTCGAATACGTTACACCTCCGACGGCCTCTGATATGAAAGAGGGAGAAAAGAAGGTTTTAAAGGAATCGATTCATCAGGATACTATGACTCCAAAGTTCGACTATGAAAGTATGCTGGGATTAGGGACTCTCTCCGGTGATGCTTTGAAAAGGGCAATGATTCTGGGCTATATGAAGCGACAGAATCGCATGGAGATATATGACGAACTTGTTGACCGAGAAAAGAATCTTATCATTGCTATAATGGCTAATGTAACTCACGTCCATCTAAGAGACTCTCTTTTGAAAATGCAGATTACTCACGAATTTGCGGAACCTTTTAACGAAGATGTACAACAGCAATGGA
>ERZ773139.4738-NODE-4738-length-10501-cov-7.096305_pt1 | contig 10501 bp, 9 predicted proteins | sample MGYA00580854_ERZ773139 | MGnify/ENA primary metagenome ERZ773139 (study PRJEB29015, sample SAMEA2737809) | human gut metagenome | biome: human gut; feature: human-associated habitat; material: faeces | place: China | collected 2012 ...
TATTAATAGTCAGGGTCAGGTGCAGATGGCGATGAACGGCGGCATCTATGATGAAAGCTATGCGCCGCTCGGTTTGTACATCGAAAACGGTCAGCAGAAGGTGGCGTTAAATCTCGCTTCAGGTGAAGGGAATTTCTTTATCCGTCCTGGCGGCGTGTTTTATGTCGCGGGAGATAAAGTCGGCATCGTTCGTCTGGATGCCTTCAAAACCAGTAAAGAGATTCAGTTTGCGGTGCAGTCAGGGCCAATGTTGATGGAAAACGGTGTAATTAATCCGCGTATTCATCCCAACGTCGCCTCACGTAAAATTCGTAACGGTGTTGGGATTAATAAACATGGGAATGCCGTGTTTTTGTTGAGCCAGCAGGCGACAAATTTTTATGATTTTGCCTGTTATGCCAAAGCGAAACTGAACGTTGAGCAGCTGCTTTATCTTGATGGCACAATTTCACATATGTATATGAAAGGCGGGGCAATCCCGTGGCAACGCTATCCTTTTGTCACCATGATTTCCGTCGAGCGGAAAGGTTAAGCATTGTACACTCGAGGAGGTCAGACAAACTGGGGCTGGCTACACAGCTGGAAAATCATCAGATAAATGAAGGGAAACAAAAATGAAAAAAACGCTCGCAACGTTATTTTTATTAACGTGTCTGGGATCATCATCCGCTTATGCGGATAACGCTTTGATTTTACAAACTGATTTTAGCCTGAAAGATGGTGCCGTCTCGGCGATGAAAGGGGTCGCATTCGGTGTTGACCATAATCTTAAAATATTTGATTTAACACACGAAATTCCACCGTATAACATCTGGGAAGGCGCTTACCGCCTGTATCAGACCGCCAGTTACTGGCCGCAAGGTTCGGTATTTGTCAGTGTGGTCGATCCTGGTGTTGGTACAGACCGTAAATCGGTAGTGCTGAAAACCAAAAACGGTCAATACTTCGTTTCACCAGATAACGGTACGCTCATTTTGGTGGCGGAATCGCTGGGTATTGAGAGCGTCCGGCAAATCGATGAAAAAACCAACCGCCTGAAAGGTTCCGAAAAGTCATATACCTTCCACGGTCGTGACGTGTATGCCTACACCGGTGCACGCCTGGCTTCCGGAGCGATCACGTTCGAACAGGTGGGGCCAGAGCTTCCGGCAAAAGTTGTCGAACTGCCTTATCAGAAAGCGAAAGCGACAAAAGGTGAAGTAAAGGGCAATATCCCGATTCTCGATATTCAGTACGGCAACGTCTGGAGCAATATCAGCGACGAGTTGCTGAATCAGGCAGGAATCAAACTCAACGACACGTTGTGTGTAACCATTTCCGAAGGTTCCCAGCAAAAATACGAAGGGAAAATGCCGTATGTCGCAAGCTTCGGCGATGTGCCGGAAGGCCAGCCGATGGTCTATCTGAACAGCTTATTGAATGTTTCCGTGGCGCTGAATATGGATAATTTCGCGCAGAAACATCAGGTTGCGTCTGGTGCTGACTGGAATATTGATGTGAAGAAGTGCGCTAAGTAAGGTGCTGATGCCGGATGCGGTGTGGCGCACCGCATCCCGCAACGTTATACCGTCTCCAGCCGGGCGTAAGCCGCCACCAGCCATTTAATACCCTGGCCCTGAAATGCCACCTGCAAACGACTATGTTCGCCGCTGCCTTCCATATTGACGATAGTCCCTTCACCAAACTTGGCGTGTCGTACGCGCTGGCCGAGTTTGTAACCGCTGTCGTTCTCAACCATCGGCGTACCCATACGCTGATGGCTGACCGGGCGGCTTACCGTAGCGCGTAAACGCACCTCTTCCACACACTCTTCCGGCAACTCGCCAATAAAACGCGACGGGCGATGGTAAACCTCTTTGCCATACAGACGCCGGGTTTCCGCGTAGGTCAGCGTCAGTTTCTGCATCGCGCGGGTTACGCCAACGTAGGCCAGACGGCGTTCTTCTTCCAGACGCCCGCCTTCATCCAGCGACATCTGGCTTGGGAACATGCCCTCTTCCATACCGACGATAAACACCTGCGGGAACTCCAGACCTTTCGCCGAGTGTAGCGTCATCAGCTGTACCGCATCCTGCCAGGTATCCGCCTGCCCTTCACCTGCTTCCAGTGCCGCATGGGAGAGGAACGCCTGCAGCGGCATTAAATCTTCGTCTTCTTCGTTGTAGCTGAACTGGCGCGTTGCCGTCACCAGTTCCTCTAAGTTTTCGATACGCGTCTGACCTTTTTCGCCCTTCTCCTGCTCGTACATGGTACGCAGGCCGGAGTCTTTAATTACCCGGTCAGTCTGTACATGCAGCGGCATATCGGCAGTTTCCTGCGCTAAGGCGTCGATCAGTTCCATAAACCGCTGTAAGGCGCTGGCAGCACGTCCGGCGAGGGCTTTTTCCTGCAACAGTTCACGACATGCCTGCCAGAGTGTTAACTGGCGATCGCGCGATGTCTGACGTACCACGTCCAGCGTCCGGTCACCAATACCCCGCGTTGGCGTATTCACCACACGCTCAAAGGCCGCGTCGTCGTTACGGTTGGCAATCAGGCGCAGATACGAGAGCGCATCTTTGATTTCCTGGCGTTCGAAGAAGCGCATCCCGCCATAAATACGGTACGGCATACTGGCTTGTAATAACGCCTCTTCCAGTACACGCGACTGGGCGTTGCTGCGGTAGAGAATGGCGCACTCGGCAAGCGCTCCGCCGTTGTCCTGCCAGGTTTTGATGCGGTTAACCACAAAACGCGCTTCATCGAGTTCGTTAAAAGCGCAATAGAGGGAAATAGGCTCACCGTCCGCGCCATCGGTCCACAGTTTTTTACCCAGACGCCCGTTATTGTTTTCAATCAGGGCGTTAGCGGCGCTCAGAATATTGCTGGTAGAGCGGTAGTTTTGCTCCAGACGAATAGTTTCGGCACCGGGGAAATCATTAAGGAAACGCTGAATATTCTCCACCTGCGCCCCGCGCCAGCCGTAGATTGACTGGTCGTCATCACCGACGATCATCACTTTGCCGGTGTCGCCCGCCAGCAGGCGGATCCACGCGTACTGAATGTTGTTGGTATCCTGGAATTCGTCCACCAGGATATTGGTAAAACGTTCGCGGTAGTGTTGCAGGATATGCGGCTTGTTAAGCCACAACTCGTGAGCGCGCAGCAGCAGCTCGGCGAAGTCCACCAGACCCGCACGATCGCACGCTTCCTGATACGCCTGATACACCTTCTGCCAGGTCTGCTCCACCGGATTACCGTAGCTTTGAATATGATGCGGACGCAGGCCTTCATCTTTCTGGCTGTTGATGTACCACATTGCCTGGCGCGGCGGCCACTGCTTCTCGTCGAGGTTCATGGCTTTGATCAGACGCTTAAGCAGGCGTAGCTGGTCTTCACTGTCGAGGATCTGGAAATCCTGCGGCAGATTGGCGTCCATATGGTGCGCACGCAGCAGACGGTGCGCCAGCCCGTGGAAGGTGCCGACCCACATGCCGCCCTGGCTGGTGCCCATCAGTTGCCCGATACGATGACGCATCTCCGCCGCCGCTTTGTTGGTAAACGTCACCGCCATAATCGAGTATGGCGAGCAGTTTTCCACGCTCATCAGCCAGGCGATACGATGCACCAGTACGCGCGTCTTACCACTGCCCGCGCCCGCCAGCACCAGAAGGTTGCTGCGTGGCGCGGCCACCGCTTCGCGCTGTTTGTCATTAAGGCTGTCGAGCAGGTAAGAAACGTCCATTGGCACCGCCGCGTAAAAATAGGTTGGGCGGAGAAGCGCAACGCCCTCCGCCAAAAAGCTGGGTATATATACAGATTTGCTGATTATATCAGCGAGGTCAGAGATGCCAACCGGGAAATTTCCAGATGCGGGAGTAAACGGCTGTCCCAGGTTTGCATCAGATCGCCATTTTCCGGTCTGATCCAACAGGCCTGCATTCCGCTGCGAATTGCCCCACCCACGTCAGTGGTGAGATCGTCCCCGACATGTAAGATCTCGCTGATCGGCACGTTGAGTTTTTCCGCCGCCAGGAAGTACATATCGCTGAACGGTTTCGAGCGCCCGTGCGGACCAGCGCGCAGCACAAACTCAAAATAATCCCCCAAACCAAACAGCTCCGGCTGGGCGTTACCGTTGGTGATCGCCACCAGCGGCCATTTCTTCGCCAGCTGTTTTAAGGTGTCGTGAGTTTGCTGCGGGACGTCGATTCGGCTGCGCCATTTGGCAAAGTTGATCATTGCTGCGTGTGCGCCTGCACTGGCTTCTTCGGCACTCAGCCCGGCGTCGAGCATCGCTTGTTCAATCGAACGAAAACGCCAGCGCGTCACGTCGTGATAAATCTCGGGTTCCGCTTCCCGTACCGCCTGGCGCAGGCGTTGCAGATCTTCATTCTGGAAGCTGCGCAGCGCCGGATGATAATTTTGCACAAAGGTAAGCGCCTCTCGCTCGGTGCGCAAAATCACCGGACGGTTATCGTAAAGGGTATCATCCAGGTCAAAGGTGAGCGCCGAGATGCGCCCCAAAGGCCGGTAAAAACGCATTATTTCCCCCGTTTGGCGCGTGGATGCGCCGCATCGTACACCGAGGCAAGGTGTTGAAAATCAAGATGAGTATAGATTTGCGTGGTGGAGAGGTTGGCATGACCCAGCAGCTCCTGCACACCACGAAGATCGCCGCTCGACTCCAGCATATGCGTAGCGAACGAGTGACGTAATTTATGCGGGTGAACGTGATTATTCAGCCCTTGTTTTATGCCCCATTCGGCAAAGCGTTTCTGCACATTACGCGCGGAGATACGCTTGCCCAGTTTCGACAGAAAAAGCGCGTCGTCTTCGCTACCAAACAGGTCGCGCAAATCAAGCCAGTGCTCAATCCACGCCACAGCGTTGCGACCAATCGGCAGGCGGCGCTCTTTGCTGCCTTTCCCCATAACCCACACTTCACCAGACTCCAGGTCGAGGTGTTTAATATCCAGCCCCACCAGCTCAGAAAGACGCAGACCCGCGCCGTACATCACTTCCAGCATTGCACGGTCGCGTACAGCGAGGGGATCATTGATATCAATATCCAGCAGCCGATTCATATCGTCGACGTCGATGTTTTTCGGCAGATGACGCGGCGCTTTCGGTGCCGAAACACCTTTCGCCGGGTTAGCTTTGAGTTCGTTCTGGCTGACCAGCCAGTCAAAAAAGCTACGTAGCGCAGAAAGCCGTAACGCCAGACTTGCTGCTCCCAGCCCTTTACGGCGACTGCGTACAGCAAAATTGCGCACCATCGTCACATCACATTGCTGCCAGCTTTGCAGGCCGTTTTCGCTGGCAAAATTGATGATCGCCTCAAGCTGACGCTGGTAGTTAAGCAGGGTTATCGGGCTAAGCTGGCGCTCCACGCTCAGATAACGTAGGTAGCGTTCTACATCGGTGTGTAAATCGGTCATACGCGTTCAATCCAACGCTCCAGAAGCTCCGGCAACATCAGCGCAATTTCATGAAGTAACTGCGTTCCCTGCCCTTGTTGATAGTGACTGGCATCGCGACTGGTAAACAGCACGACACCCAAATCAGCATCGCTTCCCAGCATCGACATCGCCACCGATCCCACCGCTTTCGCTTCCGGTAGCACCACCAGCAGCTCTGGTCCGTTAAGCGGCCCAAGATAGTGCTGTTCCTGCCCCAAACGCTGAATACGCAGCGGTTCGAAAGACTGACGGCTTAATGCCAGATGAGTGTGGTTCGACGGCGCACCTAAGCGCCAGCGATCCGGAAACAGGCGCAGACTCGCACCTGCCAGGCCGAGATCGCGCGCCCAGCGGTGAAAGCGCATCAGCATATCGTCGAGACTGCTGGCGGCGGTGAGACTGCGCTGCAGGTAGAGTAGGCGATAAAACAGGCCTTCGTTGGCGATAGCCTGTTCCATCAACAGCGCCATGTTCTCTTCCAGAACATGAATATGATTACGTGCGCGGGCCATGTGCCACTCGACCAACGAAACGGTGCCGCGTACCGGATGCGGCACACGTATCGCTTCTACTGCGCGCGCATTACGGATAAAAAACTCAGGATTTTTAATCAGATAATCGACAACCGCCCGGTCATCAAGCTCCGTGAGTGTTTCCTGCAGTTCTTCCCCTGGTTGCTTCATAGATGAATAAATCCGTCGTAGACATGTACCGCCGGGCCAGTCATATATAACGGGTGACCCGGACCTTTCCAGGCGATATCAAGACGACCGCCGGGGAGTTCCACGCGTACTTCTTCGGCCAGCAAACCTTGCTGAATCCCTACCGCCACCGCCGCACACGCGCCGCTGCCGCAGGCCTGGGTTTCTCCTGCCCCACGCTCATAAACGCGTAAACGAATATGCTCGCGCTTAACCACTTGCATAAAACCGATATTGGCGCGCTCCGGAAAACGCTCGTGGCTTTCCAGAACAGGACCAAGCGTTTCTACCGCCGCGGTATCGACATCATCGACCTGAATCACGCAATGCGGATTTCCCATCGACACCACGCCGCATAAGATTGTCTGCTCGGCGGCGCGCATAATATAGGTCTTTTCCGCTTTGTTAGCGCGAAACGGCACGGCGGAAGGTTCGAAGTTGGGTTCGCCCATATTTACGCGGACCAGATCATCATCGGTGACGGTCAGAACCATCCGCCCGTTGGCGGTGCTGACGCGGATATCACGCTTATTGGTCAGTCCTTTCAGACGCACAAAACGGGCAAAGCAGCGCGCACCGTTGCCGCACTGCGCCACTTCACTGCCATCAGCATTGAAAATGCGATAGTGAAAATCCAGTTCAGGATCATACGGCGGCTCAACCACCAGCAGTTGGTCAAACCCTACTCCCAGGTGCCGATCAGCCAGGCGACGAATCAGCTCCGGTGAAAAAAAGACATTCTGCGTTACCGCGTCGACGACCATAAAATCGTTGCCAAGGCCATGCATTTTCGAGAACTGCATCATTTACTCCAATCACGCGGGTACAGAAACTGACTTTTAGTAATTCACCTGGGATGGGCCATCGCCAGTGGCGCGATCGTTTTTATCCGGCACCGTGGATTGCGTTTGCGTCTCTACCGGTTTGGTCGGCGGCGGTGCGTTTTTATCTGCAGGCGGGAAATAGAGCGGACCTTTCAGACCGCAGCCCGTCAGGCTGAAGAGAGTAAGTAATACAGTGAGTGCCTTAAACACGTTTTTCATTATGGATTGCCTGTAAAGTTCATCGCTTTCTGCTTTCTATCATCGCAGGAGAAGACGTAAAAGCAAGCGTTTAGCGACTCTTTATGAAGTCTGAAAAGTGAGGAAATGCTGCGAGTATAACGCTTACTCGTGGGGATTTATGTTTTGCTGGTAGTTTCGTGATCGGCACCTCGCGCCAGGATGGCTTTATGCACTATCGCAATGTGGTTTGTTTGTTGTCTTGTTCATTGTTCTTATCGTCGGCATGGGGCTTTTAATAGAGTGGCGCACCATGCAATTTCGTTGTCTGACCTTAGTCGCCAGTGACATACAACTTTGCCAACCTGGTGATAAGAGGGAATAAAATCTGATGGGGCTATTTACCCAACTGGAAAAATTTGACCAAAAGCTTACGCGCGGTTATGCCCGCTGGGGGCGCTGGGTATGGCGGACGTTAATTGTCGTTCCGGTACTGGTCGTGTTGTGGAATATAGGACAGGCAGTATGGGGAGGACCAAGAGGTGGAGTGATTCTGGAAATCCACAGTGAAATTGACCGTCCGATACTGGGATTCAGTGTTAACGGCGTGGCGGGCGCGAATGCTTTTGCAAATGGTGGCGGTTCAACAACCTGTTGTGGTGATGTCAGTGGGGATACGGCAGAGGTTATCTGGACATTAGATATGACTCACGAGCAATATCTTAAAGGGATGCGTCTGGAGAAACGTAACAAGACTTTGCCTCTCCCAAAAAGAGAATGGGGAGAAAATTATCTGCATGTGCATTTTATGCCTGGCGATAAAGTGCTGCTGGGGTGGAGTAAAGATTCTTTTTCTCCGTATGAAGATCTTCACAACGGGGGGTACAAGACCCGCGTTCGGCAGGATGTGAAAGATAAACTTTATGGTACAGGGAAAATGAATTGATAGATTTCTATAAAAATCACGTTCGGCAGAAAGCGTAATAATGTGGCGAATGTTAGATACCCGTGGTGGAACCTGGGTACAACTCGTGAAAGACAATAAAGAAGGCAACGGGGGGCGGAATCCCACCTTGCCTCCCTTCCAGGGGTCAATCCGGAATATTTTTATGCTATTAGCCGTACTATGGGGCAGTTCCGGGATTGTATTTATATCGTGAATGAAAATATCACATTTATTCCAGCAACTATCAGAAAATAGCGATGACCTTTATGGATTCTGAAAAGTGACGATTTGCTGCGAGAGTTACGCTTACTTGTGAGGATTTATGTTCTGCTGGTAGTTTCGTGATCGGCACCTCGCGCCAGGATGGCTTTATGCACTATCGCAATGTGGTTTGTTTGTTGTCTTTTTTAGTTCCGTCAGCGTGGGGATGCTCGCTCGGTGAACCTGATCATAATATTTACCAGAAACAGGGAAAAGGCGTGGTATACCTGCGCCCTAATGAAGAGACAAATCTTTCGTTACCGGAAGTAAATTACCAGCGACTGCGTCGTTTACCTGATTTATTCATTGCTCCTGACACCCAGGACGATGGGGAAAAAGAACCGCCGTTAAACGACCTTACCACCGATTATATTGATCAGGGCGCATGGGCCTGGTATCCAAATTATGCTTACTTTAGCGATGGCCGTTTTGTCATTTATGCGGGCAAGATTGTACAAAATCCATCTGGTTATCCACCGGTCGATGTAGCCTCGTTCCATTCATGGGGCGATTTTGCCGTCGATAAAAACAGCATTTATTACAAAGGCCAACGGACAGATGAAAATGGCGGCAAGCAACGCGTCGATGAAAAAACGCTGCGCAAAGTAGGATTAGGTAGCCGTTGGATGCCTGATCGGCTGGGATTGGTGCTACGTGACGCGCATTTTCTTTATATCGATGGGCACCGTTTTGATAACCCAGAGAGTTTTTCCGTGATCGCGCAAAAATCCTGGGGTCAACAAGGGAAATTCGCTTCAACGTTTTTTCCCTGCATTGCCTACCCCTTTGGCCCGTGGGATATGCTTACCCGCACACGAACAAAGTTGCTGATCAATGGAGAGCAACTGGATGCCGATCCGGACAATTTTTCTGTCGTTCGCTGGATGCCCGGCACCCTGTTTAGCTGGCGTGATAAACACGGCGAGCATCGTAAAGTCATTGATCAGGTTCGTTTGGCAAGGAATGAAGATATATCCCGGCAATGTGACAACTTTACGCTGTTAGAAAAAAAGGTGTTCTGGCGCAAGGGGCCAGATTGTGAGCAGGAAGAATTACCCAGTCTCGACCCGGAGCAGTTTCACCCGATCAGTGACATCGTGGCGCAGTATCAGGACAAGTTGTATGCAATCAGTAAGACCCCCTTCGGTGAAAATCAGTTGGAGATCATCACCCTGGATAACCCGAATCTGATCATCAATAAACGTTTTAATGCCGGAAGGCATCATGGCTATTTACTCACCCGATCAACAAATTGGGACGGACATGAGAAAGACGGTTTACAGGTGTTTGAATCCGTTGGCCCACTGATACTGCTGGACTACCGTGTGCCGAATGAAGCAGATGCACACCGTGGCAATAACCCGCATTACAAAAAATGGTTTGCTCGCGACGATCGTTACGTTTATGCATTCGATGGTGCGCAGCTTTGGCGTTACCCTACGCAATATCCCAAAGCGGCACGTATCAAAGCCGCTAAAGACGACTGGCTGAACGTCAGCCTTAGCCAATTGGACGGTGAGATAATGAAAGATGGCTCATTTACTCCCACTGGCATCAAGCACACATCCTCTTTAAAACCCGCCAAGGCATACGAAGATGGGGACAATGAATCTTCATTTATCGTAAATAAATCGGGAGTAGGCTGGCGAAAAGCGCTTTCACCCGACCTGCAATGGAGTGAGTGGCATTACCTGGAAGGCATTGATCCAAAAAAGTTTCATCTGATTACCGAACGTATTGCACAGTACAAAAACCAACTCTACGTCGTCAGGCGCTCGCATTTTGGAGAAGATCGGCTAGAAATCATAGAGTTGGAGTCATCTTTGCCCATCAAAAATAAACCGATAAATACGGGCAAGGAGCGTCATTACTTTCTGCAAAGTACCCGACAAAAACAGGATGTGCAGGTATTCACCAGCAGCGGTGCGCTGATAGCAACGGAGCGCTTTGCTTATGACGATAGCTATGTCTACACCTGGATTGACGATCAGCTTTATCGCACACCCTCCCCCTGCCCAGCGAAAACATACGTCAGAGAAAAGAATGTCCGTGAAATTCATAACAGCGACATTATTATTCCGGTGACGGAGGAATCGTGCCGGAACGCAGCAACAGACGGGCAAACTTTGAAGCCCTGACCCCATGCCGCTA
>ERZ773139.4742-NODE-4742-length-10494-cov-3.403295_pt1 | contig 10494 bp, 4 predicted proteins | sample MGYA00580854_ERZ773139 | MGnify/ENA primary metagenome ERZ773139 (study PRJEB29015, sample SAMEA2737809) | human gut metagenome | biome: human gut; feature: human-associated habitat; material: faeces | place: China | collected 2012 ...
TCGCTCGCGTCATTGAACAGATTCCGGGACAGGAAGAATTCACTTTCGTGTATTTCGTACCTGATACTCAAAAAGATGGAGGCAAATATGTGTCAATAACAGGCACAGCCAAGAAATACGATGAGGTGACAAGAGCACTCACGTTATCGGACGGGAGAGTGCTTCTGATTGACAATATTCTGTCTATCAAAAGACATGGTACTCCGGAGTTATAACGGGTTATACCGAAGTTTCGTTCACCAAAATACGCAAAGACCCGGCAAGGATAAAAACCTATCCCTGCAATGAAAGCGTGATTGTCCTGTAGAAGCTGATGGCAAGACCACTCCTACTCACCTGTACTTGACTTATATATCAAGATTGCTATCTGTCTCTTCTGAAATCGTTCCGTTCATCTCCATTCCACCATACTTCCACGATGTAGAAGAAAAGACGGAAGACGAAAAAGACAATAACTGTATCAAAAATTTCATTCATACTCGTTCCATTTAAAATCAATACACATTAATAATCGGGATGCCCCTCGCTCGTGCCTTTTTAACGGTATAGTATGTTCCACCTTTCTCACGGCCATCATAATAGGCAATGAGATATGAAGCATTCTCAACCATAAACTCGTCCCGGTCAAGGAAGCACCTCGGATAATAGCAGTCACTGAGCACAATTACCTTATCAGCCAGTTCAAGCAACCGTCTATAAACTCTTTTATCATAGATATTATATCTCTCTGCCTGGCCTTTAAATGGTATGGCTGCAGTCAGAGATATTCCGGGCAAATTACATTTCAGCGATTGTACCAACTGCGCTGCCATCAGGTCAATTCCCAAAGCAAATCCGGAAATGAAATTCATGATGCCATGGTCATAGGCTTCGGATATTGCCGAAGTAAGGCGTTCCTGAATAAATTTCCTTTGGGAAAAGTCATAGAACCGATGTCCTGTAAAAGCAGCTGAGACTGTCCTGTCAAATTTCAAATCATTCATAATTGTCATTTTAGTACGTATTTATAGCTTGTTTTAGCAAGGAAGATGCCGTTTGTAACATGAGCTCCGGCTTGTTCCAATTGGGAGACATAGGCATTAAAGGATGCACCCGTTGTGACTACATCATCCCAAATGCAGACCTCCTTGTTCTTGAAGAAATCAGCATCAATCTCAATGTTGTTCTGCTCATTTATCCGTTTGGCACGCTCTTCCTTTTTTATCTTTGTTCCATGGACTGCAGTACGTTCACCGATGACACTCACGTGAGAGAACCCGTCAATGGCTCCGGAAAACCTGCATACAAGCTCGGAAAAATGTCTGTTTCTCATTTCGTTACGTTCCGGACTACTTGCAGGGATGCACGAGAATACCACATTGCATATCTTACGACCAAACTTCTTTACGAGGAACTTTGCCACGTATTTGGCCACCTCCAGGTGGTTGCGGCCATCCTTGTAGTCATAGACAATCTGACGGTCAAAAACTGCGTCCATTCCTATGTTCTTGATGCGTGAGGGAAAATATCGCAAGAAACTAATCAGTTCCTTGTCTTCCTGACCTTTGATGTAAACATTCACTGTGTTCATACTGCACTCTGATTTTGTTTCCCTTTTGTTAAGTCCTTTCGGACTGTGATCGGGAAGTTTTTTCTGTTTTACAAAGTGCAGCCAAACCAATACAGCAAGTCTTCAGTGGACAATACTCTTTTCAAGGAAAAGGAAGATTGTTTACTGAGAACGACTTGCCAATTTGGTGATGGATGCAACAACTTTGCAGAAAAAAGTTCACAGAATCACAAGTAGGAATGAAAACACCATGATTATAAGTATCAGGAAAGAGAGCAAAGCATTATAACTGTCGGGTGGGAAATGTCCTGCACCGCCAACAGCAAGTACGGCATTAAGGAGCTCTCCACTATCTTTGATAGCGGAATGCTCCTGCCGTACCTTTGCCAGAGGGGTGTTCTGGCTATAGTCGATTCACTCGACCATGGACAGAATACTTCTATGGCAAACTGTTAGAGGATGCGGACATTGGTGTGGGCGAAGATTACAGGAAAGAAAATTCTACGATTATAAGAGTCAATGAAAGCGTAAGCTGGTGGAGCAGTAAGAGCATAGCATTACAACTGTTGGGTGGGAGATGTCCTGCACCGCCAACAGCAAGTACGGCATCAAAGAGCTCTCCACTATCTTTGATAGCGGAATGCTCTTGCCGTACCTTTGGCAGAGGAGTATTCAGGCAATAGTCGATCCACTCGACCATGAACTGAATATCTCTATGGCAAACTGTTAGCGGATGCGAACATTGGTGTGGGCGAAGATTACAAGAAAAAGAAAACTCTAAGATTATAAAAGTCAAGGGAAGAGTCAGCTTATAAAGAAGTAAGAGCATAGCATTACAACTGTCGGGTGGGAAATGCCCTGCAACGCCAACAGCAAGTACGGCATGAGATAGCTCTCCACTATCTTTGATAGCGGAATGCTCTTGCCGTACCTTTGACAGAGGGATGTTCTGTATATAGTCGATCCACTCGACCATGAACTGAATATCTCTATGGCAAACTGTTAGCGAATGCGGACATTGGCGTGGGCGAAGGTTATCAGATTAGAAAATCCTTATTCCTAATAGAGGATTAGACTCTTAAAGCAAAACACAAGTTATTGGTCTATCCAACAACCTGTGTTTGCGAAAAGTTTCTATAGTGTACTAAGATTTCTTTAATATTACTTTCGACGTAAGTTAATCTAAAGTTCTTTCATATACAAATATTCAGGTACTTGTTGAAGAGGTTGAGCAATGGATATTCCAGAATACATGACATAGAGATACCTATATGTTCTAGTCATTGCAACATACAATGGTTTCCTTAAATCCTTGTCAGTTGCTCCCTCATAAAACGGAAGTATTACTGTCTCGAACTGAAGTCCTTTTGCACTATGATACGTCATTAATTTAGGCTTGTCCGTCGTAAAATCCAAAGTGTCTCTATTGCGCTTGTCATTATAGCCAGCGTTATACTTAAATTCACAAACAAAATTTCTTTCATCAAACGACTTCATTATAGAGAGAATCTTCTCGTTGTTAGGAACCAAAATGCCGACACTTTTCATCTTTTTCTTGGATATAATGTCAATTATAGCATCAATCTGTGAAGTTTCATCTTCAAACTGTACAAATGCGGGAAGTTCAGTCTCTTTACTTTGATAAATTGCCTCTGCATAGGGATTGGCATCAACGGCAACGTAATTCTGAGTAATTTTAGCTACTGGTTTTGGCAACCGATAGTTACTATTAAGATAAGATATTGCAACCCCAGTCATATCAGACAGTTCTCGAATGGTTAGTGGGTGTTTTATTCCCTCATAAATAGACTGAGCCGTGTCACCAAAGAAAAAGAAACATTTCTTTGCAGCAGAAATAAACTCTTTAACCTCTTCTTTTGAAAAATCTTGAATCTCATCGACAATAAAATAGTCAGCAGAAGGTTTACCTGCATCAATCCATTGCCAATGATAAAAGAAATGCTTATCGCCATATCGAGACGGTTTTCCTTGTTGCATATAACGATTGAGCGACTTGGTATATGCAATCATAATAACGTTTCCACCTTCTTCTATTATTTGCTGGGCTTTGTACATAGCAATGACAGATTTTCCACTGCCGGCACAGCCCGATACAATCATTGATTTTTTTAGTTCACGCTCAATAAGGCTGATTTGTTCTGCGTCAAGCGAATCCATACCTACATTAAATTCTTTCAACACACGTTCCTTCATTCCAAATCGCCTTTTCCTTAGTTTATTAGAATCAGCCAAAGGCATCTCTTGAGTCTTTTCTTCCGAATGAGAAAGCATAGTTTCTCCTTCAATATTACGTTCAAAATTCTTGACTTGTTCTTCAGCGGGAGCCTCTTCTTCCCTAATCCTATCGAAGCCGGTCTGATTATTATATCCTATTAATGATGACAATTCCTCAACCTTTGACTGTGCCTTAACAAAAGCCTTTTCTGATTCAAGTTTGTCTGCCATAGCTTGCAAGATTTCCGCTTTTTGTTGATTAATAAGCGACTCTTTCTTGTTAACTTCCTTCTGGTGTTCTACCTTGATTGTATTAAGTTGATTGGTCAAATCTTCTATTTGAGTTCTTAATGAGTCTGCTTCCTCTGTTTTCCTTGCCAACAATGTTGCTGTTGAATAATGTTTACCGTTGTGTGTATTCTCCTTACGAAATAAGTCTGATGGCATTATTGTCGTGTCAGTAAAATCTGTTACAAGTGACGACTCATCTATTTTTATAGATCTAAGAAATGCGAAAATATCATTATCAGAAATTGATACTTCGATGGTATTGCCAGTGCGTTTATCTCTAAAGTCGGTAGAAAGTATATCGTGCATGATGTCACCGCATCTATTTACATCAGTCACAAACACCCACGACTTATTCAAGCGGTCAAAATCATCAGAATATGAGGTCAACTTCGAGAATACCACAAGTCCTTTAATGTCACTTCGTTGTGCTTCTGTAAAATAAGCATTCTCCGCTATAGTGCGACGCAGTATTCTTTGGTTCTTACGAAGTTGTTCAAATACAGATTTTCCGCCATTACCTCCTTTTATTACTTTTCCATCGCACGTCCAATCTCCATTTTGTCGGGCGAAAATATTACCTTCATAGTCTTTACATTCAACTATGATAATGGCATCATTTTTTATTATTAGTCCATCAAGATTAGCCTCTCCGATATTCAGATTTCCAATGAGCAATGCTGTTTCATCTCTCCCATCAAAATAGTCATAAAGAGATTGAGCAATTTGTCCAAATTGGCGAATCTCATGAACATGGCCAGCTCGCTGGCATTCGTATGTTATTAAACTCATATTTCTTAACTTTTAATTACCATATCCAGATATACTAACTATAAACACAAACCCCTGTTTCTTAGCTTCGTCACACCATCTTTTAGCGAATGGTTCTGGGGGGGTATGTCCATATTTCCATGGATTAAGATCATAATCTTTTCTTCGTCTTTCGTCAGCGGCGAGTGTATCTTCATATGTCCAATAGAAAACATCACTCACAAAAAAGCCCTGCAATTGGGATTTATCCATTTCTTCCATTGTCTGCCTTATGGAACTAGATTTTGACAATTGTCCTACAGTGATTCCATTGCATATTACATTAAAGACTTGAAATGCGCCATTTACCCCCATTCTTTCCACTTTTCGAATGACCACAGGGGCATTCTTTTCTACATGATTAACTATATTACTGTTGCATCCAAAGCCGTACTTGTCGGCATTAAAGCCAATATTATAGTTGTCTAATCCCGAATTTTTTTCACAAATGCCGAGCGAAGTGTCATCACCAACATATTTCACCATATTCATTACGGCATTCTCTCGTTTACCAAGATATGCCATAAGGAACTTCTTAGCGCGAGTGAATGCTACATACAATAATCGACGTTCTTCTTCTATGCACTCTTTTTCGTGCTCGGTAAATGGCATATCCTCATAAATCTCTTGTGCTGGGTCAAATGGCAAAGAGGCAACAGAAGGAGTTACTATTACAGCATCAAATTCAAGTCCCTTCACTTTGTGCATAGTGGTAAGGACTACGTTCATTTGTTGTCCTTGAAGAATCCTTTGGCTTTGATATTTATCATACAACTTATATAACTGTGGATTATCTTCTGATAAAGATAATTTTAAAAATTCAGCCATCTCTCTATATGTGTGCCTTTCATCATCGCTTTCTGCAAAGTCAAGATAATCCAAGACGAGGGTATAAGCAAAGTCCAAATAGAAACTATCCCAATTATTAAGTTTGGAGATCCATGTAGAAACTTTGTTTCTCACCCAATTTTTAGTCTCATCATTCTCTAATTTCAGTTGTTTGTCACCTTCTTTCTCTATTAGGTGGATAACAGCATAGATTTCACGTTTCCTAAAAAGTTCACATTCAGAAACACCCTGTATTCTAATTCTTACATTGGGAATATCCAAGGTTCTTATTAGCGAATATCCATGATATACCTCGCTATTTGTGCGAAAGAATACTGCCACATCCATTATTTGATGCTGCCTTAAAAAAGAAATTGTATGTTGGAAATCCTCTGCCCAATTCCTTTGGTTATTATATATATATGTATAGGCTTCTTTAGGCTCTTCCTCCAGATTTTTTTTACAAGCTACAGGCAACCTAGAAGTATCAGATAAGTATCTTGAGGCTTCTGTCAAAATCTTTGGAAAGGACCTGTAATTTGTTCTCATACTCATGGTCTTTGGTTCCAACTTATCTAGTAATTGGCGGTAATAATACTCAGGATCCATAGATTCTTCTTTTTCAAAGCCGTAGATACTTTGGTCTCTGTCACCAATGGTAAAGAATGCAGGGTGATTATATATCTTATTCAATTCAAACATTGCTTCCAAGCGAGTTTGCGTTATGTCTTGAAACTCGTCGATGAGTATATACTTTATGTCTCCTAAAATCTTGGTCACTTCAACGGGATTACCTTGTAATAATCTTAATAGTTGCTCCTCCCATTCATTCATTTCCAATCCTTCCAGTTGGTCTTTTCCACAAACTTTTTTTGCAAGTCCATGAAAAGTGTAGACATGAAGCTGACTAGCAGATCGACTCAATCCTAATGAGGTAAAAAGCTTACTTAAACGGGATTTTAACTCAATAACGACAGCCCGGTTATATGCCAAAACGAGAATCTGCCGTGGATTAACTCCTTGACGATAAATAAGTTTTGCACATCTCATTGTCAAGACATGTGTTTTACCCGAACCTGGACCTGCTTCTACATTTATGTTTACATTTGAGTTTTCATTATATATTGCCCATTGTTCAGGGTTATCCTTCATTTTCTCTTCAGCATTCTTGATTGCCGTTTCTCGTATAGCCCCCCAAATTTCATCGTTTTCATCATAGTATTTTCCCAATAATTCAATAAAACCATTGGCATCCGTTTTACTGAAATACGCACTTATCAATTCCTGAAAAGCCTCCTTGTTATTCCCAACTTTAGAAGTTAGGGCATCCATCACACATAATCTAAGATTACGAATCTGCAGAACTTCATCAAACGCCAATTTATCATTATAATCCCGATTATCAGACTTAGTCTCTTCAAGGATTACCTGTTCAGAAATATCTGTCGTGAAAACCTCAACTCCTGTTGGAAGCAGATTATCTGAGGCAATATAGGCCATACCAGAAAGGTATCGCATAATGTTTTCAAAATAGGCAAACCCCTTTTGTCCCAATTCCAAATGGTTAACAGCTTCAGCCCAATTTAAGGTTGTTTTATTAGTCTGTTGACTTTCATATATATATGTAAGGGTTCGTAAACAGTCTTCTTTGAATTGTGGGAGGAAGTCTTTCCATGTTGTTTTTTCTACAAGAATAGACTGTTTCACACACTTTGCTTCCCTGTCAATGTAAGACTTACACTTAACATCAGGAATTATGTCAAGCAACGTGGAGAAAATCTGCCTAAAACGCTTACCCATTAAGTCTTTCTTATAATTTTTTGCAACAGATAACCCCATGTTACGTGTTCTGTCTTCTTTATTGTACCATGGCATGTAATACCTGGATTCCATTTGACCATTTTCTAATTCTCTTTCAACTTTTTTTAGAACATGGTCAAGAGAAGATGTATCCATGAAAGCCCGTATTTCTTTGTCTAAATACGTTTTTTCTTTGTTAACTACATTTTCTTGAAGCAGTTTCTCAGTCGCATTTATGATAATATGGAAAGCTACATCCAATGAAGGGTGCGTAAGCATGTATGGCACTTCATCTCTACGAGTATTTGCTACTCGACACCTTACTTCTTGATTAATGACTAACAACCTATACTTAGCACATTTTATGAGCAAATCTAGAACTTTGGTTGGATGAATAGACATATCACCAGCCAGTTTCTGTGGTGAAATCTGGATAGTGTTTGTACCTTTCTCTCTTGAAATATTCAACAAACTTTCTATGAGTTTAGCATACATACCCTCTTTTGAGGAGAGCAAGGGTGAATTGGGAACATTTATTTCTTGGATGGTAACGGTAATATGAGCAGGACTAAGATACCCCATCTTTATTCTGTCCATACGTTCGAGCCAATATTCACCGAGTTTGAAATCTGTATGCTCAAAATCAAAAGGAGAACTTGACCATAATGTATTAGGAACAACAACAGGTATTTCTTTTGTCTTCTCAATTGATTGAATATTTGATATATAATCGAGAATATCAGCTCTTATCTCTTCGAGGTTATTCCAACTGAGCATACTTTGCAATAATTGTTCACGAGAATGTTTTATATCCTCAGTAGAATAAAGACATACGGTGGGAATAGGATTGTCTTCACTAAAACCAGCAAGCTGATACATGCCTTTATTCCTGCCTGCACGTCCGACTTCCTGTAAATAATCTTCTAAAACATTTGGTGGTGACAAATGAATGATATAATGAATATTGGGAATATCCATGCCCATACCAAACGCCTTCGTTGCACACAGAATATAAATTGGATCATCGTCTGACTTAAAACGACTATAAGCATCGTCTCTATCGTCGGCATCAAGTCCAGCGTGGAAATAGCCCACCCGCTCAGAAGCGTCTCTATCCGGAAGTAATCCTTTATTCACAAGTAGTGAGGGTAAAGAAGCTGCCAATTCCTCACATTGGCTGCGAGTTTTGCAGAAAATGAGCATCCGGCTCTTACCAAAATCAATATTATTCTCATCAATATATTCAATGATGGCTTCAATTCTAGAATTCATATCATGGGAAACCAGCCTAAATGAGGTGCCGATGTGACTCCGAATCGGATTGTAAATTTTCTTATCATTATCCTGTCCAAGTCTCTTTACTGGAACTGTCTCATTGATTTGGTTATAAATCATGTCCGTTACAGTGGCAGAGAACATAGCAATGCACATGCCACCTGTAAATGTCTCTGAAAAGCACTTGCACTTATTAATGACATTCAAATACTCTGGCCTGAATTCCATGCCCCATTGAGATATACAATGGGCTTCATCGAATATCATGTATTCTAACCCTTTGTCATTCATCATTCTGGTCATTAAAGCATTCAGGAAAGCACGAGAACGAAATCTTTCTGGAGTAACATAAAGCAACGCTAATTCACCGCTATTAATTTTCCTGTATATACTCCTTGTTTCTTGATAGGTTCGATCTCCATTCAGAAAATCGACATTGGTGTAAAAACCTTTATCTGCAAGTTCTCGTACTTGGTCTTGCATAAGAGCTTTTAATGGCGTGACAACCAAAGACAAACGGTTCGTGTATGAAGCATTGTAAAGGGCAGGTCCTTGGAAAAGAACAGATTTACCTCCACCTGTTGGAATTGATATAAGATAATTTTCCTTCTTGCTAAGGATTTCTGGTAGTACTTTCTCTTGGATATCAGACCATTTTCGCACGCCATCCCTTTCTGGAACCATTGTCGTTAAAATCACATCCATCGCTCTTTTTACATCTTCAGCATCTTGTTGAACATTGTTAGAAAGATCTTCCTTGAAGAAAGTTTGAGCTTTAGACAAGCAATCATTAAACTCTTTCTCACTATTCCATAGTTGACTAGAAGTTAAGGTACTTGAATTCCATATACTGCTCAGGGTATGATAGTCTTCTAAGAAACTGTCAAGGATATACATTTTGGATGAGCCATTATTCGCTAATATAAAGCGACTATAATATTGATAAATTGGCCACAAAGAAAGCAACATAGCCTGATAGGTGTCCTTTCTAGAACCGTTTTTTAGTTCTGTACCAGTTTCATCTACATCATCATTTAAAGTTCCTTCTTCTACTGTTCCATCGTTCTGCCACATCATCATATGCTTTTCGACTGCCATTTGATCCCATACAAAGCAGTATGCCGCATAAAGTCTTTTCTCTATAATGTCAAAGAAATTATCTCTTGATACAACGAGTAAGCCATCTGATCTTTGAGCAATCTTTTCCAATTTTGAAATTAGACTTCCTTCCGTAGGAACATAATAGCCCAAATACTGTGCATATTTCATGACTTGATCCAATTCGAGGTCATTCTCCAATATGTAGATGATTGGCATTCGACTTTCATAATAATGTACTTCACTTAACAATGCAAGCTGATACATCCAATACATTGATCGGTATCTTGATGTAGAGTTTACACGCTTTTGTTGAAAGTCGAATTTCACTGGACGTCCGCTCCTGACGAGTGATATACAACGATTGTTTGCATCCTCTTGAGTCCAGGCGATATTACTAATAATAACGTCTGAGTGCAGTTCTGAGTATAATTTTTTTAGCTTTCTTATAACATTGAAATTATAGTTTACGATATATTTGCCATCTCTTGTCCGTTCTATCCACACATTTGCAGCATCTGAGGGAATTTCGGCAAACAACTTAGACTTCCGGTCTTCTTTTGTTACATATGTGAAACTTGAACCGCCAAGACGCATAGGAATAGAACTCT
>ERZ773139.4743-NODE-4743-length-10492-cov-8.245760_pt1 | contig 10492 bp, 9 predicted proteins | sample MGYA00580854_ERZ773139 | MGnify/ENA primary metagenome ERZ773139 (study PRJEB29015, sample SAMEA2737809) | human gut metagenome | biome: human gut; feature: human-associated habitat; material: faeces | place: China | collected 2012 ...
AAGGCCAAAAACTTCGCCGAGGCCGACCGCATCCGCGACGAACTCAAAGCCCAGGGCATCGAGATCACCGACATCCCCGGCGGCGCCAAGTGGAAGCATATCTGAAATATACGCAACCCCGGAGCTCCTGCTCCGGGGTTGCGCGTCAAAAGAACAAAAGTTGAACTTGTGGGAGAAATCAGCGAAATGAAAATATGTCAGGTAACAAGTAACGAAGAAAAACAGAGGATAACACGGCAGGTTCTGGAGGCGCTTCCAGAATGGTTTGGTATCCCGGAAGCAAGGGAGAACTATATTTCAGAAAGCCGCGATCAATTGTTTTTCTGCGCCTATGCTGCGGACAAGCCTGTGGGCTTTTTATATCTGAAAGAAACGGGAAAAGCGACGGTCGAGCTATATGTGATGGGCGTACTGAAGGAATATCATCGGCAGGGGATTGGGCGGGAATTGTTCCGCAGCGCCAGAAAAGCGGCAAGCGAAGCCGGATATTCCTTTATGCAGGTAAAAACGGTACAGATGGGAAAATATGAGGAATACGACGATACAAATCGCTTCTATCTTTCCCTTGGATTCCAGGAATTTGAGGTCTTCCCAACATTATGGGACGCATGGAACCCCTGTCAGATCTATATCATGACAATATAATTATGCCATCCGCTCCGCGTGTCCTTTTCCGCTTACTTTTTCGGCTTCCGGTCAAAGAACGGGGACTTTCCGCTGACGCTGAGGGGAATGCCGAGGACGAGCGTGACGGAGGCGCCGAGCAGACCGAGGCTCCGGGCGGCACGGCCGACGGAGAACATCACGCGGCTGTCGACCCGGGCGTCTGCCGCCGCGGCGGCAGCCGAACCGATGGCGATGCCGACGTCCATAGCGTCCCACGCGCAGAGGCCATTCTTTTCCGCGCAGTCGGCGCAGTCGGCAAAATGACAGTACTGACAGCCGCCGTTCAGCCCGCGGCGCTGTTCCTCCATGCCAAAGAGGACAACGGCATCCGCGTAGTCCACATTGTCGGCGTCACGGGCAAAGAAGGCGTAGTCCAGCCGCCCGGCAAGCTCGCGCATATGTGCGGCCAGTCGGTCCTTGTCTTCGCCGGTCACGACGCAGGTGACAAGACCGTCCATGCCCCGCGTCTTGGGTGCGGTGCGGGCGGCCGCGCACATGCGCGCGGCCGTATCCAGAACGGCGCGGGTCTGCATATCTTCCGAAGAATAGATCATGGGGAAACAACTCCTTTTATCGTAATCTGTCTTCAGTATAGTGCTTCCCACGGAAACTGTCAATGAAACGCGGCGGCTTCCTTGCAACAGGGCGGGAATTGTGGTAGACTAAGCGAAGAAATGCAAAGGAGTTCTGCCCATGAAGCTGATGGTTCTCGATGGAAACAGCGTGATCAACCGCGCCTACTACGGCGTGCGGGCGCTCACGACGAAAGACGGCTTTTTTACAAACGCGATCTACGGTTTTCTGAATATTCTCGAAAAGCTCCGGACGGAGGAGCAGCCCGACGCCCTGTGCGTGACGTTCGACCTCAAGGCGCCGACGTTCCGCCATCTGGCCTATGACGGCTACAAGGCGACGCGTCACCCGATGCCGGATGAGCTTGCCATGCAGCTGCCGATGATGAAGGATATTCTGCGCGCCATGCGCATCCCCATCTTTGAATGCGAAGGCTGGGAAGCCGACGACGTGATCGGCACGATCGGCAAGCAGTGCGGCAGGGCGAACTGGGACTGCGTGATCGTCACCGGCGATCGGGACTCTCTGCAGCTGATCGACGAGCATGTGACGGTCAAGCTGGTGTCCTCCAAGCTTTCGCAGTCCGTCGCGGTCAACTACGACCCTGCCCGCTTCCGTGAGGAATACGGCTTTGACCCCATCCATCTGATCGATCTTAAAGCCCTGATGGGCGACAGCTCCGATAACATCCCGGGCGTCGCGGGCGTCGGCCCGAAGACGGCGACGCAGCTGCTGCTGGACTATGGCACGCTGGACGGGATCTATGCGCATTTGGACGCGATCAAGGATAAGCTCCGCGCAAAGCTCGAGCAGGGCAGGGAAAGCGCCTACATGTCCTACGATCTGGCGACGATCCGCTGCGAAGCACCGATCAACTTTTCTCCGGAGGACTGCCGCGTGCAGCAGCCGGACAACGATACGCTCTATCAGCTCTTCACCCGGCTTGAATTTACCCGGCAGATCGCCCGCTACGGCCTGCATGCCCCGCAGGAGACCGTGGAGGCAGGGACGTTTGCGGGTACCTGCACCAGTGAGACGGTGACGGATGCCGCCCGGGCCGCCGAATTGGCCGCGGCGTTCCAAAAAGAACATTATGTTAACGTCATTGCAGTGCCGGACCTCTCCGGGATCGCTGTTGAGACCGGGGAAAGCGGATACTATTTCTCTGACTTTGCGCTGAGTGATGACTTTATGTTAACTATATTCGGCGCCTCCGTCAAAAAGGTCACGCATGACTGCAAGCCGCTGATGCGCCGTCTGCTGGAACAGGGATACCCGGCGGAGGGCTTCATCTTCGACACCGCGCTGGCCGCCTATGATCTTGACGCGACGCGCGGCAGCTACGACCTGGACAGCGTCGTGCAGCAGCACCTGGGCTTTGCCATCGGCCGCGCGGACAGCGAGCAGGTCGGAAAAGACGCCGCGCGCGTCTGCTCCCGTCTGGCGGAGGCCGCGGCCGTCGGCGCGCTCTATGAAGCTCTGCCGGAAAAGCTCACGAAAAACGGCATGGAGAAGCTCTATTACGAGATCGAGCTGCCGCTCTGCCGCGTGCTCGCCGAAATGGAAGCCGCGGGCGTCAAGGCGGACCAGATGGCGCTCATCTCCTTCGGCAATATGCTCCAGAGCCGGATCGAGGCCGCGGAGCAGACGATCTTCAGCTATGCCGGGAAGAAATTCAACATCAACTCCACCAAGCAGCTCGGGCAGATCCTCTTTGACGAGCTCGGCCTGCCTGCGGGCAAGAAGACGAAAAGCGGCTACTCCACAAACGCGGACGTGCTGGAAAAGCTCCGTGGCAAGCACCCGATCATCGACGCGATCCTCGATTTCCGTGCCATGACCAAGCTCAAGAGCACGTATGCCGACGGCCTCGTCAAGCAGATCGCGAACGACGGCCGCATCCACACGACCTTCCAGAACATGGTCACGGCGACGGGCCGACTGTCTTCCACCGACCCGAACCTGCAGAACATCCCCGTCCGCACGGAGCTCGGCAGCGAGATCCGCAAGATGTTCGTGCCAAGCGACGGCTGCGTCTTTGTCGACGCGGACTACAGCCAGATCGAGCTGCGCGTGCTGGCCCATATCGCGGACGATCAGACCATGCAGGAGGCGTTCCGCTCCGGCACCGATATCCATACGGCGACAGCCGCGCAGGTCTTCGGCGTGGAGCCGGAGCAGGTCACGCCGCTGATGCGCCGCCACGCCAAGGCCGTCAACTTCGGCATCGTCTACGGAATTTCGGAATTCTCGCTGGCAGACGATATCGGCGTCACGCGCAAGGAGGCGCGGCAGTATATCGACAATTATCTGGCCCACTATGCGGGCGTCCGGACCTATATGCACGATATCGTCGAGCAGGCAAAGCAGGACGGCTATGTCACGACCCTCTTCGGCCGCCGGCGCGAGCTGCCGGAGCTCAAGAGCAGCAATTTCAATATCCGCTCCTTCGGCGAGCGCGTTGCGCTCAATACCCCGATCCAGGGGACGGCCGCGGATATCATCAAGCTCGCCATGCTGCGCGTCGACGCGGCGCTCAAAAAGCAGAAGCTCAAGGCCCGGCTCGTCCTGCAGGTCCACGATGAGCTGATCGTGGAATGCCCGGTGAAGGAAGCGGAGCAGGTAAAGAAGATCGTGACGGCCGAGATGGAAAACGTCGCGCAGCTGCGTGTGCCGCTGCTGGCGGAGGCGAAGGTCGGCGCGAGCTGGTATGAGGCAAAGTGATGGAAGTGACGATCGTCCCCATGCGGACAGATTACACGGCGCAGATCGCCGCGCTGGAAGCCGCCTGTTTCTCAGATCCCTGGCCGGAATCGATTTTGCAGAAAGAACTGGAAAATCCGCTGAGCCTGTGGCTCTGCGCAATGGACGGCGACACTGTTGCCGGTTACGTCGGCAGCCAGACCGTGCTGGGCGAGGCGGATATGATGAACCTCGCTGTCAGCCCGGCTTACCGGCGGCAGGGGCTTGGCCGTGCGCTCGTGCTGGCGCTGTGTGAGTCGCTGCGGCAGAAGATGCAGGCGACGGTCCTGACCCTGGAGGTCCGGGACTCAAACGCACCTGCCGCCGCGCTCTATGCCTCGCTCGGCTTCGCGCAGATCGGCCTGCGGAAAAACTACTACCAACATCCAAAAGAGGATGCACGCATCCTCAGAAAGGAACTGCTATGAAGATCCTCTCCGTGGAATCCTCCTGCGACGAGACTGCCGTCGCCGTCGTGGAGGACGGAAGAACCGTCCTGACCGACTGCATCGCGTCTCAGGTCGCTCTGCACCGGCTTTACGGCGGCGTCGTGCCCGAGCTTGCCTCGCGCAAGCACATCGAGGCCATCTACGCCCTGGCGGATACGGCGCTTGACGAGGCGCACCTGACCCGGCAGGACATCGATGCCATCGCCGTCACCTACGCGCCGGGGCTGATCGGCGCGGTGCTCGTCGGCGTCAACTTTGCCAAGGCCGCGGCCTACAGCCTCGGCGTGCCGCTCATCCCAGTGCACCATATCCGCGGGCATATCGCGGCCAACTATCTGGCGTACCCGGATCTGGAACCGCCGTTTCTGTGCCTCGTCGTCTCCGGCGGGCACACGCTGATTGTCGACGTGCAGGACTACACGAAATTCCATATCCTCGGCACCACGCGTGACGACGCGGCAGGGGAATGCTTCGATAAGATCGCCCGCGTGATCGGGATGCCGTATCCCGGCGGCGCGGCGCTCGACCAGACGGCAAAGACCGGCGACGAAAACAAATATCCCATGCCGCACACCAAGCTCAGCGGCAATCCGCTCGATATGTCCTTCTCGGGCCTCAAGACGGCGGCGCTGAACCTCATCCACACACATGAGCAGCGCGGAGAGGCGCTGGATATCCCGTCGCTTTGCGCTTCGTTCTCCAAGGCGGTGAGCGATATGCTCGTGCCGCGGACGATGCAGGCCCTGGAGCAGACCGGCTACCGGACGCTGGCCATCGCGGGCGGCGTGGCGGCAAATTCCCGCATCCGCGGGGAATTCACCCGCCGGACCCAGGCGCTCGGCATCCGGCTGTGCATGCCGCCCCTGCGTCTGTGCGGCGACAACGGCGCGATGATCGGTGCGCAGGGCTATTATGAGTACTGCTCCGGCAAACGCGCCGGTCAGGATCTCAACGCCTACGCCACGATGAGCCTCGAAAACGGATAAAAGGACCCGCTTGCAGATGCCGTCTGCAAGCGGGTTTTTACAGCCTACAGCTGCAAAATCTCCTGCATAAAATGCATTATGTTAACAAAATCCCTGCGTTGCGTCGTGAAAGTTCTTCATTTTTCGACCCTGTCATCATTTAACAATAATCCGTGTTTTTGTCGAAATATGTAGCTTTTTCGCGTGTTGAAAACTCTGTTGACAGTGTGAATAACTCCTTGCGCAGATTTTTTTATTATCATTATGGTGAACTGATCTGTCTCTACGGTTCCGGCGCGGCGGAGAGCGCCTGCTCGAGCGCGGGCAGGTGCGTCGCGCTGAGCGGCGTCAGCGGCAGCCGCGGCAGCCCGGCCGGGATCCCCATGAGTGACAGCGCCTGCTTGACGGGGATGGGATTGATCTCACTGAACAGCGCGTCGATCAGCGGTGTGAGCGCGACCTGCATCCGCCCGGCCGCGGCATAGTCTCCGCCCTGACATGCGCGCACCATCTGCAGCGTCCGCTTCGGCCGGACGTTGGACAGAACGGAGATGACGCCCTTCGCGCCGAGTGAAAGCAGGGGGACCGTCAGATCGTCGTTGCCGCTCCAGACCGGAAGCTCATCGCCGCAGGCGTCGAGGATGTGCGCGGCCTTCGGCACGCTGCCGCTGGCCTCCTTGATGCCGCCGATGTTGGGGTGCCCGGCAAGCACCCGGCAGGTCTCGACCGAGACATCCACTCCCGTCCGGCTCGGAACATTGTAGACGATGACCGGGCAGGGGAGCGTATCCGCCGCCGCGGTATAGTGCGCGATGAGCCCCGCCTGCGTGCATTTGTTGTAATACGGCGTGACCATCAGCACGGCATTCGCGCCCATAGACGCAGCGACACGGCTCAACTGCAGCGAGTGAGCCGTGTCGTTCGTACCGGTACCGGCAATGACCTTGCATCGTCCGGCGCAATATTGGACCGTGTGCGCGATGAGCGCGAGCTTTTCGTTGTCCGTCATGGTGGAGGCCTCGCCGGTCGTGCCGCAGACGACGATGGCGTCGACGCCAGCCGCGAGCTGCAGGTCCAGCAGCCGGTTCATGACGGGAAAATCGATCGTACCCTGATTGAACGGCGTGACGATCGCGGTCGCGACGCCCTCAAACACAGGATCTTTCAAAGAATCGCTCCCTTCGGGTTTATTTCTTTGTGATATATCCTTCCGCGCAGAGCAGCTCCGCCAGCAAAACCGCGCCGCCGGCTGCACCGCGCAGGGTATTATGAGACAGGCAGACGAACTTGTAGTCGTACTGCGTATCCGGCCGCAGACGGCCGATGGAGACCGCCATGCCGCCTTCGATCATCCGGTCAAGCTTCGTCTGCGGGCGGTCCGGCTCTTCAAAGTAGTGCAGGAACTGCTTGGGTGCCGACGGCAGCTTCAATTCCTGCGCGCGGCCGGAGAACGCGGCCCAGTCAGCCTTAATCTGTTCGACGGACGGCTTCTCACCCTTGAACGAGACAAAGCAGGCAGCCATATGTCCGTCGGAGACCGGCACGCGCAGGCACTGCGCGGTGATGTTCGGCTCCGTTGCGTTGACGATCTGATCGCCCTCGATATGGCCCCAGAGCTTCATCGGCTCCTGCTCGGACTTTTCTTCCTCGCCGCCGATATAGGGGATGACGTTATCAAGCATTTCAGGCCACGTATCGAACGTCTTGCCAGCGCCGGAAATGGCCTGATACGTGCAGACCAGCGCCTTTTCGATGCCGTACTTCATGAGCGGATGCAGCGCGGGCACGTAGCTCTGCAGCGAGCAGTTGGACTTGACGGCGATGAAGCCGCGCTTGGTGCCGAGGCGCTTGCGCTGGGCGTCGATGATGCGGATGTGGTCCGCATTGATCTCGGGCACGACCATCGGGACGTCCGGGGTGTGGCGGTGAGCCGAATTATTGGAGACGACCGGGCATTCGAGCTTGGCATATCGCTCCTCGAGCGCCTTGATCTCGTCTTTTTTCATATTGACGGCGCAGAACACGAAGTCGACCTGCTTTGCGATCTCCTCTGCGTCGGCCTCTGCATCCATCACGACCATGGAGCGGACGCTCTCCGGAATCGGATCCGCCATGTGCCATTTTTCGCCGATCGCTTCGGCGTAGGGCTTGCCTGCGCTGTGTGCGCTGGCTGCAAGAACGACGGGCGTGAACCAGGGGTGATTCGCCGTCAGCAGGACGAACCGCTGGCCGACCATACCCGTAGCGCCGATGATACCGACTCTGAATTTTTCCATGATGAAAGCTCCAATCTTCAAACTCGCCGGAAAGTTCCGGTTGCATGTCACTTTAGAATGTAATATAATACATTTGTCTGTGCAGGAGAAAATGTTTCTGCACGGTGAACAAATGTCCGCGAATTCCAACGGCCTCATCATATCATATTCCAATTGGCCTGTCAATGTGAATCGCAGAAAAAATCAGCGCGGAGAAGGGGCTGTTGTTTGTTGAAAACTCATGATTTTTACTATGATCTGCCGGAAGAACTGATCGCGCAGACGCCGCTGGAGCGGCGGGACGCGTCACGCCTGATGACGCTCGACCGGAAGACCGGTGAGGTCACACACCGGCATTTTTATGATCTGGTCGACCTGCTGCAGCCTGGCGACTGTCTGGTGATGAACAACTCCCGTGTGCTCCCTGCAAGGCTGCTGGGTCATCGGGAGCCGACCGGCGGCGCCGTCGAGGTGCTGCTGCTCAAGGATCAGGGCAGCGGCGTCTGGGAATGCCTCACGAAGCCGGGACGGAAGACCCATACCGGCACCGAACTGTCCTTCGGCGGCGGAGAGCTCACCGCGACGGTCGTCGGAGAGAAGGAAGACGGCAACAAGCTCGTGCAGTTCCACTATGAGGGGATCTTCCTCGAGGTGCTCGAGCGTCTCGGCAAAATGCCCCTGCCGCCATACATCAAGGAAGAACTCGAAGACGGCGAGCGCTATCAGACGGTCTATTCCAAGGTGAACGGCTCTGCCGCCGCGCCGACAGCCGGTCTGCATTTTACCCGCGAGCTGCTGGACAAGCTCGCAGCCAAGGGCGTCAAAGAGGCCTATATCACGCTGCACGTCGGTCTCGGGACCTTCCGGCCCGTCAAGGCGGAGGAGATCACCGAGCATCATATGCACTCCGAGTTCTGCATGATCTCGCAGGAGACGGCAGATATGATCAACGAGACCAAGCGCGCCGGCGGCCGGATCGTCTGCGTCGGCACGACATCCTGCCGGACGCTGGAATCGCTTGCGGATGAGAACGGGTTCTTCCATGAGTCCTCCGCCTGGACGGATATTTTCATCTATCCCGGCTACCGATTCAAGGCCATGGATGCGCTCATCACGAATTTCCACCTGCCGGAGAGTACGCTCGTCATGCTGGTCTCCGCGTTCGCCAGCCGGGAAAAGATCCTGAACGCCTACCACATCGCCGTCCAGGAGCGCTACCGCTTCTTCTCCTTCGGCGACGCGATGTATATTTATTGATGGAAGAGGAACACGATGTTTAAAGTATTGAAAACGGACGGCGCGGCGCGCCGGGGAGAGTTCAGCTGCCCGCATGGGACAGTCCAGACGCCGGTCTTTATGAATGTCGGCACGCAGGCGGCCATCAAGGGAGCACTGTCGGCCGCCGATCTCGAGACGATCGGCACGCAGGTCGAGCTTTCCAACACCTATCATCTGCACCTGCGTCCCGGCGACGAGGTGGTGCGCGACATGGGCGGCCTGCACAAGTTCATGACGTGGGATGGCCCCATCCTGACCGATTCCGGCGGCTTTCAGGTCTTCTCGCTGGCCGGTCTGCGGAAGATCAAAGAGGAGGGCGTGACCTTCGCCTCCCATCTGGACGGGCACAAGATCTTTATGGGCCCGGAGGAGAGCATGCGGATCCAGTCCAACCTCGGCTCCGATATCGCCATGGCCTTTGACGAGTGCGTGGAAAACCCGGCGACGTATCCCTATGCCAAGGCCTCCTGCGAGCGCACGGCCCGCTGGCTCGCGCGGTGCAAGGAAGCGCTGACCCGGTACAACGCTGAGCCGGGCGCGGTCAATCCCGGCCAGCAGCTCTGGGGCATCAACCAGGGTGCGACCTTCAAGGATCTGCGGATCTGGCACATGAAGGAGATCGCCAAGCTCGACCTGCCGGGCTATGCCATCGGCGGGCTTGCCGTCGGCGAGCCGACGGAGGTCATGTACGAGATCATCGAGGCCGTCGAGCCCTACATGCCGAAGGACCGGCCGCGCTACCTCATGGGCGTCGGCACGCCGTCGAATATCATCGAGTCTGTTGCCCGGGGCGTGGACTTCTTCGACTGCGTCATGCCCGCGCGCAACGCGCGGCACGCGAAGCTGTTTACCTGGCAGGGGAGCATCAACCTGAAAAACGCCAAGTACACCCGCGACGACGGCCCCATCGACCCGCAGTGCGACTGCCCGGTCTGCAGGCGCTATTCCCGTGCCTATCTGCACCACCTGTTCAAGGCGGAAGAGATGCTCGCCATGCGGCTTTCGGTCATGCACAACCTGTACTTCTACAATACGCTGACCAAACGAATCCGCGACAGTCTCGACGCGGGGACCTTCGGCGATTTCCGCGCGGAATATTCCGCGAAACTGTCGGAAAAAATATAAACTTACGAAAAAATTCAGAAATCCTGCCGGGCTGACTTGAAAAGTTGCCGCCGGCACGATATAATAAATGAAATTCAATTTTGGAGGAAAGACCATGTACCTTTTCTTAGAGTCGGCAGCCGGTACGGCCGCCGCCGGCAGCAGCGCGTCCATGATTCTCATGTTCGTCGTTCTGATCGCGGTGTTCTACTTCTTTATGATCCGCCCGGAAAACAAGCGCAAAAAAGAAGCCCAGCAGATGCGTGATTCCCTGAAGGTCGGCGACAACATCACGACCATCGGCGGCATCATCGGCGACATCGTCTCCATCAAGGACGATTCCATCGTCATCGAGACCACGACCGACCGCGTCCGCGTGGAGTTCGCCAAGTTCGCTGTTTCCACCAACAACACGGCGGAAAAGGAAGCTGCCAAGCAGAAGGCTGCCGCTCTGGCTGCC
>ERZ773139.4746-NODE-4746-length-10489-cov-4.047537_pt1 | contig 10489 bp, 7 predicted proteins | sample MGYA00580854_ERZ773139 | MGnify/ENA primary metagenome ERZ773139 (study PRJEB29015, sample SAMEA2737809) | human gut metagenome | biome: human gut; feature: human-associated habitat; material: faeces | place: China | collected 2012 ...
CACAATTAAAGATTAACTTATAGTATTAAATAAAAGATTTAATTAAAGACACAATTAAAGATTAACTTATAGTATTAACTTATAGTTTACTTAAAGACGCAATTAAAGATTAACTCTAAGGGAATACCTTAAGAGGTGATGATATTTATAACAATCAATCACCAAACCTATAGGTCTCCTCAAGGCATTACCCCCAGAAGCTAACTGTATGGCCCTGTATGGCCCTGTACGGCCCTGTACGCCATTCTTTAGGATGCCATGTAGTTTCCGTATGGCCTGATGCCTAGCGTGGCTCAGAGACCCTCCCAGTAGTAAATCAATACGAATCAATACGAATCAATACGACTTACTAATAGGAGACACACTCCGAACCACTCACCACGTGTCTCTCAAAGTTCCACCTCTCGCGCTTCACCATACAGTAGCTCCGCACAGCTACGACACAATCATCGTCATTCATTCAATCTCAAAGTCATTCTGTTTGCATCCTGTTGTCCTGCTGGTCTCCCTTCGCTTGGGGACTTTGAGTGGGCCAGTAGGGGGCGGTTTAGTGTGCATATTTAAAAGGTAACCAAGCAATGAACAATAAACATAAACATGCAGGTCATATTATCACTATTGAAGGCCACAGCTTTAAGTCTAATGAGTCTGGCATGTGGAATCTTACAGAAATATGGAAAATCCTCGGATTACCTAACAATAAGCTACCCTCTCAGTGGCGCGGCAAGGTAACAAAGAGGCTCACCGACATGCAAAAAATGCACGTCGAGAAGATTGGTATTGAAAGCATAACCTACGCAGACAAACAGGCTACCCTCAAGTATGCAGGATGGGTCTCTGAAGATTTCGAGGACATGGTCTATGCAGCCTTTGAGGCTATCCTTGAGATGCCTGAAGTTGCCACGGTCGTTGCTAATAAGATGGTCGAACTTGGCTATCACGCTGAAGCTGAGCTATTGGAACGTCATAAGGACGACTATAGAGAAGCTATGCAGACCCTTAAAAAGATTGGTAAATGTGTTGACGGCAGGAAGCCTGAGCGCATCTACAAGGCCGTACTTAACGGTAATCTGACGAAATTTCAAGGGTTATCCATGATTTCTCGCAGCAGTGTCTGGTACGCCCGAACAGTGAATCTATGATGGCTATCGATCACGATAGATGCCAGCGATCAATTTCAGGTTACCGATCGAAACAAACGATCAACACGATGGTTGCAATCGGATATCATATTGACACTTGTCTGACATCCTGAAGGTATCAATATGTTTGGGCTTTTTAAGAAAAAGGCAAAAGCGGAAAGGTGTTATGATGTAACACGCATTCAATACGAGCTGGTTGTAATGTCATCTAAGCTGATAAAAAAACAGACCGATAGGTTCAAAGTAATAAAAGGGGAGCGAGAGGAGGCTTTAGGAGACCCTTTATTATCAGCAGGGTATATAACGCCATGGGTCATTGGATATTGCACTGGTCTCCTGGATGCAGTGACTCAGACGGAGGCTAACAGGATGGCATTTACATCAGAAATGCTTGGGCTTCTTTTTGCTGTAGTTTTCGGTGATGATAAGTTTCGTGAGACCATGGGAACTTATATAGCCTGTAACGAATCCTCCTCACCAGACCATGGATTTCATGTTATGTATGAGCTTTATATGTCTGGTCTAGCGAAAGCGTTTAATGAGGTATGTGAGGATAAACCTGTGATAGGACTTCTGAACTATTTAATGCAGGATTGAAAATTTCCCACAAAAATCTCAGTGCCTATCTAACAGTAATAACCCTGCAACATTCCCCCGTATACCTCCAGAAATTATCCAGAAGCCGAAGGAGGTATCCTGTCATGTATTTGAATCATCAAAGTTGTTCGTTCTATTCCTCTTTAGGGAATATTACAGCCCTACAGCCTTGACCAGAGATCACTTGATGTGTAACCATAACTGTAACCAAAAGGATTCATCATCCTTTAAGAAACAATTGGTTAGTGAGTGATTGTCTTCGATACTTCGATTCCCTTCGCCCGCTCCAATTTATCTTCACCTCATCAATCTGCCATTTTTGCTGTATCTGATTTTCTATATTATCTTAATTCAATCGCTTCAGACTTTTCGCAATCGCCGTAATACTTCCCCATTTTTTTGTAAATAAAAGCGTTTACGCAATGCAATCCATTTGTAACAACCCAGGTAAAATACCTTATTTTCAAGTTGTTAAATAAGTGGTTATCTACGCTTTTAACAAACGATTGATGGAATATTTTATGAAAGGGAAATCTGCATTAACTCTTCTGCTCGCTGGTATATTTTCGTGCGGCACATGCCAGGCGACAGGGGCAGAAGTGACGAGTGAATCTGTATTTAACATTCTTAATTCCACGGGGGCAGCAACAGATAAAAGTTATTTATCGTTAAATCCAGATAAGTATCCTAATTATCGTCTTCTGATTCACTCAGCCAAATTACAAAATGAAATAAAGAGCCACTATACCAAAGACGAAATTCAAGGATTGCTAACATTAACAGAAAACACACGAAAGTTAACGTTGACGGAGAAACCCTGGGGAACGTTTATTCTTGCTTCTACTTTCGAAGATGACAAAACAGCGGCAGAAACCCACTATGATGCTGTCTGGCTGAGGGATAGTTTATGGGGCTATATGGCATTAGTATCAGATCAGGGAAATAGTGTAGCCGCAAAAAAGGTTCTGCTCACCCTGTGGGATTATATGTCTACGCCCGACCAGATTAAGCGGATGCAGGACGTCATTAGCAACCCAAAACGACTGGATGGAATTCCCGGGCAAATGAATGCTGTGCATATCCGATTTGACAGCAACTCCCCCGTGATGGCAGATGTGCAGGAAGAAGGCAAGCCGCAGCTGTGGAACCATAAACAAAATGATGCGTTAGGTCTTTATCTTGATCTCCTTATACAAGCAATCAATACTGGTACTATTAACGCTGAAGATTGGCAAAAAGGTGACCGATTAAAATCGGTTGCGCTGCTGATTGCATATCTGGATAAAGCCAATTTCTATGTTATGGAAGATTCCGGAGCGTGGGAGGAAGATGCCCGATTAAACACATCTTCCGTTGCACTGGTGACCTCTGGACTGGAACGTTTGTCAAACCTACTCTCGAAGAAAGACTCTGTTTTTATCTCTGATTTACTACGCGAAGCTAAAGCCAATGAACTGGATGAACCACTTTCAACAACGAGGTTGAACCACCTCATAGATAAAGGATATGAAAGAATAACGCTACAGCTTGATTTAGGGGGAGAATCTCCTGGTTATCTGGAAAAAGATAAACATTACAGAGAAGCCGATGCGGCTTTACTTAATGTTATTTATCCTGCAAATCTTTCAAAGATAAACACCAGAAGAAAAGAGCAAGTTCTAAAAATAGTTAAAAAACTAGCAGGTCCGTATGGTATAAAAAGATACGAGAAGGATAATTATCAGTCGGCAAATTTTTGGTTCAATGATATTAAAACCGATACCGATCAAAATTCACATGCGAAAAGAGAAAAGAGCTTCATTCCATCAACAGAAGCAGAATGGTTTTTTGACTCATGGTATGCAAAATCAGCAGCAATTGTTTATAAAGAATCAAGAAAAGAAGAGTATTTGAATGACTCAGTGCAATTTATGAATAGATCATTGGCCCAAATAACAGGCGAGAATATGATTGGTGCAAATGGCAGGAGCGTACCTGAAATGGCACTTCCCGAAAGCTATAACTATATCCACAAGTCAGGAACTTTGCATGAAGCGCCAAGCCCTATCATTCCGCTAAATTGGTCGAAAGCTTCAATGACTCTCATGTTGAAAGAGATGTCCAACCTTATCAATGATGAGGGAATTAAATAGTTTTCATAATGAGGCGGTCCTGGATTAAAAGGACCGCTCAAAGAGAAATCGTAAGGGAGGTAAAAGTGATCAATAAATTACTGTTAGCTTACCTGATAGGTCTGGTTGTGACATCGACTTTAATATTTATCTTCTCGGAAGAAAAAGTAACATATCGGTTGTTTGCTGCAGTAATTACAGGGTTGACCTGGCCGCTTAGCCTCATTCCATCCATCATAAGTATCATAATTCGTAAATCCGACTAACAAGAAAATTATATGAACGATTAAGAAAAATAGAATCGAAAAAGAGAATAAAATATATGCGGGGAGTAACAAAACACTCGCAGTGCGTTAATGTGTAACTAACAAATATGATTTTTATTGAAAATAGTCACCAAACAAGTGTTATAAGAAATACGGGGTATGTTTAAGTAAAACATATCAACAGTTGCAATTCTGTATATGGACAGGATGACTTACTACTGTAAGTGGCTGATAGCTATTCGCTCATAACAAAATCATTATTTTATAAATAGGAATCATCACTTTTTAATCATGTTTTTATTGCAAGTTTATGGAGAATGAGAATATGGAATAAGGAGATGAAACATGATTGAAGAAGGGCTGTTACTTCCAATGAATGTTTTGCTTCAAGGACAGAAGTTAACCCTACTGGACCCTGAAATGTGGTTCTTACGGGGAAATGAAAACAAGGATGTAACCCTTGTTATTACGATTGGTAATAACCATCAAAAATTAATGGTAGTGGAAGATATATTACTGCTCATTGACCGAAGCCAAATTGAGGTAACTGCAGGGAAAGTAATTTATCATCCACTTCGCATTGATATCCTGAGTAAATTATTAGCTTTTATAGATGAATCAACGGGGAGTGTGGAAAGGGAACACCATGACTTGTTTGCTGATGCCTTGCCCTTTGCATCAGAAGTTGTGCTATTCAGTAAAGTTGCAAGTGAAGCCTGGTTTTTAGCCACTTATCTGAGCAGCGATAATATTAATGAAATCCTGTTTCAGCATCTAAGAAAAACAGAATGCTATAAACTGGTTCGTTATTTATTATCGCAATCGCTCATACAGACTTCACTCTATGATCTTGGTGAGCTTTACGGCGTATCGTATTCACATTTTCGCCGTTTATGTAGTTATGCATTGGGTGGTAAAGTTAAAACGGAATTATGTGGCTGGAGAGTTGCCAGAGCCGTGTTGGAAATCATTGAAGGAAACAGTGATATGACAACTATTGCGCATAAATATGGCTACTCATCCTCATCACACTTTTCAGCCGAAGTAAAAAGCCGGTTAGGAAAAACACCGAGAGAACTATGTAAAAAGTTATGAAAATAAAATTACGTATTACTATTATATTAATTTCAGCCTTATGCATTTTTAATGGATTATTGACTCCTGGTGCATATGCCGCAGCAGCGAATGGATACGTAGCAAATAAAGAAAATCTACGTAGTTTTTTGAAACGGTTTCATCATATGCGGGTAAGCCTACAATAGTAAGTAAGCTTGCCATGAAGAAACAGATCAGCGGAAATTTTGATTTAACCGAACCCTATGCCTTGATTGAACGCCTGTCGGCGCAGATGGGACTTATTTGGTACGATGATGGCAAAGCTATTTATATCTATGACTCATCAGAGATGCGTAATGCATTGATTAATCTGAGAAAGGTATCGACGAATGAGTTTAATAATTTTTTAAAAAAATCGGGTCTGTATAACTCTCGTTATGAAATTAAAGGGGGCGGCAATGGTACTTTCTATGTATCTGGGCCACCGGTTTATGTTGACCTGGTCGTTAATGCTGCAAAATTAATGGAGCAAAACAGTGATGGCATTGAGATCGGACGCAATAAAGTAGGTATTATTCACCTGGTCAACACATTCGTTAATGACCGGACTTATGAATTACGTGGCGAAAAGATAGTTATTCCTGGCATGGCAAAAGTACTATCGACGTTGTTAAATAATAACATTAAGCAAAGCACTGGGGTTAACGTACTTTCTGAAATTTCAAGTCGTCAACAACTAAAAAACGTATCACGTATGCCTCCTTTTCCTGGTGCTGAAGAAGATGATGACCTACAAGTAGAGAAAATAATATCGACAGCTGGAGCGCCAGAGACTGACGATATACAAATTATTGCATATCCTGATACCAACAGTTTACTTGTTAAAGGAACAGTATCTCAGGTTGATTTTATCGAGAAGTTAGTAGCTACGCTTGATATTCCAAAGCGACATATTGAATTATCTTTATGGATAATAGATATTGATAAGACTGATCTAGAACAGTTAGGAGCTGACTGGTCGGGCACGATAAAAATTGGATCCAGCCTAAGTGCATCATTTAATAATTCAGGTTCAATTAGTACCCTGGATGGGACACAGTTTATTGCAACAATACAGGCACTTGCGCAAAAAAGAAGAGCCGCCGTTGTTGCTCGTCCTGTCGTTTTAACACAGGAGAATATTCCTGCTATATTTGATAATAACCGTACTTTCTATACTAAATTAGTCGGCGAGCGTACTGCGGAGTTGGATGAAGTAACCTATGGTACGATGATTAGCGTGCTACCACGATTTGCTTCGCGAAATCAAATTGAATTACTCTTGAATATTGAAGATGGCAATGAAATCAATTCCGACAAGACCAATGTTGATGATCTGCCTCAGGTTGGTAGAACGCTTATAAGTACTATTGCGCGCGTGCCTCAAGGGAAAAGTCTTTTGATTGGTGGATATACACGAGATACGAATACCTATGAAAGTCGCAAGATCCCAATATTAGGCAGTATTCCATTTATTGGTAAATTATTTGGATATGAAGGAACAAATGCGAATAACATCGTTCGTGTCTTTCTTATTGAGCCAAGAGAGATCGATGAGCGCATGATGAATAATGCGAATGAGGCTGCGGTTGATGCCAGAGCGATTACACAGCAAATGGCAAAAAATAAAGAAATCAACGATGAATTACTGCAGAAATGGATAAAAACTTACCTGAATCGTGAAGTCGTCGGAGGATAGTGAAATGGCGATTCATGTAGAGCATGTCGGTGTATTAGAAAGAGCCAGAGAAGTTTCTCGCTTAGAGGACATTATCACAGAAGATAATGAAGATATTGAAGCTGAAATGCCTAAAATGGGGGATGATCCCGCAGGTAAAGAAGCTCGGTTCTTACAAGCTACTGACGAGATGTCAGCAGCGTTAACGCAGTTTATGAAGAAAAAAATCTACGAAGAACAACTGGCCAACTTTCTGGACGGAGAAGAATATGTCCTGGAAGATCAGCCAATAGAAAAAACCGATAAAGTCATGGAGGCGCTTAAGGCAGCAACTACCCATGACTATGAAGTGTATAGCTTTGCTAAAAAATTATTTCCAGATGAAAGCGATCTGGTGGTTGTATTACGTGCAATTTTACGTAAAAAACAAATATCTGAAAATGTGCGGCTAAACGCTGAAGCATTACTTAGAAAAGTTAATCAAGAGACTACTAAAAAATTCATTAATAGTGGCATTAACTCGGCATTAAAAGCAAAGTTATTTGGCCAGGCGTTGTCATTAAATCCAAAATTACTAAGGGCAAGTTATCGACAATTTTTAATGGCAGAAGACGATGCTGTAGATACTTATGTAGAATGGATTGGTAGTTATGGCTATCAAAATAGAATACTAGTGACAAAATTTATCAAAGAGACGCTTTTCTCAGATATAAATGCACTTGATGCGAGTTGTTCATCATTGGAATTTGGTATGTTTCTCAATAAGTTGTCACAACTATTGTCTCTTCAGTCGGCAGAGGCTTTATTTCTGAAAACTTTAATGAATAACCCAATAATTAAAAAATTTGTTAGCGCAGAAGATTACTGGATATTTTTTCTGATATCGTTAATAAAATTTCCTGAGACTGCAGAGGAACTCCTGAAAAATGCACTGGTAACCCTACCCGCAGATGCTAATTATAAAGACAAAACGTTACTCCTGAAGGCGATTTACAGCGGATGTACAAATCTTCCATTTTCACTTTTTATTAATAATGAACAATTATTAGAGATTAGGGAGTGTTGTAAACAGGCAATAAAATTAACATTTGCAGTAGAGCTCTTTGATACACAAAACAGTAATAAAAAACAAAATAAAAAACCATGGAAGAAGGTAATGTTCAATGTTTAACAAAGTTTTGATAGGGTTAAGGAGTCATCCAGAATTAATAATTCTTGGATTAATGGTGATGATTATCGCCATGCTCATAATTCCATTGCCCACTTACTTAATCGATTTTTTGATTGGGCTGAACTTAACATTGGCAATACTTGTGTTTTTAGGATCATTCTATGTTGATAGGATCTTAAGTTTTTCTTCATTCCCATCAATTCTCCTCATCACAACGTTATTTCGTTTGGCGCTGGCGATCAGTACCAGTCGACTTATACTTCTTGAGGCGGACGCCGGAGAAATTATAACGAGTTTTGGTGAATTCGTTATTGGAGATAGCCTGGTAGTTGGTTTTGTTATTTTCTCCATTGTTACTATTGTTCAGTTTATCGTGATTACTAAAGGTTCGGAACGTGTGGCTGAAGTTGCTGCCCGCTTTTCGCTTGACGGTATGCCAGGTAAACAAATGAGTATTGACGCCGATCTACGCGCCGGGATCATTGATGCAGATTTAGCAAAAGAACGTCGTAGCGTATTAGAACGAGAGAGTCAGCTGTATGGTTCCTTTGATGGTGCGATGAAATTTATCAAAGGTGATGCTATTGCAAACATCATTATTATCTTTGTTAATATTATCGGTGGGCTATCAGTAGGAGTAGGCCAAAATGGAATGGATTTCTCGACAGCGTTGACCGTCTACACAATTCTTACCGTCGGTGATGGTCTTGTTTCTCAAATTCCAGCTTTATTAATTGCTATTAGCGCAGGGTTTATCGTAACGCGCGTGAATGGCGATAGTGATAATATGGGGCAAAATATAATGTCCCAGTTATTAAGTAATTCTTTTGTCATTATTGTGACATGTGTCCTCGCGCTAAGTATTGGGTTACTTCCAGGTTTTCCCCTTCTTGTGTTTTTATGTTTGGCAGTAATCTTAGGAATTTATTTTTACTTTAAATTCAAAAAGAAAGGGGTTGAAGAAACGGTTGTTGAGGGAGATATCACCGTTGGGTTGGAACCCTATAATCAGGATGATGATATTTCATTAGGTATTATTAATAAACTTGATCAGGTTATTACCGAAACGGTACCCTTGGTTTTGATTATGAATAGTGTACAGGCTAAAAAATACACTGAAATCAATCTTGCTGATAGGATTCGTAGTCAGTTTTTTATTGAGTATGGTATCCGTATTCCCGGTATTGTCATTCGCGAGGGGGAAGGCCTTAATGATGAAGATGTCATATTAATGCTAAATGAAGTCAGAGCCTCGCAATTTAAAATTTATCATGATCTTGTCTTGTTGGTTGAATATTCAGATGAAGTGGTTTCGACTTTGATCAAGAAACCTGTCATCGTAAATAGTAATGGTGAACAATATTATTGGGTTACAAAAAGTGATGCCCAAAAATTAACAAAAATTGGCTGTTATACTCGCACGGCCATGGATGAAATGTACAATCATTTATCTGTATGTCTGGCTCATAATATTAATGAGTATTTTGGTATACAAGAAACCAAATATATTCTTGATCAATTAGAGATGAAGTATCCTGATCTATTAAAAGAAATATTAAGATATATAACCGTGCAGCGCATTTCAGAGGTAATTCAGCGTCTGATCCAGGAGCGAATTTCAGTGCGCAATATGCGTTTAGTTATGGAGGCTTTAGCATTATGGAGCCCACGAGAGAAAGATATAATCACACTCGTCGAGCATGTACGAGGTGCATTAGGTCGCTACATTTGCCATAAGTTTTCATATTCTGGAGAAATTAAAGCAATTGTGATTTCGCCTGAAATAGAGGACAGAATCAGAGATGGTGTCAGGCCTACCGCTGGCGGTACTTTTCTTAATCTCGATGCATCCGAAGCTGAGATGATTCTGGATAATTTTAAACTGGCACTTTCTGGAATCAATATTCCTATTAAAGACATTATTTTACTGGGATCTGTGGATATTCGTCGTTTTATCAAAAAACTTATTGAATCTAGTTATCGAGACCTCGAAGTACTTTCGTATGGGGAACTAACGGAAAATGTTCCCGTTAATATTCTGAAAACTATTTAGGATAATGTCTTGCGATATGGAGCATGCCGGTATGAAAAAATTAAAATTATTAAATAAATACAGCTACTTACATAGCATAAACGGCTATCTGATTGAAGGAGAACTTGACGACGTTTCTGTGGGTGAAGTATGCGAAATTTATGCGAGTTGGCAAGCAAATGAACGTATAGCCAGGGCTCAGGTCGTTGGCTTTCGCAATGGAAAGACATTATTAAACCTTATAGGCAGCTCAGTGGGGCTTACACGTACTGCAATTTTGAAACCAACGGGAGAGCAGTTGACCATACAGATTAGTGATGCCTTTCTTGGTTCGGTTTTGAATGCCTCTGGTCAAATTATGGAAAGGTTTGTCCCGGACACTCCAGGCGATAGAGGA
>ERZ773139.4750-NODE-4750-length-10476-cov-3.195471_pt1 | contig 10476 bp, 7 predicted proteins | sample MGYA00580854_ERZ773139 | MGnify/ENA primary metagenome ERZ773139 (study PRJEB29015, sample SAMEA2737809) | human gut metagenome | biome: human gut; feature: human-associated habitat; material: faeces | place: China | collected 2012 ...
GGTATGGATGATATCGGCGGCGGTAAGCTTGTAAAGGCATATGTACCGCTTGCAGAGATGTTTGGTTATTCTACAGACCTGCGTTCTAAGACACAGGGTCGTGGTAACTACTCGATGTTCTTCGAGAAGTACGAGCAGGTACCGAAGAGTGTACAGGAGAAGGTATTGGCTGACAAGACCAAATAAGCTTTCTGTATGCAGTTTGTAAAAATCCCGGATTTTCCCATAAACAGGGGAAATCCGGTAAGAAATAGCTTGAAAAACCGCTGATTATTTTATATAATCAGAGTTAGCCGAGTTATTCTTATATAATAACTATAGCCCGCAAGGGGCATCATTTTAAGGAGGATATTCAAAATGGCAAAAGCTAAGTTTGAAAGAACAAAACCACATTGTAATATTGGTACAATCGGACATGTCGATCATGGTAAAACTACATTAACAGCTGCTATTACTAAGGTATTATCAGAAAGAGTAGAAGGAAATGATGCTGTAGATTTCGCTAACATCGATAAGGCTCCAGAAGAAAGAGAAAGAGGTATCACAATCTCTACAGCTCACGTTGAATATGAAACAAAGAAGAGACATTACGCTCACGTTGACTGCCCAGGCCATGCTGACTATGTAAAGAACATGATCACAGGTGCTGCTCAGATGGACGGTGCTATCCTTGTTGTAGCTGCTACTGACGGTGTTATGGCTCAGACAAAGGAACATATCTTACTTTCACGTCAGGTAGGTGTTCCAAAAATCGTTGTATTCATGAACAAATGTGATATGGTTGATGATGAAGAATTACTTGAATTAGTAGAAATGGACGTTACAGAAATCCTTGAAGAATATGGTTTCGACGGAACTCCAATCATCAAAGGTTCAGCTCTTAAAGCTCTTGAAGATCCATCATCAGAATGGGGCGATAAGATTATGGAATTAATGGATACAGTTGATGATTACTTCCCAGATCCAGAAAGAGATACAGATAAGCCTTTCTTAATGCCAGTAGAAGACGTATTCACAATCACAGGTCGTGGTACAGTTGCTACAGGTAGAGTAGAAAGAGGAACACTTCACTTAAACGATGAAGTTGAAATCGTCGGTGTTAAGGAAGAAACACAGAAGACAGTTATCACAGGTATTGAAATGTTCAGAAAGCTTCTTGATGAAGCTCAGGCTGGTGATAACATCGGTGCTCTTTTAAGAGGTATCAACAGAGACCAGATCGAAAGAGGTCAGGTTCTTGCTAAGCCAGGTACAGTAACATGCCATAAGAAGTTTACTGCTCAGGTTTACGTTTTAACAAAGGATGAAGGTGGACGTCATACTCCTTTCTTCAACAACTACAGACCACAGTTCTACTTCAGAACAACTGACGTAACAGGTGTTTGTGAATTACCAGATGGTGTAGAAATGTGTATGCCTGGTGATAACGTAGAAATCACAGTTGAACTTATTCACCCAATCGCTATGGAACAGGGTCTTGGATTCGCTATCCGTGAAGGTGGTAGAACAGTAGGTTCAGGTAAGGTAGCTACAATTATTGAATAATTTTCGTTTTACTAAGAGAACAATAAATAAGTAAAATAAGTCCATTTGAGTGCTTGCATTCAAATGGACTTTCTTTTGCTTATTTATGGGACGACAGTCCCGACCGAGATGAAGCGTCAGCGAAATCGAGGTGTTCTCGGAATAGAGCGCAAGCTCACTATAAATAAAGAAAACCACGGTCGTGTTTACACGAAACCGTGGTTTTCCTTTGCTTATAGGGCTCGCAGGCATTCTATGAATGACGCTATCTTATTGATTACTCCGTAATCAATAAGATAGGTTGATGCGGAATAGTAAGCATTCCCGAAATTTTTCAACACTACTTAATTTTTACCCAACCATATTGAACCTAAGCGACACTATATAATTGAAAAACGAAAAAGTGCACGTTTGTTTATCATAGGAGGTTAATAGTGAATAAGGCGGATGCAGACAGATTAATAATTAAATATCAGCCGAAGGTTTTGGGATTTGCAATGTCCAAAGTTAGAAATATATCAGATGCAGAAGAATTGATTAGAGAATAAGCAACGATCAACTATAATCTTGAATTTGGTAAACAATCATGTTAATATAATCATACAATGTAAGTGTAACAAGTGTTGCACATGTGGGCTGGTCGAAAGACCCAGGTCCAACCTAATCGGCGGGGAGGCTCCCCGCCCTTTTTTGTATTAGAGGAGTTTGACAAATGAAAGAATTTCCATTTTTACTTTATAAAACAGAAAAGGAAGATATTTCCATTAATGCTTTAATTAAAGATGATTCAATTTGGTTGACGCAGAAAGCAATGGCGGAATTGTTTGGAATAGATAAATCAGGCATTAGTCGTCATCTTGCGAATATTTTTGAAACAGGTGAATTGGATGAAGAAGTGGTTGTTGCAAAAATTGCAACAACCACTCAACATGGAGCAATAGAGGGAAAAACCCAATCTAATTCTACTAATTTTTATAATTTAGATGCAATCATTTCCGTAGGCTACAGAGTGAATTCTATTCGAGCTACTCATTTTCGTATTTGGGCAACAAACGTTTTAAAGGAGTATATGACAAAAGGATTTGTGCTGGATGATGAACGATTAAAACAGGGAAAGACTGCATTTGGTAAAGATTATTTTAAAGAATTACTCGAAAGAGTTCGTTCTATTCGTGCGAGCGAAAGAAGAATCTGGCAACAGATTACGGATATTTTTGCTGAGTGTAGCATTGATTATGATAAAAATGCGGAGATTACACATCAGTTTTATGCAATGGTGCAGAATAAATTCCATTATGCAATTTCGGGACAGACAGCAGCAGAAATTGTTTATTATAGTGCAGACCATACAAAGAATCGTATGGGGCTTACTACATGGAAGAATGCTCCTGATGGTCGGGTATTGAAATCAGATGTAACTATTGCAAAAAACTATTTGGATGAAAAGCAAATTCGTAGTTTGGAGCGTGCGGTGACAGGTTATTTTGACTACATAGAAGATTTGATTGAACGTGAAAATACATTTACGATGGAAGAATTCGCGGCAAGCATAAATGAATTTTTGGCATTTAGAAGGTATGAGATTTTACCTGATAGGGGAAAGATTTCGAGAAAGATGGCAAATGATAAGGCTGAACAGGAATACCAGATTTTTAATAGAACTCAAGTTATTGAATCGGATTTTGACAGGGAAGTGAAGAAGATGATTCAAAAGAATGATGATTGAAAAGAAACTATGTCATTTTAATTGTGGCGGTTAGCGTAGTTTTGTTATATACTAAAGGTGTCGTCAAAGTGTCGTCAAATTTTTCGAAAACTAAAAATAGTGACGATATAAGATATAGAAAAAGCCTATAAACAGGCGATTTGATAAGTCGAAAATTAAGAAAAAAAGTCAATAAGCTCCGTGAAGGTGGTAGAACAGTAGGATCTGGAAAAGTAGCAACAATTATTGAATTATGTTAGTATAGTATCAAGATATGTATTAGAGAGATTTATCGGGGAATCTATGTTTGTGTTGAACCGTGTAATGTTGGAGTAAACAAAAATAATATTTGAGGGAGAAAAGAATATCAAGTAAAGCAATGAGAAAAAAAGATTTTTTTATTGTAGTAACTGATAAGGATAGAATAATTAATAGGGTGTTTCAAGAAATAATATTAGACTTATTGAGTAACAAGGGAAGTTTAGAGAAAGATATACGATGGCGCTATATAATAGAACTACAGATGAATACTTATATGATAGTATAGATGAAGCTATAAGTAGTAACAAATATGAAGGTTATATTTATCAAATGGAATAAAGGATATTGTAAACAAGTATTTGGGGAGGATAGTTGTGGATAATTTTATATCAATTATTAGAACGGATAGAAAAAGAGAAATTAATAAGTATAAAAATATGAAATATTCTGTTGGAGACGAAAAAAATTATAGATTAATTGATAGGATAAAAACTTTGCAAAATGGATATATATTCGAATTTGGAGCCGAAGCTACAGAAAGAGAAATATACTTTTACGTGATAGAGGATGGGGCTAACGCATATTTTTCTATAGTTGAAATATACGAATTATTACAGGATATTATGATTCGTGAAGGTGAAGATTTTGTTATTGATTTATTAAAAGAACAAATACAAATTGAAATTGAAGTAGTAAAAAACTCTGAAAATGATAATAAGGAGAAAACATTGAATCAAGAAAGGTTCTTGTATAGAGGGGTTGAATATTATATTAAAAGAACTGTTGAAATAAACGATAAAAGGAACGGACAGGTGAAACCATGGGATAGTTCAGTGAAAATATCATATCGACAGTTTTTTACATTATTAAATTTAATCCAAGAAAAAAGTAATGCATTATTTTCGCGAGGAAAGAATAATGATCAATACAAAAATGGATTGATTCGTTTATTAATAGTGTTACTGATAAATAATCATGATATACCAATATTGTTACAGAAAGGGTGGAAGTATGATGATGAGAATGAAAAATATACTTATCAAAAAATAGAAGAAGAAACTGAAATAAGCAAGAGAAAGTATTATTTGACAGAGGAAGAATATAAGAATATAATAGAGTAAGAATCCTAGTATTCGTCGATGACGAAGTTATTATAAAGAGTTTTTTTCCTGCGGAGTGGTTAAAGAGTAGATAAATCATCTCACTCGCTTTAACCGCTCGCGGCGTGGCTCGCTGAGCGTGCTCAATGATTTATCTACTCTTTAACCACTGTAGGATTCTTTTTTTATAGGAGTAAGGATGGAATATACATTATTAGATAAGATTAAAATTACTAGACCAATATTGTTTTTATGCGGACCATACTACCAAAAAAGCAATGAAAGCGACAGAAGATTGATTTTGCAAGAAAATATATATCAAATTCATCACAATAAATTTTTACCTTTGGTAATTGATGATTTTCTGACAGAAGATAATATTAAGGATGATAAAATTAGTATTCAATTAATGGAAGAAATATGTGCAGCAGTTTCTGCACAAACTTATATTTTCCTAGATACAATGTCATCAGCAGCAGAATTAGGTATTTTTGCTAATAGTGCGTTCTTCAATAAAATAAAAGTGTATATTCCTAAAATTAGTGATATATACAACAAGAAGAATGTAGGTTATTTTGTTCGTGATGTAGTATTAAAAAAGCATTTAGATAGAGTAGAATGTTTGGAATATAGACCTGAAGTTGAAAGGAATGCAATTGCGACAGATTATATTTTGGAATATTATAAGTTTGTAAATAATCAACTGCCAAGGAATATTCAAGAAGATATTAGGGAGGATAGCATATTTAAGGAAAGTGATGAGCATTTGATAGAGTATGTTGACTCAGGAGATATGCCAGATAGTCCATATCAATTATGTTATCAAATTAAAGATAATAGGTTAGATGTAAAGTTATCAATAAAATTATTGTTTTACATAACGGTTTCAGTGGTATCACTTCAATACAAGGAGAAATTAAAGACTAAGGATTTTTCAATTTTTGATATAAAGATTATAACTGAACAAGTTAAAAAAATTATAGTAAATTTTCTTTCAGAAAAAACAAAAAAAGACCTTACTATATTAGATGAATTCAATATTAATACCGTTTTGAAAGAAAGAGAAGAAAATGTAATTCGTCATATAGTAAAATTTGTACATATCTATTATTTATATTCACGGTTTCATAGTGTGTATTTAATGGAGAAGCCAATTGGGAAAATAGTGAAAGAAATTGACATAAAGATTCATCCTTATACACTATTCAATTTATCTGATAATCAAATAAATCTTTTAAAAGATATCAATAAAAACACAGATAAATATTATGAGCAATTAGTTATTAAAAAGAATAAGAAAAAACGAGAACTGATAAAATATAAAGATGATGACTGTGGTGTAAAGGCAAAAGAATTACATGGTTATCTTCTAGACATTTTATATCAAAAATATAAATTTAATCAAAATTCATATGCGTATCAAAAAGGGAAAAGTATAAAGCAATGTGTAGATAAGCATATAAAAGGAAAAGGATTTATTAAATATGATATTAAGAAGTTCTTTGAGAATATTCGATTGGAAAATCTATCTAAATGTTTTGCACAGATATTAGAAATTGATAATCGTTTTTTGAATGAATTAGATGAAATTTTGAAAACTTGTTTTTATAGAACGAGACTACCATTAGGGCTTGTTATGTCACCAATATTATCTGATATGTACTTAAGTGATTTTGATGATAGAATATCAAGTGAGTTAGAAAAAGATGATTTAGTATATACTAGATACGCAGATGATATTATGATTTCTAGTAAAACTAATATTAACCAAGAATTACACAGTAAAATACAAAAAATTATAGAAGTGGAATTGAATAAAGTTAGTTTATCGTTAAATACTCAGAAAAGTACATTTATAAATTTTGACAATCAACATAAATTTATAAGGTATGTCGGGATTAATATTATACAAGGAGAGAATGGAAACTATCTCTCGGTAGGAAAGAATTATATATATAGTATAGCTAAAGAATATTTGCGATACCAAAATAAAGTTGAATTGTTAAATAGTGGAAATATTGACGATGGTGAGATATCATTGGAAGAACTTAAAAAAGATATTTTCTATGAGCGGATGATAATCATTGGAAAAGTTGGATTTCTAAAGCAGATAGAGGGAGAAAGGGGATACCATCGACTAGAAAAGAGACTGAAAAAATATGTAGATGTTGATTTAGCAAATATATAGATGAGTATTTACAAATAAAATTGTTTCGAATATGATTTAAGGAAAGGGAGTGATGGATAATGAAAAATATAGTATTATATCATGGAAGTAATATAAAAGTTGAGTTTCCAGAAATTAGAAAAACGAAATATACAAAAGACTTTTCATGGGGATTTTATTGTACGAATGATTATGAACAAGCCTATAAGTGGGCTGATAGAAAATCAAAAAAAGGAATTGTGAATGTTTATTCTTATACGACGAATGATAATTTGAAAATTTTGAAATTTGACAAAATGACGGATGAGTGGTTAGATTTTATTGCGAAGTGTCGTGCAGGATATATACATGAGTATGATATTGTAGAAGGACCAATGGCTGACGATACGATTTGGAATTTTGTGAATGATTTTTTTGCTGGAAATATTAGTAGAAAAGTGTTTTGGGATTATGCAGAATTTAAACATCCGACACATCAGATAAGTTTTCATTCACTCAAGGCACTGGGTTGTTTAAAATTTGAGAGGAGTGAGCAGGTTAATGAACAGTAAAAGAAAAGATGATGTATTTTATGTTTGTACATTGATAGAGTATATTGCAAGAGAAACTTGCAATCATAGAAAAGACATTATTTCTTATTTTGATAAAAGTGATTTGAGTAGGCAGTTAAGATTGGCGGAAGTAAATCATTGTCTTTCATTTGAACAGGTCGCAGAAGAGCTTATAGAGGAATATAATATTTCAAATGGAGATTTTGATACAGTAGCAGAATGTAAATATACAGTTCCGTCGATAACCTCTATTGGTAGAGTATATCAAATGCTCGTTTTGTCAATATGTAAAGATGATGATGTGGAACAGGCTATGATAGATGTATTTACATCTTTTATATGTGATGAAATATCAGATTTTAATTCCAATGTATATTATAGCAATCCGGATTATATAAGGTGTTCCTATTTAGATGGCAGATTGCTTGCATAGAAAAAAAGAAATACTTTGGGGGATTGTTTTGAAATGGAAGTATTGTTAAGAATAGTGATATCAAAAGTCATAGTTATACATGGGGATATAATAGAGTATAGCTATGACTTTTAGTGTTTTTATTATTTAAAAGATAAAAGAAAAGTAAGTTACATTTAGATTGAAGAAAGGTAAGACAAAAATAGAAATGAAATCGGTGACGAAGTATTTTAGAAATGCAATTTTGGCATCAACACAACGAACAGTAGATTATAAAAATATATCTTTTGATACGATATCTCGGCAAGAAATTGAGAATGGATTAATTAATCGTAAGGCGACAGGAAAGATATGGAAAACTAAAGAAGATGAAAGATGGGAAAGAACAACGAAAGATGTGGTTATTGCACTTAAAACAATTGCAACAGAGTTTTCGGATGCAGGGTACATAGAAAATAATATAGAGGAGATGACTTCTATTTTGTTTTTACCTGCAGTAATTAGCAAAGATGGAATATTAAGTAAACCGGATGACAAATATCCATGGATCCCCAGAGAGTTTTTGGAACCTATGGTTGAACCTCAAATTGCAATTGGAAAAGCAGAGATATATGATTCTTTTTTTGAAGAAACAACGGATAAGAGAAATCAAATTAAATTATGGAATGATTATTTAAATTACGCAAAGGAATTATATGAAAAGGTTACAGAAACAAAATTTACAGAGGAGCATATTAAAAAATCTCAAATAAAACTAGACGGTAAATACTATATTTTTGAAAGTGAGCAGGTTAATTCCACAGCTAACATATTACGATTATATAATGATTTGTTACAAAATGGAGAACCCTTACTATATCAAAAAATGACAAATGGGGGAATAGAACCTTCCAGGGATATTATCGATAAAATGGAAGAGAATAAATTAAAGGGACATGTAGGTCAAATGGGAGGGGAATATTCGTTATCTGAATCTCAAAGAGAAGCTGTGAGTTGCTTTCAGGAAATAGAAGAGGGAGAAGTTCTGGCAGTTAATGGACCACCAGGTACTGGAAAGACGACGCTGTTACAATCAATAGTAGCGAATATGTATGTAAAGGCAGCATTAAATAATGATATGGCTCCGATTATTGTTGCTACATCAACAAATAATCAGGCTGTAACAAATATTATTGATTCTTTTGGAAAAATAAGTCCGATTGAAATCAGTAATTTAGAGTGTAGATGGATTAAAGGAGTAAATAGTTTTGCTGTTTATTTTCCATCTGCGAGCAGGATGAAAGAAGCAGAATCGAAACAATATCAATATACCAGTGCTAGAGGCGGAAATTTCGTAGATGATATTGAAACAGATGAAAATCGAGAAGGTTCTAAAGAATTATTTGTGAAAGAATTTACAGAATATTTTGGAATAGAGGAGAATTCTCTGGTAAGATGTAAAGAAAAAATTTCTAATAGTTTGAACGAATTAAATGAGAAAAGAATTAGATGTATAGATAAACTTACTCAAGCAAAAAATATTCTTGGACAATTGAGTGCTAAAGAATATATTAATAATTTAAATCAAAAATTAGAAAAATTAGATGAGGAAATAGAAAAAGTAGAAAATAAAGAAAGACAGATAAAGGCTGATAGTGAAAGATTAATAGAGCGACGTAAAGAGTGGAGAAAATTATATAATTTGTTGCCATGGTATGTTAGATTGTTCAAATTTTTGCCTTGTTTCAGGCGAAAAATATTTGAATGGTCTTTTGAGAATATAAAAGAAGACGAATTGAATCTTTTGAAACGAGGTATGGATATAGGTGAAATAGAAGATAAGTATTATAAACTGGTAGAACAAAATGATATTTTATTTAAACAAAACAAAATGGAAATAAATAATTTGATTGCGAAGAAGAAAGAACGTCAACAGTATAAGGAAGAAATTATCAGTAAGTTATTTGAGATTAAGGATATGATGTTATCCTTTTTAAAGTATAAGGTTTCAGTGGATACGGACAATTTTATAGAAGAATTTACTGTAGAAAAAGTGAATGATGAACTTGACAAAATCCGATATGTGGAGTTTTGGCTTGCAGTTCATTATTATGAGGCATTGTGGTTGATTGAAGACAATCCAATTAGTGAAAAGGAGAACGGTACAAATTATGAAAATGTTATTAATAAAAGATATCATCGAATAGCTATGTTAGCTCCATGCATGGTTATGACTACTTTTATGCTTCCAAAGCAATTTTTAGCTTATGGGGGAAATGAAAAATCAAATTATTATATGTATAATTATGTGGATTTACTAATTGTTGATGAAGCAGGTCAGATTTCTCCTGAAATAGGGATACCGGCATTTGCATTAGCAAAAAAGGCAGTGGTAGTAGGAGATGAGAAGCAAATCCCACCGGTTTGGGGGATTCAAAAGGCTCTTGATATTGCTATGGCTATAGACCATGATGTTATTTCACAAAAAGAACAGTTTGCACTTCTACAGCAAAATGGTTTAAATTGTTCAGAATCAAGTGTAATGAAAATTGCATCACAATCATGCCCATATGAAAAATACGGAAAGGGATTATTTTTAAGTGAGCATAGACGTTGCTATGATGAAATAATACAGTATTGTAATGATTTAGTATATAATGGAAATCTCGAACCTCTAAGAGGAAGTGAAAATAAAAGTGTTTTGTATGATTGGATACCGGCAACAGGGCATAAACAAATCGAAGTGCCTTATTCGCAGAAAATCGCAGGAAGCAGAC
>ERZ773139.4753-NODE-4753-length-10472-cov-23.588557_pt1 | contig 10472 bp, 7 predicted proteins | sample MGYA00580854_ERZ773139 | MGnify/ENA primary metagenome ERZ773139 (study PRJEB29015, sample SAMEA2737809) | human gut metagenome | biome: human gut; feature: human-associated habitat; material: faeces | place: China | collected 2012 ...
TTTGAAACCATCTGCAAAGAAGCGAATAGGAAATGAGCTGCGGACAAACGCACTCTTCCCCATCGTCCAGCAAAATGCAGTTCCCTCCCATACAGTTGCAGCAGGTTTTCTTGATAAGGGCGTTTGCTTTGCGGCTCTGCTGCGGCGTCAGCCGTTTCAGCTCTCTCATACTTCGTCGGCGGCAGATACGGCGAGAACGGCAAAGTCGGCGTCGCTCATGGCGCGGAGCTTCGCAAGGGTACGCAAGGCAAGCTCGCGCATTTCGCCGTCCATATAGGGCAGCACACCCGTCATTTCCTCGATAAGCTCCCTGCGCGTATCGGCGATGTAGATGCTGATAAGATTTGTTTCCTCAACGGTAAATCGGTTCATGCTCATACCTCCATTTCGTGATGTTTTGTTTTTGCCGCCCGCTTCGGAGCGGCTTTCTTTTTGTCGGCGGCAAGCTGCGCCCGGATAGAGGGGCGGGGCTTGCGAATATCCCGGTCGCGGTTTTCGTTCTTGTCGATCAGCGCATAGATGCCGTGCCTGCCCTCGATTTTGGAAAAGGTCAGCGTCTTGTAGGGAAGCAGCGAAAAAAGGCGGTCAACGTCTTTGCTCGACGCAAGCATCAGAAACGCCGGGGCAAGCTCTGTCATGTAGTGGGTTTTGTTTGGACTGTTGGGGCTGTACTGACGTTTCATGTCGGCAACAATGCGCCGCGCTTCGGCTTCAATCAGCCCGTCGCGCAGGGCGGCGATATGCGCCTTGAAGTCCCCCGGCGAAAGCTGCTCACGGCTGCGCCGTTCCTCTTGCAGAATGTCGCGCAAGGCTTCGGGGTCGTTTGGCTGCACCTCAAAGCGAAGAAACGCGCCATATTGCGGATCGGGTGAACCGCCAAGGTATCTATTTGTCGGCTGGCTGCGCTCGCCGCGCTCATAGAAAAGCGTTACGATGTCTGCGGGAAGCGCCTGCTCCCGAACGTGCCGGAAATGGGCGGCATAGTCCAGCTCATAGAGGTTTCCCCGGATTTTGCCGCGCTCCCTGCCTGTCAGCTCCACGGCATAGGCAAGGATGCGGTCGCGTGTCTGCTCCCCGTGGAACTTCCATGTGTTGTATGGGCGGGTGTCTTTCAAGAAAACGTCGCGCTCCCGGAAGCAATGCGTCCCGGACGGACGGGAAAGCCAAAAAAGCGTCCTGTCCTCACAGTCGGGGCTTGCAGCAGCCTCGTGAATGATCTTCTTGTCAATCTCAAAATCGCTTTGGTAAAAGCCGGTGTTCTGCTTCATCACCGCGTCAAGGCAAGCCAGTATATCCACGTTTTCAAACTTCTGCATACGATCAGTTCCTTTCCAAATCCTGCGCTTTGCTCCTTTGCGCCTTTCTCTGGGCGGTCTGCTCCTTTGCCGCCCGAAGCTGCGCCCGGATCGAGGGCTTTTCCTCTTTGCCGCGCTCCTTATCGGCATGGATGGCGTTCGCAAGGTCAATCAGGGAAATCGGCTCACCCGCCTTTGCTTTCTGCTCCAATTCCCCGACGGTGGGCGTCTGCGGCGTGTTGTTGATGATACCGTCAAAATTGTTGTCGTTCTGCTCCACAATATCCTCGACGTGCTTTAGATAATTCTGCGGCTGCAAAAACTCCGGCGTCTGTCGATAGCCGATGCTGTCAACGTAATGCGCCGTGTCCTGCCCGTTCTGATGCAGCACCACCACATCGGAAACGGAAAGGCTGTGTCCCTTAAAGTCTTTCGGGTGGTCGATATTAAAGCGGGTAAAAATAGCTTCAAGGCTCGTACCCGGTGCAAGGGGCGCGGAATAGATCAGGTCATAGTTCGCCGGATCAACCGCGTGTCCCGTTGCGGTCAGACGGTCGTAAGGCTCAAAGCGCAAATCCCGCGTTTCGTCGCCGCGTTTGAGCTGGTAAATGGAAAAGCTGTCCCTGTCCGGCTCCTGCGCCTTTGCATAAAGTGCCTTGACCTCGCCCTGCGTCAGCTCCCCGGCGTTCAAGCTCTGCAACAGCTCCCGGCATTTCTCCGGCGTCCCGACAAACAGCAAGTCGCCCGGTATGGCTTTCCCGTCCGGCTGCTGTTCATAGGCTTGCAGGAAAGAGCGGTCGGCAAGGCTTTCGCTGCGGGGATTGGTGTGCATGGTATATATCACGTCTTTTTCTGCACGCTGCGCCGCCTGCGCCTTTGTGCGCTCCGCAAGCGTCTTTTCGGCACGTTGCAAAACGGCATCGCTGACGGGAAGCGCATACAGCCCGGAAGTAGAGGAAAAGCCGACGTTGTTGAAAACATAGTCCACTTCACTATCTTTTAGTGCGCCCGCCGCAAAATACTTCTCCCGTGTGGGTTCTGCACTCACCTTGCCATCCGCGATGTCGTAATTCAGCCCGGTTTCGATATGGGAGCAGATATTTCCGTCTACCGCCAATGTCACATAGTACCAGCCCATATATCCGCTGCTTTGACTGTCTGCACCGTCGTTGAACTCGACATTGAGCAGGGTGTAGGGCTTCAAGCCCTTCTGCGCGGCAATGGCATTGTCCTTTGCTTCGCGCTCCATGAGGGAAGCGAGAGCTGCTTCCTTTGTCGCGCTGACGATCTCCGGGTTGTACCGCAGCAGGGTATCGTTGACAAGCTCCCGCTGTACCGCTGCGGTCTTGGCTTTCGGCGTAAGGCGGTTGCCGAGAAACAGGGACGCGCCGTTATCAAAGCGGATGGATATATCGCTTGTGCCGCGCCATTTTCCCGTGCAGGGCGACGTTTCAATCCTGCCCGAAGTACCGCCGAACGCCTGCGCAATCACTCCGATTTTTTCCTGTGTGGAAAGTGCCTCGTATTTCTCTGCGATTGCGGCGGCTTTTTTCTGCAAGTCCGTAAGGGGCGGGTCGGTTTTTTCGCTCTGTTGCTCCTGCACGGCGGCAAGATCGGGCGCGGCTTTCTCGGCTTCGTGCTGCTTTTGCAGCTCTGCGGTATGCCCGTCAATGCTGTTGATGATGTCTGCGGCGGCAGAGCGGATCGTTTCAAGGGAGCTTTTCAGCTCCGCAAGCTCCCGCCCGCTGCTCCACCCGGCAACATAGCCGAAAGAGTAGTCCGACGTATCAAGCCCGTAATGCTGGCAAACGGTGTAGGCGACGCTTTCCGCCTCCACCTCGCGGGTGCGGCGGTCTACGCGGGGCTGCTGCTCGTCTTTGGGCGCGTTCAGGTCAATATCGTGCAGCTTTGCGTGGGCGATTTCGTGAATGGCGGTTTTGAGCGTTTGCAGCTCGCTCATACCCTCGTCAAGCGCGATGCGCTTGTCCTCCAAGTGATAATAGCCGTGTGCGCCGCCCTCGATTTTCTCAAAGCCGATGGGGACGGGAGAGGTCTTTTCAAGGGCTGCGAAAAAATCACTGTATTGCTCCACATCGCCCGTCAGCGCGTCCACGGCAATATCCGGCAATTCCTTTCCTTCGGTCTGCGACACGTCAAAGACAGATACCACCTTGTAGGCGGGTATGGTGATCTCCTTTTCCTCGGTGACGGGCTTTCCGTCCCTGCCGATCACGGGCTTTTGGGTCTGCGGGTCGATTTTCTCCGTTTCCTGCTTGATTTTGAACGGCGACGGGGCGATAATTTTTATCCCTTTTTCGCCTTTTTTGACATTGCGTTGAAACTGGTTTTTCCAAGCGGTAAAGCCCGCGATAAGGGAAGCATCGGGCTTCTGCATGGCGATCAAGAGGGTGTTGTTGAAGCTGTAATTATGAAACTTCGACATAACGCGCAGATACTCTTTGTAGCGTTCGCTGTCGAACAGCTCCGTAATGCCTTGCTCCAAGCGGTCGGTAATCTCCTTGAGCTTTTCGGCGGGCTTCTCTGCGGTAAGGTTAATAGGGATAACGGGCTGCGGCTGCGGCGGCTCTGTGGTAAGCGTCGCCGCTTGCCTTGTGCCGATAGCGTCCATTTCAACCTTTTCCGGGTCAAGGCGCGTCGGCTGCGGGTAGCTCATAATGCGGTATTCTTTGGGAATATCGCGCCCGTTGTACCACTCCGAAAAGGTGTTTTTATTGTTGTAAACATAGCCCTGCTCGGTGAAGCGTCCCCCGTCATTGATAGCGGCGTCGCGCCCGTATTCCTCATACATGAAATACTTTTTTGCTTCTTCGGGCAGTTCCAATTCGTCCAACTCGTCGATAAGGTAATAGCCGTAATCTTCCTCGCTTTGGACGGTGGGATAAAGCCAATAGCAATCAAGGTTTTGTGCAAGGTTGATTAGGTCTTTGAGATTTCCTGCGTACTCACCAAGCGTTACCGCCGCTGCAAACTTCGCTTTGTCCTCGTCACGCTGCATTTCAAGCAGCTTGCCTAAATAGTTCAGTTCATCCATGCTGCCGCTTTGGATAACGGCAAGCGGCACGTCAAACGGGCAATCCTCGGTGTTTGCAAAGCCGCCCACAAAAAAATCCTGCGGGTTGTCGGCGGTAATACCGACGCTACGCATAGCCGCGTGTAGCTGCTCCTGTGTAGCGGGCATGGAAAGCCATGCGCCGCCCGGTGCGCCCGTTTCAAAACGGCTGCGGCTGTCAATCAAGATAGAAAACTGTTCGCTCATTCATTCGCTCCTTTCAGTTCGTTTTTATAGAGGGTTTGGGAAACTTCCCAACAAGCAAAATCCCCATTCTGCGCGTAGCGTCAGAACGGGGATTTTACGGAAAGGGTACCCCTTTCCTATGCTTGCTGCGTAAGTTCTTTGTCCCTCGCAAGCTCGATACGGTAGTTGACGTATTTCCCGCCCGTATCGGCTAATGCAATGCTTCCGTCATAGGTTTTACCCGTTTTAGGGGAATACAGCTTTTTGACCTTCGCCTTGCCGCCCGCAAGCAGCGCAGCGGCAATTTTCGGGGTAAAGGCGGTTTTGCGTTCCTCGAAAAAGCGGTCGTTTTTCCACATGACAAAGGCGCAGCCCTTCTTTTCGCAGTAGTAGTTTTTCCTGCCCTCGCAGACGTTCCCGCCGCAGCGGGGGCATTTGCCGATCACTGTCTGTTCCTCTTTGAACAGGTCTTTCTGATTTTCGGAAAGAAACGGATAGGCTTTCACCAGCGCCCGCGCCATTTCTTCAATGCCCCGCATAAAGTCCTCCGGCTCGGCTGCGCCCCTTGCAATCTGCGTCAGAGCGTTTTCCCATTCGGCGGTAAGCTGCGGAGAGGTCAGCGTATCGGGCAGAACGCAAACGAGGTTGTTGCCGTTTTTGGTTGGGATAAGCTGTTTGCCCTTGCGCTGCACAAAGCCGGATTTGACCAGCTTTTCAATCACGGCGGCGCGGGTAGCGGGAGTGCCAAGCCCCTTACGTTCTGCGTCCGGGTCGGTGTCCGCGCTTCCGGCGCGTTCCATAGCCGAAAGCAGGCTTGCTTCCGTGTGCGGCTTCGGGGGCTGCGTGTCGTGCGCCGTAACTCTTGCGGCTGGGCTGTCAAAGCTCTGTCCCTCGGCAAAGGTCGGCGCATCTAAAATAAGCTCGTTTTCCTCGTCGTCCTCGGCGTCGGGCTTTCCTTTCAGCGTCGCCCGGTAGCGTCGTTCCAGCTCTTTCCACCCGTCGGCAAGAATGGTCTTGCCCCGCGCTGTAAACTCATGGTCGGCGCAAGAGAAAACCGCCGTTACCGCATCAAAAATGTGCGGCTCGGCGGCGGCGAACAGCAGACGCGCCCCGGCAAGGGTGAGGATATTTCTTTCGCTTTCCGGCAGCGCGGCAAGGTCTGCTTTCGCAAGCTCCATTGTCGGAATAATGGCGTGGTGGTCGGACACCTTTTTGCTGTTAAGCGTCCGGGAAACATCGGGTGTAAAGTCTGCACCTTCCATAAAGGGCAGCTTGCCGACAAGCAGCGCGGCGATATGCATCGCCGTATCGCCCATGTCGTCGGTCAGATAATTGCTGTCCGTTCGCGGGTAGGTAAGCAGCCGCTTTTCGTAAAGGGCTTGTGCAAGGTCAAGGGTCTGCTTTGCGGTGTAACCGTAAATGCGGTTGGCTTCCCGCTGCAAGCCCGTAAGGTCAAACAGGCGGGGCGGCTGCTCGGTTTTCCTCTCACATCTCACCGAAATGCAAACGGCCTGCGACGCTTCGCAAGCCATTTTGAGGGCTTCCGCATCTGCGGCGTCGGAGATCCTCTCGCTTGCCGCTTCCGCGCCGCCCACATCAAGACGGACGATATGGTAGGTTTCTTTCTTGAAAGAGGTGATCGCCGCGTCCCGGTCTGCAAGCATTTTTAAGGTCGGCGTCTGAACGCGCCCCACGTTTAGGGTTTTGCCGTGAAGGACGGAGAAAAGGCGGGTGGCGTTGATGCCGATGATCCAGTCCGCTTTTGCGCGGCATAGCGCAGACGCATAAAGCGCGTCATAGTCCTTGCCGGGTTTCAGCTCCGCAAAGCCCTTTTTGATTGCTCTTTTCTCCATAGAGGAAATCCAAAGGCGGGAAAAAGGCTTATCGCACCCCGCCGCATGGTAGACAAGACGAAAAATCAGCTCGCCCTCGCGCCCTGCGTCGCAGGCGTTGACAACCTCGGAAACGTCGCTGCGGCGCATGAGGTCTTTTAGGATTTTGAACTGCTTTTGCCTGTCTTTGAATACGGTATATTGCCACGGCTGCGGCAGGATCGGCAGGCTGTCATAGCTCCACTTTTTGTACTGCTCCCCATAGGCGGCGGCTTCCGCAAGCTCCACCAAATGCCCCACGCACCATGAAATGAGGTAGCCGCCGCCCTCCATATATCCGTCCTTTTTGTTCTTTACGCCAAGGGCGGCGGCAAGTGCCGCCGCCACACTCGGCTTCTCTGCAATGACTAACCTCATTCCTCGTCCTCCTGTTCCTCGCTGCCTGCTTCCGGCTCGTCCTCGCCGTAATCGTCAAAATCGAAATCGTCAAGGTCGGTGTCGCCCTTGATACCCTGCTTCGGCTTCATAATCTTAAAGTAGTAGAACGCGCCGCCACCGGCAAGCAGGGTAACGACAAGGAAGATCACAAGCCCGCCCGCATTGCTTTTTTCTTTCTCCGGCGGCGCATCGTCCGGCTCCGGCACGGCTTCCTTGCCTACACATTCGGTCATATTGACAGAGCATACCGGGCAAGCGGTATTGACTGCGCCCGCCTTGCATTTGTCCTTACAGGTGCAAATGGCGGGAGCCTGCGCCTTGCCGCTGCCGTCCTCCATGAGCGCAATCAGGTCGGCTTCGTCCACCTGATTGAGAAAATGTACGGTGTTTTCGCCCTCGGCGGCGCGGTCAACGATGATGTAAAAGTAGTTGCCGTTTTTGCTCTGCACAATGATAAACTGCTTGTCCTCGGCTGCTTCTCCCTCAATGTCGTCAATCAGCGACAGATTGCCATCCGGCGTAAAGGGCTGCGGCTCGGTTTCTACGATCACGCCGCTGTCGTCGGTGGGTATGTCCTCGCCGCCGCCTGCATAGGCGGTAACGGAAAAGCCGCCCAAGCATACAAGGGCGGCAAGCAGGGCGGCGGCTGTTTTGAAAAAGCCTTTATTCTTCATTTTCGATTTCCTCCTGTTCCATGTAGTCTGTACCTGCGGCGGCAATGCCGGGGATCGGCTCGCCGGAAAGCAGGGCGGTAAGCTCTGCGGGGGTTAGGCGCATGGAGCGCACAAGAGCGATGATTTGCAGGTTTTCCGCTTCGGTTTTCTGCGCCGCAAGCTCTTTCAGCCTGTTCTGATACTCGCTGATCTTCTCCCGCGTTTTCTGCATTTCCTTTTCAATGCGGTCAATTTTGCTGTTTGTCATACTGTCAAAACTCCTTTCAAATTTTAATTCCAATTCATCAGCCCATAGCCCTTGATACAGGCGTAATCAAGAGGATAGCTTCTGATTTTGCAGGCGTCGCCGGAATTACCCTCCACGGTGTAAACGCGGCTTCCGTCTGTGCCGATTACGATACCTACATGGTCTGCGCTGCCGTCTAAATCCCAATCAAAAAAGATGGCGTCGCCGGGAGCGATATTCTCATAACCCCTCGCGCCCCATTGCCCGTGAGAGGTAAACCACGGAACGCCCTGCGACTGACAGCCCGCAAAGCGCGGCTCGGAAAGTCCAGCCTGTCCGTAGCACCATGACACAAAGCAGGCGCACCAAGCCACGCGGCTGTCAAAGCCGTACCAGCTCCAGTAAGGTGCACCGCCTACATTGCCGACTTGCGATTTCGCTATATCCACAAGGGCGGTGTTGCCGGGGCGGGTGCCGTTGACAAAGGTAACGCCGCTTAAATCCTCGGACGCGGAAGTGTCCGCAGAGCCGCCGCCAAAAACGAGGGGTTTGTTGCCGCTTGTTTGCAAATAGACACGGTACATTTCAAGCTGCTCCGGCATTAGAAGCTCCGATACAAAAGAGGATATGGGTCTGTTCGTCAGCGTTACATTGAGAATGTAATAGTTATATGGGACTTCAACGGTATAGGTATAGGTATGGGTGTTGCCCTCCGCGTCCGTGTAGCTGCCTGTGCGCTGTTCCGTGCGGTAGCGCACCTCGATTTCTTCCGTGACGGTCAGCTTGTATTGCAGATTGAAAATGCGGTCAAGCTCTGCCTGTGCGCTTTGTGGGGTGTATGTCTGCAACAGGGCGGTCAGGTAGGATGCTAATTCATGGGGATTATGCCCGATGTACGCAAGGTCGTAGCGGTATTCGTCATAGCCCGGATAATCGCGCTCGATATTGTCTATCCTGCTTTGCAGATCGTTTTCCTTTGCCGCATAATTGTTTTCCACCGCTACAAGGTCGCTGTCCTCCGATGTGTAAGAGGTTCCGATTACGCCGTTGACAAGCCCCGAAAAGAGAGCAGAGCCGGAGGAAATGGCGGACATCAGCATGATAAGCAGGAGCAGCGCACACCCGGCAATCAGAAAGGCTTTCCAATGCCGCCCTACAAAGGCGGCGGTCTTTTTCGTCGCTTCGGCGGTTTTCTTCGCTGCCTTGCGGGTGTTTTCTGCGGCTTTCCTTGCGGATTTTGCGCTGCCCGTTCGTACCGCCTTTGCATACTGCCGCTTGATCTGTTGCTTCTGCCAAAACCGGGAAACGGGGTTAGACGCGGCAAGCTGCGGGTTGTCGTGCAGCGCCTTTTGATACTGAAAATCGGCGTTTGCCTTGAACGCGGCTTTTTCCGCTTTTGCCGCCGCTCGGTAGGGTTTCAGCTTGCGGCTGCGGCGGCTCTTTCGCACCTGCCGCGCCCCAGCCCGGATGCCGCGCTCGGCTAATTCCTCGCTCTTGTGCGCTCCCTCCACGCCGGAGTTGTCCTTTTCAACGGAATGTATCTTATTGTGGACGAAAACGCCGACCTCCTGCACGGGGCGGGAGAGGGGGTTGTGCTGCTGTCTGCCGCCCGGTATGGGTTTTTCTTTTTCCTCAAAGCGCAGGCGGGTTTTGCCCTTGCCTGCGGCTTCGTCAAAGGTGCGCTCTTTTGTCAAGACTTTCTTCTTCGGAATAGCCGCCCGCGCTTCATCCAAGCGGTCGGCGGCTCTTTCCGATTTGCGGATCGCCTTTTGAAGCTCCGGCGTTGCCCGTTCTTCCTCGGTGAATTGCAGGCGTGAGGTCTTTGTTTTTGCCGCCGCTTCCCGCTGCACTCGCTTTATCGCCTTTTTGGATGCTGCGCGGGTATGGGCAGCGTCGATATGCTCCAAAACACGCTCGGCTGCTGCGTCGTCCCGCTTCGGGGAAAGCTCCGGGGTATGGGGACGAGCTGCCGCGCCGCCGGATGGGTGCGGAAGCTGCTGCGCGGCTTCCTGCGCCGCCTGTTCGGGCTGCTTGGAAAAATCCACGTCCTGCTCGCGCCCGCTGACCAGCTCGGCGGTGCCTGCGGTTTCGTTGACCTCGATAAGTCCGTCCCGGCTCATTTTCTGCGTAATTTTATCGCGGGGTTTCAGCTTTTTGCTCAATTTGTTTCACCTCCGATCCGCGCCCTTGCAAGGGTGCAATAGTCATAGTTCAGTTCAATGCCGATGTAATGGCGGTCAAGGCTTTTTGCCGCAAGCCCCGTCGTGCCGCTGCCGAAAAACGGGTCAAGCACAATGCCGCCCTTGGGACAGCCCGCCAAAATGCAGGTTTCCGCCAGCTTCGGCGGGAACGCGGCGAAATGCCCGCCCTTGTAGGGTACGGTGTTGATATGCCATACGTCCCGCTTATTCCGCGTGGTCGGCATGAGGGCTTCATCGTAGTAGCCGCCTGTCCGCGCCCGGTTGATGCCCTGCACCTTGCCCTGTCCTGGTACCTCTCCGTCGTATTTGTGTCCCGCGCTGCGCCCGCCCCGGTATCGCGCCGCCGTGGTGGGGGCTATGGGTTCCGCAATGGCGGCGGCGTCATAGTAATAGCTCTTGGACTTCGTAAGCAAAAAGACGTTCTCATAGCAGCGGCTCGGTCTGTCCCTCACGCTTTCGGGCATGGGGTTGTCCTTCTGCCAAATAATCGCGCTGCGCAGATACCACCCGTCAGAGCGCAGGGCAAAGGCTAAAAGCCACGGAATACCGA
>ERZ773139.4755-NODE-4755-length-10470-cov-2.868075_pt1 | contig 10470 bp, 11 predicted proteins | sample MGYA00580854_ERZ773139 | MGnify/ENA primary metagenome ERZ773139 (study PRJEB29015, sample SAMEA2737809) | human gut metagenome | biome: human gut; feature: human-associated habitat; material: faeces | place: China | collected 2012 ...
AGACGTCTCATGATACACCTCTATAACTAATTCAAAGCCTGTTCTCAGATTAGCATAGATGACACACAATGTCAATATATAATAAGAACCAATACTCTTTTCTTCCATTTCATCTAAACCTATGGTTTTAAAATAATACGGGTATAACTTTGCTTTTGTATTGCCAAAAACCAAAGAATAATTTAGATTTTTCAAAAAAATAAAAGTCCGACAGGAGAATATAAATGAACACTTTCCCGGTTCGCCGGCTGATACCGTTTTTTGTGGTAACGGTCATATCGGAGGGGCTGTATCTGCTGTTGCAGCTGATCAATAATTTCGGGGTACTTGACCTGCGCCCGCTGGCGTTGGTTCAAACTCTGGGCGTTCTGCTGCTCACCACTCTGGTGTCGTTTTTGTTTATGGTCATTCCCTATGTCCTTTACCTGCTGTTTCTCCCTTCCGCCCGCGTCAACGGACGCGTTGACCGTGCCGTCACCTGTTCTCTTTTCGCTCTGTTTGTTTTTCTCACTTTGTTTGAAAAAGCCGCTTCCTGGGTTTTCTGGGACGAGTTTCAATCGGCCTTTAATTTCATTGCCGTCGATTATCTGGTTTATACCCACGAGGTCATTGCCAACATTAATGAATCTTATCCCATGGGCTGGATTCTCTCGGCGCTGTTGCTGCTCACCGCCGTCATCGTTTATGCCGGCCGTCGTTTTCTTTTTCCGGCGCCGGCATCGCCGCATTTCGGCCGCCGCCTGTTCTCAACCGCGGTTTACGCCCTTGTCTGCCTGCTGGCCTATCACAATGTTGACATCAGCCGCCTGGAGGTAACGTCCAACCGCTATAACAACGAGCTGGCCAAAGAAGGCACTTACAGCTTGTTCAGCGCATTTCTGAAAAACGAGCTCCCCTATAAAGATTTCTATATCATGCACGACGAGGCACAGAACCTGCGGATTTTGCAGAATAAGCTGGGCGGCCGCGGCATTGTTTTTGCCGAACCCGGCCAAAGCGTCAAACGTCATATCCGTTCGCCCCGTGCCGAGCAAAAGCACAATGTCATCATCGTTTTGATGGAAAGCATGAGTTCCAAATTTCTCACCGAGAACCGCTATCCCGGCCAGCCGGTTATCACGCCCACGCTTGACCGCCTGAGCAAAGAAGGCCTGTTTTTCAGCCGGACTTATGCCTCGGGCACCCGTTCGGTGCGCGGAATTGAAGCGGTAAATCTGAGCATTCCGCCGCTTCCCGGCCAGTCGATTGTCCGTCGTCCCGGCAACGAAAATCTTCACGGCCTTGGCCCGGTCTTTGCCGAAAAAGGTTATGACAACAAATGGATTTACGGCGGCTACGGTTATTTTGACAATATGAATGCCTTCCTCGGCGGCAATGGTTTCCGGGTTGTTGACCGCACGGCCTGGGCCGACGGTGAAATCACTTTTGCCAATGCCTGGGGCGCGGCCGATGAAGATACCTTTGCCAAAGTCATCAAAGAAGCCGACAAATCTTATGCGTCCGGCAAACCGTTCCTGACCTTACTGCTGACGATTTCCAACCACCGCCCTTACACCTATCCGTCCGGCAAAGTTTCGCTGACCGGCGGCCGTGAAGGCGGCGTGCAATATGCCGACTACGCCATCGGCGAATTTCTGCGCCGGGCTGAGAGCAAACCCTGGTTTGACAACACGATATTCGTATTTGTGGCCGACCACACGGCCGGCGCGGCCGGAGACGAGGAAATCGACCTCGAAGGACATCATATTCCCTGGATAATCTATGCGCCGAAACTGGTGAAAGCCCGCCGGATAGATATGCCGGTAAGCCAGCTCGACGTTCTGCCGACCCTGCTCGGACTGCTGAACTTTGACTACGAAAGCCGCTTTTACGGCCAGGACGCGCTGTCACCCGACTACGAAAGCCGCTTTTTTGTCAGCAACTTCCAAAAAATCGGCTATGTCAAAAACGGCGCCGGCGTCATCTTGAAACCGGTGCGCGATTACGCCGTCCTCCCCGCCGGAACCCAATCCACGCATGTTCAAACCCTCCTCGACGAGGCCGTCGCCTTCTACCAGTCCGCCTCTCATTGGAAACATTTTCTCAAAAAGTAATTATGATGAAACTGATCACAAAACTCACTATCGGATTTTTCCTCCTGGCAGCGGTTCTCCTGCTCGAATATTTTACTGACTGGGACACCGACTTGCAGGAATATTTTTTTGACCGCCCGCATAATCGCTGGCTGATTTACCCGGAACTGCACAAAAAGCTTTCGGTCTTTTTCTACAAGGGCATCAAAACTCTGCTTGCCGTCACGGCTCTTTGCTGCCTGGCCAGACTTGCCCTTTCAATCCGGCAAAAACAACTGAGACCCGACAACAAACCTTATTGGATTATGCTGTTAAGCATCATTTTCGTCCCTGCCCTCATTGCCGGTGCCAAATATGTCACCAACGTTTACTGCCCCTACCAGCTGAACATTTATAACGGGCTTTATCCTTTCGTCCGCATTTTGGAAAGCTATCCCGCCGACTTCATTCAGCCCAAACCCGGGCGCTGTTTTCCGGCCGGACATGCCACCGCCGGCTTCACCTTTATGGCGCTGTTTTTCTGCTTTGACACGCCGTGGAAACGCTGGCTCGGACTGGCTGTCGGACTGGCTGTCGGCTGGACGGCCGCCCTCTATCAAATGTACCGCGGGCAACACTTTCTCTCCCATTCGGTATTCAGCATGATTGCCGCATTTATGGTTATTCTGCTGGTTAACGAAATCGTTTCCCGCCTGACTGCCGCAAAAAATGACAAACGACTGACCGAAAAATGAAAAGTTATTAAATTCATAGCTTTAACCTTTACTTTAACAAATAATAATGCTAATGAACAAATGAATTTTAACCAGCGCAACCGTTGAAGGGCCAAAAATGAAAATCAGAAAATACGGCTTTAACATTAACAATTACAAAAACAAACTCAGCCGTTCTCCCCTGAACCCCAAGGTTCTGGCATCCGATCTTCACATTGATGTCAACAAATCTTTCAAAAAAGAACTGGCCCGTAAATTGATCCACCTGAGTTCGCTGTGGATTCCGGCTTTGATTTATTTCGTACAGCCCAGCATCAGCATTATCGTCTTTTCCGCCATTTTCGTCGGCGACGTTATCCTTGAATACGGCAACTACAAAAAATGGCGCTGGGCCAGACGAACTTTCGGCCTGCTGTTTTTCAAAACCCTGCGCAATAAGGAACGCATCCGTACCAAATTTCAGGTCAGCGGCTCAATGTATGTGCTTGCCGCGGCAATTATCTGTACCCTGCTTTTTTCCAAACCGATTGCAGCCATCGCTCTGACTGTCATGCTGATTTCCGACACCTGCGCTGCTCTTTTAGGCAAGGCTTTCGGTACAAGAAAATTATATAAGAGCAAATCTCTGGAAGGAACGGTCGCCTTCTTCCTCAGCGCTCTGCTCATCAACATGCTCTACGAACCTGTCTTTCACTTCACTTATGCCGGCGTCATCGCCTGCGCTGCCGCCACCCTGGCAGAAATGTTCGAAGACAAGCTCGAAATTGACGACAATTTGTCTATTCCGCTTTTCATAGGCATTATTCTAAGTCTTTTGGGTTAAAAGTTTTAAGCCAAAACAGCAATTTATAGAATTTTCGAAATTTTGTCATATTTTTTGCTTGCCTTTCCAGACAAAATATGCTTTCATATTCTTACTTTAATTAAGAATTTTGCGAAAATATAATTATACATTAACCGCCTCTCGAGGCATTAAACTAAATGTTATGAATACATCAAAGAACATTCCCGGAAAATTTCTGGCTGAAAACTGTGTTGAAATGCGCGTATCTAACTTTGCTAAAAAGCATGGCAAGGAAATTATACCCGACAGCCGTGAAGTGTGTAAAATAACCTCGACCACCCGCCATTATACCTACAAGGGCGGATTGCAAAGAGAAGACGACCACTTCGCATACAAATTCGGCGTTCAATACAGCGTATGGCTTTACCGCAATACCGATGGAAGCTTTACGGCCCATCGCATCTGCGACGGCAAAAAAGCCATATTCGAGCCCGGCGAATTCAAGAAAAATGAGCTGAAGGAAGAATTCAGAGTCAACCGCAAAAATCTCCGTTGCAAAACCAACGGTGCCGGCATTCTGATTTTGGCCAAGGCTTAGTTGATGTAATTGCGCCCAGTCCCCTAGCTCTCTACAAGCGGGGGACTTCTCTCTCTTTAATGCGTTTTGCTTCTTTTATTTTTTTCAAAAAAACAACAATGAAAAATGAAAACGAATTTAAGAACAGCAAATCTGAAAGAAGAATATGCCGAAACTGTTCTCCGCGAACGCGCCGCAGAATTAGGAATCCTTCTTGACGATGATGCGAAAGCCAAAGCTTTCCGCATTCAGCTGAAGAGAAAAACAACCGCGCTTGCTCCTTTCTCGGACTATGACGTCTGGCTTATGGAAGGAATCAGAGAAACGGAAAAACATTGCGAAGACTGCGTTCTGATGCTCTGCATGACGGTTAACCTGCCTCCGATAACCACGGAAACGGCTAACCTCATCAAAAAAGCCCCTCACGGCGACAGCTTCCGTTATCGCGACCTGACTCTGACGCGAAAAAACAAAGGCGGCAAAGACTTCTTTGTTGCCAAGTGATTAATCCCAAAAAACAAAAAAATGAAAAAAACTGCAAGCGCCGCCCGCTGAATACCAGCCGGCGGCGTTTTGTTACATTCCTCTCTCCAGAAATACAATTCACGATATACACATAAAAAACAACGCGCCTCAATAAAGGTTCACGCCACCGCCACTTATCATGTTCGGGTTTATATTTCTCCTGTCATGCTCGGATTTAACCCGGGCAACCAAGATTCCCGTGCCAAGCACGGAAATGACACGAGAGAAGAAAAACAGGGAATGACAGATAAATAATTGTCATGCTCGGGTTTACCCCGGGCATCCATTTATAAGGCGTCACGCTAAGCGTGTGCCCCGGACATCCACAAACACAAGGCACGGCCTCACGATATGCACACAGAAAGCAGCGCGCTTTAACAAAGGGTCGTGCCGCAGCCGGCGAGCGCTCAAGGGCGTCCCCTTGTCGAGCTGACAACAGCTTGCGTTATACAAGATTTTCAAAAAACTCGCAAAATCTGTACCAGACGCCCACTATACGAGGTTTTAAACTGCGACTTGAGCCTTTATAGCCCCATAACACTCATAATTTTCCAGAGTGAAATCCTCATACTTGAAGTCGTTAATGTCTTTAACCTGCGGATTAAGTCTCATGGTCGGCAAAGGCAGCGGTTCGCGACGAAGCTGCTCATTAACCTGTTCAAAATGGTTATGATAAATATGCGTGTCGCCAAGCGTATGTACAAACTCGCCGGGCTCAAGATTGCAGACCTGCGCCAGCATCATGGTCAGCAGCGCATAGGAGGCAATATTGAACGGCACGCCCAGAAACATGTCGCAGCTGCGCTGATACAGCATGCAGGAAAGTTTGCCGTTCGCCACATAAAACTGAAACATCATATGACACGGCGGCAGATGCATTTCGGGAATTTTGCTCACATTCCAGGCCGAAACAATCATCCGGCGGTCATTGGGATTGTTCTTAAGCTTGTCAACCACCTGTGCCAGCTGGTCAATTCCCTCGCCGTTCCAGTTTCGCCACTGCGAACCGTAAATCGGTCCCAGATCACCGTTTTCATCTGCCCATTCGTTCCAGATTCGCACGCCGTTATCCTGCAGATACTTAACGTTTGTATCTCCTTTGATAAACCACAGAAGCTCGTGAATAATGCTTTTAAGATGCATTTTCTTGGTCGTCATCAGAGGAAAGCCCCGGCTCAAATCAAAACGCATCTGCTGGCCGAAAACCGAACGCGTTCCGACCCCGGTACGATCCATCTTGTCCACGCCGTTTTCCAAAACATAGCGGAGTATGTCCAAATACTGTTTCATTATTCGTCTTCCTTTTCAATGGCTTCAATAATCCGTTTCAGCACGCTTTGTTCGACAAATTCGCCCTTGCGCACCCAGACGGTCGTAAGAATATTGTCCAACTCATAATCAACCGAAATCTGGCGGTAAGATTTATGCAGAACCTCTATACAGGGCGAAATGTCTATCTTTGCGCCCTCAAGCGCGGAATTAACCTCGCCCCTGTACATGCAGTCGACGACAATATCCGGCATCAGCTTTGCGCTGCCCGTCATAAAAAGCTTATAAACGCTCGCCCCACCGGAAATATACAAATCGCCGTCAAAATCCTTAAAATCGTTGACGTCGGTTACCACAAAATGATGCTCCGGATCCGAAACTTCATAACCGGCGTCAAAGGTCAGAACATAGATATTCCGATTCGGCAGCGTACGGTTCGGAAAACTCTCATAAGTCGTCTGTCCTGCGACCAGATTCTGCTCTTCCGTAATCCGGCGAAACCGCTTAAAATCAGATTTGACGTGCCAGGGAATGTTCGGACCGATTCCGATAATGTTGTCCCCCTCGTGACGGCACCAAACTGCAACTTTCGTCATTTTAAAATCCCATGCTGTTAAACGGGAAGACTCTAACACCGGCCGTTTTTTTGACAAGAAGTCATTGCAACTTACTACCAATAAATTTTGGCGATTCTCTTTTTCATGCAAGCCCTCTTGAAAATAAGATATTTTAATATATAATCTATGTTGTCGGGCAACCGGCTACGGCACTAGAGGCTGTATGAAATAGGCTATTTGGACCTGGGGGCAGTACCCAGCACCTCCACCAACCTTTCTTTCAACGGGGGTGAAACAGGGTAGACAGGTAGCAGTAAAGATATGTATGCTGTGCCCGGTGAGATACCACCGTTATCGGTTCAAATTAAATGAATGCTAACGATAACAACGTAGCACCTGTTGCAATCGCTGCTTAAGGCGAGCGTAACAAACGCAAATTCTTGTAACTATGGTTAGTTTCAAGTGGGGAATGAGCCGCCCAGCAACAGAACGGCTCGCTTTTTTTGTGAAAAGGAAAAAAAATGAGCGAGTTTTTAACCGAAATCAACTACGATAAACTGATTGAAAAGTCTTTGAAAAACGTCGTCGTCGAAGCTCTGAAAATTGCCGAACGCCAGGGTCTTCCCGGAGAACACCATTTCTACATCACGTTCAAGACCAATCATCCGCAGACCCGGATTTCGGATCAGCTCAAAAGCCAGTACCCCGAGGAAATGACCATCGTCATTCAGCACCAGTTTTCTAACCTCATTGTCGAAACTTCCGGTTTCAGCATCGATTTGAGTTTTGGCGGCATTCGCCAAACCCTTTACATCCCGTTCGACGCCATTACCTACTTTGCAGACCCCTACGCCAAGTTCGGCCTCAGTTTCAATTTCGACGACGAACCCATTTCACACAATACTGACAACGATTTTGCCGCCGAGATGGAAGAAGAACCGAAAAAAACCTCCAACGGCGTCGCAACCGTCGTTTCCATCGACGCTTTCCGCAAAAAATAAAATGCGCAAAAAATCCGTAGTCATCGCCGGCAGACACCAAACCAGCATTTCGCTGGAAGACGAATTCTACGCCGAACTTGCCGCCATAGCCAAAGAAAAAGGCGTCAGCATTAATCAGCTGGTAACCGAAATCGATTCTGCCCGCGAGCACGAAAACCTTTCCGGCGCCATCAGAATTTATATTTTGAAATACCTCAAACAAAACATTAGCGGAAAATAAATTCGCATTCTCATTAACGGCAGTGTTAATCACGGCCTGCGGTACCACCAAATACAAATGCTTTACAAACTGTCCGCCCGATTTGGCAATCGACCGCAATACCTGCCCCGGCGGCGCACCGTACAGTTCATGCAACTGCGGCGGAACTTACGGAGGACCGGAATACGCAGGCGCTCACTTCTGTACTGGTTCAATAATCAGATAACCACAAGAAAAACAGCCCCTCAAACGGGGGCTGTTTTTTTCCAACCCAAAAACTATTCCTCGTCTTCTTCGTCAAAATCCTCAGCGACATCAGCCTCCTCGTCCATGCTCTCATCTTCCAGCAGCAACGGTTCCTGATCTTCCTGCATCTCGATTTTCTTGCGACGGCCGCGGCGCTTTTTCTGCGGCGCCTTTTTCTGCATGGCGCCAATAACGTAATTGCCGGCAATTTTGTACAAATCAACCAAATGATTATTATACATATGGTCGCCCTCCTCAATCAGGGCAAAATCCACCTGCACGTTGCGCTGAACATTCAGACGCTTGGCCAAAGTCGACACCGACTGCGGATTGACAATTTCGTCGGCGCCGCCCTGAACAATCAGGCCGGAAGTCGGACAAGGTGCCAAAAACGAGAAATCCTTTTCATTGGCCGGCGGAGAAACCGCAATAAAATTATTAATGTCCGGCCGACGCATCAACAGCTGCAAACCGATCCAGGCACCGAAAGAATAACCGGCAATCCAGCATTGTCTGGCTTCAGGATTAACGGATTGCAGCCAGTCCAGGGCAACCGTCGCATCGGAAAGTTCACCCGGGCCGTCCTCAAACTCGCCCTGTGAACGTCCCACGCTGCGGAAATTGAACCGCAGTACCGAAAAGCCCAGATTCTGAAAACAGCTGAACAGGCTGTAAACCACTTTGTTATTCATGGTTCCGCCATATTGCGGATGCGGATGAAGAATCAGCGCTATCGGCGCTCCGGGCTTCTCGCTCTGATGATAACGCCCTTCCAAACGTCCGGCATGTCCGTTAAAAAGTACTTCTGTCATTTAAAATCTCTTTTTTTATTATTAATTAATAACAATTGATTATATATAGAAAATACTATACAAATTATTAATTTTTCAAAGGAATGTAGCACAAAATGGAGTCAAAATTCAACACTATTCTTCAGGACGTCGACGCCGTTATCGCCCGCGACCCCGCCACCAAAAGCCGAACCGAAGCGATTCTCTGCTCTTCGGGACTGCATTGCCTTATCATTTACCGCTTTTCCCACTGGTTATGGAAGAAAAATTTCCGTCTGACGGCGCGCATCGTTTCGCAGATTGCCCGCTTTCTGACCGGCATTGAAATCCATCCCGGCGCACGAATCGGCAAAGGCTTTTTCATTGATCACGGCATGGGCGTCGTCATCGGCGAAACCACCGAAATCGGCGACAACGTTACCATGTATCACGACATTACGCTCGGCGGTACCACCGTCTTTGACAAAAACGGCAAAGTCACTGCCAAACGCCATCCGACCATCGGCAACAACGTCATCATCGGCTCCGGCGCACAGGTTCTCGGACCGATAAAAATCGGCAACAACGCCAAAATCGGTTCAAACGCCATCGTCGTCAAGGAAGTTCCGGCCAATACGACGGTTATCGGCATGGCGGCTCACAAGGTTCAGGAGCTCAGCCGCAAGGAGGCGCAAAAATTCTGTGCCTACGGTATAGACGCCTCACATCCGGATCCGATGGAAGAACGCTTTGAAAAACTCTGCCGCGAACTGGAAAACGTCAAAAAAGAACTGGCCGAACTGAAAAAAGAGAAGAAAGATGACGCTCAATAGCCTCGGCCTTCCCAAATCGCCGCAGCAGACCAAAGTCTGCGTCGCCATGTCCGGCGGCGTCGACAGCTCGGCGACAGCCGCCATGCTCAAAAAAGAAGGCTACGACATCTTTGGCATTACCATGGATCTGCTGACACCGCCTTACCGTCCGGAACACTCTTCCGTTGCCGACGCGGCCAAAGTGGCCGACAAACTTGGCATTCCCCACTGTTTTCTGGATTTACGGGAAAAATTCGCCCGCGAAGTCGTCGACTATTTTGCCGATTCCTATCTGCACGGCCTGACCCCGTCCCCCTGCATCATGTGCAACCGGCACATCAAACTCGGCGCATTGGCTGACAAGGCCCGCAGTCTCGGCGCCGACGTCATCGTTACCGGCCACTATGCCGATATCCGGCTGACTTCCCGCGGCGTTGAACTGCACCGGGCGGAAGACTTGCGCCGCGACCAAAGCTATTTTCTCTTTGCCGTCGATAAACACACGCTGCAAATGCTCCGCTGCCCGCTGGCTTCCTACACCAAGGCACAGACACGCGCCATTGCGAGAGACGCCGGACTCGAAGTCAGCCAAAAGCCGGACAGTCAGGACATCTGCTTTGTCGCCGACGGCAATTATGCCTCTTTAATCAATCAGCTGCGGCCGAAAACAAAACCGGTGCCGGGAGACATCGTCGACACCTCAGGCCGGGTTCTCGGCCGCCACAGCGGCATTATCCGTTATACCGTCGGTCAGCGGCGCGGCCTTGGCATCGGCGGCAGCGGCGGCGTCCTCTATGTGCTGAAAATAGACGCCGGCAACAATCGAATTATCGTCGGCAGCAAAGAAGAACTGTTATGCCGAAGTCTCCGCATCAAAGACGTCAACTGGCTTGGCGAGGAACAGCCCCGGCAAGCGGAACTGACGGTCAAGCTGCGTTCGCGGCA
>ERZ773139.4782-NODE-4782-length-10415-cov-5.197973_pt1 | contig 10415 bp, 9 predicted proteins | sample MGYA00580854_ERZ773139 | MGnify/ENA primary metagenome ERZ773139 (study PRJEB29015, sample SAMEA2737809) | human gut metagenome | biome: human gut; feature: human-associated habitat; material: faeces | place: China | collected 2012 ...
TCATTCACTACCGCGCCGCCGCTTCGCTACCCTAGAAGGGGCAGCGCTCCGCGGCGAAGATTCAACAGCGCCGATTCCAAAGCGGGGACATGATGCAAAACCAGGGCTGGTCAAAGCGAAATATATGTGTTATAATATATTTTCCAAAACTATGTTCAGGGAGAATCACCATGAATGATATAAATAAACAGCTGATAGACTTTATCTCCGCGAGCCCCAGCGCTTATCACACGGTCGAGAACGTCCGGCGTGAGCTGGATGCCGCCGGCTACACGGAGCTTTTCGAGGGCGACGACTGGAGCGTCACCGCGCCGGGCAAGTACTACGTCCGCCGCAACGGTTCCTCCATTATCGCGCTGCGCCTGCCGAAGCCGGATTTCCGCGGCTTCATGGTCATGGCCGCGCACAGCGATTCGCCGTCATTCAAGATCAAGTGGAACTCTGACGTCAAGGCAGCCGGAATGTACACCATGCTCAATGTTGAAAAATACGGCGGGATGCTGTGCTCCACATGGCTCGACCGCCCCCTCTCCGTCGCGGGGCGCGCTATAGTCGCAGAGGGCGGGCGAATGGTGTCCAGACTCGTGAACGTCGACCGCGACCTCGCGGTCATACCGAACGTCGCAATACATATGGACAGAAGCGCCAACGACGGCAAGAGCTACAACGCGAACGTCGATATGCTGCCGCTCATCGGCTCCGCGGAGCTGAAAACCGGCTTCAAGGCCATCGTCGCGCAGAGCCTCGGTATCGCCGAGGACGCGCTGCTCGCGGGCGACCTGATCCTCTACCCGCGCGAACGCGGCTGCGTCTGGGGCGCGGAGAACGAGTTCGTCTCCTCCGCACGGCTTGACGACCTCCAGTGCGTTTACGGCTGTCTGCGCGGCCTGCTCGACGCCGCCGACGGCGAGAGCGCCGCAGTGCTCAGCGTGTTCGACAACGAAGAGGTCGGCAGCGGGACGAAGCAGGGCGCGGATTCCAGCTTCCTTGAGGATGTGCTGTGCCGCGTGAGCGCCGCGCTCGGCCGCAGCGACGTGCAGTACCGCGCGCTGCTGACCAACAGCTTCATGGTGTCCGCCGACAACGCCCACGCCGTGCACCCGAACCATCCCGAGTACGCCGACCGCAACGACCGGCCGGAGATGAACAAGGGCATCGTCATAAAGCATAACGCGAACCAACGCTATACGACCGACGCTGTCTCCGCCGCCGCGTTCGAGGCGGTGTGCCGCCGCGCGGAAGTTCCGGTGCAGAGCTTCACCAACCGCGCCGACATCGCGGGCGGCTCCACGCTTGGGCATATCAGCGCCGCGCATGTCTCTATAAACACGGTCGATGTCGGCCTTGCGCAGCTCGCGATGCATTCCGCGTATGAGACCGCCGGAGCGAAGGACACCGAGTACCTCGCCGCCGCCGCGCGCGAATTCTTCGGCAGCAGCTTTACCCAGCGCGGCGAAATTACGGAAATTTGAAAGATCAGGGATAGGACATGAGAGAGAAGATAAGCAGATTTCTTGCGATACTGCTGTGCGCGGCGCTGATCCTTGCGCTGCCCTGCGCGGCGTTTGCCGACGGGGAGGACGGCGGCGAAACGCCTGTTGATCCGGCTCCGGTAGCCCCCACGCCTGCGGAAACCGAAGCCCCCGTTGAGCCGACCTCCGCTCCGGAGCAGACACCAGCGCCGGAGCAAAGCTCCGCCCCGGCGTATACCGTGCCGGAGGAGCAGGTGGACGAGGTCATTGTCACTGCCGAGACCGTGGAGGACGGCGTGCTGGATTCCGACGAGCTGAAGGAGCTGATAGAGAACTTTCTCGACGAGCGCGGCATAGCGCACGACCGCTTCCGCCTCGGCTACACCTACACCGGTACCAACGAGACATGGTATTATAACGGCGACGTGTGGAGCTACAGCGCGAGCGTGTACAAGCTGCCGCTGATGATGATGCTTGCGCAGAAGGTCGCAAACGGCGAATTGAAGCAGGACGACAAGGTCTGCGGCGTTGATCTTACATATGCCGAGACCTCCGTGCTGACCTACTCGAACAACGACTACGCCCATGTGATGATACATTATTTCGACTCCGAACAGGACTACCGTGAGCAGCAGGTCAAAATGTCTGACGTGCCGGTCGAGGATATTCCGGAACGGTATTATATCAGCAGCCATTTTTCGCCGCGCTTCGTGATCGGCGTGCTGCGCAATCTATATGAGAACCCCGACCAGTTCCCGAACATAGTGGAGTGCCTCAAGGTGGCGACGCCGGGGCAGTATCTCAGCCGGACGCTGGGCGACGAGTACGAGGTGGCGCAGAAATACGGCGCGTATGAGCAGTTCAACAATATCGCCGGCATCGTCTACATGCCGCATCCGATCCTTATCGCGATAAATACTACCTGGGTCGGCAACGCGGAGCGGGTGCTGGCCGACGCAGGCAAGCTGCTGGCGGACTACACGCTGACGCTGGACGCGCGGCTCAAGGAGCGCGAGAAGGCCGCAAAAGCAGAGGAGGAGCGCAAGCTTCAGGAAGAGGAGGCCGAGCGCAAGCGCCTTGAGGAAGCGGCGGCGCAGGCCGAGGAGGAAGCGCGCATCGCCGAGGCGCAGGCCATTCAGGAGCAGGCGTTCGCAGAGGAAGCGGCGGCAAATGAGGCCGTTGCCGCGCGCAATCGCGTGATATGCGCAGTTGTTGCGGTCGTTGTGATCGCGGCGGTGATTGCCATCGCGGTCATAAGCGGGAAGAAGAAAAAGCGCCGCCGCGCCGCCCATCGCGGCCGCCATTCGGCGTAAATAAAGCATAGTGGTGATGTGGATGAAGAAATTGATATGCGCCGTGCTCATACTGTGTATGGCGTTCAGCCTCTGCGCCTGCGGCGGCAGCACCTACGGGGTGCGCGAGCTGGAGGTGCTTGTGGAGCAGGAATATTCCCTTGCTTTCCGAAATGACGACAGTACTTATAACTACGTGACCGCCGCCATCGAGACGCTCAACGCCGAGGGCACGGTCGGCGACCTGACCGGCAAATGGTTCGGCTCCAGCATAATCGACTTCAAAAAGGATGCCAAGGCGCTCGAAAAGGTCGGTATGCCCGAGCCGAGGACGTTTATAATCGGCGTGGACATCAACTCCTTCCCCATGGCCTATGTCGTGGACGGGAACTACTGGGGCTTCGACGTGCAGCTTGCGATGGCAGTGTGCGAACGCCTCGGCTGGACGCTGCAGATCCAGCCGATAGAGAAGGAGAACGTGTATGTCGAGCTGTCCTCCGGCAATATCGACTGCGCTTGGGGCGGAATCGCGCTCGACCAGACGGAGGTTGACTCCGGAAAGTACACGCAGTACGGCCCCTATGTGAGCAACAATATTGTGGTTGCCGGACGCAACGGCTCCACAATCTGGAATAAGCTAAAGCTCGGCGGGCGTACCATGGCTATGTGCTCCACGGAGGAGTCTATGGCTGCGCTGGAGACCGATCCGAAGCTGGCGAAGCGCCTTGGGCAGATAATCCGCCTTGCGGGTGGAACGCTGGAGTGCTTCGAGTATCTGTACTCAGGCAAGTGCGATGTTGTGCTTACGGACAGCACGGCGCTCTATTACTATAATTGCCATTAAACATTAAAAATCGGGCGGTCTCGCCCGATTTTTTGAAATGAGGGGCTTATGAAAAAACTGCTGTGCGGGCTTCTTGCGGCGGTGCTGCTTGCGCTGTGCGCCTGCGGAACGGATGCGCCCGTAAAAACAGAGCTGCCTGCTCCGGAACAGACTGCGCCGCCGGCGCCGTCTTTGCCGGTCGCTGTCGAAACGCCGATACCCGAACCGGAGGACACAGCGCTTGTGCGTGTGCGGGATTATATTCCGGACATATGGGTCGATCTGCGCTACGCAGGGGAGAACAATTTCACCGGGGCGGCAATATATGATTTCAGCGACGCATATCTGCGCTACGGCACGGTAAAAAAGCTGGCCGCTGTGCAGGAGACGCTGCGCGGCGAGGGGCTGAGCCTGCTCATATGGGATGCGTACCGCCCGCAGTACGCGCAGCGGCTTCTGTGGGAGCGCTGTCCGGATCCAAATTTTGTCGCAAACCCCGACACAGGCGGTTCAAAGCATTCCGGCGGCGGCACGGTAGATATTACGCTCTGTACTTCCGATGGCGCGCCCGTGGAGATGCCGTCCGGATTTGACGAGTTCTCGGCATTGGCCGACCGCGATTACTCGGATGTGAGCGCCGAGGCCGCTGCGAACGCGGAGAAGCTGGAGCGGCTGATGGACGCGGCGGGCTTTGACGGGTATTCCGCCGAATGGTGGCATTATACGGACCGAGCCGGGTACGGGATAGAGGAAATGAAAATAGACTGAGCAAAAGCCGGGATAACGCGCTGTCCCGGCTTTTGACATGCTGCGATAAGCTTTTTCCTGTTGACCGATTGTAATAAAAGTGATAAAATATTATGTCTTAAAATGGGTTAATTATGTAAAGACAAGAAACAACGGGAGAAACGGTATGTGGCTTTCTGATAAATGGCAGGATTTTGAACTGCTCGACTGCTCCAAGGGCGAGAAGCTGGAGCGCTGGGGCAAATACTATCTCGTACGCCCCGATCCGCAGGCGATATGGGACACGCCCCGCCGCAACAAGCACTGGAACGACCGCGACGCGCGCTATCGCCGCAGCGAAACGGGCGGCGGCAGCTGGGACAAGGGCGGCCTGCCCTCAAACTGGCAGATACACTACGGCGAGCTGACCTTCAACGTCAAGCCCATGAACTTCAAGCACACCGGACTTTTCCCCGAACAGGCCGCGAACTGGGACTGGGCGATGGCAAAGATCCGCGCGGCGGGACGTCCGATAAGTGTCCTCAATCTCTTCGGCTACACCGGCGCGGCGACTGTCGCCTGCGCGAAGGCCGGGGCGCAGGTCTGCCATGTTGACGCCGCAAAGGGCATGGTCGCGTGGGGCAAGGAGAACGCCGCCGCGTCCGGCCTCGCCGATGCGCCGATACGCTGGATAGTTGACGACTGCGGAAAATTCGTCGAGCGCGAGATACGCCGCGGCCGCCGCTATGACGCGATAATCATGGACCCGCCGTCCTACGGGCGCGGCCCCGGCGGCGAAGTGTGGAAGCTGGAACAGAACCTCTGGCCGTTCGTGTCGCTCTGCGCGGGCGTACTGAGCGACGATCCGCTTTTCGTAATCATAAATTCCTATACGACGGGGCTTTCCGCCTCTGTCCTCAGCTACGTCACCGAGAGCATTTTCACGAAGAAATTCGGAGGCCGGTCGGACAGTCAGGAGCTTGGCCTCCCCGTGACCGACAGCGGCCTGTATCTCCCCTGCGGCGCGACCTGCCGCTGGGAGCGGTGATTTTCCTGCATTAATACCCGCATTTCGGAGAATATTTATTATATGAACATAATCAGCTTCAAAAATGTGCATTTCACCTACCCCGGCGATGATCAGGAGAGCCTGTGCGGCATCGACCTTGACATCGCCGCGGGCAGCTTCGTCGCCGTGCTGGGGCACAACGGCTCCGGCAAATCGACGCTTGCAAAGCATATGAACGCCATCCTCGTCCCCGACGAGGGGCAGGTGCTCATCGACGGCATCGACACCGCCGACGAGGATCGCGTTATCGACGTGCGCCGCACCGTGGGCATGGTGTTCCAGAACCCCGACAACCAGATAGTCGCAAACGTCGTGGAGGACGACGTAGCCTTCGCGCCCGAAAACCTCGGCGTCCCGCCCGAAGAGATTCGCAGGCGCGTTGACGAGGCGCTAAAGCAGGTGGACATGTACGATTTCCGCATGCATGCGCCGCACCTCCTGTCCGGCGGGCAGAAGCAGCGCGTCGCCATTGCGGGCGTCATTGCAATGCAGCCGCGCATAATCGTCCTCGATGAGCCGACCGCGATGCTCGACCCGCAGGGGCGCGCCGAGGTCATCGGCACGATAACGAAGCTCTGCCGCGAAAACGGCATGACCGTGGTGCTGATAACGCACCATATGGACGAATGCGTCGGAGCCGACAGGCTTATCGTCATGTCGAACGGGCACATTGTCGCCGACGGCACACCGAAAGATGTGTTTGCCGACGTTGCGCTGATGGATCGCGAGGGACTGTCCGTCCCAGCAACGGTGCGGCTCATGCATGAGCTGCGCGACGCCGGCTGGGCGCTGCCGGAGGATGAGCTGGACGTCGAGGACTGCGCCGATGAGCTTTCAGATTTCATAAAGAGGAAAGAAAATGGCTGATATAACCGTGGAGAGCCTGAGCCATGTATACAGCGAGGGCACCCCGTTTCGCAGAGTTGCGATAGAAGATATAAACATAAGCATACCGCATGGGCAGCTTGTCGGCATCATCGGGCACACCGGAAGCGGCAAATCGACCTTTACCCAGCACCTCAACGCCCTGCTTCAGCCGACAACGGGCAGAGTGCTTGTCGGCGGGCAGGACATAAACGCCGACAAGATAAGCCGCCGCAACGTCAAATGGCAGGTCGGCCTCGTGTTCCAGTATCCGGAGCACCAGCTGTTTGAGGAGACCGTGTATCAGGACATCGCCTTCGGCCCGCGCAACATGAAGCTCAGCGACAGCGAGGTCGACGAGCGCGTCCGCGAGGCGGCGTACTTCGTCGGCGTGGACGAGAAGCTGTTCGACGGCTCGCCGCTGGAGCTGTCCGGCGGGCAGAAGCGCCGCGTCGCCATCGCGGGCGTTATCGCGATGCGACCGGGCGTGCTGATACTCGACGAGCCGACCGCCGGGCTTGACCCCGCAGGCTGCCGTCAGATAATGGACAATATCCGTGATTACCGCGAGCGCACCGGCTCGACCGTCATCGTCGTCAGCCACAGCATGGACGACGTCGCGCGCTTCACAGAGCGGCTGATAGTTTTTGACCATAGCCATGTGGTCATGGACGGGACGCCCGCCGAGGTGTTCTCGCAGCCGGAGAAGCTGTGCGGCATCGGTCTTGCCGTCCCGCAGGCGACGCGCATTGCCATGGCGCTGAAAGCGCGCGGCATCGCGCTGCCGGAGTCGATATACACCTATGAGCAGCTGAAAGCCGCGCTGCTGGAGCTGAAGGGGGTGGGCACATGCTGAAAGACATCACCCTCGGCCAGTACTTCCCAGGAGACACTATAGTCCACCGGCTAGACGCGCGCACGAAGCTGATACTTGTCGTGCTGTACATCGTCGCGCTGTTCCAGTCGAACGGCTGGGTGTCGTACATCGCGGTGGTGCTGGCGACGGCTGCGTGCATGGCGCTGTCGCAGATAAAACCTGCGACGATATTCAAGGGGCTGAAGCCGATGCTGTTCATCATCGTGCTGACCGCCGCGCTGAACATTTTCTACACGCAGGGCACGCCGATAATCCCTGGCTGGATAATCACATGGGAGGGCATCGCGCGCTCCGTGAAAATGATCCTGCGCATCGTGCTGCTCATCACCGGCACCTTCCTCCTGACCTACACCACCAGCCCCATCGCACTGACCGACGGACTGGAGCTGCTGCTCAATCCGCTGAAGAAGATCAAGGTTCCCGTCCATGAAATGACGATGATGATGAGCATGGCACTCCGCTTCATCCCGACGCTCATCGAGGAGACGGACAAGATCATGTCCGCGCAGAAGGCGCGCGGCGCAGATTTTGAGACGGGCAGCCTCATCCAGCGCGCGAAGGCGCTGCTGCCGGTGCTGGTGCCGCTGTTCGTGTCGGCGTTCCGCCGGGCGGACGAGTTGGCCGTCGCAATGGAGAGCCGCTGCTACCACGGCGGCGAGGGGCGCACGAGCATGAAGCAGCCCAAGATGCTCCGGCGCGACTGGGCGGCGCTCATAATCGGCGTTGTGTTCCTCACGGCGATGATAATTATGAAGAAGTTTGGGATTTGAGCCTATGAAAAACATTGCCCTGCGCCTGCGCTATGATGGCAGCCGCTATCACGGATGGCAGGTGCAGAAGAACGCGATCACCGTGGCGCAGACAATGGAAGAGGCGCTGGCAAAGGTCTGCGGCGAGCGGGTGAAGCTCACCGGCTGCGGCAGGACGGACGCGGGCGTCCACGCGCTGCGCTACTGCGCGAATTTCCACAGCGACTGCACCGTGCCGGTAGACCGTATGCCGCTCGCGGTGAATTCCCGCCTGCCGGACGATATCGCTGTGGTCGACGCGGTGGAGGTGCCGGACGATTTCAACGCCATCGGCTCCTGCGTGAAGAAGGAGTATGTCTATAAGATACTCAACAGCCGCATACCCGACCCCTTTCTGGCCGACCGCGTGTGCTTCTATCCGCAGCGGCTCGACATCTCACTGATGCAGGCCGCGGCGCGCGCCTTTGAGGGGACGCACGATTTCAAGGCCGTCCGCAGCGAGGGCACGCAAACGAAAACGACCGTGCGCACGGTGTACTGGTGCCGCGTCGAGAAGGACGGCGACCTGATAACCGTTTCGATATGCGCAAACGGCTTCTTGTACAACATGTGCCGCGCCATGGTCGGCACGATGGTCTACGCGTCCTACGGCAAGCTCATTCCGGAGGAGATACCGGCGCTGCTTGAAAAGCGCGATCGGCGGCTCACTGGCCCCACGATGCCGCCGCAGGGGCTGTACCTCAACCGTGTCTGGTACGACGGCGCTGCCGGCGCAATGATGGAAAAACTTCCTTAAGATTAATTTGCTATATTTGTTCATAAACTTGTGTTACAATATAATTTGCATAAGAAGCAAAGTTGACAATACTTTCAGAAAAGGATGCTGATACATATGAGAGCTGTCATTGATATAATCCTTCTGGCGATAATCGCCTTGTGTACGTGGGGCGGCTATAAGCGCGGCCTTATAGGCGGGATCGCGGGGCTGCTGGCCATCGTCATCGCACTGTTTGGCGGAAGCCTGCTGTCCTCGGCGTATTCCGGCGAGGTAATCCCCGCGCTGGAGCCGTTCGTGGACGGGTATATTGACTCTCAGCAGAACCGCGAAGAGGTGCTCGACAGCCTCGGCTACGGCAACAGCGACAAGTCTCTCAACGATATTCTCGCCGAGGACCCCTCCCTGCGCTACGACTATGCCTATGAGTGCATGGAGCGCATCGGGTTATACGAGAAGCGCTCCGAGGAGATGGCGACCGAGGCCGTCGCGTATGCCGACAGCGAAAATGTCAGCATGACAGAGGCCGTTGTCGCCGTGCTGTGCAGGACCATAACCCATGTCGGCGGGCTGATGCTGGCTTTCCTGCTGATACTCATCTTCCTCATCGCCATCGCGAATGTCGGCAACTTGTCATTCAGGCTGCCGAATATGGAGACGCTCGATGAGATAGGCGGCGCGGTGCTGGGCTTCGTGAAGGGCTTTATCTACTGCGTGCTGCTGTGCTGGGTGCTCAGCTTCTTCGGCCTTATCATCGGCAAGAGCACCATGAGCGACACCGTGCTTGGCCGCTTCTTCCTCGCCTTTGAATTTATCACCAAGGGGCTGATGTGACGCCCTGCGGCTTCCGGCGGGAAGCCGTTACTACCCTCAGGAGGTAACAATGCAACCTACAATGTGTTCCCGCTGCGGCAAAAATGTGGCTATCGTGTTCATCACGAAGATAGAAAACGGGCAGACAAAAAACGAGGGGCTTTGCCTCAAGTGCGCCCGCGAGCTGCATATTAAGCCCGTAGATGATGTTATAAACAAAATGGGCATCTCCGACGAAGACCTTGACAGCATCACCGGAGATATGATGAACGCCCTCAGCGGCGTTGAGGACATGATGGACGTGGACAACGACGGCTCGGACGATTCCGAGGACGACGGCAAGACCGCGACCTTCCCCTTCCTCAACCGCCTGTTCGGCGGCCCCCCGACTCCGCCTGCGCAGGGCGACGGCGCGCAGAATAACGACCGTCAGCCGCGTCAGGACGGCGACAAGGCGCCGAAGCAGCCCAAGAGAAAATTCCTTGATAATTACTGCATCGACCTCACCGCCCGTGCGCGTGAGGGCAAGCTCGACAGCATGATAGGCCGCGAGGAGGAGCTGGAGCGCGTTATCCAGATCCTGAACCGCCGCCAGAAGAATAACCCCTGCCTTATCGGCGAGCCGGGCGTCGGCAAAACCGCCGTTGCGGAGGGGCTTGCCCAGCGCATAGCGCTCGATCAGGTGCCTTATAAGCTCCGCGGCAAGGAGGTCTATCTTCTTGACCTGACGGCGCTGGTCGCCGGAACGCAGTTCAGAGGCCAGTTTGAAAGCCGCATGAAGGGGCTTATCGAGGAGATACGCAAGCAGGGCAATATAATCCTCGTTATTGACGAGGTGCATAACATCGTCGGCGCAGGCGACGCCGAGGGCAGCATGAACGCTGCGAACATCCTCAAGCCGGCGCTCTCGAGAGGCGAGATTCAGGTCATCGGTGCAACTACCTTCACCGAGTAC